>Ga0326728_10005991_pt1 | contig 33348 bp, 42 predicted proteins | sample MB3enrmetagenome_FD_207602 | JGI IMG/M metagenome (GOLD analysis project Ga0326728, IMG submission 207602) | Lab enriched peat soil microbial communities from McLean, Ithaca, NY, United States - MB31MN | ecosystem: Environmental > Terrestrial > Soil > Wetlands > Peat | place: USA: New York... | reverse complement strand
TGGGGATTCCGGTGAAGCTGAACGCTCATTCCGAAGGGAAGCCGAACGGCATTCCGGGATGATCCCGAACACCATCGGAGCGTAGCGACGCTGGCAACTCGATTGTGCGGTAAAGTGTTCGGCTTCGTCAAGAGAAACCTATCCGGAGCGCAGCGGAGGAAGGATGCCACTAGCGGAGAAAGGGGCGCGGGGAAAGGGGCGGCAGCCCTTGTCCCCGCCTCAGCACACAGTAGCCCGGAGCGCGAACAGCGCTCCGACTATCGCGGTTTATTTGTCGCTGGAATAAGACGCGACGACTCGCCCTTTCTTGTCGATGTAGACTTGTGGTTCTCGAAGGCCGATGACCGCGAGCCCGTCAGAAAATGGCCACCAGGCTTGGTAGTTCTTTAATACCCTAGAGCCCGTCCGGTCAATGTAAAAACAATCATCGGAACATACTGGGGCGAGACCCTCGGAGAAATCCCAAGCTTGTTCAAATCGTGCCGGTATGGTCATTTTTCCGTCGTGGTCAATGTACCCCACGCTGACGCCCAATTTGATCGCAACGCGTGCAAAGCCTTCCGAAAAGTTGACAGCGAAATTGTACTTGTCGGGAATCTTAAGCACACCCGCTTTATCAATGAACCCCCAGGCGATGTCCACGACTTGATTACCAACAACTCGTGCGCTCGTCTCGACGGCGGCCAGCCCTTCTGAAAAGGGGCCGGCCTGATTAAAGCGGGGCTCGATCACTATATGTCCCGTTCGATCAACGTATCCGTACTTGCTCTCGCGAGTTTCCTCCACGCGAACGGCGGCCAAGCCCTCGGCGAAGTCCTGGGCAACAAAGAACTGCGGCGCGATGACAACTTTACCGGTCTTGTCAATATACCCAAACTTTCCACCTTGAGGGAAGCAACTCGGAAGATCGGATTGATCGTCTTCGAGGAGATGAAACGCGTACAAGGGAGCGTCATCACTAGTGAATGTTCCCGAGGTACAGGCGACCTTGCTCCAAAGATGGATCCTCGCCAGTCCTTCGTGAAACTCGCCAGCAGACTGAAAATGGGGTTCGATCACCATTCGCCCCGATGTGTCGATGTATCCCCACTTGCGGCCGATCCTGACCGGGGCTAGCTCCTCAATGAAGTCCCGAACTTCATCGAAACGAGCAGTGATGGAGAGTTTTCCCGATTCATCAATGAATCCCCATTTCCCTTCCGGCAACGCCACAGCGGCCAGACCATGAAAGAAGTCACGCTCTGCATCAAACGCCGGAGCGATAACGACTCGGCCTGTGCGATCCATGAAGCCCCATTTACCATTCCGAACAATTTGAAATAAGGGACCCGCACCTCTCCGTTTCGTGGGATTCGGAATTCTCTCGGCGCTCGCGAAAACAATCCCGAGTATTACCAGGATCAGCATCTTCGAACAATGAGAGAACATGGATGATCTCACCTTACCGCGCCGCAACGGTCCTTGCCACCCACGCGGTTGCAATACCTACACTGGCGGCTTCCCGCGATTCTTACGCATCGAATCGCCACGCATCTCTATGCGGTGGGCGTTGTGGACGAGCCGGTCAAGGATGCCATCGGCCAGCGTCGGATCACCGATTTGCTCGTGCCAACGCGAGACCGGCAGCTGCGAAGTCAGGATCGTCGAACGCACTTGATAGCGGTCCTCGCAGATCTCCCAGAAGTCGCGGCGTTCGGGCTCAGACAGAGGAGCCATGGCCCAGTCGTCGATGACCAGGACATCGATGCGGCTGAGGCGGGCCAGCAAGCTGCGCAAGCTCCCGTCTGCCCGCGCCATCGCGAGATCACGGACCAACGACTGAGCGCGAGTGTAAAGCGCTGAGTATCCATCGCGACATGCCTTCTGCGCCAATGCGCACGCCACAAAGCTCTTGCCGACGCCCGTTGGTCCAAGGACGAAGATGTTCTCATGCGTGCCGACCCATGCGGACTGTTGTGTTAGTGAACGGATCACGCTCTTGTCGAGGCCGCGCGCGGTGCGATAGTCGATCTCCTCCACACAAGCGTTCGGCGTGCGCAGCTTCGCATTTTTGAGGCGTCGTGAGAGCGCCTGGTTCTCCCGCCAGTTCCACTGTTGGTCCACTAACAAGCCGAACCGTTCCAAAAAACTCAGCTCGCGAGCCGACGGATCTTGCTCCTGCGCCTTCAGCGCCTCGACCATTCCGAGAAGACGCATCGCGGCCAGTTTTTCAATCATTGGTTGTTTGAGCATCGCCATCTCCTCACTCGAAGTACTCTGCGCCACGGATGTTGTCGTGCGGAGGCGCCGGCGATGATGGCGGCGGACTGCTCGCAGGAATTACGTCGAGCGAGTTCTTCAGGATCGACTTGACGCTCTGATAGCGGCACGCTCCCGTAAGCAACGCCCGTTCCGCCGCAGCCTCGACGCGAGCCGGTGAGTACTGATCGGCGAGCCGAATGATGCCCAGGCAGGACCGGTACCCCATCTCCGGGTGCGGCTTGTCGGCAAGAATGCGCTCGAACAGGCGCGCCGTGTGCGGGCCAATCGTCTGCGCCCAGTGCACCATCCGCGAGGGCGTCCATTCCAGATGCGCCTGATGGGAACGCGGACGGTGCTCGGCAATCGTGACGGCGTGCCCATGGCCGTGCGCGCGTAAGTGTGACGCCACGCGTTGACTCTTGTGGAAGATCTCGATGGTCGTCGGCGTCGAGCGCACTTCTACCAGTTCTTGAACCAGGTTATAAGGCACGCTGTAATAGTTCGTGTCGAAGGCGATATGGTAATCGATGTTGACTCGGGCACGAGACCATTCGCTCAGATCGAAGCGCTCCGCCGGGAGCGGACTCATCGCAGGCTTGTCCACTGCCGCAAACTGCGTCGCTCTGGAGCCCTGGCGCTTACGGAACGGTCGCTGATTGATTCGGTCGCGAAGCTCCCGGATCGCTTGGTTCAACTCCTCGATTGAGAAGAACTTTCGATGGCGTAGCGCCGCGATGATCCACCGCTCGGCCAACTGCACACCCGATTCGACTTTGGCCTTGTCGCGAGGCTTGTATGGCCGCGCCGGGACCACCCCGACGCCGTAATGCATGGCCATCTCCTGATAGGTCGGATTCAGGTCGGGATCGTAGCGGCAGGCTTTGGTCACGCCGGTCTTGGTGTTGTCCGGCACCACCAGCTTTGGCACGCCATTGTAGAACTCGAAGGCCCGCACGTGCGCGCCGATCCAGCTTGCCAACTGCTCGTCGGCGGTGGCTTCGGCGTAGCTGTAGGAACTGGCCCCCAGCACGGCGACGAATAGATGCGCCTGCTGCACCGGACCACCACGCGGATCATGAATCGGTATGGTTGTTCCTGCCCAATCCACGAACAGTTTCTCGCCGGCCTTGTGCTCCTGCCGGAGCACTACATCCTGTTTCCGCCGCCACCGCTGGTACAGCTCGCAGAAACGGCTGTACTGGTAGCCGTCCGGGTTTGCCTGGCGGTACTCCTCCCAAAGCAACTGTTGCGTCACGTGTGGATGTTGCTGCCGCTGCCGGTGAAGATCGGCGAAGTCTGGCATTGCCAGCACCGCCGGACGACTGCGCGGCGGCCCGCCGAACAGCGCGGCCTCAAGCCGGTCATCATCCCACTCCGGTCCGAGCGGCCAGGTTATCTTGGCAGCCTCGGCTCGTTGCAGGTACTCGTGTGCGGTGCCGAGGCCAATCGAGCAACTCCGCGCGATCTGCCGCAGCCCCAGGCCCACATCAAACTTCAATCGAAGAACTTCTTTGATCTTGCGCACGGACAATCTCCTCGCTGGCAAGCTGATCCTCCCTTTCGAGGGGAGGCTGCCTGCCACTGTGTTGTCCAGCGCCGCTACGTGCTTGTGGAAATCATTCCGGCGAAGCCGAACGCAGTTACGGGAATCGGCCTGAAACTGTTCGGCTTCATCCCGGAACCGGTGTTCACCTTCATCCCGGAATCCTGTTCGAGATCATCCCGGAACACCGTTCGGAATCATCCCGGAATCTCGTTCACCTTACCCCGGATTCCCCAGAAAATGAGAATTTTCCTCCTGATGCGGAAGAGCGATTCATATTCGCCAGAATCTTGATGGTGGGATATTTTTGTGGCGGGCAGCCTTCCGTTGCGCTCACGCAGCTACATCATCATCAGGGAGTGTTGACTACGCCAACGAGAAACATCTGGGGTCCCTTCCTAGGCGCTGCATTCATTGGGTCCGATGAAATTCGCAAGCGATATTTCGGAGAGCACGAAGACGAGCGTTTTCTAAAGTACTTTCGACCGTCCGGACCCACCCTGGATGATGGACTAGCTCATGCCAAGGGCTACATTGAAGCGTGCTCTGATCCGTTGGCCTCAGAGATAGACCCACTCTGCAAAGGCATCGGAGGCCACATCCACGCAGCCGCCGTGACACCGTTAGGGTTCAGATGGCTCATAGAGCCGAAGGCTTGACCTTTCCACTACGCTTCAACGCACTTGGCTTTACGCGCTCAGCGATGTACTTCTCGGGAGAAAGAGTCAGTGACTCTTGGCTCGATTTACCCATTTTCCTTGCCAGTCTACACGACGGAAATACGGATTCCGCCACTTTCAGCCCATTTCCTCGTTATCCGCATAACCCGTTTGTCTTCTCATTCAGCTCCTTTTTCATGGTGTCGTAGTCTTGGTCGCTAATTTTTCCTATGGCGTGTTCGTAATGAAAATCATTGAATCTGGCTCTGTCATCTTCCGATAGTTTCGACCAAGCTTCTCTTGCTCGGTCACTTCGCTTAATGTAAGCTTCTACGCTCTGGCGCTTTTTCTCTTCCGCTAGGCGCTGCCGTTCTGTCAGTTTTGCAAAAATCTCGCTTAACCGGAAAAAGATTAAAGCCAAGAGAACAATTATTGCGGCCAGTGAGGCATTTAAGAAATCTATTTTCAACGCCTTTACCTCCTCCACTTATCCATTCGACACCCCGCCGCAAGCTGGAAGGCTTACTGCTTCTCAAGATCAACCCCAAGAATGATAGGCTGTCCGTCCGGAATCACACGCTTCTCGATCAACCTGTAACCAGCCATGCGAATTTCTATAATGCGGGGCGCATCGCGTTTAAGCAGCACAAAAACGATCGGGGCAACACCCACTGTGAATCCATCGAGGTAGATTTCAGCACCCGGTGGCACGCTCGCTATTGCGCATCTTGATGCCTTCCCATTCTTAATCCAGTCTTCGAGTTCTTCAGGAGTGGAAGGATCGCCGGGCTGGCGTCGTTGTGCGGCAGGTGAGTTTATTGCTGCCTGAGAATTTTCAGTCACCTTCTGCCCAATCGGCGAAACGTATTTGGCTGCGATGGTTCTTGATTGCAGGGGCGTCGGAGCACAAGAAGTGCTGCCCTCGAACTTTATACAGCTTGAGGCTTCGAAGTACTTTTTAGATCCTTCAGTAAATCTGACGGAGGTTGCAGCGGAATAACCCGGTGTCGATTCAATGACAGCATAACGCCGTGAATGATCAAGCGGAAATGAGATGCTGCCCATCGGCGCGACAGTGTAAGGTAAGGTCGGATTCGTGCAGTCAGGCACATCGTCTTGACACATCGCCACTTGGACGGGATATTTTGATAAGTTTACGAAGTAGGCAAGAGAACTCAGGCTGTTGATAAGGTCGAATTTCCATTTGTGCGGAAGTGTCGAGAGATGTTTGTTTGGCTCCGGGTGCCGATAGACTGCTTGCTCTGGGAGACTTTCAAAGGTTTCCTGCTGCATCCTTTCCAGCGTCATCGAAATCGCAAACGCCTTGCCGCTGGTAAGCACTCGCACCCATCCAAACTCTGGAGTAGTCGAGGATAGATCAAGCCGCACTTCTGTATTCCCATTTGCTGGTAGAGTCTTGGTCACGTTTTCGAGGAGCCTGCCGTCCGATGAGTAACGCTCTATATTGACATCCCGCTGTTTATTTTCGGTATTTGAGAGCTGAATGGACGCAACGTTCCCGTCAACAAATTGAAGAGCGAGAAAACAGCTTTCATTGACGCTTTTGTCAGCCGCTATAGTTAAGCAAGTTGACGATGTCGCATAGGAAAGAATGAGCATCGACAGTGCTGTCCGATTTCTCATTGTTTCAGCTTACACCTGTAGTCGAAATCGGTGCGCCCTACCGCGCGGAACGCCCATGTTCCAGCGTTATTCCGCACCGCCTCCCCGCGCAGCGCTGCGCCCCAGTGTCGCGCCAAAGATCACACGTCACCGGCTTGGAGCCACCCGGCGAGCCCCACCTGCCTAGCGCCTCTCGCCCGAGCGGTTGCCCCAACAGCCGCAGCGCACGCCTCGCGAACCTGAGCCCTGCCCACCCCACCGCGACCACCACCGCCACTTCGAATCGCGCCCCCGGGCCCGACCCTGAAAAGCCAATCCGCCAGCATTCGCCCATCGCTCTCCACCAAACAGCCGTGTTTTCAATAACTTGACTTCACCGCAATTCCGCAATTGGGTATTCGTGAGAAAAAGACGAATTTTGATTTTTCGGTGTCGCCTGAATTCACGGTGCCCGGTTATGTATAGGGCTCGTGATTCGCTTCGTCGCGACTCGACGGCGTTCTGCCGCGTGGCGAAGGAACATCGTGCCGCAATTTCAAAATGCACAAGAGACGAGCGCGCCGGAGCGGGGCGGGCACTGATCAAAACAATGTTGCCCGTCCATGCGAGGCTAGGTCCTACGACGATTCATCACAAGAAAATTTGCCCACCCATTCTCACCGCGAGAAAATTTCTTCTGCTTTTGGGCTTGTCTGTTTCAACCGTCGCTGGAAGTTTTGCAGTGGGAATTGCTGCACGTGAAAAATATGGGCAAAAGGGGGTGGGTCGTGGGGGGTGTGGTATAACACCCCGACGCGCGGTTGACGGCCCCGCTTCCGATATGTTAACTTCCTTTTTTCAAGGCATTTCAGAGCCTCTCCTTCAATTCACATGGAACAAACTCTTCACGCTCTAGGCCAAATACTGCTGAAGGCTGTGCCGACGTTCATCTTGGTGCTCCTTCTGTACGCCTACCTGTCGCGGATGTTTTTCCGGCCGCTCGAAAAAGTCCTGCAAAAACGGTACGAGGCCACTGACGGAGCCCGCAAACTGGCGGACGAGAGCCTGGCAAAAGCCGCGGCGAAGACGGAGCAGTATGAAGCGGCAATCCGCGCCGCACGGGGCGAGGTGTACCAGGAATTCAGTGAGTGGCGGCGCCAGTTGCAAACGGAGCGCACGGCGGCCATCCAGAAGGCTCGCGAGCAAGCAGAGGCGCAGCTCGGCCAGGCCAAAGCGCGGCTCGACGAAGAAGTGGCTCAGCTCAAGCAAGGGCTAGCCAGTGAAAGCGACGCGCTCGCCAGCCAGATCGCGAATTCCATTCTCCGGCGGAGAGTGGCATGAAGGCGCTGGGCCGATGCGCCGCGCTGGCCGTCTGCCTGGCGTGGGGCGCGCATTGGATTCCCGCGCACGCGCAGTCATCGCCTACTAAAGCCACGGAGACCGGAAAAGACGAACCGAGTACGCGAAGCGAAGGAAAGGCGGAGGATGTTTCGCCAATTTGGGCCTGGGCGAACTTCGCGCTCCTCGCCGGCGGCCTGGGCTATCTTATTAAGAAGTATGGAGAGCCCTGGTTTGCCTCGCAATCTCAGGCGATTCGACGGGGAATCGCCGAAGCGGAGGAGATTCGTGCCGAGGCCGAGGCGCATGCCGCGGAAGTGGACCGCAAGCTGGCCGGACTGCAATCGGAAATTGAATCGTTGAAGGCCGATGCGCACCGCGAACAGGCGGCGGAAGCTGAACGCCTTAGCCAGCAGACAGCCGCGGATATGGCGCGCATCCAAGAACATGCGGCCAGCGAAATCGAGGCGGCAGGAAAGGCGGCGCGGCTCCAGTTGAAACGGTATGCTGCCCAACTGGCCGTCGATTTGGCGGAACGAAAGATCCGCGGCGAGATGACTCCGGAGGTGCAGACGGCGCTGGTCGCAAGTTTCGCTCGAGATCTACGGCAGCCGCCGCTGCCTCTAACAAAGTGATCGCATGATTTCCCAAGCTATCGTTTCCCGCTACGCAAGTGCCCTGGTGGACGTTGTTACAGGTCCGAAAGGGATGGATGCAGCCCCGGTGTCGCAGCAGTTGCGTGCGTTTGAAGGTTTACTGTCCGGATCGGCGGAACTAAGGAATGTACTGGCATCGCCGGCGGTGGCAGCCGCGCGGAAACGCGCCGTGGTAAGGCAGTTGGCGGACCGGCTGGGCGTGGCGAAGATCGTCCGCAATTTCCTGTTGGTGCTCACGGATCACCGGAGGCTGCCAGGACTGGCGCAAGTGGTTGACTCATTCGAGATCCAGCTCGATGAGCGCCTGGGATTCGTTCGTGTCGAGCTGCGTACGGCGCGAGAATTGGATGAGCGCCAAAAAACCGAGTTAGTGGACGGGCTTTCGCGGTTTACGGGCAAGAAGGTGCGGGCGCGATTCGCCGTGGAAGCAGATCTGATCGGCGGCGTGGTGGCGCACATCGGGTCCACACTGTATGACGGGTCGGTGCGGGGAGAGTTAGACAGCTTGGCACGCCGGTTAGCTGCGGAGTGACATGGAACAGGCGGACCTGCCTGTCCAGCGAGAGGATTCGCAATTATGGCGCAAATTCGGGCGGATGAAATAACCAGCCTGTTACGGCAAGAGATTGAAAACTACGATCGAGCCATCGACGTCAGCGAGACGGGCTCGGTAATATCGGTGGGCGACGGCATTGCCCGCATTCACGGCCTGGAGAAAGTAATGGCCGGCGAGCTGATCGAGTTTCCGCACGATGTAGCGGGCATCGCCATGAACCTGGAAGAAGACCAGGTGGGCGCGGTGCTGCTCGGCGATTACACGCACATTCGCGAGGGCGACGAGGTGCGGCGCACGTCGCGCATTATGTCCATCCCGGTGGGCGAGGCGCTAATAGGCCGCGTGGTGAACGCGCTCGGTGAGCCGATCGATGACAAGGGTCCCATCCATACCACCAAGTTCAATCCGGTGGAGCGCCAGGCGCCGGGCGTGGTGGACCGCCAGCCAGTGAAAGAGCCTCTGCAAACCGGCATTAAGGCCATCGATTCGATGATTCCCATCGGCCGCGGCCAGCGCGAGCTGATCATCGGCGACCGGCAAACCGGCAAAACGGCCATCGCACTCGATACCATCATCAACCAGAAGGGCGGCGACGTGATTTGCATTTACGTCGCCATTGGGCAGAAGCAATCCACCGTGGCCCAGGTTGTGAAGATACTTGAAGATGCGGGCGCCATGGAGTACACGATCGTGGTCTCGGCGAGCGCGTCGGAACCTGCGCCGATGCAATATCTGGCGCCATACACGGGATGCGGGATGGGCGAGTATTTCCGCGACGACCGCCGTCACGCGCTATGCATCTACGACGATCTCTCCAAGCACGCCGCGGCGTGGCGCGAGATCTCGCTCCTATTGCGCCGGCCGCCGGGACGCGAGGCATATCCGGGTGACGTATTTTACCTGCACAGCCGCCTGCTGGAACGCGCGGCCAAGCTCAACCAGGAGTTCGGAGGCGGCTCGCTCACCGCGCTGCCGTTCATTGAAACGCAAGCGGGCGACATTTCGGCTTACATTCCGACCAACGTCATCTCCATCACGGACGGCCAGATTTATTTGCAAACCGATTTGTTTAACTCCAACGTTCGGCCGGCGGTGGACGTCGGCCTTTCGGTAAGCCGCGTCGGCGGCAACGCGCAGATCAAGGCCATGCGGCAAGTGGCCGGAACGTTGCGCTTGGATCTCGCGCAGTACCGCAACCTGGCGGCGTTCGCGCAGTTCGGTTCCGATTTGGATAAGGCATCCCTGGCGCAGATCAATCGCGGACGCCGGTTGGTGGAAGTGCTGAAGCAGCCGCAGTTCCAGCCGCTACCGATCGAGAAGCAGGTGGCCATTATTTTTGCCGGCACGGCCGGCTTCCTGGATGATTTGCCGGTGGAGCTCTGCCGTAAGTTCGAGCAAGACCTCTACACGTTTCTGGATAACGCGCATCCCTCGATTTGGGCGCAGATCCGCGAGAAGAAGACGCTCGATGACGCGCTACGCGCGGAGTTGCAGAACGCGGTGAAAGAGTTTAAGGCGCGCTTCACGGCGCAGGAGAAGCAACCGGCCACGAGCCATGCCTAGCCTGATCGATTTCCGCCGGCGCATCCGGTCGGTGCGCAACACGCAGCAAATTACCAAGGCCATGAAAATGGTCTCGGCGGCAAAGCTGCGGCGCGCGCAGGACCGCGTGATTGCGGCACGGCCGTATGCGGCGCTGCTGCGCAAGGTGCTGGCGAATCTGGCCGTGGCGGTGGGCGCAGACGAGGGGGCAGCATCGAATCCGCTGCTGGCGCAGCGGCCGGAGCAGCACATCTTGCTTCTGCTTTTCACGAGTGATAAGGGGCTGGCTGGCGCGTTCAACGCCAATCTGATCAAAGCCGCCCAAAAGTTTCTGGAAGATCACACCGGCGCCGAGGTGGAGCTGGAAACCATCGGGCGCAAAGGCCGCGATTTTTTTCGCAAACGCGGGACGCGCATCACGGCGGAGCATGTCGGCATCTTGGGCAATCCGCGATTCGAGGACGCAGCAGCCATCGCGCGCAAGGCCATCGAACGCTTTCGCGCGGGCGAGATCGACGCCGTGTACGTGCTGAATAACGAGTTCAAAAGCGTGGTTGCGCAGCAGCTGTCCATCTCGCGGCTGTTGCCCGTGGAGGTTCCGGCGCACGCCGAAATCGTGGACTATATTTTCGAGCAGCCGCCCAACGAAATGCTGGAAGCTATCCTGCCGCGATTTGTCGAGACCGAAGTCTATCGATCCATGCTGGAGACCGCGGCGTCCGAGCATGCCGCGCGCATGATGGCAATGGAAGCCGCTACATCGAACGCCACGGATATGATTGACACGCTGACGTTATACATGAACCGCGTCCGCCAGGCGAGCATTACGAAGGAGATTATCGAAGTAGTCAGCGGCGCGGCGGCAGGCGAGGAGTGAGGAAAAGCAGGTTCCAGGTGTTGAGTGCCAGGTGTCAGGGTTGACCGGTCAACGGTACTCGCGCAAGCTTGGAGCGGGATTGGAGTCATGAAATTATGGCAACAGAAACACCAGTAATCGGCAAGGTCGTCCAAGTAGCAGGCCCGGCGGTCGACTGCGAGTTTCCCGAGGGCCACATCCCGGAGGTCTACACGGCCATTCGCATTACGAGCGAAGGCTTCACCGTTCCGCAGCCCATCGATATTATTTGCGAAGCCCAGCAGCATATCGGAGAAGGCCGCGTGCGCACGATCGCGCTAAAGCCCACCGAAGGCTTGGTGCGCGGCATGCGCGCGGAGAGTCTGGGACATCCAGTCATGGTGCCTGTGGGAAAAGAGACCCTCGGCCGCGTGATGAACGTGATTGGTGAGCCTGTCGACAAGATGGGTCCGGTCAACGCCAAACATCTTTATCCCATTCACCGCCAACCGCCATCCTTCGAAGAGCAATCGACCAAGCTCGAAATGTTCGAGACCGGCATCAAGGTCATCGATTTGATCGAGCCTTATCTGCGCGGCGGCAAAACTGGCCTGTTCGGCGGCGCGGGCGTGGGCAAGACGGTCATCATTCAGGAGCTGATCAACAATATCGCCATGAAGCACGGCGGCGTGTCCGTGTTCGCGGGCGTGGGCGAACGCACGCGTGAAGGCAATGACCTTTGGCTCGAGATGCAGGAATCGGGCGTCATCAATCCGCACGATTATACGAAGTCGAAGTGCGCTCTAGTCTACGGCCAGATGACCGAACCCCCGGGCGCGCGCCTGCGAGTGGGATTGACCGCCCTCACTGTCGCCGAATACTTTCGCGACGAGGAGGGCCAGGACGTCCTGCTCTTCATCGACAATATTTTCCGCTTCACACAGGCGGGTTCGGAGGTCTCGGCGCTGCTTGGACGAATGCCGTCGGCCGTGGGATATCAACCCAACCTTGCGACGGAGATGGGTGAGTTGCAGGAGCGGATTACATCGACGAAGAAGGGCTCCATCACGTCGGTGCAGGCGATCTACGTGCCCGCTGACGACTATACGGATCCGGCGCCGGCCACGGCGTTCGCGCACCTCGATGCCACGACCAACCTCTCGCGTGCCATCGTCGAGCTGGGAATTTATCCCGCGGTCGATCCGCTGGCGTCAACCTCCCGCATTCTGGACGCGCGCATTATCGGCCAGGACCATTACGATACGGCACAGTCGGTGAAGGGAGTTCTACAGCGATTTAAGGACCTCCAAGACATCATCGCGATTCTGGGTATCGATGAGCTGTCGGACGAAGACAAGCTGACGGTGGCACGCGCCCGTAAGATTCAGCGGTTCCTGTCGCAACCGTTCCACGTCGCCGAGCAGTTTACAGGACTTGCGGGCAAGTACGTGAAGCTGGAGGACACGATTCGCGGCTTCAAGGAGATCGTGGAGGGCAAACACGATGACATTCCCGAGCAGGCGTTTTATATGCAGGGTACGATCGAGGACGTGCTGGAGCGTGCCAAGACCATGAAAGCTGCTGCATAAGAATGGCTGAGCTGTTTCAACTCGAAGTCGCGACGCCCGAGCGCTTGATTGTCGAGGAGCGCGTGGCTGAGGCGCAGGTGCCCGCGCGCGGCGGCTACTTCGGTGTACTGGCTGGTCATGCGCCGCTGGTCGCGGAATTGCAAAGTGGCGTTTTGAGCTACGTAACGGAGGGCCGTGTTCGTTACCTGGCCATTCATGGGGGCTTTGTTGAAGTACTTCCGGAACACGTGCGCGTGTTGGCCGACATTGGCGAGCGGGCTGAGGAGATCGACGTACTACGCGCTCAGGCGGCGCTCGAGCGGGCGCAGAAAGCGCTTGAAGATCCGCACGTAAACGTGGATCCCGCGGCGGCTTTAGCCGAGATGCAGAGGGCGCAGGCCCGGCTCGAAGCTGCGGCCAAGCGGTAACGCTTACAGAGTACAATAGAGAATTCGGGCCGTGGCGCAGCCTGGCTAGCGCGCTTGCTTGGGGTGCAAGAGGTCCCGGGTTCAAATCCCGGCGGCCCGACCAGCTAACCTTCTTGGTTTCAGTGGATTTTTCCCGCCGCGCTGTGTTCGTGCAACCATTTGCAACCACGCCAGCAATCGGCGGTAGTGGTCAGCGAGGTTTCCGATGAGCGCACCTTTCGGGGACGTTGTTTCCGAGTGCCCGACCATACACCCCGAGCAGAGGATGCGGCCACTTCCGCGGCTAGGGCGTTTATGCGGCAAGTTGATGGCAATCAGGCCAGCCTGCAAATAGGTGCGTGAGCAACAGGGGGCATCGGCAAGAGTGGACCACCGCCATAATTCGGACCTCGGCAAGCCTGACGGCTCGCAGCCTGCGTCGAAACTGCAACACAATCAACAATTGAAGAATTTTCCAGAAGGCCATCACGCCTTCTGGGTGAGAGTCGCTACTTCCCCCGAACTAACGGGCACTCCGCGACAGCCGCTCCTGTAGTGACCTGCCAAACCTGACATCGAGGGCATTTATAATCGCCTTGGCGATCTCTTCCTGGACGGAAAAGACATCTTGCATCTTCCGGTCAAATGCGTCCGACCAGAGCACATAACCCGTCTCGACGCTGGTCAGTCGTGCCAAGACCCGTAGTAGGTCTCCCTCCTTCTTGCGAATGCTGCCCTCAAGCACCGCATGGCTGTTTAGTTGAGTCCCAATCTGCCGAACGTCCATGCTCTTTCCTTTGAACTGGAAGGCGGAGGTTCTAGCGACTACATTCGCCTGCCTGACCTGCGAAAGGGCATTAATGATCTCGTCAGTGACGCCGTCGCAAAAGTACTGCTGGTCGCCACCAGGGCTGAGATCAACGAACGGCAACACGGCAACCGTCTTTGCGGCTCTCCTCTCTTCTGCGCGCTGGGCGCGCGCGGACCGGATCGCCCGAACGCCCGGCTGATTATTCTTGACATTAGGTAAAACAGGTCGTCGCTCGAACCGCGGAACATACCCTTTCAGAAACTCAATGCGAACAGGGTCATCTTTTCCGTCACCGGCGTAATACTCCCTCAGCTTCGACCGCAGGTTGCTTAGTTGAACTCGAACGATCGGGTCCAAACGGGGGTCATAGGAGGCGGGGCGGCCAAACACCGCCCTACCCACCTCATATTCTCTGAGCCCCTTGCTCCGTCCTTCCACGAAGGCTTCGACAAGAAAGCGCAGCAGAAGCTTCCGCTTTTCCGCATCGGCAAACCGCGGACTCTGCAAGATCCTGTCCAATTGCTCCCGGATGCCTTCACTGGTCACACCGGCGGTGATACTGGCCTCACCACCCAGTGGAGTTTCTGACCGTTTAGCACCCTCATTCATGGACGCCTTCCGTAAACATTCTGTACTTTCATCTATTGAGCAAGCGAAGTACTTCGCGCCGGAACCAATAAGCTCCGAAGACCTAGCCGACGGAAAGTACCCTGCGGACTGGCCTCGGTAGCGCGCGTTTCGGCTAACAGGCCCGGCAAAAACGACGTTCCATGGCCTCATACCTGTGGACAACTCGTTCTTTACAAATCCCTTTGAAGACGATCCGGAACTGTGACCGCGGTTACATTTCGATACTCCATGGCCCTTCCTCACTCCCTCGGATTGGATCTCATCGACGATGTGAGAGTTATAAATACCATTGGCCGTCATATCAACGCCGTCTGCGGCCAGATGGCGAAGTATTGCACGGCAGCGTTCGTCGATGACAGAAACGTCGCGCAGGTGAAGCCGGACTGATTTTCCTTTTGAAAGCACCTCAATACAGCAGGTTTGGACGAGCTCGACGCCCTCGCCGGACAGCGTCCAATCCACCGTGAGGCTTGTGCTTGCCGGATCGTCTGCGGTCATAATCCGTACCATTGCCGATTACCCAGCCGCTCAACTTGCTTGATGGACCGCCTCGCATTGACCTCAAGCAGGCGCTGCAGGTCGGCGACAATGGCTTTCTCCAGGTTCAGATGTCTTGGGACGAAGAATGCCGAATCATCGGTTCTGGAGGCAGAACAGCGCTCTTGCAGATCCTCGACACAAAGTCTTCGGTCACTGCACGAACCAATGACCTGTTTTGTCACAGCTTTTTCGAGTGGGTCGCGGGAAGCATCGGTCAGCACCCGCGCAACGGAACGAAGAGGACGGCCGAGTGAGAGTGGAAAGCGAGAGAAGCGGTAGCTTGCTTTCGATCCCGGCACCTGCCGGTAGGCCACCAGGTCCACGTTCAACGCGGAATTCCCCTCAAATAGCGCCCGCGCCTGCTCGAATACGTCGAGCGGCATGGTCGGAAGTCTCATCCGGTCAAACCTGGTGTGGCTGTATTCGCCGCCACCCTGGAGAATCCGCACGACAACATCTGCACAATTGAAATTGTGCCTGTCCCACCGCAGCGTTCCCTGCTTGAACTGATTCTCAATACACCGGGCTTCAGCCACCATACGCGCTAAGGAGCTCGACGGAATGCCTGCGACCCTCAGTCCGAGTGTTACTCGGCCATAGGCCATTCCATAAGTGTTGGTGTGCACTTGGGACCGAGAGGGACGCTCAATGCCGTACAGATAGTTCGAAAGTTTCAGGTGCTGCAACAGATTTGGATCGGTCTCTCTGTCGGCGATGTAGTTGGCGCTATACACCGTATCACCCACTCGAATGGCAATGTGCCCGAATGGGTTCTCCAGCACAATGCGCTGTGGAGATTGCGAGGTAGCGTATGAGAGGAGCAATTCGATGTCGGCCGGAGCTTCAGCGTCGAGCCGTGCGAGAACCTCGTTAACATTGAGAGAATGCGTACCGTTCTCTATGCCAAAGTCCGGCAGTGGACAGACAGGAATGAAAGACTCGTCGAGGGCGAACTGGGCGATCGCGGAGGTGTTGGCGTTTTCACCGAATGCCCGTTGGGCGTTGAGCATTCGGTCTCGTTTGCTGGGCTCAGCCAGGAGAGCCAACGCGATCTTGCCTATTTCAGACGTTTCCGTAGCAAGCTCTGCCAGTCCTAACCGGACAAACATCGCAGCATTTTCACGCTCATGACCACTGACTGAGTTGAGCAGGATCGTCGGCACTCCGATGGCGAATGCCTCGGCAGATGTCATGCCGCCAGCCTTGGTAATCAACAGATCGGCAGCGCGCATGTATGAAACCATTTCGTGCTGGGGAATAAGCCCGAGCACCTTCACTGTTATTTGTGGTCGTAACCGCTCCTGAACCTCGGCGAGCAAGGCTCTCTGCCGACTGTTCACTCCGCAAGCGGCGATGATCTGTATAGAACCTGTGCAATACCGGGCAACGGTCTCGACCACGTCGATATAGTCAATTGCGCCCTCACTGCCACCGGCCAAAAGCAGTGTGGGCACGTCTGTCGCGAGTCCGACCTGTTTGAGCGTATTCTCACGGGACCCAGGTTCATCCCAGGGGATACGTACCGGCATTCCGCTATTCACGACCTTATCGGTCGGCACACCAGCCGCGAGCCATCGCGATTCGATTTCGGCGTGAGCAAGAAAAGTCCGGTCAATCCTCGTCGATATACGTGGAAAATATCCCTCAAAAAAATCCGTATGCAGCCAGCCGATTCTCGTGTTCAGCAAACACCCACGCTCTCGCAATGTCCCCAGAACCTGTGCCGCCCCATAGTGCGTGGCGAGAACTGCATCCGGTGCTTCTGACATTAGATAGGCAAGCACCTTCTCTTCTGGATAGTCCGTGGGTAGCACGGACAGCGACGGAACGTGGTTTCCTTGTGCCTGCATTGATCGGAAGAGATTTTCGAAACATTCCGGACAATTCTTGGCGATGAACCAATACAATTTCTCGTCAATCCTGCGCCAGACCGGGGGCATAAACATGCGAATGTCTTGGAGGAGGACGCGAGCGGCAGGATCCTGCCTGTTTATCTCTTTTTGAATGGCTTGTGCGGCGCTGATATGGCCGTGCCCGATCGAAGAGTAGAAGATGACAATTTTTTTTGACATTGATGTCCCAGTATCACTAGCCGTGCATGCCTAAGCCTTTTCCAGTCTCGGACCAGCTCACTCCTTCGGTTGCATTGCTCGGGCCTCTGAGCCGACAATCCTGTCGCCATCGCGCAAGGCTGAATCGGGAACCATAACCAGACGCTCGCCGGATTGCAGACCGGCGGTCACCTCTACCCGATCGGGCCATTCGCGCCCGGTATGCAACCAGCGGAAATAGGCCTTGCCTTCTGCCGCACTCGCTCCCGTCTGTGCCTGACGGATGGTGCCTTCCACGTCCGATGGATCAAGCCGCACAAGCACTTGCCCCCGCTGTACCCGGTCGCCTTCCTGAACGAGGACGGCGTGAATATAGCCGCTGAGTCTGGAGGTGACATCGACGCGCTGATCAGATACGACAGAACCGACAGTGGTGTATTCGACCGGAGCACCAACGGACACTTGCATGACTGGAAGGTTCCTGCTCCGCGAGGCAGTCTGTAGCTGGGAGGTTCGATTCTTGTGGCAGGCAGTCGAACATACAGCCAATATCAATGGCACCGCAATCGCGATCAGCTTTATTCGTTTCAAGAGACTGATCTCCATAATCGGTCGTTGCAGAGCCACGGGTGATTCTTCCAGCGCAGCAACGGAAATAATGGGAGGCATCGCAACTTCGCCCTTGAAGTACAAGACCGGTACTACGTCGCACAGAATCATTGGCTATCGGCCTCTACGCCCGATAGCCCTTGGCTCAACAGTCGAACCACGTGTTTCGTCAGAACCGCAGGGTCGTCATTCTGTGGTTGGTAACCAGGCAAGAACCGGCAAGTATCCATGACCTCAAATGGAAATACGACCATGCTTGCGATCGAAACCGCGAGCAGACCGGCGTTATACCCAGGCGCCAGCTTGCCAACCAGCTTGTGGATGGTCAGAAACAACTCGTCAAACGCGGTGGTTCCCAGTTTTTGCAGGCGCTTCCTGTCGCTGTCCAGCTTCACCCACTGCATCAGGCGGACTAAAGATTTGTCCCTGGCGAGCATCTTGGTGGCTACGCTGACAATCGATTCAAGCTGCGCCAAAGGAGTAGGAGCAGCCTCAATAGCTACTTTCAGAACACCCGTCACTTTCCGGAATGCATAACCCACGGCATCCATATAGAGCTGCTCTTTGTCGGAAAAGTGGTAGTACAACGCAGCGGGCGTGAGTCCCACGGCGACCGCGACATCCCGCATAGAAACTCCCTCATAACCAGTTTTCGCGAAGAGAGGAATTGACAATTTGAGAATCTCTTCGTGCGTTTTCTTTTTCGCGGTGCCTTTCGCCATTGGACTCTCCCATGAAATACTTACTGAACGTTCATTAAAACATAGAGGCAGGTGTTTTGCAAGCTCGTTCCGATAATCAATCCGTAACATTATGATTATAAGTGCTTTACTTTGGTAAGAATAAATCATTACAAGGTGATTATCCCAAGTTCGGTCGCGCTCAAGCTGTTGCAGCATTGCCAATACCGCACTCGAAAACCGCCCTATTCTTGAAACAAGCTCCGGAGCGGCCCGAACATTCGGTCGTGTAGTCGCCATATCGTTGATTGGCGCATCCGGCCGACTGCTCCGGGTGGATTACGCGCTACTCTTCCATAGCTTCATGGAAAACGGCGCTCGGACAAGCCGCATCCGGCTTTGTCCAAGTGGCCGCCAAATCGTGAACTCACGCGGCAGTACTCGATGCGAGGCTGGGATGTTTCTAAAATATAGCTTCCGATGTTCGCAAAATCGTCAAAATGCGCAGGCCGAAGGCCTACCGTCGCACCGACGCTTACGTCGCACCGTCAGCATGGAAATTACGCGGCGTTATTTGGCAGCTGGTTCAACCAGACCAGACATCAGACGCTCAGCGGCCAGGTCGCGGCGCATGAGCTTTGCTGGAAGATAGAGGTCGGTGATCCGCGCGGCGAGCGTATCGGCGACTGATCGACTCGCCGAGTCCTTCCCTTTCGGGCTCACCTCAATCATTTAGGGTTTGTTTCATGGCAGATATCCTCGGGATTCTGGTTTTTTAGCTTTAGCGAGCCGTCAATAGGTTCCAAGCGGCGAGAGAGTCCATGTAGTCTCTTCAGTGAGAAATTTTCCGGTTTTCAATATGTATGATTGAGCAAAACCGATTGTTGTACTTAGCGCCTGTCGCGAGGATGGTCCCATGGACTTCATACTCGATGACCAAGACACGGGCATTGTCTGCCTTGTGGGTAATCAACTTGTCGGCGGATGCCCCTCGAACCAGCTCAAAGTAGGGCCTAGAGGCCTCGTAGGCAGCGTATTTCGGATTCAGCATTCTGTACTCTCCATGTGTTTCGCAAGTTTGACAACGGGCGGATCTCGCTCGGGATCCTGTTTGTAAGTTCAGTGAGTGCCCATCAGGTGAAATCCCTCGTCAAGGAGTCTGCTGAAACAATCCAAGTGCGGACAAGCCGACTTCCCGACAGTCCTCTGCGTTCTTTTCGCTTGCTATCCCAGGTGCCCAAGAGCGAGGCACCTGGGGCACCCACCAGGATGTTGTATCCGGGGGCGGAATTGGCTTTGTGCCGGGGAAGAATCCCGGGGCTGAGCAGAGTGAACAGAACTTAAGCAAAGCTATAGGTCATCACTTTTCCCGCGATTTTGATGCAGGGTTTGCCTTCATTCGGGCTGGTCGAGGAGATGTAAGGGACACCGTTTGCCATGACGCTGTCGGGAATCTGGAAGCCGGTGGCCAGCACGCCCGCACCAGAGATGGTTCCAATGCCTTTAAAGCCAGATGCTGGATTGACGAGCGCGGCGATGTTGTTTGTGTCCAGAGCTTCGATGACGAGTTGGCCGATGGTAAGGTTCGCCATGTCGATCAGGTAAGGGACAGGGCTGGGCAAAGTGCGCGTTTGGTTGCCGATGCTGAAGCCGTTGATCACCAATTTGGCTACCGATGCGCCGGCCGGTTCTCTTGAATTGATGAGGCTCGGCGACGCGTTTCCGGCGGGAGTGCGGTAGATGCTGCAAGCGGTGACAATGAGCTCGCTGATGGCGCTGAGCTCAAGACAGATGAATCCGTATTTTGAAGAAGTGGGTGAGTCCCATGTGACATTGGAGAGCTTGAGGATGCCAATGTTGTCGACGGCCTGAAGGAAATAGGTCTCAGTAGAGAAGACGCAGTTGGAAACAGAAAAGGACTGGATCAGGTCGGGGTCATCGCTCTTTGGCATGTTTCCCAACCGGAAGACGGCGCATGGCTCTCCGTTGCGGTTGGCAAATTTTCCGGTGCAGTTGGAGAAGAGGACGTCGCTTACGCGGCAGGGAGCTTTGCTGACAAAAGTGTAGATCCGCATGGCGGTGAAGCCGGCGCGAAAGCGGCAATCGGAGATGGTGACGCGGCTGATCTCTCCTCCGTATCCTTCGGGAGCATTGAGCGCAATGGAATCGTCGCCGGGAGAGAGGATGTCGCAATTGTGGATGCCGATATCGGAGGCTGGCCCGTTGATATGAATACCGTCAGTATTGAGTTCTCCGCTGGGTGATTCCAAGCGGCAGTTTTGAACGATGGCGTCGGAGACGTTGTCGAAAAGCAATGCGTAAGTCGGCGCGTCGTCTATCCAAAGGTGATCGAGCAGGACACGCGTTACGTTGGCCAGATGGATGCCAAGAATCCATGAGTTGGAGGGGACGGCGATCCTCGGGTTTCCGCTGGTTGCATTCCCGTTAGTCCCGTTGCCGCGGTTCCCCTGGAGCCGGAAATCGCGCAGCAGGATATTGGCCTGTTGAGCCGGCGGCTTGCCGGTATCGGGCTGAAATGGCATTCCGTTAAACAGGGCGGTGTTATTTGCCCCACTTTTGACAAAGATTCCGGAGTCCCAGCCGTTACCTTGCACGGTGACGTTGCCTTGCGGCAAGAGCATCCCGTTGGTTTGGGTGACTCCATCGAGGTTGATCTGATGGTGGGACGCCGGGACTGGCGAGGGCGGTGCTTCCTGATTGGGAATGGGGCCTCCGGTTGCGGCTGCACTCATCCGCTCCGGCATTGCCATGCGCGTTGCGGCGAGAGTTGCCAGCGCAGCGAACTGGCCGAATTTTCTGCGGGTCGTTTCCTCCATAGGGTTTCCGTAGGCCTGCCTGTTGCAAGAAGATGCGGCCGGTTCCGGCAGGTTTTCCGGTCGCAATGAGTATACACGGAATGGGAACCCTTCAGAGCAGGGCAGTTTTAGAGCGGAACCAGAGTAAGCGTGGCCTCGCAGAAAGTCTTGGGGAGTGCTTCTTTTAAGATGAATCGCGTGGGATCGAGATGGCCGGCGCCAGCAGCACCCATTGCGACGGGGTTCCGCCAGCCAAAGTGGTGCACGTCAAGCAGGAAGTCGCGGTCACGAGTTGAGAGCGTCCTGCTTTGCCAACCCAGAGGCGTTCAGCCTTTTGACCAGAACTCTGGAATTCCGTCGGCTTTGGTCGTACTTCTCGCGGCGGGCCAGTGGAATATCATCCGGAGTACCCTCGACAAAGCCGCCCTTCGATTCGAAGTAGGTAAACGCCTGGGTCGATAAAGCGATCAATTTGGAGAGCCCAATTTCGCGGGCTTTATCCTCAACGAAGCGCATCAGCTTCCCACCGATGCCCTGGTTTTCGTGCGATGGATCGACATAAAGGCTCGCGAGTTCGCCCACTTGTTGCTCCGGACAGACGTGCAGCGCGACGCACGCGACCGGGTTTTTGTCGATTTCGAAGATGTAATAGTCCGATAAATTCTTCTCCATTTCCGTGCGTGTTCGACGGATGAGCTCCTCGGCTTCCACTGCCTTCTTCGTTAACTGTTGAATGACCCGGATATCTTTTTTGCGCGCCGGCCGGATTTGTTCGTATTCGTTGGCGTAAATCAGCGTCCCGACGCCCTCGTTAGAGAAGACTTCGGCGAGCAGCGCTTCGTCCTCACGGCCGTTGACGATGTGGACGCGCGGCACGCCTGAGGCGCAGGCAGCGGCGGCATGGCGAGCTTTGGAGGCGATTTCCGGCTGGAATCCTCCGCTTCCCGGCTGCAGAAGTTTTTGCAAATCCGTTACCATCATGTGGCGAATGATTTGATTGTTGTAACGCAGCCCGTCTTCCGTCGTTATGAAAATCAGTTTGGTCGCCTTCAAAGCCACGGCGACGGCGAGTGCCACACTGTCGGAATTGGCCCGGTATGCCTTGCCATCGGTGCTGAAGCCGATAGGCGAAACGACCGGAACCATGCCCTGGTTCAACAAGGGTTCCAGGAGCGACGTGTCCACTCTTTCTACCTTCCCGGTAAACAGGTGATCTACGCCATGAATGATCCCGAGTGGGTGCGTAATGACGGCATTTGTGGTCGCGGCGCCCAGGTCATTGGTGGAGAGGCCGCCAAGGATCTCGTGTGTGACACGGTTCGCCGCCTCAATAGCTAGCTGCAATGTCGGGGCATCGGTCACGCCGCTGCCATCGAGATCGGACGCCTGCACATTCTGCCTCGCGGCCAGGGCCGCGATCTGTGCGGCCGCCCCGTGCACTACTACCACACGGATATTCAACGAACGCAACAGGGCGACATCGAGAAGGATGTTGGCGAAGTTCTCGTCGGTGACGATGCCGGCATCCACTGCAATAATGAACGTCTTTTCGCGGAACTGGGGGACGTATTGAAGGATCGTTCGCAGGTCTGTAAGCTTCACGGTGGCACCGGTGGGTTTCTTGTAGTCGACTTCCAGGCTGAGAATTGAGGACGTTTCCACTTTACAACGGCCCTGCACCTGTTGTTTGACGACTTCGAAGGCGAGCTCTGGAGCTTCCCTGGCAGGGCCCAAGCATAGCCATTAAGGTGGTGTCACGATCATCGCTCGCCACTTGTCCGCCTCTGCGCGCGCCGCCCCGAGTTGGCGCGTCGTCGGCAGGTGGAAATTGACCGCAAACGTTGTGGAGATGCTACCCTCGTTTTGAACGTATTCTGAGTTCCGCACTCTGCGCCGCATCACAGTCGCCTCTCTTCGGGCCGCTGAAGCCGTGGCGCTGTTCATTGGCCTCCGTCCCTGGAAGATCGACAAATTCAACAGGCTGATCCAACCGGATGTCATGTCGGCCGTCCAAAGCATCGGTTGCGCCAGCAGCTCCCGGAGCATTTTCCGAGTGGCCGACCTCCATGTAAGTCATTGTCAAGAGAAAAAACAGTTCTCCTGACGCGCGCTACTGAGGAGCGCGCAAAAACGAGCGTCTTCAGAACCCGCAGCCCGCACGTTTGCCTCTCGGCAGTGGTTCCTGTTTTTGCAGAACCGGACATCCATTTGCTGTCTTGGGCCCAGGGGGCCTTCACAGAAGATTGAGTTTGTGTTCTCTGCCAGTCCCGAAACAATCCGAAGGGAGCCTCGGGAGTTTGATCTCCTTCGCTCAGTCGGCCACCTGCGGGACCTGGCAGCCTGCGCGCCGTGGAATACTGTAATCTTTTTCCTAATGCCCGTGGGCGGTTTAAGCCGCCGCCGTGCTTCGCCCTTCTGCCTGCACGAAGTCCCGTTTCCGGCGATCCACGGCTAGCAGATACGCAACCATCTTCCGGGCTACGGCCAGCGTCGCTCGGTTTCCGTTCCCCTTCTGCTTCTCCCTTTCATGGACCAAAGCCAGCTCATGATTTTGTCTGGGTGCCAGTTTCGCGGCTTCGACCAGTACATGTTGTATATGTTTGTTGCGCTGTTTGGAAAGCGGGGTGCGCAGGACCTTGTCCGCGGAACTCTTTTCTTCTCCGCAAAGCCCACAATAGCTGATGGCTTGCTTGATCGACCGGAAGCGCGATACGTCCCCGATCTCCAGTGCCCAGGTGAGCGCCGTGATGGGTCCCACTCCCGGAACGGTTCTGAGTCGTTGGATCCTTTCAGCCAGCAGCGGATCCCGCTCGAGAGAACTCACCAGAGCGTATTCCGTTTTCCGGCACCGGTCGATCGTCTCCCGGCTCAGCCGCAGCAACGGCCGGATGCTTTCCGGGACCTCTTCGTTCTTTGAAATCAGTTCACAGAAGTACCCTACCTTGTGCAGCCGCTGCTTGTTATGGCTCACTCCCGTCTCCATCAGCAGGCCCGAGATCCGGTTCTTCATCTGCACCATCTGGCGCACCAACAGGTGCCGGTAGCGCAAGCTGCGGCGCCGGTCCCGAATCTCCGTGGAAGCCATGTGGCATTCCGGAAGAAAATCGCAGCGCAGGCAGTCGGCGATCTTGCCGGCGTCGATCCGATCGTTCTTCTTCTTGGCTGCCGCGATCGCACGCAGCATCAGCGGGTGCGCGACCTTCACCTGATCGGCATGCGGAAGCAGGTGATCATAGATCCACCCGGTGAAGATCGTCGCCTCCATCGCCATGATCCGCGGCTGAGGAAGGGTCCGTACCCAGCAATCCAACTCATTCCGCGTTGCTCTGACCGTCCCTTCTCGGTGGACCTGACCGCTCGCATCCTTTACGCAGTAGCTGATCGTCTTCTTGTGAACATCCAGTCCGATGTAATACATAATGTCTCGTGAGGAGCCTCCATGGTTGTTTTCTGAATCAACGTCCCCGTTGAGTTCAGCTTTTTATACACCACGCGCTCCTCTGACTTAACATTCAAACAATCCAGACGGAGCTTCCGCTTTGCGCACTACGGTGGCTCGGACCACGTGCGGAATCCGTTCCGAAAGGTGGTCCTTTTTCGCCTTTCCTTGAAGGGCGCTCTAGAGGGGTGAGGGTTTCTTCCCCCAAAATGCTAAGCTGTCCGCATGAAACCTGAGATAACGAGGCAACTGGAGGATATCCTCGACAAGCGCCAACAGACGAAACAGGCAGCAATCCGCCGGGTCTCTGAAGAGCAGAAGGCTGAGGATAAGAATCTCGCCGATTTTCACGCCAAGAAAAGAGACGTGATTATACCCGCATTTGAGGAAATCGTCGATCTGTACAAACTGAGGGGGATTCAGATTGTGATACTGGAAGAAAACGAAAAACCGAGCGGCACAGGGGGATTTCCGGCTCCCAACATACGGCTCGATATGAAGGAAGCGTACTCTTCTTCCCATGGCATGCCGCGGCCTGAATTTCGGCTGTCGTTTGAAAAGCGCAACAGGAACGTGTCTGCTTACACCTCCACTCCATCACAGTCCGGTCCAGCGGGACACGTGGCGCTTGACGACCTCACCGCTGACTGGATTCAGAGTGAGTTTGTAAAGTATCAGTCCCTTCCTTACTGAACGGTTGTCTCGTAATGACTTTCGCCCTGCGCCATGTTCAGGAACGCGTCGCTTGCTGATATGGAAGCCAACGGACTAATCACGTTCGCTGCACAACGGCCACTGTCGCAAAAAAGTTAAGTTTCGGGACGAAATGGGAAGGTCCTAAAATCAAGGTCTCCAGAGTCTCAAAACTCTGTCCCGAAAGGCTTATCGGAAATGAAGGGTGTCTCAACCCTGCTTTTTCTTCAGTGGGATCTCGACCACCTTGGAACCAGCGGCGTGCTGCGCGGCTTCCCATTTTTCGACTGCGGCGGATTCGTCGCTCTGCAATGCGTGAGAGTAAACGTTAGCTGTTACGAGCACGCTGGAATGCCCGAGCAACTTGCTCACGACCGCCAGCGGCACGCCGGCGCTGAGGAGTTGGCTTCCGTAGCTGTGTCTCAGGGTGTGGAGACTGACTCGCGAGAAGCCGGCTTTTTTTGCGAGTCTACGGACCGCCTTCGTCACCGTGTCCGGGCGGATGTAATCGCCGGACGGATGGCAGAGCACGAGGTCAAGGTCTGCGCGGTAGTCCGGGCCGAACATTTTTTGCGATTCATCCTGCGATGCCTTGACGCGCTTCAACGTTTCGATAGCGTCTTGTGGTAGTGGCACCGTGCGGATATTACGACCCTTCGTCTCTTTCAAGCGCAAGCCGGATTTCGTCTGCTCGAGACTTCGGCTGATAGTGACAGAGCAATACTCCGGCCCGACGTCGGACCACCGCAAAGCCAACATTTCACCGCGGCGCCCGCCGCATGCCGCGTCGAGGGTAAGGAAGTCCGCAAGCCAGTGGTCCGCGGAGGATTCGAGCAACCGGCGTGCCTGGCTGAAGTCGAGCGCCACGGCTTCGCGCTTGGGCGCTGGCGGCAACTTACACCGGGTTGCCGGATTCATTTTTAGCAATCCCCACGCAACGGCCGTCTCGAGCGCGACATGCACAACGCCGTGGACGTTCCGCACGGTTTTGATCGAGTGCCCCGAGCCGTCCTTCTTCCCGCACTTCAGCAGTTGGTTATAGACCCGCTGCAACTGCAATGTGGTGACCTTGCCGAGCTGTTGGGCGCCGATCGCACGGGTGACGTGCGCGAGCATCTCGCGGTATCTTTCAGCGGTTTTCGGCGAGCAAGCGATCTCTGCGTGTTCCGAGAGCCACGCTTCAGCAAATTCCCTAAACGTGCGCGGATCCGGCTTCACCACTTCGCCGGCATCTCTCTCGTTGAGCTTTTGCCGGAGTGCTATCTCAGCATCCAACTTACGGTCGAATCCGATCTTTTGCGGCCGAACCCTTTTCCCGTTTTCGTCTTTGCCGATGTCGAGCGAGTAGCCCCACGTGACGTGGCCGGAGGGCAACTTGCGCTTGAAAATCGTCCCGTTCATTTCGATTTCTCCGTGCTATGTTCATCTGCCGATCTGATGCCTTCGTTAGCGGCGCGCACCATTCTGCGCATTACTGCGTATTTCCGCACGTCTGCCTCTGGTACGTTTAGGTCTTTAGCGATCATTTCCGGCTCAACTCCCATATCGAGCAGCCGATTCGTTTCCTTTTCCAGTCGGGCTGACAGCTTGCGGTGCTCTATGTTCTTGATGCAGGCCTCAGCGGGTCTGCGCAATAAGGGGATCAACTTCACGCGCACGTCGTCAAATTCTGGATTCCGGAGAGTAGCCAGTAAGGCAGCGGTCCAAAGTTTTTCAGTTTCGGTGCGAGGCTCGATACCGATCGATTCGAATTCTGAGGTATCCCACGTGCCGAGTTCCTTCGAGATGGCCGTTCGAAATACGCCAGCAAGCTCTTTCTGCCCTGTCTCCTCGGCCACTCTTGCGAGATCGGCGAGTGCCTTGCCCCGCGGCGGGCGCACCGTCTCCCAGCGCGCAATGGTCCGGATTGCCGTTTTCATCCTGTAGGCGAATTCCTGCTGAGTCTCACCTATCGCGGTACGAAGGCCTAAGACCGCGTTCGTCACTGAGCGTTTGGTTTCCATCTACAGTTCCTTTACAGGACCACCTTGACAGGACCGATAGGTCCGGTTAATATGGTCTAGACACAATGGTACGGCAATCGGCAGGTGATTGCAAGGACAAAACAGACACAATGGACGAGAAAATACCAACGCCAACAATGACCGCTGATGAGGCGCATGCGCTGCTCGGCGGAAACGCCGTAATCAACCGATCGTCGTTTTACGCAGCTATCAACCGGAATGAAGTGCCACATCTGCGGCTTGGAAAACGCATTTTAATTCCGCGGGTAGCCTTCATGCGCTGGCTCGAATCGGCCGGCGTGGTAGCAGCCAGCCAGGGCACGGCGTGAGGCCGCCGGGCACGGGCCCAAGCTCCCAAGAGGCTCGCGGGCAAGCCCGGAGCAGGGAACACCGAAACCCGAAGTATGTTCACGTCCTTGGACAGCACAAGCCTATGAAGCGGGAGAGAGCCGAGCACCTGGTAGCCGACGGGCGCGCCAAGTGGGTAGGTGGTGACCTGAAACTGCTCGAGGCCAGGGCGACCGACGTCGGCTACGACGGCATCGAGAATGGTTTTCATTGGTGCCCTAGTAGAAGTGAAGGCCACACGGTCATGATGGCTCAAAGAGGCCGACTAGTAGCTAAGGTGGCCAGATGAAACGAACGCTTTATCTTGCTGCCCTGCTGGTGCCAATTCTCCACGGGCAAACTCCGCCTCTCAACGAGCCGATGACGTTCACGCTCGGCTCCACGGTGACGGGTTCGGCAGCGGTTGAAACGCTTACCTGGCCGGCGAACTCGAGTCAAATCCTGAAACTTTCCACCGTTCAGGTTTTATGCCCAGCCAACTGCACGATTTCGATAGAGCTCAGCGCGAACCAAGCCACGGCGACTCTAGTCACGCCGGTACCGCTTCGGAATCGGGTCGATAAAAGCGGGGCACTGGCCTATACTTCGAGCAACATCTCGAGCGCTGGCGCACAGGTTTTGACGCCGTACACGTGCTCGGCAAGCGTTTCTTGCTCCATCGATTTGAGCCAAATAGCGCTGGCGAAAAACTACTCGAAGTTGCAAAGCGTGACGCTGAGGTCAAGCAATACCACGGGCACCAGCACGATGCAATTGACCTGGCAGGAAGCCGATCAGTAGCAGATTTTCGGAAAACTTCGGGAATCCAAAAAAAGAAGGCCCGCACGGTTCACGACGCCGGCGGGCCTTTTCAATTTCAAAGAGGTCTTCATGGGCATTATAACTCAACAAGCCAGCCGTGGCGCTGGATTTGCCATTTCAGATTGGAAAGCTATCGACAAAAACACGTTGCGGGGCGTTTTCATGTTGCACCTGCCGTCAGGCATGGTGATCCACAACGTGATGTTGCATCGGAAGAATGATTGCCGCTGGATAGCCTTGCCCGCCAAAGAATACCAGGTCAACGGCGAACGCAAATTCGCGCGCATCATCGAATTCGATTCGAAAGAAACGCACGAGCGTTTTCAGGCCGCGGCGCTGGCGGCAATCGATGCGGCGGGGGTGAAGGTATGACGGTGACCCTCGACAGTGCCATCGAGCACGGCTGGTCCATCATCCCGTGCAGGCTGGATAAAAAACCCTACTTTGACCTTTTACCCAAGGATTCGAATGGCAAAGCGGAGTGGAAACCATATCAAACCAGACAGGCCAGCGCAGCCGAAATCCAAGCCTGGAAGCAAGCCAGTCCACCTCCGCCTGCTTTCGCAATCGTCACGGGAACGATCAGTAACCGGATCACCATAGACTTCGACGGAGAAAAAGGCAAACTGCTCGCGGCGAAATGGGGGATCCGTCCCCATCGAACAACTGGCAGCGGTGGCCTGCATTGGGACGTAAAACACCCTGGATACTACGTTCCGACATTAAACGGAAAGGCACAAAAGGCACTGGGGGAACGATGGCCGGGACTCGATGTCAAAGGCGATCACGGATATGCCATCGCTTTCGGTCGCAATGAGAATGGCCCGTACGAATGGTTGCGAGGTGCGGAGCCAGACCCGGCGGAGTTGGTGCCCGCCGATCTGTGGGACTTCCTGCGTGCAAATCAGGAAGCTGAGACTGAAGCCGAAATTCCGGTGAACGGTAGCGGCAGGCCGAAATACACACCAGAAAATTCTCGCGTCGATTCAGAGCGGCTAATCCGGATGGCTCTCGAGCAAGTCGGTGCTAGCGGCCGCGAATCTTCCGGTTTCTGGCTCGCTCAGCAGTTGCGTGATAACGGCTTCCGCATCACTGAGGCTGAAGCGGTGATGCGGAATTACCGCGGTTACTGCCCGGGCACGAACACCAAAGGCCAACGGGAACCGTACACCGAAAAGGAAATGCTCTCAAGCCTGCGGCACGCGTATGAACAACCGGCCCGGGAGCCGTGGGGCTCGAGATCGAGAACCACATATTACGAGCCAATGGCCGACGGGCCAGCGCCAAGCGAAGACACCCCGCCAGCACCAGCAGCACCAGCGCCCAAACTCGAGACCAACGTGGATCAACTCGCGCGTGAGATCACCGCACAGGATCACTTCGCAAGAGACCCTGGCGGCCGGCTTTACGTGTTCAAGGCTGGCGTCTACAAACCTACTGGCGAACGGTTCATCAGCCAAAGCGTCAAGGAACTGTATGCAGCATGGGGCTTAGCCGCTAAGTGGAGTATCCACAAGTCCGCTGAAGTGACGGAGTACATTCGAGTCGACGCACCAGATCTCTTGACCGATCCGCCAGCGGACACCATCAACCTACTGAATGGGTTGCTGGACGTGCGCACCCGAACTCTCAGACCGCACACGCACGAGTTCTACTCCACGGTTCAGTTGCCGGTTCACTTTGATCCAGACGCTAAATGTGAGGCATGGGATAAGTTCATCGCCGAGGTGTTCCCGGCAGATTCCGAGGCAATCGCATGGGAAATACCGGCCTGGCTGATGACACCGCGGAACAACATTCAGAAAGCCGTGCTCCTGCTGGGTGAAGGCTCCAACGGAAAGAGCACATTTCTCCGCGCGTGTGTCGCGTTCATCGGGAAGTCCAACACCGCTGCGCTTAGTCTGCACAAGCTCGAGCAGGACAAGTTTGCAGCGGCGCGGCTGATAGGAAAGCTCGCGAACGTCTGCCCGGATCTTCCTACAGCGCATCTGTCCGTCACCAGTATGTTCAAGGCACTGACCGGAGGAGACGTGATCTCGGCTGAGTGGAAGTTTAAGGACTCGTTCGAATACGTGCCGTTTGCCAAGTTAGTATTCTCAGCCAACGAACCACCACACACAGACGATCACACACACGGGTTTTTCCGACGCTGGCAGGTGGTTCCCTTCAATCGCTCCTTTGAGGAAGGCGCTGAAGGAACGGCCAAGCGTGAGGACCTCGACGCACAGTTAGCGGATCCGTCAGAACTGAGCGGAGTTCTCAACAAAGCGCTGCTCGCACTTGAACAGATTCAGCAACACGGATTCACTCAAAGCAAATCCATGCGCGATGCATGGGCCGAGTTCCGCAGTGCGACTGATCCATTGAACGTATGGCTGGACCTGAACACGGTTGCTTTACCTAACGTAATGGTGCCGAAGTCGGACTTGATAGCGGCGTACAACAAGCATCTGGCCGACTCTGGCAGGACGCCAATGACCAACACAGCTTTCGGATTAGCGATCAAACGCGCACGGCCGAACATCGAAGAGGCGCAACGGACCTGGCAAGGCAAGGAGAAGACCTGGGTTTATAACGGCATCGGGATGAAGACTGACCCGCCAGGCTCCAAGGAGCAATCTGAGTGAAAACCACTTCACAGAGTTCACGGGGTTCACGCAGTTTTCCCCTCTTTGTTATTTTTACGGTCTATGTATGCACTGCCTCGCGGGACTTATATAGAGGAGACTCCGTGAACTCAGTGAACTCTGTGAACCGCTTTGACCGAAACAAAGGAGTTAGTTGACGTGAGCGCAAAAGCTCGTAAGTTTCGCCGATTTTTCGGAAGTCCGGTCGATAGCTTCGCTGACCAGAACCTCGCAGCAGCGCGGTTGATATTGGCGGATGTGTCACCACACGACGATTCCATAGCAATTCAATGGGCGCGCATGGTGATTGCGAAGCATGACGGAGGGACCAGCGATGGAACCGAGCATGTGCAAGTTGTGCCGAAGCCGGCCGACTGTCAGCGGTGAATGCGTGTGCGCCATGTGCTTATGCGCCTGGCGCTCGTGGCTCACCGCAAAGCGGCGCCGACGGGCTGAACAGGCTGAGAAGCGACTCGCGCGCTCCTGGCGCCGCTCTGCGCCACCGTGGGCCGCTGTAGTGGGGAACGGGAGCGAGTTATGAGCGTCGGAGTGTTCTTGGGAAGCCTGCCCGCCGGCATTGGCGCCGAGGACGTTGAAGAGTGGTTGCGAGCCGAGAATTTTCGGTTCGAGTTCGTTCGGCTGTTAGTTGACCGCTTCGGGCTTTCAAAAAGCAGCGTAATCGTCCGGGCGGCAACGCGTGAAGACGCAGAGGCCATAATCGCGCGCTACGATGGCGCGCCGTTTGGCGGCCGCATTTTGCGCGCGTCGATCGCGCGTCGGAAACGCCAGCAAGAGGGGATTTGAAAGGGGACGTATGACGAATAAGCCGACGCCTGGTTTTCCAGCGCCGAATGAGGAAGACTGCACCTACTGTGGCTTTCGCCACAACTTACACTTGGGCTGGATTGGAAGAACTAAGTTACTTTTTCGCCTGATAGCAATGAACCCGCCCTGGCTCTGGCGCGCATCGATTTCCGGATGGCGTCGCTGGCTCAAACGCCAAAATGAGTTGGATGCTGCGTGCGAAGTTCTCCAAAGTAACAACCTGAAGTAACCGACGTTACGGCGCTTGAATGTAAGTCTATGAAAACAAAGGGGGAGGGGTGGGTAAAAATGAAAAGGGGGGGCCTTCCCGCGACCGCGCGGGGGGCCAACGTTTACCAAACTGTACCGCGTGGAGAATTTTTTTGCTTATGAAAAAATTTGACCGACCTAGAGCACCGAAGCGGCTGTCTGAGAAGGCTAAAGAATGGTGGGCAGCACTAGTGGCGCAGTACGAGTGGGAAACCGCCGACCAGGTGATGACCCTCGAGCTGCTGTTGGATTCCTTCGACGAATACATAACCGAACGCGAAAAGCTGGACGTGGAGGGCAGTGTTGTCAAAGACAGATTTGGGCAGGTGAAAGCAAACCCCCGTGTCACGACCTGTCTAAACGCCAAACTTACGATGTTGAAGTGTCTGAGACAGCTTGGCCTAGATATTCAACCGCCCGGCAAAATTGGCCGGCCACCTGGAAGTTAAGAGGAGGATTTCCCTTAATGCCACGACTACGAAAGAAAGGCGTTAAACGCCGCGCTGCGGATGCTGCCCCGCGACCGGTGGCGGAAATGACCGACACTGCGTTGGCGGCTGAATATGAGCAACTCGCGCATGACCCTGAAGACCCGTGGGCTCGATTTGGTGTCCGCATCGACGAAGTTCTGGAAGAGCTTCGTGATCGTTTCGCCGAACGATTGAAAGCAACTGGCCCGCTGGGGGACGTGGAACTCGCGCAGTGGCGGGAGTGGCTGGGCGCAATTTGGGTTGATCGGGGCGTGAGGGACCAGGCAGCGGCCGCGGAGCGTGAGGCCATGGGCGCCATCAGCATCGAGGTAAAAAAATGCCAGCACTAAAACGAAGAGGTTTCAAACGCCGCGATTCGGATACCCCAGTTTCACAGAAGACTAACCGCCAATTGGCGGCCGAGTGCGAAAACCTAGCTACCGGAGTCCGTGGGCCTAGGAGGATTCGGCAGGAATGGTTTTTCCGTCAGCAAGTCGTGCGAGGAGAACTTGAGAATCACTTCCGTGAACGACGCAAGGCGGCCCCGCCGATGACAGACAAGGAAACTAAGGGCTGACGCAAAAACAATTTCTCAATCATAGTCGTACCTAGATCATTACCAAGGCTCGGACCGTCTCGCGTGGGCGGTCTTCGAAAGCATCCTGGCCCCTGTAATCATTGCTTCTGGCGCTGTCCCTCGCGGCGGCCCTTTCGTTTTGCAATTGTGTTATAGTTCCGATTATAATGCTCGAACAGTCGGAACTATAACATTATGCGATCCCCCTCCTTCGACCCCCAGATCCTCCGCA
>Ga0326728_10005990_pt1 | contig 33370 bp, 35 predicted proteins | sample MB3enrmetagenome_FD_207602 | JGI IMG/M metagenome (GOLD analysis project Ga0326728, IMG submission 207602) | Lab enriched peat soil microbial communities from McLean, Ithaca, NY, United States - MB31MN | ecosystem: Environmental > Terrestrial > Soil > Wetlands > Peat | place: USA: New York... | reverse complement strand
AAAACCAGAGGATTGCCAAATGCTTATTCAGAAGCCAGAAAAGCCAGGGACGTTGTCTATCAGGAAGATAATATGGAGAGCTATGCCAATAAAAATAATTTAAAAATTCATAATTTGGATTTCTTTTCAATTAATAAACCGCCGCAGGAATTTGCATCCCTTAAAAACCTTACCGAAATGCTTCTGGATATGCAGAAAAACGAAATCAGTAAAGTCATTGCTGCCGAAGACGGTTATTATCTTTTCAAAGTTGTCGATATAAAACCCGCTTACTTGCCGACACTGAACACCATAGAAAATGAAGTCCGGCGCCGCTTCATAGAAAACGAAACACAGATTCTTGCCGAAAAAGAAGCACAGTCAATTTTAGATCGTATAAAAACAGGAGAAGGTCTTGATAAAATCGCCAAGGAAAAAGGGTTGAAAGTTAATGAAACAGGCACTTTCAAGATGGGGGATACTATACCCAAGGTGGGAACAATCCCGGATGCGGCTGATGTTCTCTATCAGCTCTCCGCCAACAAACCGTGCGCGGAAAAGCCTCTTTTTATCAATAATACCTACTTCATATTGAAGCTCAAGGATATAAGCAAACCGGATGAGAAAGATTTTGAAACCCAAAAAGCCATGTACAAAAAGATATTGATTTCCATGAAGCGTGATGAAGCCTTGCAAACATGGCTGGAGGGCAACAAAGCAGCCATGATTAAGGAAAAAAGAGTTAGAATCAAAATGAACGTAGATGCTCTATAATGGAAAAAAAGAGAGGGGTTATAAAAACAGTATATTTTCTTTGTTGAGGCCAATATTCTCTTATCGAGTAATATTTCTCATGATCGCGTTACAGTCATGAAAACTTTTGTTATGGAAAATATCCGCAGATGATATGCTACCCCGAACTTCGCTATAAGTTTTTGATTGCAGGACGAGCGGAAATGGCAGCAATAATATAATCAATAGAAAAAAACTAACAGCACAAGTAAAATAACGATGACATGCGCCGCATAGATACCAAATTTGTGCCTATGGTAGAATTCAATTGCTTTTTGAATGCGTTTGAGTCCGCCTAACAAGCGGCGGATTAGCACAAGTTTAGGGTACTTGTAATTATCCGAGGTAAATTTTTTTTGGAATGCGCACATAGGATAAATTGCATAGACATCATCAGCCAGCGACCGAAAGAGGGTGTCGTTAACAATGCCCTGCCAGGGTTCATATGCTAATGTTTCCGCATAATGCCGATTTAAAGCGTAGGCATGGGTCAGACTCTGGTAACGAACTTTCTGTATGCACGGATCAGTAGTTTTACGGCTGGAGCGAATTAAAGCTCCGATGAGCAAAACTTTCCATTGGGGATGTTGTCTCAAAAATTCAGTGCAACGTCTTAATCGTTCCGGATCAAAGCAGTCAAATTCTACATCGTCTTCAAAAATAACAATATTTTCCGCACCTGCTTCCAACCCTTTACGCAGGCATAGCATGTGGGATTCGTATACCTCCTGCTCAATATTATTTGAATGACGTTGGCCAATCTCGAACTCAACTCTATCAGCCAGCCCTACTTTTGAAAATTCTTCAAGCGCTGACTGGCGACGATCTTCACGTTCTTTCAGAGAAATGCAGTATAAACGATCAAAATAGTCCCAACCGGAAACCGAATTTTTTACGGCAGCATTTACATTAACAAGATTCATAATCGTGCCTTTCTTGAGCTTAAATCTTTCTTCTTTTTATGGCGGAAATAAATCTGAACTTGTCATACCGTTGTACCCCTCGTTTTGCTGATCCGGCAAGGTTTATGAGACATTTCCAAAACAATATATGTATACAAATTGTCCTTCCTAATGCAGATCCATCATGTGATTTAAAGAATTCTTGATCTTTTGTAAAATTATCTTTCATTTTAAGGAGGACAATTTGAAACTGCACAGTGTTTGGTCTAATAATTCTATAATTTTGAATGGAGGAGGTATCTATCTCATATTTGTCATTTATTTCTGATAGAATAAATTTATGAAGATGATCGTCCGATAAAAATTTACTTGCATTTATTTCACATTGCTCAATAGTCTCTTTTGTAAGTTCAGGATCAATAATGCTTTTCGGTCGTAAAAATGGTTTTAATGTCATTTATAAATTCCTTACAATATTTTTTGTATTAATCTGCATAAAATATGATTTTTTAAAAGCCTAAAAATTAAATGATGCTAATGCGCTTTTTAAATTCAGCATAAACATCAACGCCCAAACCGTTCCAAGAGTTATTTATTACCCCTCCCCTTATCTTATTATAGGTAACAGAAGTTCTCTTGCTCCAGAAGAAGAGGGAAGATTGTAGCGGCTGTTACCGAGATATAACCAGCAGAAGAAGCTGATCATATAATTCTTAAAAATATTATTAATGGCTATTTCCTCCCTCCCCAAAAAAGAAAAAACTATACACGCCAAACCAATATCCTTTTAGACTAAGCTCAGGCATGAATTCTTGCTCAAAACGTTTAATGACATCAGAATCATAGAGAACTCTCCATGACTTCCCCAAAAGTTCCCCTTCATTCTCATAACCGTAAATCTTGACATGCGCTTTGTTTAAATAGATGTATTCTCGTTCTACATTAAGGATGGCCATCCCATCGATTGCCGAATCCATGGTATTGGTTTGTCGCCTGAGTATATCTTCTGTCCGCTTTCGGTCGGTAACGTTGCGTACAATTGCCTGGATGAAGTATTTACTTTTGTCGTTGAAGGCGTTTAGGCTGATTTCTGCACCAAAAAGAGTCCCGTCATAATGACAGTGCCTCCATTCAAAATACTGAGGTTGACCCTTAATTGCTGCGTTGATCTTCTCCATTCCTTTTTCTATGGATTTCCTCCCATCAGGCTGAACTTCCGGCGAGAATCGGTAAGGAGACTGCCCGATGATCTGTTCCTTAGTACAGCCAAACATCTCAAAGGTCTTTTGGTTACAGTCAATATAGATATTCTGGTCCATCAATAAAATTGCATCACTGGCGGATTCGAAAAGGATCTGGTATTTAATTTCACTCTCACGCAGGGCTTCCTCTGTTTGCACAAGCCGGTTGATATTATCCTGCGCTCCAGTATTCTTTTTATGCGTTTCGTCACTCTTCTTTTTCATTTCCCTTCTCCTTATAGGGAGTTGCTTGAACATTGACTGATTCAGGATTAAGCCTTCACTGGATTATAATAGATGTATTTTGTGAAAGTCCATAAATAATATTATTTTGTCAACAGAATAATGACAAGCAAATATGAGGTTTAGCGGGAAGAAAAAGAGATGTGTATATCGACACAGAGGTTGTGATGCACTTGCAAAATCATGAAAAAATCAAAATAGATTTGTGGAAAGAGTCTACCGACAATGATGTTCAGCTATTTCCCGCCCTGCTTGAGGTTGGTATAGCCATGAAAAGGCTGTAAGCACATTTGTGATTCTATCCGCTGAAAAAGTGTGCCGCTTATTCCGCTATCGCTCCGAGGCTTGCAGCACGTCGCTTGCCGCTTCATAAGCAACACACCTTCAGCTAATCACAAATACAGCCATTTCACGCCTATCCCGTCTATTATTCCCACCCAGTTATTTTTTTTATTGCAGGGAAGGTATTTTAAGGGGATTGTAACCCCCGTTAATTCTTCCCTGCACTCTTCAAAAGATCTCCCTGCTTCTCTTTTTCAAAACCAACTCGCAGTGCCTTCTACACGAAAGTTCTATGCCATGCCTTCGGCAATAAAGATTTTGATATTTGTTTTTTATTCTTTTATTTTTCTTCGGTGAAAATCTTTATCGTTACAAAAATATTCTTCAAAAAAGCCCGAACAATATTTTCGCAATACCCTCTGGGCATGGCATAGAAGCGCTTTTTGGCTCTTTCGTGCTCTTTGCACCGCCTTTTTGTGAAGTTGGTTTTTCAAAATGTTTTTAGAGGGAAAACCATTTAACGAAAGGAGAAAAAAGAAAATGAATAACAAAATTTTAGGAAGAGCAATTGAGCTAGCGAGGAGAATAGCCAAAGTTTATGGACGCAATGTCTATGTTGCAACAGGCATGAAGGGTTTTGAAGTTTATGAAAAAAAGCCTCAATTCTGCAAAGGATTTTATGTTGTCGGGGAATCAGGCATCGTTTGTCTGGTAAATAATACGTTAGGACGCAAAGAATAAATCCTTTTTGCTGGCCTATCGGCATAACGGGGGAAAAGGAAATTTTATGGCAAAGCATAATCCAAGAATAATAGTAGAAGTAAGGGGAGGGGTAGTGCAAGCAGTATATTCAGACACAGTCAACGTTAGCGTTGCAATTCTGGATTACGACGAGATAGAAACGGAAGATGCTACCCCTGAATTCATAAAACTGAAAGCCGAAACAAAAGGAATGCTGGAAATCATTTAACAGGTGGCAAACAGCAAGAAAAAAATGATATATGTCGATCACGTTACATATTAGTTTTGTTTTTTTAAGGTGAAAGGTTGGAAATATGGTTGGAAAATGATTTTAATGGGTGATAAAAAAGTGGTCATATTGATATATAACCACTTGATTTTACTTTGGTAGCGGGGAGAGGATTCGAACCTCTGACCTTTGGGTTATGAGCCCAACGAGCTACCGGACTGCTCCACCCCGCGATATTGAAACCGGTGACTTTACAACATTATCTCCTGTATTTGTCAAGGAGTTCTTTTTGCAAAGTATTCAAAACTTGTTTTTAGGATTCCGCGCAAGGTTTGGCCTTTAAATTCCTGCTTTAGGTTATGTAACCCATGAAACGGTAAATAAGTTTAGCCGCCATGAAATCAGGAGCAACGATGCCGGAAATCGGCGCCAGTTCTACCACATCAAAACCGCGAATTTTACATGACTTTGAAACCGATTTCAGTAAACGTAAGACATCCCTCCAATACAGACCGCCTGGTTCCGGCGTGCCGGTTGAAGGCATTATGGAAGGATCAAAAACATCCAGATCGATCGTTACAAACAGATCGCCTTTTAAATGTTTACAAATTTTTTCACACCAGTCTTTGTTTTCTGAAACAAAATCGGCGCTATAGGATTTAACCTTGCTTTGCGGTAAAAAATCACCTTCTTCTTTGCTCATGCTTCTGATACCCACCTGAGTTAACGGACATATCTCCGAAATTCTTCTGGCCACGGAAGCATGGCTGTAAGCGCTTTCCTGATAGCTTACCCGTAAATCGGCGTGGGCGTCCAATTGCAAAACGGAAAGTTTGGGATATTTTTCTTTAAGCGCCTGCACGGCGCCAAAGGTTATACTGTGTTCTCCACCCAGCATGACAGGTATTTTATTCGCGGCGGCGATTTTGGAAATATTTTTACGCACAACGTTAATCATGTTTTTGGGTCCGCGGGCATCAATAGTGACCGGCGGGGTCGTATAAATTCCGGCCAAATAGGTTTCCTTTTTTAATTCTTCATCATAGAGTTCCATATTGGTCGAGGCCTCGATGATGGCTATAGGTCCTCTTCGGCTTCCGGACTGATAAGTGGAAGTCAGGTCGTACGGAACGGGTACGACCACGAATAAAGCATCGCGCAGTGAATGCGCCGGATAAAATCCTCCATAGTTCATAAGTTGAATCCTCACTTATAATTAATGTTATACCATTTCTAAATCAAAGCGCTATTTTTGTTGGCGTCGTTGTCGGCTTCCTCGACGTATGTAAATACGGGAGTGCCACCCGAAGGGGGCACAATAAAAAACAGATATTTTCCTTACCGATGATCTGCGCCATTATGGCGTAGATCACATACGCCTCGTCGCCTGGGGCCTAGCCGCCTCAATATCATCTTTGATTTAGAAATGGTATTAGTAAATCCTTGCATGTTTTTAAAATTACTGCCGGTAATACCGGAGAAAAAAATGATCATCCTCATAGTATAAAAAAGAATAATGATTGATCCAGTCACCCAGTGTAATAAAAGTTCTTTTCCTGCCCTCGACAGTATAATTGTTTAAACTGGGCACATGACTATGTCCGAGAATAACAGCGTCATAACCTTCCTGAAATTTTGTGAAGGCGAAAGAGGCCAGTTTTTTTACCAGCGCGTCGCCGTCCTCTATAGTCATTTCTTTGCTTACCGTGGAAGTAAGTCCGGCTAATGTCCAGCGGATTGACGCCGGAACAAAGCGTTGAAAATTATAAAAAGCGCGGCTGCGTAAAAGTTTGCGAAGCAACATGTATCTGATATTAGTTCCATCCGCGGTGTCGCCGTGAGCAATCAGGATACGCGAATGATCCAGCCTCGCATCCTCCATTTCTTCGAATACGTCCATTCCCAAAACATCGCGAAAGTATTCTCCCATGAAGAAATCATGGTTTCCTTCTCCCAGATGGATGCGGATTCCCGCTTTTTGCAATTCAATTAATTTATGGATGACCGGTTTAAATTCAGGATGAATCTCTTCCTTGCGGCAAAACCAGAAATCAAACAAATCGCCGGCAAAATAAAGATCATCAATATAATCCGGTTTTGTGCCGGCCCCGTTAGGATTGACCAGAGTATGGACATCTCCTTCTTTAATGAGATTAAAGAAATCTATCAGTTTTTCGTATCTTTCATCACCTGATTTTTTCAAATGAGCATCGGAAATGAAAATTGCCTTCATATTTTAATCCTATAGATTTACTGCAAATATGCTTTAGCAGATACGTTACGCCAGGTCAATAAGCACCTGCGAAGCGGCTGAAAATAGTATCTTATTAATGCGAACTTTTCGATGGACAGGCATTTGTTCCTGCTAAGGACAGATAATTGATTCTTGTTTTGTCTGATATTTTTTGCTAGTTTCAATTTACCGGACTGGAAAAGTATTAAAAGTCACAATATATGTAAAAGGCAAAATAAATGATAAAAAAACAAAATATAATTAAACGGGCCAAAGATGTATTAAGAATAGAAGCGCAGAGTATTTTGCAGTTGATTGATAAAATCGACAATAACTTTTCCCGCGCCGTTAATTTGATCTGCAAATCCAAGGGCAGGGTAATTATTACGGGAATCGGTAAATCAGGCTTGATTGGACGAAAAATAGTAGCCACTTTAACCAGCACGGGGACACCGGCTCTTTTTCTCCATCCCGTTGAAGGCCTTCATGGAGATTTGGGAATTGTCACTAAAGAAGACATATTGCTGGCCATTTCCAACAGCGGGGAGACCAGAGAGCTTATACCCGTCATAAATTCTGTTCGTCATATTGGCGCTCCCGTCATAGCTTTTACAGGCGGCTTATCGTCAACGCTTGCCCGGGCAAGTGACATTGTTATTGACGTTTCCGTGGAAAAAGAAGCCTGTCCCTTTAATCTTGTTCCTACTTCCAGTTCCACAGCTACTTTGGCGATTGGCGACGCTCTGGCTATTGCCCTGCTGGCTGAGAAACAATTTAAAGAAAAAGATTTCTATAAATTTCATCCGGGGGGGAATCTGGGCATTAGATTAAAAGAAACGGTGGGAGATGCCATGATTATCGGGACAAAAATTCCCAAAGTGCTCACGGGAGCTTCAGCCCAAAAAGCGATTGAAGAAATCAATCGTAAAAATGTCGGATTTGTTTTAATCACCGATAAAAAAAATAAATTGCTGGGAATTTTAACTGACGGCGATGTGCGCCGCATGATCAGCAAGGGAATATCTTTTGAGGGGAAAATAATAAACGATATCATGACCCGCGATCCTAAGACAATCGATGAAAATATGTCGCTGGCGCAGGCGATGGAAATGATGCAGAAGCGGGAAATAACCTCTTTTGCCGTGGTTAATGAGAATAAGGAACTCAAGGGATATGTGCATCTGCATGATATTTTAGGCAGGGGCGGATCGGTCAGTATTTCTCTGGATCAATAATTGCCCGGAAGGAAATCGTTATGGCGCTTTATGAATTTGATGGAAAAAGACCGCGGGTGCCGGATGATTCCTTTGTCCATCCGCAGGCCTCGTTAATCGGCGATGTGGAGCTCGGCCATGAATGTTTAATCGCTCCCGGTGTTTCCATTCGCGCAGATTTCGGGCCGGTTGTTATCGGCAACCGCTCCAACGTTCAGGATAATGCCGTTATTCATGTTTATCCCGGTTCCAGGGTAATCATTGAAGAAGACGTTACTATTGCTCATGGAGTGATCCTTCATGATGTGCACATCAAATCCAGATGCGTGATCGGCATAGGCGCTATTGTGCTTTTTAATGTAGTATGTGAAGAAGACGTTTTTGTTTCCATAGGTTCGGTTGTACCCAAAGGAATGCTGATTTCCGCCGGTAAAATCGTTGCGGGCAATCCGGCAAAAATTACTCATGATGTTACCGATGCCCAGAAGATAATGGCCAAAGAAGGCATAGAGGTTTATTGCGATCTTTGCAGGAAGTATATAGCCACAATGAAGCCCTCCATGCCATTGGATTTTAAAGGCTAACTTTGTTGGCATCGTCGTCGGCTTCCTGGAACGTATTAAAGATACGCCTTCGGAGCCTCCTCCTTGCCGCCTCGTTATCCTTTAAAATCCAACGGCATTATTACACAATTACTTAAGTATCGATTAGCATGCTATAGTGTTCAGGTTATTTTGTACGCCATATCTTTTTGAATTTTAATAAATTCCTCAACAGTTCGATTGATGACCTCCGCCACTGTCGGAATGTCGCGGATGATTCCCTGAACCTGACCGGAAAGATATACGCCTTTTTCAAGATCACCATCCTCGGTTGCTTTTTTTATAGTTTCGTAAGCCTGAGCCATGTGCGCCAGATTCATTCCCATCTTAGGGCCTTTGAGCATTGCGCTGATCAATGATTTATTTTTGCCTGCTTTTGACCCGGTATGTGTTTTTGCCGAGGAATTGTCGGGCTTTTCCGCTTTTTCGCCCTGCGGGCCGGATAAAATGGATGTTGCCAGTTTTATCCAGGAAAGATTCAATGATTTGGCAATTGCAAACGAGGCAATAAGTCCTTTGGGAATATTACGGCCTTGCTTAATGGCCTTTTCCGCAGAAGGGGTTTTTAAAATTCTGCAATACAGAGCGTCAAATCTGTTGGAATATATAGTGTCTTCCGCCCCGCATTCCAACTGCTTTTTCTTGGTATAATGATGAACAGGACTCTCCTTTGTGATGGAAAGTCTTGTGCCCATTCCCACACCTTCAGCTCCCAGAGCGAAAGCCGCGGCCATACCTCTGCCGTCAGCGATTCCACCTATGGCTACAACGGGTATTTTTACCGCGTCCACTATCGCGGGGACCAAAACCATGGTCGTAATCTGACTTCCATGAGCCGCGGCTTCATAACCTGTCACCTGCAGAGCATCTGCCCCGGATTTTTCCGCCGCCAGCGCATGGGCTACAGTGGTTACTGTGCTTATCACTTTGCCGTTGTACGCGTGTACTTTTTTTATCAGATTCCCACCCTTGCCAAGAGATATATTTAGAACGGGAACTTTTTCCTCAATGGCTGCCAGAGCGTTTTGGTAAGCTCCCGGCATTAAAAGAGTGGCTCCCACTCCGAAAGGCCTGTCGGTAAGTTCTCGTATTCGTCTGATTGATTGTTTTGTTTTATCCGGGCTTAAAGGGCCGGTGGCCAGATAACCGATTCCTCCGGCGTTGCATACCGCGGCAACAAGTTCCGGCACGCTTATCCAGCTCATGCCGGGCAGGATAACCGGATATTCAATCCCGAATAATTCGGTAATTTTTGTTTTCATAAAAGCTCCTTTTTTAATATTTTATTTTAGCAGGCGACACGTTCATCCTTCTTTTTGCCGACCGGGCACGACACGTAACACTTGAAACAATGATATTCAAAACCTATAAACGCCGCCTGATACAAGTTCATATATTCCGGACTGAGGAGCAACTTTTTTTGCTCGGCGGGATTACTGTCTACGAATTTTGTCCAAAACCTGATGTTCCGTCCCAGAGAATATGGCTGTGAATGTTTCAGGCATTTGAATTCGTCAGTTTTTCCCTCTTCGTCGAGTGCTCGTCCGGGGCAATTTTCGACACAGATATTGCAATGAATACAAAGCTCCTCAGTGATCGGGGGATCAGGAGTCATTTCAAGTTCGGTCAGAATTGTGCAAAATATTACCTGTGGGCCTAATCGTGGATGGATTACAAGATTATTCCGTCCAAAATTACCCAACCCGGCCGCGACTGCCGCATGTCGTTGAGAGAATTCAGCCACCAGGCCGAACCTTTTTTCCGGTTTCATGTCCAAAGGATATGAGAACGGTGTGGACATGGCTTTGGTATCGAACTTCTTTTCAATAAAACGCGAAACCTTATAGACGCATGATCTGGCGAATTCCATGGAATCGATTCTGCCATCCATGGCAATTCTCGGATTTTCACATTCACAGTTGGACAACTCTTTGAAGGCCAGGACGACCATACTCTTCGCCCTGGGAAAAATGGCCTCGAGCTTTGGTGACAATGGACTTGTATAATCGGACACTGCCCCGAAACCAACATCCTCTACGCCAAGGTTTAACGCAAATTCCTTTATCTTTTCTTTCTCTTTATTATTCATGGTTTATCTCCGTTCTTTTCCGGTGTTCAAAGGTTGAATTTGTTCAATCAGTGGCCTATTCATTGTTCTTTTTTAGCGAAAACAAAACTCCGTTTTTTCGTGATGAAGAAAATAGACCGGTCTATTTATTTTGTCAAGCACTTTTTCTTCCGGTACAGCGAATGACTCTTGAAATATTGTTACAGGTAAAAATGCTTGACATGACCCGTCAGGCCGTTCTATTTACTCATAAGTATAAAGGTGATTGAATTTTATGAAGACGGACAAGAAACAGGAACTTATTGCCGTAGGCGCTAAGCTTATGCATCTTAAGGGCTACAATGACACAGGGGTTCAGGAAATACTCGAAAAGGCAGGGCTTCCCAAAGGATCATTCTATAATTATTTTAAGAATAAGGAAGACTTTGGCTTGCTTGTCATCGATTACTATATGGAGTTCTATAGCAAAATCTTTACCAAGTATTTGGGTGATAAATCTGTTCCCCCTCTTGAAAGGATACGACTCTTGAACAAATCCTTCAATAAAGCTTTCCGGTCTAATAATTATACTTTGGGATGTCCGATCGGCAACTTCGCTCAGGAGATGGGTGACACGAGTCCCGTATTCCAGACGAAACTTAAAAAAACCGCCGGCATGATAGTCAAGTATTTTTCCGATGTTCTTCGCGAAGCTCAGGAATCGGGCCATCTGTCAAAGTCCTTTGATGTAAATAAGACTGCACTCTATATCTTTAACAGCTGGGAAGGCGCAATTATGAGTATGAAAGTAGAGAAAAGCATCAGGCCGCTTGAAGTGAATGAGCAGTTCCTTTTTGATTACATTTTCAAGGCGTGAAATACAGAAATCTTTCTATCGGCATAATAATCTATCGGGACGGGGCTTTTAAAGTTTTTCAGGAAAAAAACTAAAATTTCATTTTTTTCTTTCAGAAACGCAGGCCAGCATATCTTTTAATTTTACATCGGGATGGTGATAGCGTTTTTTCTTTGCGGTGCTTCTGCCGTATTGAATAGCTTCTTCAGGACACCACTGGAGGCAGGCAAAGCATTGTTCGCAATGATGTTGCCATGCCGGTTTTCCGTCGATTAACAAAATATTTTGCGCGGGACAAATTTTTTCGCAGATTCCGCAGCCCGTGCATTTTTCGTCTGCCGAAAACGATTTATCCATCTGGGGAACATGAGATCGGGATAAGCGGTACATCGCAGAAAAGAAAATATTCTGCCAGGCGGGTCCTTTTTCAGGCGCTTTTTCTTCTTTAGCGCGGATAGATGAGGCAATACGGCCGATTTTATCCAACGCTTCGTTGAATTTTTTCTGTTGCTGTTCTTGAGCAATCGCTCCGCCCCAGGGGATATAGTTGCTGGGCATACAGACAGAAAATCCTGAAGATAGTTTTATGTTCTTTTCCTGCAGCAGATTTTTCAATTGAATCAAAGTAGCGGCAACCTGACCGGCGTTAACGGCAACCGCGAAATAGTATTTCATGGAGTCAGCTTCCAACCGATTTAAAAAATCGACAACCCGTGAAGGTATTCCCCAAATGTGAACAGGAAAGATAAAACCAACGTTTTTTGAAACAGGATTAATCCTGTCCCTGCCGGCGAGTGTTACCGGTATGAGTTCGGTATTTTCAAGGGCTTCGGAGAGTTTATTTGCCGTCCAAAGAGAATTTCCCGTTCCTGTATAGAAATAAATTGCAGTTTCCATTTATATAAATCAAGGATTTAGTTTCAATGCTTTGTTATAAATACTTTCCGTGAATCCAAATACTTGATTTTTATTGATGATAGCAAAAGGAACATCTTCACTATCATCTATTTTTTTTCTTTGGATGGCCGCGTTCTTATCTATATCCACATTATATTCAGTAAAGGGGACATTTTTGGATTTTAAATATTCCCGTGCCTTGTCGCAATCACTGCAATCGTTCTTTGTATAGAGAACAACATCTTTTTCTTTCCCGGCTTTATCTATCGACGATGATTTCTGATCGGCATCATTTTGTGAATTTGTAAGATCTTCTGACGGGGCTTTATACACCTGGACATTTTTTATATTTCTGCTCTCCGGAGGCGGATAATCGGTAATCTGGATTTCTCCTTTTTCATCTGTCCACTTATAAAGATCGGCCATTGCCGTTTGACAAAGAAAAGCAGATAACAATACAAATAATACAAGATACTTTTTCATGATTGTCTCCTCAAAATAAATATTTTAAAAATATTTATATTTCTTTGCTTTGTGTGCAAAAAACTTTGCAAGATGATAATAACATGAATTATATAAAGGATCAAATTCTTTCCCTATCAGGACTATGCAGTTTTTCCGGTGAGACATTGAGAAACTTATCAAAGATAAAATAAAAAAAATTTAAAACCTTAATGATCGTCAAATGTTTTCTCAGTATGTCATGCTTTTTATTTTAGTAAACTTTCTTTACATAATTTGTTATTGAAATTATTGATTTTCATTATGCAATACTTATAATATAATAAAAAGCAGTTATCAGGAGAATTTATGTTTGGCAGGACGGCAAGTCTTTTTAAAGTATTTGGATTTGAAATAAAAATTGACATAAGCTGGCTGCTTCTGGCGGCTTTATTAACCTGGACACTGGCTCGCGGCCTTTTTCCTGAATATTATAAAAACCTTTCCCCTGAAGCTTATTGGTGGATGGGCGCGGCAGGCGCGGCCGGACTTTTTTCATCGATTATTATTCATGAATTGTCCCATTCTCTGATGGCCAGACATTACGGGCTATCCATAAAAGGAATAACGCTCTTTATCTTTGGCGGTGTCGCTCAGATGGAAAATGAGCCTCCCCATCCCAAAGCTGAATTTATGATTGCGATTGTCGGTCCGCTTGCCAGTTGTTTCCTCGGCATTTCCTTTTTTTTACTAGATAATTTTGGAGAAAATAGCGGCTGGCCTGTGGCTGTCAACGGCGTTTTAAATTATTTGACATGGTCAAACATTATTCTGGCCGTTTTTAATTTGATTCCGGCTTTTCCTCTGGATGGCGGAAGAATATTACGGTCGGCGTTGTGGAAATGGAAAAAAGATTTACGCTGGTCAACTGATGTTTCCGCGCAGATGGGTTCCGGTTTTGGACTTCTATTAATTATTATGGGAATCATTTATATAGTCAGGGGAAATTTTGTGAATGGTTTATGGTGGTTTTTAATAGGCCTGTTTGTCCGCTCTGCAGCGCAGATTTCCTACAAGCAGCTTTTAGTTCACAACCTTTTTGATACAAAAAAAGTAAAAGATCTGATGGTTAAAAACCCTGTGACCGTGCCGCGTTCGATATCACTGGAAGAATTTATCAGCGACTATGTGTATAAACACCATTTCCAGGCGTATCCCGTGCTTTCTTTCGGCAGGTTAACGGGCTGTATTTTCGTGAAACAGATAGCATCAATTCCCCGGGAAGAATGGTCGCGAAATACGGTAGGAGCGGTTGCTCTGCCCTGTAATGAAGAAACAACCATTGGACCGGAGGAAGATGCCAATAAAGCATTGGAGATCATGAATCGCACAGGTAACAGCCGTTTGCTGGTTGTTAATGGGGATCAGTTAGAGGGCATTATTTCTTTGAAGGACATGCTCGCGCTGCTGTCCCTGAAAATGGAATTAAATGATTTAGAAAAAAAATAGCGGAGCCTCCACATCGCCGCCGCATTATCCTTTGAAGGCCATCTGGTATCATTAAAAAAAGAATATGGAAAATATATTAAACGATTATTTTTCCCCGATGGATATTCATTTCGGAAATTTTATTTCATCTTTTAGTCGGGAGAACAGGGAAGACATATTTCTGGCGGCTTCGCTGGTCAGCAGATGCGTAAGAGAAGGACATATCTTTCTTAATTTGAACGATCATGCCGGGAAAATTGTATTCAGAAGTGAAGACGGGGAAAACATCATAGAATGTCCGCAATTGCAGTCATGGCTTGCTTCTCTGAGATCATCGCCCTGCGTGGGGGAGCCCGGTGATTTTAAGCCTTTAATCCTGGACGAAAACGGACGCCTTTATTTGCAGCGCTACTGGCAATATGAAAAAGATGTGGCTGACTATATAACGCTTCGCATTTCCGGCAATAATGAAATAAAATCGGATAAATCCGAACTTCAAAAAAAATTGCAACTGTATTTTAATGAAAATTCCGAGGGGAAGACCAACTGGCAGAAAGTTGCTGCCGTTGCCGCACTGTTGAAAAATTTTCTTGTGATCAGCGGCAGTCCGGGGACCGGAAAAACAACGGCAATTACAAAAATCATGGCTTTGGTTCTGGATGCCGGCGGCAGACCTTTGCGGATCGCTCTGGCTGCGCCGACCGGAAAGGCTGCCGCGCGCCTGCAGGAATCGGTCAATAAAATGAAGGAAAAATTAAATTGCCAGGCGTCAGTTAAAGAGATGTTACCCCATACGGCGCAAACAATTCATCGGCTTTTGGGTTCTATCAGTAATTCGCCTTATTTCCGCTTCAATAGAAAAAATCATTTGCCTTATGATCTTGTTGTAATTGACGAGGCCTCGATGGTGGATTTGCCCCTTCTGGCAAAATTGATTACCGCCTTGCCTTCGGGGGCCTGTTTAATTTTACTGGGAGATAAAGATCAGTTAGCGTCGGTTGAAGCCGGAGCCGTTTTAGGAGATATTTGCTCCGCGGGCGCTCCCGGCATTTTTTCTCCTGAATTTGCCCGGCAGATTGCTTCTTTATCCGGTGAAGAAGTTCAATCCGGTAAATTATCCGCGGGAATTCAGGATAATATTATTTACCTGCAAAAAAATTACCGCTTCCCGGAGAATGGCGGCATTGGCCTTTTGAGTCAGGATGTTAAAAACGGCAAGCCTCAGGAAGCCCTGGACTTGCTGCGTTCGGGAAAATATACTGATATTCATTGGACCGAAATAACTGAAAGCGTACAATTATTAAAACATTTTGGCGAAGTCATTGTTGAAAATTATAAGCAGTACTTGGAAGCGGCAACTTCCGGTGAAGTTATTCCGGAAAACATATTTAATATTTTCGAAAAGTTCCGTATTCTATGCGCTTTGCGCGTGGGAAGCTGGGGTATGGAAAGAATAAATTTTTATGTGGAGAAAGTTCTCCGGGATGCCGGATTCATTAAATCGCGGGGAAATATTTACGTGGGAATGCCGGTTATGATTTTGCAAAATGATTACCGGTTGCGTTTATTTAACGGCGATGTAGGCATTGTCCTGAAGGACATTGAAGAAAATAATCAGCTGCGGGTATTTTTCCTTGACGAGCAAAATACGGTGAGAAAGTATTTACCGTCGGGCTTGCCTCAATATGAAACAGCCTGGGCTATGACTGTCCATAAAAGTCAGGGATCGGAATTTAAAAAAGTCCTGCTTCTTTTATCCGGCCGCGATGTCCCGTTTATAACGAGAGAACTTATTTATACAGGAATTACGCGTGCCGGCGAAGATGTGGATATATGGGCCGGTGAAGATTTGTTGAATAAGGCGATAGCCAGACGCATTTCCCGCCAATCGGGACTCACCGATGCTCTGCTTGAACGGGAACCCCGGCGATAAATGTTTTAATACAGCAGGTTGCAGGTAGTGAACTGCCTGAAAATTAATTTTAATAATCTTTCCATAAATCTTGACAATTAAGGTGCAATCCATTAGCTTACCTACTTAAATTTAAAGGCAGAGGCAAGGGCGGCATAATTGACCCAAATGCGTTTAAAGGGGGAAAACAATGATAGGTACGCTTATTACTACACATGGCAATCTGGGAAATGAATTGATAAAATCCGCAGAGCTGATTAAGGGACCTTTGGAAGATACGTTGTATATTTGCATTGACCAGACGAAAGATGTTGAAGATGTAAAAAAAGAAATCAGCACGGCCATAAAAAAACTGGATAAGGGTAAAGGCGTTTTGATTTTGACCGATCTTTTTGGAGGAACGCCTTCCAACATTTCACTTTCTTTTATAAAAGAGGGAAAAGTTGAAGTTCTTACCGGCGTTAATTTACCCATGGTGCTCAAATTGTCGGAAGCTAAACAAGATATGACTTTGAAGGAATTTGCCAGCCTTATTAAAAATTACGGCGAAAAAAATATTTTGTTGGCCAGCGAAATATTAAACAAGAAAGCTAAATAGGTAATTACTTGGCAAAAGATTTAAATATAGCATTAGTTCGGGTTGACAGCAGACTTGTCCATGGTCAAATATTGGAAGCATGGGTGCCCTTTGTTAAGGCGAAATGCATCATTGTTGTTAATGACAAAGTTGCCGCCGATTCTTTCTTTGAGACTGTAATCAGAATGGCCGTGCCCAGCGAGATCGAAGTAATTATCAGTTCGGTGGAGGATTTTGTCCAGAATTATTCTTACACGCACGGCAGTGGAAAAAATACGATAGTGTTGTTCAGCACTATTGCCGACGCGTGCGATGCTTTTGCGCGGGGATTTCGTTTTGATAGATTAAATATAGGCAATATTTATAATAATGAATACAAGATTTGTTGTTCCACGTCCGTTTTTTTATGTGATGAAGAACTTAAAAATCTTGAAGACCTGCTGAAAGAAACAGGCGTTTTTGTTGAACTGCAGAGGGTACCGAAAGAAAGGGCTGTTAACATTAAAGAAGCTCTTAAGGATTACTGGAAGATAAAAAAAACAGAGAAATGCATATGACCGCGAAAATTTCATCATCAAATCCAGCGCGTCTTGTCCCTTCAAATTGTTTTCCTTGCGGATTGCTTTGCGGCGTGAGTTTAGAATGAATCATTTTGCTAAATCATCAAGGTTTATATTAAATTGTTTACCGACATTGTTTTAGTATCTTTTTTCGGCAGTCTGCTGTGTCTGGATCGTGTCTTTATTCAAGCCATGATCTCCAGACCTGTTATAATCGCTCCGATTATAGGGCTGCTTTTACATAATCTTTATGCGGGATTGATCATCGGAGCAATTGTTGAACTCATTTGGATTGATCGCCTGCCACTGGGAACTTATATTCCTCCCAATGATTCCCTGGTGGCTGTTTTGGCGACTTCGACTGCCATCATCGCGGGCTCAAAATCAGGAGGCGTATCGCCTCAATTAATTTCACTTTCTGTGCTCATGGCTCTTCCCTGCGGCGTTTTAGCCAGGCAGATGGATGTTTTCATTATTAAATCCAATGATGTCATCTCCGACAGAGCTTTGGAAGACGCGAAAGAAAATAACATCCGGGCCATAGAACGAAAAAATTATTCAGGGTTAATCAAAGTATTTTTATTTTATATCGTTTTTCTTTTAGCCTTTCAGGCGATCTTTATTCCTTCTGCAATCTGGGCTTATCATAAATTTGACGCGACTATCCTGAAGGCTCTGTCTTATACATATTATTTTCTGCCATTGGTGGGGATTGCAGTGGCCATTAGTATGCTGAAACTCCGGAGAGCGATTCCTGTTTTTTGCGCGATATTTTTAGTTGCGGCCGTAATTTTGGAAATTTTCCATGTCTTCTGAAAAAGTTTTCCCGCAGGTGACAATTGATCTGATGGATAAAGCCGATCTGCCGGAAATAATGGCCATTGAGAGGGAATCATTTGCGTCGCCCTGGACGGAAGGCATGTTTGCTAAAGAAATTGACAGCGCTCATTCCATGTGTCTTTGTGTGCGGATAAATTTTGGAAGCAAAAGCGTTGTCGGCGCGTACATCATCTTCTGGTTTGTTGCCGATGAAGCTCATCTGCACAATCTGGCGGTGAAAAAAGAATATAGAAGCCAGGGCCTTGCTTTCGGGCTTATGAAAGCCATGAACCAAATCGCAGGTGTTAATAAGGTTACATCACTGACATTGGAAGTCAGGGAATCAAACACCGAAGCAATAAAGCTTTACCGCAAATGCGGTTTTGTAGTAAAAGGAGTACGGCCTCTTTATTACACAGACACTTGTGAAGATGCCTTAATCATGTGGGCGGATGTAAAAAAGTGATTTTTTATCGTGCCGTTGCAGGGATCGCAAAACACGGTACAATAATCTGATTAAATAAAAATATATTCAGCGGATTAAAAATGGCGGCAAATATATACATCGGGGAAATAATAGAGAACGAAGAGATTCAGGAAGATTGCTTTCTGATGAAAGTGAAGACGGCCCCGTCCTTTCAAAATCCGTTGCCGGGACAGTTTGTCATGATTCGCATTGCCGGATTGAATGATCCGTTTCTGTCGCGTCCCATCAGCATTTATTCCTTTTCCCGCAACGAAAATTATTGCGTCATTGAGTTGCTCTACCGTGTCGCAGGCAAGGGTACGCAGATTATGGCGGGGTTGATTGAAGATTCTCAAGTGGAAATCAACGGGCCGCTGGGCAATGGATTCGACATGCTGTCCGTTAAAGAAAACATTGTTATTATCGCCGGAGGAATCGGCATCGCTCCCCTGTCGATGCTTACTGAAAATCTGCGCCGGACGCACCCTTCATCAACCATGATGGTATACAAGGGATTTCAGAGCGCCTCTGCCGTTGTAGGCCTTGATAAAATGCGGAAACTTTGCCGCAACATCAGTGTTTGCACCGATGACGGAACCCTGGGCGAAAAAGGTTTTGTCACACAGATTTTTCAAAAGGACATAAAGCAATTCCCACCGGAGAACACTTCCATTTATGCCTGCGGTCCGGGGGCCATGCTTAAGTCGCTTGCAAAAATATTAAATAAAAGTAAATTCAGCGCACAGGTGTCGCTGGAAGAGCGGATGGCTTGCGGCGTTGGCGCCTGCATGGGCTGCGCGGTGGCCATAAAGGATAAAAATGGCGCCCAGGCTTTCAAGCGCGTATGCGCCGATGGCCCGGTATTTAATCTGCGGGATATTATCTGGGAATAATTTGGGGACAAAATGAAATCAAAAACATCTCCGCAAATGGCCGTGAAACTTGGGCGGTTAAAATTGAATAATCCGGTGATGAGCGCCTCGGGCACTTTCGGTTACGGAGAAGAATATGCCGGTTATGTTGATTTAAACCGGCTTGGCGCTGTTGTTGTCAAAGGGTTATCGCTGAGGCCGCGGTTGGGAAATCCGCCGCCGCGCATCATGGAAACGGCATCCGGCATGCTTAATTCCATAGGCCTGCAGAATATCGGAGTAGACGTGTTTATTGAGGAAAAACTTCCCTTTCTGCGTAAATATGACATCGCGGTTATTGCCAACATCTATGGTGAAACGTACGACGAATTTAAAAAAGTGGCTAAGAAACTGAGTTCAGCCAAAGGTGTGCACGCCCTGGAAGTGAATATTTCATGCCCCAATGTCAAGAAGGGCGGAGTATGTTTTGGCACCGATCCGAAGATTGCCGCCAGAGTCACGCGCACAGTAAAGGATGAAACAGGATTGCCCGTTATCGTCAAGCTTACACCCAATGTAACAGATATCGCGGCAATCGCGCAGGCTGTGGAAAAAGCGGGCGCGGACATCATATCCCTGATCAACACTCTGACGGGAATGTCCGTTGATTTAAAAACAAGAAGTCCGCATCTGAAAAATATTACCGGCGGCTTATCCGGCCCGGCGATAAAACCGGTGGCGCTGCGCATGGTCTGGCAGGTCATCCAGAAGGTTTCCATTCCGGTTATTGGCATAGGCGGCATAATGAAAGCCGAGGACGCGCTTGAATTTTTAATCCTGGGAGCCAAAGCGGTGCAAATCGGCACGGCCAATTTTGTCAATCCTCACGCCACGCTGAACGTGATCGAAGGGATAAAAAATTATCTCATCGAGAATAAGATTAAAGATATCAATGATATCATCGGTACATTCCAACCGTAAACCTTTTTGACCATTATATGTAGTGCAATAATCTTTTTGATTACTCGTACTCATCCAGATACCGCTCGATATATCCGCGGACTTTATCTTTGGGCTGAAAAATTCCGAAATGACCTTCGCAAAGAATATCGGCATCCAGATCAAGCAAAATCTGCATGGATTTTTTCCATGCTTTAATATCGGAGCCGAAAGCAGCGTTAAACGGCCCGTGAATGTCCTGCCCGAAAAGAACCCGCTTGCCTTCCCTGTCCAGATAAAGAGAAATCGAACCGGGCGTGTGTCCGGGTGTGTGCAGGCAATGCAGTTCTTCATGACCGAATGTTAATGTTTCATGGACGCCCTTTAATTTCCAATCAACCGCCGTCGGTGGAAAAGTTGTTCCATACCAGTTTGCCGCTGTTTTGAGAGAATCGCCGCTCTCCACTGCTCCGGCATCCAGTTCGTGAATAAGTATTTTCGTACCGTATTGCTTTTTAAAAAAAGGCGCCGAACCGATATGGTCTATATGGCAATGCGTTAATATCAAATGGGAAATATTGGCTGGATTCAGGCCGAGCATTTCAATATTGCGGACAATCTGAGATGAGCTTCTGCCTGCTCCCGCGTCAATCAAAACCAGATCTCCCGAAAAATCCAGCAGATAAACCGCCGCATCATCGGCTGACGTTATACCGGAGCCTCCAATTAAATAAACACCTTTAATTATTTCTTCAGTATTTTGTTTTATCATATCTTTCGTAGTCCGGGCCTTTAGACCCGCTAAATAGCGCATCTGAAGCTACGCACTACTAGTGGGGCTGTTGAAAAACGCCCATCTGCTGTGTTGCGCTGCAAACCGCACCGCTCGACGTATTTCTATATACGCCTCGCGGTTCGATTTTTTGCGCGCCTTGCATCTGAACATTTTTGAACAGCCCCCAATCATGGGGTTTTTTAATAACCCCGCAGGTCCTATTTCATTGACGCCAGCCGAAATCAAGATTCATATCATCCGGCGCTTCGAGTTCAATATTATTCTGTATTATTTTTTTCTGACCTGCGGGCACATCCAGAAGCCAAACAAATTTGGCGTGGTCTTTTTCCGCGGGTTCCGGATTCTGCGTGAAATCCAACTTTATCCTTTTGTCACGCGCCTGAGGCACCGGTTCTTCGATACGCAGCTTAATATCGGCAGTGCCGGAATTTTTTGCCTCAATTTGCCATTGCCAGCTTCTGGTTTGTTTATCCTGTAAAAACGTTTTTTCATCGGATTTGTCGGCTATCGTCGAACTGGTGACTGTAATCAGAGGGCTTGTTCCGAAAAAAAGCGTTCCCTCAGAACCGGCAAAGGAAAATTCGCGTTTGCCCAATACCGCTCCGTCAATAACAAAGATTGCCTGCCCCGAAGGTATTTCGGCAGGCTTATCGAGTTTTACCTGCGCGCGGACAAAAGCCTGCGGATTTATAGCGGGACGCGCCATAAAAAGAAATTCGGCAGGCCAGGATTCATCCTTGATTTTCAGGCGCTGATGGCTTCCGGCCGCGACATTCTTTTTGCCCAGCGACCAGATAGCATAAGTTGTGTTTCTGGTTTCAGCGGGCGCCTCGGCCAGAGATTCATCTTCGCCTGAATCTTGTTTTGACGCTTCCTTCTTCATTAAATCCATCCCGGCCATATTACCGGGAGGCATCACTTTTCTGGCAAATTTACGGGGCCTGATAATCCAATCCGGCATTTCGGGCGGATTAACGTTTATGATCGGCTGTAATGTGGCTAAATTTAATTGCACCTGTTTCCAGTCTTCACCGGAAGATTGCCAGACATCCGCCTCCCAGGAAAAAGATACGATTTTGTCCGCGGGCAGTGCCTCAACGCGATAAAGGGGAAGCCAGCCGCAACCCGCAAGCGAGTATGTATAGGAGAATGATATTTCGTTTTTATCGGATCCCGATAAAGTTAGCGTTATTTCCCACGCGGTTTCTTTGCGTCCTGCGGCCTGATTTAATTCTTCCTGAAGTTTTTTAAGGTTTTTATCGATTTTTTCCAACTGCGTTTCGGCGGCAAATTTTTCCTGATGGGCTTTGTGGACATTTCGCCCGATGGCATCGGCTAATTTATAGGAATCGGCGACTGTTTTTGTTTTTGCCTTTGTTTGCGCCTGCCAGAATAGAAGCTGTGCTTCGAGGGCCTCCAGTTTTGCCTGCGTCTCTTTTTTCTCGCCTTCGGCTGCGGCTATCTGTTTGCGCAATTCGGCAATTTTGGCTTCGTCCTGAACCTGAATGGGTTTTGCCTGCAAATCTTCTATTTTTACATGGCTTGCCGGCGGTAGTGAAACAACAAGCGATTCCGGATCGGCCTGCGGGGGCAGCGTAATAACAGCCCTGCATTTATCGGAACATTGAGGATGAATTTTTGTTATTTCCGAAATTTTGGCGGAATCGGGGAATACAGTGACTTCCTTCACGGCCGCAATCGAACAAACGGGTAGCAACAAAATTAAAACAATAATCAACTTATAGTGGATATAATAATCGCGGGTTTTCATAAATTTTCACATCTCCTTATGGTAGATTATATCATGATCAAAATTATTTCATTACGCGTTTTATTTGTCCCCCGCATGCGAAGGGGTATCCTCCGGCGACAATCCTTTGTCAATATGCAATTTATCCCCCCAAGGCGAAAGGGTCAGGGGGTGGAAATATTATTGCCAAATCCACCTCCGATACTTACGCGACACCTCCCGGAAATTCTCCCGACTTCGCGCTGTCGTAAAGCCCGGCGTATGCCGGGGGGATTAACTTCTTTATATTTTAATTGTAGGGCGCGTTTGGCAAACGCGCCGATTCGGACTGCTCGGGGAGCAGTCCCTACATTATCCACCTCCGCCTGCGGAGGATTGCCAATTGAGTGATACAGTCTTTAAATGTGTAAGCTTCGTTTTATCTTCACAGCAATTTCGCGAACCTTGCGCATCACTTCCTCTTCGTTAATCGTCAAAAGCTTACGATTTTCCATGACGATTTTTCCGTTAATTAAAACAGTATCGATATCGGCGCCACTCATCGCGTAAACCAGATGCGAATACGCACTGTACATGGGCGTCAGGTGCGGCTCGTTGAGGCCGATAACAATAATATCGGCTTTTTTGCCAGCCTCCAGAGAACCGATTTTCTTTTCCATCCCGAGAACTTTCGCGCCTTCGATTGTGGCCATGCGCACGACCGTCTTGGCATCCATCACCGTCGGATCAAGCCGGGCGACTTTATGGAGCTTTGCGGCCAGGGACATTTCCTTGATGATATCCAGATTATTGTTGCTGGCGCAGCCGTCAGTTCCCAGACCGACGGTAATTCCGGCGTTGAGCATATCCGGCACAGGAGCCACGCCGCTTGCGAGTTTCATATTACTGGAGGGATTGTGGGAGATTTTACAACGGTGCTCCGCAAATAAATCGATATCTTCCGGGGTAAAACTGACACAGTGAAACGCGATTAAGTGTTCATCAAGATAACCGATGTCTTTAAGAAATGAAACAGCGCTTTTCCCGAACTTAACGTCAAGCTGTTTTTTTTCGGCGGCGTTTTCCAGAAGATGAAGTCCTATCGGCAGATGATAATCATCGGCAAGCCTTTTGGCTTTGGCAAGATCTTTGACCTCTTCTAAAAGCGGCGTGGAACAGGTGTAGAGTGCATGCGGCTCGATAATTATATTGACCAGAGGATCATTGTGCCATTTTTCGATAAGCATTTTTGTGTAGGCAATGCCTTCGGCTACCGTTTTGAAATTGGGGGAGGGGAAATCAAAAAGCACTTCGCCGATAAGACAGCGGATGCCCGCGGCTTTGGCCGCGCGGGCTGTTTCATCTTCGAAAATATACATATCGCAGAAAGTGGTGGTGCCGGATTTGATCATTTCGGCGGCGGCAAGAAGCGATCCCCAGTAGGCCAGCTCTTTATTCACATTTTTGGCTTCAGCCGGAAAAATGTAATTATTGAGCCAATCCATCAGTTCCAGATCATCGGCCATGCCGCGGAAACAAGTCATTGCCGCGTGCGTGTGACAATTGACAAATCCGGGCATAATCAGAGAATCTCCGGCTGCAATGGTTTTTTTAGCCTGAAATTGTTTTGTTATAATGTCCTGGTGACCGACAGCAACGATATCGCCCGCATTTACCGCTATGGCGGCGTGGTCAAGACACGTGTTTTGGGAATCAAGCAGCAGCGCTTTTGAGCCGGTGATCATTAAATCAATTTCTTGCACGTTGGAGGTTTCCTTATCAAAGATAAATTACGCTTATCATATAAGTTAGCAAATCTTCAAGAAAAACGTAGTGCGCATTTAAACGGCCTGTTGCCCTAATAATATCCGTGCAGGGAACGGTGCGCGTTTAAACGTCGTTCGAGTCTAAACGTCATGTTGCCCGAATAATATCCATGTAGGGAACGGTTTGAAACCGTTCCTTTTTTTGTTTTAAAACGTAGTCCGGGTCTTTAGACCCGTAAGGTGGAATCTTTTTTCTTTCGTAGTGCGTAGCTTTAGCTGCGCTGAACAATTTGGGTTCTGTAGGGAACGGTTTGAAACCGTTCCTTTCTTTGTCATTCCCGTGCAGACGGGAATCCAGACCTTTCCATTCATTATTCATCCTTAAAACGTAGTCCGGGTCTTTAGACCCGCTAACCATGCCAAAACTGCGCACTACATGATTCTTTTATCCATCTTTAAAAACAAAAATATCATAAAAAAAAGTTAATCAGTAAGCCCTTGACAGTACAATACAAAAATAATATAAGCCCAATGCTTCTCGTATTTTTAATTCTCATGCCTGGGTGGCGGAATTGGTAGACGCAAGGGACTTAAAATCCCTCGACGCTTGACGTTGTGCGAGTTCAATTCTCGCCCCAGGCACCAAATAAAATTAAAGGCTTACGTGATTGTAATGATCCGTAAGCCTTTTTTTATTATTTGCTTATCGCTATTTTGTCCCCACTCTGTCCCCACTTTTTTTAGAAATGAACACCTTTAATCGGCTTTTATTCTAGTTGGGAAAGCACAATCGGACAGAGTGATGCCATAGATTTTTCATACTACCTGGAGCTGTTTCGATGTAGATCATTCCGTCTGCTGCCTGCACCATGTCCAAACCATGTCCAGCCTGGCTTATCATTTACTCTTAGCGGCTTTCTCCGTTTCCATGTTGAATTATCCGCCACTGGTTCTGAATCTCTCTTACTAAAAAGAGGCGAAAAGAATGCTTTTCCGAAGACCCCAAGGAGACCTCTTTTTGTAAACATACCCGCCCATAGAGTCTCATATCTGCAACCGCGTGCGCGTTACGCTCTTGGGAAATTTCCCCTGGCTCCTCCCTTGGCCGTTCAAGAGTTACATTGCTATATCAAATTCGATCCCCGAAAAATTTCAAAAAAAATAAAATAGTTTCTTTCTAGATTTGAAATTCTCACAGTAAAAAAATGACGGTGCTACGATTACCTTTCGGATATACAAATCGTCAACCCTAGACGAAAATGCAGGAGTTTAATTCGCTATAAACACGATTCAAGCACAACACATGGAACGCGGTAGCAAATATTTTGACAAGATGAAGTTTAGCAAATTGGATAGAGGGTATGAAGAATCAAATGAAACTTTTTAAGATCCTCTTCAGGCATATTTTTTAGAATATTTAATAAGCTTGCTTCCACAATTTTTCGATTTTGAAATTCTTGTTCAAATCTAAAAAGTTCAAAAAGGTCAACGCCAAGGGCAATCGCTATTTTTTCTAAGATTACAAAGGAGGGATTCTGGCGGCTCCTTTCAATTTCCCCTATAAATTTATAATTGACGTCAGCTTCATCACCAAGCTCTTGCTGCGTCCAGCCCTTGAGCTTTCTTAATGTTCGGATTCGCTGACCTAATAGAACTCTGGAACTTTCACCCGTATTTTTCATATAGGTATTAATAAACGGTAAATAGTTAAACATAAACCCACCATAAACGGAATATTTCTTGACAGGGTTGACATTGATGGTTTATTAAGGAACATTACCATAAATGAATGGCCGCAGAGCTTTGAAAATGATTATCCTGCGCTGACGCAATCGCAGATAAAAAAGAGGGCATTTCATTGATGCGCATTTCTAAATTTCTAGCTCTTGTTTTATTATTCCTTTTTCCAATATCGAATCCGTGCCTTGCGGAAAGTCTCATCCTTCCCCAAAATACCCCTGTCAATGTCTATTTCAGCCCGAAGGGTGGATGCACGTTGGCACACGTAGGAATCAAACCCTATGGTGCCTGGGATAAAAATACCATACTTGAAAGACAAGTATGTCTAAAAAATATGGCTTTAGTTGTTTGGGGTTTTGATTCGATCCCATAGAAGAGTATCGATTGAAAGGTGTAAAGTGTGCAGACTATCAGTGCCAGTAAAGGTTGACGTAAGTTAGTCTTATCAACGCGCACCCGGCGATTGGGTGCTTCTCGATTTTTTACGTAGAAAATAAAAATAGCGCCAATTGTTCATTATTTATGTATGTTCATTTTATATGAACAATGTAGAAAAATGAACAGTATTCTTATAATTATACTATCAAACAGTGATATAATATTGTAATACTTAAATATTAAGAAAGTCTCCTTTCATTAAATATCTTGACATTTGTTCAATTTTAAATTATGTTCATGGTTAATGAACAAATATAAAAAGTGAACATCATATGAATAATAAAAATTATAATAGAGAAGATGAAATCCTTAAACTTGCTATCGAAGCACTTAAAAAGAATATTCTCTTACATTTAAATGTCGGACCTTTGATCAGACAACCTCATCACAATTTCGATTTTCTACCAGATATGGAATTAGATATTGAGATAGATGGTAAGAAGATTAGATATTGTACTGAGATTAAGAATGCCTTAACAAGAACAGATATTATGTTTCTTCGCATGCATAAACAAAAATTACCCTACCCGATTTTATTGATAGCAAAATATGTAAACCCCCTTATGGCTGAAAGGCTATTGAATAATCGCATAGAATTCATCGATACGGCGGGTAATGCATTTATAAACCAGCCACCAATATATATTTTTGTAAAAGGTAATAGACCCCCAGAGGCGCCGGGACAAGTTCAAGTAAACAGGATTTTCAAACCAACAGGTCTAAAATTTATATATGCCTTGTTGTGCAATCCCGGGCTAGAGAACAAACCATTTCGAGATATTGCTGCAAAGGCAAATGTGGCTCTTGGAACAGTCGGTTGGTTTATGAGGGACTTGAGGGAATTAGGCTTTCTAATAGATATGGGTGGAAAAGGTCACAAGCTTGTTCAGAAAAATAATTTATTTGAGCGATGGATAACTGCGTACCCGGAGCAATTAAGGCCTAAACAGATATTGGGACATTACAAGGGCGAATATGATGGCTGGTGGCATAAGAAGGAATTGCATAATTTGAATGCAAAATGGGGCGGAGAGGTTGCCGCTGCAAAACTGACTAAATATCTCCAACCTGAGATAATAACGATCTATACAAAGGCGGAATATCTCAATGGGCTATTGCTTGAATGTAAACTTAGAAAGGATCCTGCCGGTGAAATTGAAATTCTCAATCAGTTCTGTGACAATGATGAAAATACGGAATATAGAGATGATGTGAATTGGAATTATAGAGATCAGGCACATCCAATACTTATCTATGCAGATCTTATCGCAACAGGAAACCAGAGAAATATCGAAACGGCAAAAATGATTTATGAAGACTATATCGTTCGACTTGTCAGGTAAGATTGATCAGCAAAAAATAGAAGCCCTTCTAACTATTAAAAAAGAAGCCGATATTTTAAACATCCCTTTTTTTGTTGTCGGTGCTTTTGCGAGAGACGTAATATTAAAACTTTATGGAATAGCTCCTCGCAGAATGACAGGGGATATTGACTTAGGCATTAAAATTGCTGATTGGACACAATTTGATAAGTTGATTGATTCATTAATTACAACAGGCAAATTTTCTCGTACAAAAGAGTCGCAAAGGTTTTTCTTCGATTCTACTCTAATTGATATAGTTCCATTTGGCGCTATTGCTGATGAAAAACTTAAAATTAGTTGGCCGCCTGAACATAAAATATTTATGAGTATAGTTGGGTTTAAAGAGGCATTTGAAAATTCCATTATACTCAGGTTAAATTCTGATCCTGAACTTGATATCAAAGTGCCTACCTTGCCCGGTTTAGCGGTTATGAAACTAATTTCATGGAAGGAAAAATATCCTGAGCGTTCCAAAGATGCTGATGATTTGTTGCTGATAATGCATGAATACGAACATGCAGGAAATTTTGATAGGCTTTACACGAATGAACAGGATTTGCTGACGGAAGAAAGTTTCGATAACCAAAATGCAGGTATTAGATTGCTTGGTAGAGATATGTCCATGATCATGGATAAAGACACTGCAAAGATTGTCAGGTCTATTTTAGAGGCTGAAACTCATGATTCTCAAAAATTGATTATCGATATTATCCGGGAGAGAAAAATGTTTGATGATAAATTTGAAACAATAAATCTTCACTTCGAAAAATTAAAACAAGGATTTATCGAGGCCTTGGAAAAAAGGTAACACTGAAAATGACTGAGAGATGCGCTATTTGCGGGTGCGAACTTCATAGAACTAAGGGCACATATGCTAGTCCAACGGTCGAAGGCCGTTCACATGCATCAAAACATCACTTCTTGGCTAATCGATTCTTCGGACGTTCCAACAGTGGTCGCGGAACTCAGAGAGATAAAGTATTTAAGGGATGTCCATGGGGTAGTGAAGGCCAGACTATGAATCGGCATGCAATTCTGCCCCATTTACAAGGCGGATCAGATTCCAATTTTGAAATCTACTGCCCTTGACTCTTGTTCGCGAATTTTGTAATTGTTGATTGAACAAAAGAAAATTAAATCTTGTAAATCATCAGAAATTTAGTAACATAAAAAAGTTAGGTTAATTTTCATTCGTCAAACATTACTTTTAATAGTGGAGGCGTCAAGGTGAAAAGAAAATTGTTTTTATCTATGCTTATTATTTTCTTTACAACATCGCTCATATCCTTAGTCGGATGTGCTAATCACAACATAATAAAAGAACAAATATCCCCATCGGAGAAAAAAATAAAAGAAGATGACGATTTACAGAAAGAATGTGGAAAAAAGAGTGAAGAGTATTTTAAGAAAGAATATGGCGGCGGAATTATCAATGGGGAGAAAGAAGAACGACTGACATCAAATTACACTAATCATTATAATAAAAAATTCCATACGTGTTTCATCCTGATTAATTCGACAGAATTTATGAAAGTGTATGGTAAAATTGAAAGTATCAGGATGAAAACATTCTTTGATGTGTATGAAAACAGGGAATATGGATCATTGATACAATTTGAAAAGGATAACAAACCAAGTACTTGTCGGATCTTGAATAAGGATTATGATTCAGAAAAAGAATGGGACGCAATTGTAAAACCTTATATGGAAGAATAATATGGATTTCATAATAAATGAATTTGATCTTACCCTGTGCGATGAATGTGTCTAATTTAGAATGAGGTTCGAAATATTAAACCGATACCGGGGCGGGCGTGAAAGCATCAGCCTTTTTTATTGACGGCATTTGTTAAAGAGAATATAAAAAAAAATTCCCGCCTGAATATAAAATAGAGCAATATAATTAAAAACAAAGGAGAAAGTCGGATGACAAATGCTACAGGGCCGCACAGCGTTCTGATGTCGGGCAAGAGGACTTGGATCATTTTATCCGTGGTTCTTTTTCTGATCATACTATTTTCCAGTCAGGTTGTGGAGCTGATCACAGATTGGCTTTGGTTTCAGGAAGTGGGGTATGAAAATGTATTTACCATAACGCTGTGGGCTCAACTGAAAATGGCGCTGCTCTTCGGGCTTGCCTTCTTTATCATCTTTTACGGGAATCTCTTTGCGGCCATGCGATTGACTTCCCGGCTGCCTGTGATTGATCGGGAAGGCTGGATCCAAATTTCCAAACTGGAAATCGCCAACAGGCCCCTGCAACTTTTGATTTTAATCGGATCTCTTGTTTTTGCCATCTTTGCGGCCCTGGTGGGTTCGGGTCAATGGGAAAATTTTCTGAGGTTTTATAACGTTTCGTCCTTTGGAGTTACCGATCCCCTTTTTCAGCGTGATATCGGCTTCTATGTTTTCCGTCTGCCGTTCCTAAATGATCTTTACGCCTGGCTGATGTTTGTATTGATATTCACGACTATCTCTACAGCCTTTCTTTATTTTGTCCGCCGGGCTTTCCATTTCGCGCTGCCGCGCACTTTGCAGGCGGCGCCTGCCGCCCGGGTTCACCTCTCTATTCTTTTAGCTCTTATTTTCTTCGTCGCGATTTTCGGGCTATGGCTTGCACTAAATGGACTCCTGTTCGTCAAACGGGGAGTTGTCTTTGGCCCCGGTTATACCGATGTAACCACCCAGTTATGGGTTTTGAAGGGATTGATGGGGCTTGCTTTTTTATGCGGCGTCGCCTTCCTGGGCTTTGCCTTCAAGTTGAGCTGGCGATACCCTGCAATTGCCGTGCTTTTCTTTGTGGCCTTTCTCATCATCGGTCGCGGGATCTATCCTGCAATGGTTCAGAGCTTTAAAGTCGTTCCCAATGAAATCGTTCTGGAGAAACCCTATATTGAAAAAAATATCCAGTTTACCCGGCTGGCCTATCGGCTCAACGATATCGAAGACAAACAATTTCCGGTAGAGGAGAACCTGACCAGGGAAGATTTAAAACGCAATGACCTGACCATTAAAAATATCCGCCTGTGGAACCATGACCCTCTTCTGCAGACCTATAGCCAGTTGCAGGAAATCCGCACCTATTACAAGTTCGGCGGGGTGGATAATGATCGTTATCAGATAGACGGGGAGTACCGCCAGGTAATGCTCTCCCCCCGGGAACTCTCTTATGCGTCGCTGCCTTCGCCTACCTGGGTCAATGAGCATATAGAATACACCCACGGCTACGGAGCCGTCATGAGTCCTGTAAACCGTGTTTCAAAGGAAGGGCTCCCGGAATTTTTCATCAAGGATATTCCGCCTGCTTCCACGATCAATATCAAGATTACCCGCCCCGAGATTTACTATGGCGAGAATTCCAATGACTATGTCTTTGTGCGCACAAATCGGCCGGAATTCGACTATCCGGTGGGAAACAAGAACGTTTACTCCAGGTATGAAGGCAAGGGCGGCGTTCCCCTGTCCTTTCTGAGAAAACTGCTTTTTGCCGTTCGTTTCGGTTCCTTCACCATGCTCCTTTCCGATGATATTACCCCCGCAAGCCGGATTATGTACTACCGTCAGATAAAGGATCGGGTCACCCGGATCGTTCCCTTTGCGGCGCTGGACAGTGATCCCTATTTGGTGATTTCTCCTGAAGGAAGGCTTTTATGGTTTTTGGACGGATATACGATGACCGGCCTGTTTCCCTATTCGGAACCGACGCCCTCAATGGGTAATTACATCCGTAATTCTTTTAAGGCCGTTGTGGATGCTTATGACGGATCGGTAAAACTTTACATCAGTGACGAAAAGGATCCCATCATTCAAACTTATGCCCGGATTTTTCCGGGGGTATTCAAGAAACTGGGAGATATGCAGCCCGAGCTTCAGAAACACATCCGCTATCCGTCGAGAATGCTTTCCATCCAGGCCAGAATGTACAGAGCTTATCACATGCAGGATGCCCAGGTCTTTTACAACAAGGAAGATCTCTGGGCCACTCCGGCAGGCGTCGATCAGGAGATGGAACCATACTATACCATCATGAAACTGCCCGAAGAGCAGAAAGAGGAATTTATCCTCCTGCTGCCCTTTACACCCAGCAAGAGAGATAACATGTCCGCCTGGATGGGCGCCCGTTGCGATGCGCCCAACTACGGGAAAGTTATTGTCTATCTTTTTTCAAAGGATAAGCTTGTCTATGGGCCGCAGCAAATCGAGGCCCGAATTAATCAGGATACGGCGATATCGAAAGAGCTTTCTTTATGGAATCAGCGGGGTTCGCAGGTCATCCGGGGAGGCCTTCTGGCTATTCCCATCGAGAAATCCATCCTCTATGTCGAATCGCTATATCTTGCCGCCGAAAAAGGACAACTTCCGGAACTCAAGCGTGTAATTCTGGCTTACGGAAACTCCATTGTAATGGAGGAGAATCTGGAACTGGCGTTGCAGCAGCTCTTCGGCGGGGAAATGATGCGGGAAAAGGAAATCGGCAAGACCGCCGCAACAATGTCCGCAGGGGTTAATATCGACCGGAAGCGGGCCCTGGAAGCGCTCTCCCATTACCGGAAGGCGCAGGACTTTTTGCGCAAAGGGGATTGGGGAGCCTATGGCGAAGAGCTCCGAAAAATGGACGATATACTGCGATCTATCGAGAGCGGGAAATAGGAATACTGATTTGTCTGCTCCCTGGTTTGGGGGTTGGGGGTATGCGGAAAAACACGCCTGGAATCATCATGATCAATACTAGAGATGTGAATATCCAAATGATCACCACCGTCGCCAGACGACTTGGCAATCTTAGGGAGAAAGTAGTTTTCGTCGGTAGTTGTGCCACGGGCTTATTCATTATAATTGCTACCCGATCATGCAAACCGGGCAAGGTTGCCGCGGCTTTTAAAGATTTTGGAAGAGAGAGCAAATATGTAACATTCTGATCAACGATCGAGTTGTATGCTTTTTTTCTGAGCCATCAGATTATAAACTTAAGATAATTTTCTCTGTTAATCAGCTCAAAGGAAGCTTCCGGATAAGCTGATAGCCATTCTTTCGGTTTTCGCGGTTTTGCTTTTCCCCATTTTATTTCATAGCCAAATAAACGGCCTTCGCGTTCCTCCACAAAATCCAGTTCCTGTTTTGTATAAGTCCGCCAAAAATAATTATTGGCCGTGCCGCTTAAGTATTCCTGACGCTTTAGCCGCTCAATGATTATGTAATTTTCCCATAATTCTCCCGCGTCGTTAC
>Ga0326728_10005989_pt1 | contig 33371 bp, 33 predicted proteins | sample MB3enrmetagenome_FD_207602 | JGI IMG/M metagenome (GOLD analysis project Ga0326728, IMG submission 207602) | Lab enriched peat soil microbial communities from McLean, Ithaca, NY, United States - MB31MN | ecosystem: Environmental > Terrestrial > Soil > Wetlands > Peat | place: USA: New York... | reverse complement strand
CGGGCCGCTCTCAACCTCCGCTGTTCCAGAGCGGAGAAATCGCGCTTTCCCGAAGATTTGGTTTTCATGCACGCAGGGTAACATAAGATATAACATTTGTCACTCTATTTTGCAGAACTCAGTAGGTTGTGGAGTTGGTCGAACGATTTGCACCGGCGCAACTCATTCGCTGCGTCCACGAGGATGCTGCTTGACTTGCGAAGCGCGGACCACTTCAGCCGCCTCTGGTGACTGAAGCGTTTCCTGTCGCCGTCTTCGGCTAGAGCCGCGCTCTTGAGGGCCGCATCAAATGGCACGCTGGAAAAAATCTCGAGTTCCTCCTGAGCCCAAGGGCCACAGTGCAAGGTGTAGTCGCGAACCATCGCTCGCAGGGTGCGAAGTTTCTTACCCTTGGGCCCGCAGGTCGGGACGGGAAAGCACGGTTTCATATTACCTCCCGCTTGCTCTACGGTACAGCCAGGCCCAACACTTTGTCCCGCCATCGGCGCACGCTCAGTGCGTCAAGGCGGTCACCGTCAAACACGATCTGCTTCACCGGCTTCTTGCCGTTGTCGCTTTCCTTTCGAAGAAATTCGCCAATCTCCATCCAGCGAACTGCGGCGAATGTCTTCTTTTCGCTCGCGGCGTCACGGTCGGGCTCCTCCGGGAACGTGCCGATAACAAGCATCATCGGACCGTCCTGACAAATCCACTGCTTCACCCAGCGTTGTTTCTTGATGGTGAAGATTTCCGCGCCATCGCGCTTTCGCTTTTTCAGGTAAGAGTTACCGGCCTTCAATTGAAGGTACATGCGTTTACCAGTTCCGCTGCCTTCGTTATCCGTGAACTCTAAAGCAAGATCGATGCCTTCGTCTTGGTCACCCGGGATTTCGTGGCACTTTTGGTTGGCGCTGGTGATGCGGGCGGAGACCTCGTGCACGAGGAGTTTACCTTGCCTGCGGGTATCGAGATCTGCCACCTCCTGACGGCGAAGTCCCAGGACTTTCTTCCTGACTGCCTCGCTGGCGAAACGTTTTTCCAAGGCATCCCAGAGAGAGACGAACTTGTCGCATCTCTGGCAGCGGATCTCCGCTTCCTCGCCATCCCGCTCCAGTAACTCCATTGCCAACTCGCGATTCTTTACTGGTTCCTGGCATTGCGCGCATGAGTAGTAACGCAGACGCGGAACTTCCTCGGTGGATTTCTCACTTAGGTGTTCGTGAATGTAGCTGGCGAAAATTACCTGCTCCTGCCCCGTGACACCTGGCGCATGGTGGGCGAGAAGTTCGCCGCGGCCGTCCTCCCGACGGACGAGTTTGACGCCGACCTTCTTTCCTTCAGCCAGCGTCTCGAAATCAGCCGCATCGCGCCACAGTTCCTTCAGCTTAAATGCCCCGCAATGGGCCAGCTTTACGACGAGGGTTGCGTAGATGTCGTCAAGATAACCGTTAATCGTATAGCTGACGAAGAACTTTGGCGGCACCGGCCCGACCGGGCGCTCCAGCCCGCAGTGGCTGGGAAATACCAAGTCGCCGTTCTGCCGGAGGCACAGCCGCCGTTCGAGCAGCATTTGCTCCATGGCCTGCAGCACCACCCTTTCGTCGGCTGGGCCGAGGCGCTTTTCTTCGACATCTTGTCCTTCCGCTTGCTTGGTTTGGAAAATGAGCTTGCCTTCCGCGATGCTGCTCACCGGCAGATAACCGAGGCTTGACTCTGCCGCCCGCAAGGTGCGGATCACGGCCTGGGCGTAAATGTTGATCCACTCGGGACGCAGGAGAATGTAAGTACCGAAGCCCAGCTCCTTTACCAGGCCAGGGCCGTCGAGAAGCGAAACCACGGTCTCCAGTTGGGCGTCGGCAAAATTTACTTCAGATGGTAAGCGAAGACGCAGGAGGCTCTCCATCTCCTTGAACGTGGTGAGGACGTGCCCTTCGTCACGAAGCTTGAGGATTTCATCCTTCAGGCACTTGAAGAGGGAAGGGGAGTTGTGCGGCGTCAAGTCATCCCACGGGATCCTTTCGACCATGGCCTTCCGCAGTTCGGGAATGCCACTCTCAGTTTCGGCGCTGGTTTCAAAGTACTCGTAACCATTCTGTTTAGCGAAAGCGCGAACCTTGTCGCGGTCGAAACGGCATCCGACATCCGTACGGCCCGCCACGAGAAACGTCGGCGCGCCTCGCGCTGTGGACCGTGCGAGCGCCTGCTGCCATTCGCGCAGCCCGGGCAGAACGGTATCGCGGTCAGCGTCGAACATGAGCAACACAAGTCCCGCCCGGTCCAGATAGAGTTGGTGAATGAGCCTTTGATCGGCTTGACCGCCGAAATCCCATAACCACACCTCGCGCTCCCATCCCGGTTTTTGCGGCAAATCTTTGAGCGGCCATTGCGTGGACCAAGTGCCCGAAGTGGATGGACCGCGTCGAGGCGGCCGGCCGTGCACGAGACGCTCCGTGAGCCCGGTTTTGCCGGCGCTGGTGTCGCCGACAAGTAGGACTTTGGCGTTCGTGTATTGAACCTGATCCAGGGCGGGCGGCAAAGGCAGCGCGGAAGCTCCCGATGGTTGAGCTCCTGTGACAATCTCCGACAAATCCCACACTAGTATGCTGCCTAAAGGGTCACCAGAGAAGGCCCGGCGCCCGTCGGGACTCCACGCCACGGACGCAATAGCATCTTCGTGGGCCTCTAACACCCTCAGACAGCGTCCTGTTTCCATGTCCCATAACCGCACGGTCCGGTCAACGCCGCCGGAAAGGGCGTGACGTTGGTCGGCACTCCACGACACACTTAGAACCTGTTCCGTGTGACCTTCGAGCGCGCGAAGGCAGAGCCCAGTGCCCACATCCCAAACGCGCACGGCCTTATCATCGCCAGCGGAGAGGACACGGCGTTCATCCGGGCTCCAATCCATGGTGAGCAAGAAGCTCGTGTGGCCTTGTAATACACGCAAGCGGCGGCCCGTCTGAACGTCCCACAGGCCTAAGGTGTTGTCGCTGGAAGCAGAGAGGGCGTAGCGTTGATTGCGGCTCATTGCAATCGCGCTCACGGCTGCATTGTGGCCCTCCATTCCGCGCAGGCTGCGTCCCGTTTTCAGATCCCACATCTGCAAGGTGCTGTCATTCGACCCGGAAAGAGCATAATGTTGGTCGGCGCTCCACGCTACACTCCTAACTGCTCCGGTATGGCCCTTAAACACCCGTAAGCAGCGCAGCGCGTCCACATCCCACAACCGCACAGTTTCGTCGACAGAACCGGAGAGGGCTCGGCGTTGGTCAGTGCTCCACGCCACACTCCAGACAGCGCCTCTGTGACCTTTGAGCACGCCCAGGCACTGCCCCGTCTCCATATCCCACACCCGCACGGTTTTGTCTTGTCCACCGGTTAGGGCACGCTTTCCATCCGAACTGAACGCGTAGGCGAATATCCGCCAACGTTTAGGCTTGCTTGCGACCTCGAGGCGGAGATGGATGACCTTTCCTGCGAGCTTCTTGCTCCCAGCCTCTGCTGGCAGCGCCTCCGGCTTCGCGGGCGGTCGGCAAGCTTCGAAGAGCTTGGAATACTCGTGCTCGCGGTCCGCCTGCAGCCAATTGATGTAAAGGAATTGAGCGATGGAGCCTTTGATAGGTGCCTCGTCGAGCCGCAGGGGAATGAAGCGGCGATACTTGTTCAGCGGGTCGCGAAAGCGGAATGTGCCGGCCTCTAACTGCGCCCAGTCGGAGCCGAAGGCATTCCCCGACATGCAAAGCACTAGGACCCGGGAGTGTTCCAGCCCGTCCTCGATTTTCGCCGGAATATTGTCGCCGGGGCGGATTTCCCAGTCATCGAGCCAAATGCGCAAGCCATCCGCACGCAACCGTTCCGCGACGGCCCGCACGACCTCCTTGTCTTTGGAACTGTGGCTCAGGAAAACGTCAAAGGAGAATTCATCACTCATACGTGTCAAGCCTCCCTCCGAATTCCTATCACGGTAACCGGGAAATGTTCTTGTGGAGAATAACGATTCGCCGCTGAATTGTCCATGCCAGCCATCCCAGCCGAACAGGGCAACTGGGCGTGGAAGTCCGCGCCTAGGATAACGTCGATCTGACCGTGGTGCCGAGAGCGGGCTAGGTTGGTATGGGAAAGCGGGGAAAGTGGGCACGATATTTCCTATTTGTTCGAGGGCACGGTTCAAGGCCTGACCTGACATTTTGAGCGTCAACGCGGGGTGGATTTCGGAGCAGAAACCGTGTCAGAAACCGTTTCTTTCCAGGTACCATTTCTTTCCGGAAACAGGGTCGGAAAAGGTACCTCACACCTTCCCCCCCTCTGGATTTGGATAATTTTTGATAGTAGCGCACCTTCCTGTTTTTGCTCTTTCTTCTCAAACAACTCAAGACTAAACTTCCACCTACGACGAGACCTCCTTCGGAGGTGAAATGCAGTTCTGTAAGATTTGCGGCGAACGCGCCACACACTATTGCCTATACTGCGGCGGCATTTGTTATTGTGTGAAGCATACTTGCCACCACATAGGAACTCTCCCTGAGACGCTCCCGCCGTTCGTGCGGGAAGAGATGCAGAAGCGCGAAAAGCAAGAAACGAATACGCGAGATTTCCTCGTCGCCGTGGCCGTTATAGCTGCACTCCTTCTAATAGCATGGATCTTTAGCCTTTTCGTCAGTGGCATCGGAACACCCGAGCCGTAAATTAGGCGGTGTGACTTGCCTTATTGACTTGAAAGGAGAGAACGGATGTTTACAGCCAAGGTAATTGCAGATGGTCGGTTATTTATGGCACAGATCGAAAAGGGAACATTGCGAGATGCACGTAGTCTTGAGAAGGATAAGACCTACTACGGGCTCGTCTTTAATTCCGGTCCCATCCAAACACAATATGTCGAATACAGCGAGGCGGAGCCGGGATTTTTCAAAGCAACTGAACTCGAAAATATGCCAGAGACATTTAAACTTGTTCTTCTCAAGAGATAGTCAGCAACGCTCAATTGGACCAGTGCTCGGATACTTGATTCTCAGAACTTGGAGGCCGACCGCCTTTCCGGGTCTTACGCTTTGCCTGGAGCTGCCTAAAATAGTCGTGGCCACGTTCGGCGATAGCTTTTCCGCCCCGGCTTCCCAGCGCAATGGCAGCTGCGAAAATTTCAGGGTTCTTTCGCTGGACTAGCTCCTTGATCGTGACATTTCCGTTCGCCAACTCTATGATGTCTGAAGCGAGCAGCGAAATTCCGTACTCGGTCCACGCTAGGCGCTCAAGCGCTCCAATGGCTTTTAATTCAGGTTCGGCTTTAATGACGGTCATCATTTTCCCTGTGCGGGCATCAATGTAACTCGTCAGTAAACCATAACGACGCTTTACTATTTTTATCGCTACTTCGAATGTCATGCTCGAAGATTACAACGAGCGCTCGTTGTTTGTCAAGGGGTCAGCAACGCACAATTAGGGAGGGAAGGCGTGTCAGGAACGTAGGGGGAAATGGTTCCGGGGAAATGGTTCCAGGAACCATTCTATTCGCGTCGGCCTCCAGCACATAGCCCACCGGTGAATCAGGGTCTTTCTGCTCAATCTGCTGGAAGACAGCCACGGCGCCGTCCAGGTCCTCGTCCTTCATCATCGTGACGCCGGGCACGGCGGAATGACGGACGTCCTCGTCGCCGGGGCGGGCTCGCGCCGGAGGTTGGGGAAGAGGTCTTCCGGGGTCTTCCCGGTCAACTTCAGATAGATAGCATCGGGACACAGCTCGATCTCATCATTTTGCGAACTCAGCCCGCGCCGCCTGCATGAAGGCCTCCCGGCTCTTGGCGCCGTCGCCCGGGAAGCTGGCGTGCTGGACCATCCAGACCCTTCCTGGCCTCACGTTTCATCTTCATTCTCCTTGGCCAAGGGGCCGGATGTCAGCGGAATGCCGCCGGTCCGCCTGTCATTTCCGCGGTTTTCCCATGCGAATTTTGCGTTTTGCCTTTTTACTGGCTTTTGCCGCTCCGGGACGCGGGGTTGGGGCGGGCCCTCCGTGCGACTCCGCTTGGGCTGCGGGCGGAGCCCCGCTGCTTCCGGGAACGGTGCTCAGTTCTACGCCGCCGCGTAAATGCCTCCAAGTCAACACCGCGACGATCCCCGCCAGCACCAGCAGGGCGACGAATTGGGATGTGGAAAGCAGGTGATGAAACACAAATCCCCGGTCTTCGTCGCCGCGCAGGAATTCGAGTAAAAATCGCCCCACGGCGTACAAGCCCAGGTAGCCGAGGAAAATATCTCCTTCGTGCTTCCTCCGGGGGAACCACCACAGCAGCACGCCGAAAATCGCCAACGTGGTGGCGGATTCGTAAAGCTGCGTGGGATGCAAACGCACTCCCAAGGGCACGCCGTTGGCTTCATGCGCGAAGACGTTGGTAAAGACCACTCCCCAGGGCGCGGTGGTGGGTTTGCCGTAGTCGCAACCGGCGCTGAAACATCCCAGGCGTGCCACCGTGGTGCCCAGCGCCACGGAGGGCGAGAGCACGTCCGTGAAGTTCCAAAAAGAGATCTTTACCACCCGCGCGTACCAGACGGTGAAGAAGAGGGCCGCCAGGAAGCCGCCATAAAAAGCCCCACTCGTACGAAGGGTGGCGAGACTGAAGATCTCTCCGGGATGAGCGCAGTAATAACCCCACAGGGCCAGAATCATCAATACCTTCGCTCCCAGCAAGGATATCAGGAGCACCCACCCGCTGAAGTCCAGGATCTGTCCGGAAGTCACTCCCACCCGGCGGCCCAATTGGATGGCGACATAAATCCCGCCCATGATTGCCACCGCGAGCAGGGCGCCATAGGTGGGAAGATGGAACGAACCGATGCTGATCAGATACGGGTGCAAATTCCTTCTTCTCCTTGGAACGATGCTCTGCATTCCAGCGTCGTGAATAGGAGTAGTGTACACCCAAGCGCCGCCGTCGTCTCCGCCGCCACCCGGCGTCGAAGGCGCAATCTGGCGGGCATGGGAAAGGGAGAACGCGTGTCAGGGGGGTGTGAAAAAATTTACCCTTAAACAAGGGTATATCGCGCAGAGACGCAGAGGCGCGGAGTCGACAAAGAAAATAAAGCAGTTATTTAATTCGAATCTCTGCGCCTCTGCGTCTCTGCGCGAGATTGTTAATTTCTTCACACGTTCCAGGAACGGTGTCGGGGGGGAGAACCATTTCCACACATTCCCGCCCGTGTCTTAGTGTCCGGCTTGCACTTGACAGGCGTGTCGGGTATTTGCCCGATTGAAATCTGCGGTCACCCAGTTCGAAAATTCCGATTGTGCAAAATGGGGGGAGGCGGGCTCCCCTCATCGTCTGCAATTTGGGAAAAACTGTAGTTTTGTTCAGTTCATAGTCTGTCACAAAGTCTTGTGACGCCGGAGCAGTCCAGCGTATCGGGGCCAAATTCGGCATATTAAAGCAGGAATCACGGCAGAATCAACCGCCGGTTCTAGGAGGGATTATGTTTCGATGGAAGTCGCTTGCTTTCTTTGCTCTCGCTGTGGCGCTGATCGCCGGTGTGTCTCGAGCGCCGGGCCAGATTTCCGTTAACATTGGAGTTGGAGTGGAGCCTGTTTGCCCGTACGGATACTTTGACTATGCTCCGTATGCCTGTGCTCCCTACGGCTACTATGGACCCGATTTTTTCGTGGGCGGGGTATTCATCGGGGCGGGCCCCTGGTTCCATGGACCCCGAGGCTTCGCCGGTCACGTCGATAACCGCTGGGATCCTCGCCACGGTTACAGAGGACCGGTGCCCGAGCGCGGCGAGCAGCCGTTCAACCACTTCCACCCGAACGAAGCTCGGGATGGGCGAGGCCACGTCGCTCCTAATGCCGGCCACGACGCGCACGAGGAGCACGCCGCCGGATATCAGAAGGGAAAAGGCGGGGGCGAACACCGTTGAAGAGTGGTTCAATGAGAGGAGAATGGCAGGGGGAAAGCCGCAGACTCTCTGACATGCGAGAGTCTGCGCTACCCTGCTTTTTCCTCCGTGATTTGTTGGCCAGCGCTCTCCATCAGCGCGCCCAAAAGAACTCGAACCCTTCGGAAACTTTGTGTGAAACGAGTTTGCCATGCTCGTTGAAATCGAATCTGACTCTTATCGTTCCGTTCATCAGTCCATACGAACTGCCGTGGATAACACCATATACTGCTCGAAATGGATCGTCCTGGCCCAGGTATAGGATATGGTAAGTATCCATGAAACGGCGGACGCTCGCGACATCTGAGGTCGGCCCGAGGTTTTGGCTGATCGCCGTTTCAATTGACGAAGGACTCACAAGACGGACACCATGAATGACTATTATGAGAACAACCATTGCGCAGACCGAAATTCCGATTCTCAGCCACCTTCTCATTCGGCAGCCCTCCGGAGATTGATCCTATGGGTTTTCAAGCGTATTCAATGTCTGGAAAAACGGGGACACCCGTGCCCGTCCCGCGCGTCCCGCTTGAAGAACCGCGGAGGAGCGCTGAACGGCGCGCACCTGCTCGCTACCTGCTGCGAGCCAAAATCTCGATGTTCTCTTGCCTCTCCTTGGCTTCGGTCAACGACTTCCGCCCCGCGATTGTTTGTGGCTCGCGTTGCCGGAAAATAACGTATTTATAGCGCATTTTTTCCAGCGCCTGGGCGAGTTTGGGGACGATGCGGAGCAACTCTTGCTCCGGTAATTTGCCTGGAGTCTGAATGTGGATCAGACCATTCCGACCCGGGCTGGCGGTGAACTCCACAACCCTATTCTCCTCATGAAACGTAACGTACCGCGGCGTCCGGCCACCGTGGCCTTCGTAAAATACTGATACCCAAAAGGTGGGGAAACGGACCCGATAACGACTCGGCGTGAGTAACCCTCGAATCGCGATTCCCCCGAGTAGTAGGACGAGCGGCAATACAACAAAGACGAGCACTTGAACCGATTCATCTGCTCTTAGTCGTTCAATCATACCAACTCACCGCCGGCTGGCGCAGAGCGCAGCTCTGCGACTGATCCCTATCGTTCACAATATCGCAGAGTTTCGCTCCCCGCCAGCCGGCCCAAAATGAAAGACCTTAGCCAAGGATTCAAGGGAACGTGGACAGACACCAGCGTCACCGGATTTTCGTCGGGCCAGCGGGCCAGCGCGAACATCCGGTGACGCTGGTGTCTGTCCCCATCTGTCATTTTGCGAACTCAGCCCGCGCCGCCTGCATGAAAGCCCCCCGGCTCTTGGCGCCGTCGCCCGGGAAGCTGGCGTGCTGGACCATCCAGACCAGGATGAGGCCGTGGCGGGTATCGATGGTCATGTTGGTGGCGTAAGCGCCGCCGTGGCCGAACTCCCCGTCGCCCACCGTCCAGCCAAAACCGTAGCTTTCTTTCCAGCCCGGCGGCGTTTGCCGGCTGGTCATCTGCTTCACCGCCGCCTCCGAGAGGTAACGCTTGCCGTCCAGCGTGCCGCCGTTCAAGATCATCCGGCAAAACCGCGCCACGTCCGCGGCCGTGGAAAAGAGGCCGCCGGCGGGCATGGGCTGGCGAGTGCGGTCGGTGAGCGGGTATTGGAGCTGCGTAATGGTGGTCTCTTCCAGGCCGGTCTTGTCGGCGTTGGACTGGTAAGACTTGGCGAGGCGCCGCACCTGCCGCGCGTTGGGCCAGAATGTGGTGTCCTTCATTCCCAGAGGGTCAAACAGCCGCTTTTGCATGAATTGCTCGTAGGGCATTCCGCTTACCACTTCGATGATGCGGGCGGCGGTGTTAATTGCGGCGTTGGAATACTGGTACTTGCTGTCGGGCTCGAAATCCAGGGGCAGCATGGCGTAACTACGCACGCGCGCCGCGAGCGGCAGCACGTCAAGCGTGGGCTTTTCCAGCGGCGAACTGAACGGCAGCCCGCTGGCGTGGCTGAGCACGTTTTTGATGGTGATGGGGTGCGCAGGCCGCTTCAGCAGTTCATGGTCCGCGTCCCGCTCCACCCTCACCCATTGCCCTTTAAATTCCGGCAGGTACTTCTCCACCGGATCGTCCACGTTCACCTTGCCCTCGTCCACCAGCATCATCAGGGCAGTGGCGGTCAGGGGCTTGGACTGGGAGGCGATCCAGAACAGGGCGTCGGTGCGCAGGGGCTTGCGCGCGGCGATGTCCGCCCAGCCGATGGCTTCCAGGTCAAGCACGCGGTCGCGCGTGGCCACCAGCGTCACCGCGCCCGCCAGCGTGTGGGCGTCCACAAACGGCTGCAAGGCGGCGGCAATCGTTTGCGGGGTTTCTGCCCGGCCGCGGCGCGCGAAACCCGCCCCCGCCATGGCCGCGAGCGCCGCCATCATAATGGCCCAGGCAAGCGCTCGGGGCAGGGTTAGACCCGTCCCCCCAGGGCGTCGGACGCGAACCTTCGTCTTCCTTGCCTCACGTTTCATCTTCATTCTCCTTGGCCAAGGGGACGAGGACTGGCACCCGTGTCCCCTTGCTCATCCGTGAATGCATCAACATGGTAATACGGAATTGCCATATCGTGCTCTTCTAAAGGAAAGTGTTTCCCGTTCATAGCATTGGAAACATGGAGCTCAGCGGGGCCGGCTGGGGCATCAGGAACGTACCGCCGCCATCTTGGCGGCTCCGGTGCCGGCTGGATGCCGGCGTTACGACCCGAATTAGGACAGTACCGCTCGGTGAGGAAAGGGGGGCAGGTAGTTGTGAGGGGGGACGAAAGAGGACGTTGCATCCGAATCTTTCTTGTTCTGGTTCGCTGGCCTCGTGTAACATGATTAGCTAACGAGTCGAAAATTCCAGGCAATTCCCGGGAGAAACAGATCATGCCAGAGGTCAAGGTGGGCCTTCAGGATGTGGTGATCGCGGCGTCGGAGATTTGCGACATTGATGGAGAAAAAGGCACTCTGGTCTATCGCGGGTACGACATTCACGACCTTGCCGAGCACTCCACCTTCGAGGAGGTCGTTTATCTGCTCTGGTATGGCCGGCTCCCCAGGGCGGAGGAGTTGGAGGAATTCGAGGGCCAACTGACCTCCAACCGGTCCGTCCCACCGGAAATCCTGGACTTGCTGAAACGCCTCCCGCCGCCGCAGCACCCCATGGAGATCCTGCGCACGGCGGTGTCCGCGCTGTCGCTCTATGACCCTGAGGCGAACGACATGTCCGAAGAAGCGAACCGCCGCAAGGCGCTCCGCTTGACCGCCCAAATGAGCACGCTGGTGGCGGCTTTTGGACGAATCCGGCAGGGGCGGGAGGCCCTCTCTCCGGTCCCCAAGTTGAACCACGCCGCGAACTTCCTCTACATGCTGAACGGCCAGATGCCCAACGAGGAGTCAGCGCGCTGGTTTGAAGTCGCGCTGATCCTGCACGCCGACCACAGCTTCAACGCCTCGACGTTTGCCGCGCGCGTCACCGCCTCCACACTCTCTGACCTGCACTCCGCCGTCACCTCCGGCATCGGGACGCTGAAGGGCCCGCTGCACGGCGGCGCCAACGAGCAGGTTATGAAGATGCTGCTGGAGATTCAAACCGCGGACCACGCGGACGATTACATTCACAACCTTCTGGCGCAGAAGAAAAAGGTGATGGGATTCGGCCACCGCGTGTATCGCACGGAAGACCCCCGCGCCACCGTGCTGCGCAAAATGTCAGAAGCGCTCGGCGTCCGCGCCGGGCAGCCCAAGTGGTTTGAGATTTCCAAGAAGATTGAAGACCTGATGATCCGCGAGAAAAATATCAACGCCAACGTGGATTTCTATTCCGCCTCCGCCTACTACGTCCTGGGAATTCCTGTGGACCTCTACCCGCTGATTTTTGCCCTCAGCCGCATTTCCGGCTGGACGGCGCACGTCCTGGAACAATACGCCCACAACAAACTCATCCGGCCGCTGGCCGAATACACGGGACCACGGAACCTGAAGTGGGTTCCCGTAGATCAGCGGACGTAGCGCCCGATTTTGGGGTCCGCGGCTCTTACCGCGCAAATGCCACGAATGCCGGATTGCGCCCCGATGCATCGGGGCGAATCGGTAACCACGAATCCACGGCGAAGCCCCAACCGCCCCGATGCATCGGGGCGCAATCCGGCATTCGTTACACTGCGTATTTGAAATTCGGTGCGGTTGATCGGTGAGAACCGCGGACCCCAAAATCGGGGGTCCGCGCTACGTTCGCTTGTTACAGTTCCGAAACTGTCATAAGTGACGTTGCCAGGGAGCCCTGGGCACCGTACTTTTGACACGCTGGGGGGAGAGTGTCAAAGTTGGCCCGACAGCTTCGCGCTCCCCAGCAGGAGACGATCTATGAACATCGTGGTTCCGCGGCAACAGGTGTGGATGGCGAAGGTGGTTGTGTGCCTGCTCGTTTCGGTCTTCATTGCCTTGGGGCGAGGTTACTCAGCAAGCCCGGCCGCCATGACTGAGCAATCTGCCATACCCCCGGTGATTGTCATTGGATTCGTCGGCGGTTTCATCAGCCACGACAATCCCGTGCATAGCGGCGTGCAACTCGCTGCGCATCTCCACAAGGATTACCCTTCGGGTGTGTACGTGCGGGTTTTCGAAAATCATCGCGGGGAGGAAGCGCATCGCGAGATCCTGCGGCTTTTGGACACTAACCACGATGGCAAGCTGTCCGCCGAAGAAAAGAAGAGTGCCCGTATCATTATTTATGGGCATAGCTGGGGCGGGTCGGAGACCGTCACCCTGGCCCGAGAACTGCAAGCTGACGGCATCCCCGTGCTGCTCACCATCCAGGTGGATAGCGTCGCGAAATTGGGCGAAGATGACTCGCAGATTTCCGCCAATGTGGCCCAGGCTGTCAATTTCTACCAGTCGGACGGACTCCTCCACGGGCGTCGCGAAATTCATGCCGCTGATGCGGCGCATACGCAGATTATGGGGAACTTCCGGTATGACTACGCATCAAAATCTGTCCGCTGCGTTGGGTATCCCTGGTACGCGCGAACCTTCGAAACACCGCATATCGAAATCGAATGCGACCCCAAGGTCATAAATCGCGTCGAATCGTTGATTCGTTCGAAATTGCCTCCGCCGGCGCCGACCCGCGCAGCGCGATGATCGGGTAGCGTCGTGCGGCGGAGCCGCAACCCACTTGTCTCGTTGGGGCTGGGCTTGCCCTGCCCTCGTTTCACACCACCGACAAACGACAGGGGCAGGGCAAGCCCAGCCCCTACGAGACGTGCTCGGGGCCCCGCCAATTGTAAAATGTTAGGTGTTGCGCGACACTGGGTCCATGAATCGTCGAGAATTTTTGGCCAATTCAATGTTCGCGCTAGGCGTGGCGGGGAAAGGTTCGCTGGGCGCGGGCGTGAACACCGCAGGCCAGGCACCTTCATTCCAGCTAAAGGTCTATCCGGAGAAAGTGCTGGGCGTAATTCCACCTGACTTCATGGGGCTTGGGTATGAGACTTCTTCCGTGGCGAGGCAGGGGCTGCTGAGCGGAAGGAATCGTGCCTACGTGCAATTGGTCCGCGCGCTCGGGGCGCAAGGCGTGATTCGGGTGGGCGGGAACACTTCGGATTATTCCGCGTTCTCGCCCGAGGGTCAGGCGGTGTCACCGCCGAAGGCAACGGTGGTCAATAAGGCGGTAATCGAGGACTTGGGGACGTTCCTGGATGCCACCGGCTGGAAGTTGATTTGGGGCCTCAATCTGGGAAGCGGCACGCCGCAGCAGGCAGTGGAAGAAGCGCAGGCGGTGGCTGCGGCCGCCCAGGACAAGCTTCTGGCGCTGGAAATAGGAAACGAACCCGACCTCTTTGCCAAGGCGCACCGACCCCAGGGCTACGAGTATGCGCAGTTTCTCGAAGAGTATCGGCGCTACCGGGATAGAATTCGAGCGAAGCTGCCCCATGTACCGTTTGCCGGGCCGGATGTTGCCCGCCAGACCGATTGGGTAACTCAATTTGCCGCCGATGAAGGCAAGGACATCAAGCTGCTGACGCACCACTACTACGCGGAAGGGCCGCCGCAGAATCCTGCGAGCACCATGGAGAACCTGCTACGGGGAAACGAGAGGCTGGCGCGAATCCTGGCGCAATGCCGGTCCGCTTCGCAGTCTGCAAATGTGCCGTATCGCATTTGCGAGACAAACTCCTGCTTTGGCGGTGGGAAGCCGGGAGTGAGCGATACGTTCGCCTCCGCGCTTTGGGGTTTGGACTTTCTCTTCACCCTCGCCTCCGCCGATTCGAGCGGGGTTAACCTGGAAACCGGCGTGAATCAACTCGGCTTTATCAGCTCGTATTCACCCCTGGGCGACGACGAGCACGGTAACTATTCCGCGAAGCCCCTCTACTACGCCATGCTGGCCTTTGCGCAGGCAAGCCGGGGTCGGCGGGTGAATGTGCAGTACGACGCGGGGGATTTGAATGTGAAAGCGTATGCGGTGCGGGGCGAGGACCAGCGCTTGACTGTGACATTGATCAACAAAGAAGCCTCGCGCGACGTGGAAGTGAATATTACCGGCACCAGAGGTTTCGCCGGAAGGAGCTTGATGCGTCTGGCCGCCCCGTCGCTGGAAAGCCAGACCGGAGTGACACTGGGGGGATCGGCAGTCGCTGTCAACGGCGAGTGGACGGCCACGCGGCGCGAGCCCTTAATCACGTGGGGCAGCGAGTGGACGGTTTCACTTCCTGCGGCGAGTGCGGCGATTGTGACTTTGGGGGGCTAACGCCCTTCCAACTATCCGGGGCCGCGCTACGCTTGCTTACCGAGCGCGTATCAGGTACAGCCGCTGAAAATCCGGAACTTGAATATTGAACTTGTTCTTGCCCTGCCAATCTAACCAAGCCTGAAACTGGATCTGGTGCTCCTTCGACCATTCATTGAACTCCTCGGCACGCGCGCCTTTGAATAGCCAGTAGTTATAGGCCTCGAAATGACCCGCCGCCAATATGGCCTCTTGCCTGCGCACCAATTCGGTCTGGGGCAATTTCTTCTGGTTCCAAAGGGAGAGTTGGTTTTTTCGAATTTCGGTTAGCCTTTGGATCGACAAAGATGTGGCGTCGCTTTTCAATCCCATCGTTCCCATCAGAAACGCCATCTCGAATTGCGACTCAAAAGGAACCTGCATCTGTGAGGATTGGGCATTCTCGGTAAGATCGATAGATAACCCATTGCCCTTCTTGGATAGAGATGCGTCATACCAATGATAGACTAGAGAACCGATTTGGCTGGTCCGGTCAGAATCCGAAGAAAGATTGCAATAGACTTCACCATAGATCACAGCCCACACCTTTTCAGTCGTATTTCCAAAGGAGGTTGCCAGCAGATCATATGATTCCGGCGATGAATAATCCTTGAGTGCATTTTCCTCCATCTTTCTGAACTGCCGTGGCTGAACGGGACTTGAAGATTTTTTTTGAATCGCCTTGTAATAGGAATCTTGGCCGAATGAAGGAATGCAAAGTGCTACAAAAGCGATGATGGCAAAAACCGTTTTAGCCATGACTTTAGCCCCTCCCAGATCCTGACAGGTCGGCCGGTTGGGCCTCCCGGTTCAAGCGCACTCCTCCCTCACTATGAGGAAATGCGGAAGGCCGCCCCACAAGGGGCGGCCCTCACGCCGCGGAAGGAGGGAACACTACTTGTCCGCGCGAGTGGTTTTGAGCTTATCCTGAAGCTTCTTGATTTCCGCCGACTGGTCCTTGTTGGGCGTGTCTTTCAACAGAGCCAGAGCGGCTTTTACGGTCACGTCGCCTTCGTCGCAGAGGGTTATCAGTTTCTGCGGGTCGCGCCCGTGATGGCGATCGAACACCATGGCGCCCTCAGCAAGTTCCTTGGAGAGGAAGATGGCGAAAGCGGCGCCGTCCAGTTTGGTGGAGCCGCCGGCCAGGGCCTTGCGAGCTTTCGCCCGGTCGCCGGAAACCACATCGGCCAGCGCGTCATCGATACCTTTGCGCAGAGCCTCCATCGACGCGCTCTCTTGCTGGTCAGGTTCGACCCAGCCACCTTCCTTAACGCGCGCCAGCTCTTTTATGTCGAGGGGGCCTTCGGTGGTGGGAAAGCTGGTGTCCAAGGTCAGTTCCTTGGGGACCACCCCGTCCGGAGCGATCTGGTGCGCGGTCTCCGCCAGATTCAGAGCCGCCTTCGCGGCATTGGAGAGACCGTCGCTGTGCAAGCGCCGGTACTCGGCTTGGAACCGCGGGTTCTTGGCCCTGTCAACTCCCTTGCCGTAAGCCTCGGCCAATTCGTTGGCGGCTTTAAGTTCGCCCGTATAAATCACGGCGCGCAGCACCCGCGCCCGGTCCGTGGAATCTTCGGCCGGCGTAGCGCTTGCCAGCTTATCGGTGAGTTCCAACGCTTTTTCTATGTCGCCGCCTTGGAAGGCGACTTTCGCCCGGTCATAGGGACTGATCTGGGCGGTAGGCTGGGTGGCGGTGGGCCCGCAGCTTACCAGAACCGCTCCGGCAACCGCGATCAAACCGCATAAGCGAAGACATGCGGGGAATGAACGAAGTGAATGAAACATTGCGAGACCTCCTGGGGAGGGTAACACTGCGCGCGGTTTACATCGCCACGGTGGGCCGGCGCGATGCACCCGCGCATTTTGCTTTGCCAAGACCGCTGCTCATACGCAAGGGAGGTAAAACTGAACAGCCAGGCTCGACAGCATTGCGGCGCAACTATAAGTCAAGCGGAAAGCGAATTCAATAGCAAGATTGCGGGGTTCGGCGGTTACAATGCTAAGCGCTTTCTTTCTGACGTCGACGGGCAAGGCAGGAAAGCCGAATTCGGAGGCAATCTGTCGAGGGGGTGTTGCCGCTATGGAAAAAGTAACGCGCCGGGAATTTCTGGGCACGGGAATTGCGGCTACCGCGGGAAGTGTGGCAGCGCGGGGAGGTTCCTCGCCGCCTTCCCCCCGCGCCTTCGATCGCCCGCCGAATATTCTCCTCATCATGTCCGACCAGCACTCGCCGAAGGCGCTGGGCGTGGCCGGGGATCCGGTGGCGCGCACCCCGCACCTTGATGCCTTCGCCCGCAGCAGCGTGCGTTTTGACGATGCCTATTGCACGTTTCCCGTGTGCGTTTGCTCGCGGGCTTCGCTTTTTTCCGGCCTATACACGCATCATCACACGGCGTACAACAACGCGCAGCCGTGGCCGTTCCGATTCAAAACCATCGCCCACCACCTGGGCCGCGCCGGTTACATGACGGGCACCATCGGCAAAATGCATTTCGTCGACGCACAGACGCACGGGTTCGATTTCAAGCTGGACTTTAACGATTGGCACCAATACCTGGGCCCCAAAAGCAAGTTGGTGGCGGAGGAAATCGGCGACCCCAATTCCGGCTCGGGGCTTCCCCAGATCGACGACTTGTGGCGGGAGTCGGGCGATCCCTGGACGGGATTCATCGAGCGCGACAACCGGGAAGGTTATGCGTCGGTCGGCCGCCTCTCGGCGCTGGCCGAAGAAGATCACTTTGAGTCCTTCATCACTCGCGAGTCGATTCGCTTCTTGCGCAATCATGGGAAGGAGCAACCGTTTTTCCTGGTCAGCTCCTTCCTCAAGCCGCACGATCCCTTTACGCCCGTGGAGCGCTTCGCCCGGATGTTTCGCGCGCCCGACATGAAGCTCCCGGACACGTGGGGGAAAGTGGACCTGGCCGCGGTCCCGCAGTCGATTAAGAACCGGATCCAATACGATTGGGCGTACCCGGAATTGCGCTTTCCGGAAGTGGCGAAGCTCCACATCGCCTTGTATTACGCCAACGTGGCGCAGATGGACGACAACGTGGGCAAGCTTTTGCGGACGCTCACCGAGCTCGGCCTGGATGAGAATACGATTGTTATTTACACGGCGGACCACGGTGAAATGCTGGGCGAACACGGATTGTGGGGAAAGTTCGTTTTCTATGAGTCCTCCGCGCGCGTGCCGCTTTTCTTCCGCGTTCCCGGCGTCACCACGGCCAACGCCCGCTGCGCCAACCCGGTCAGCCTGGTGCAGATGGTTCCCACCCTGCTCGACCTCTGCGGCGTGCCCATCCCCGCGGGACTGGATGGCACAAGCTTCACGCGCTCCCTGCGTGAGCCGGGAGCGGAGATCGACAGCACGGTGTTCTCGGAATTGGCGCTGAAAACCCCACACCCGGGCGCCATGATTCGCCGCGGCCGCTACAAGTATTGTTACTTTGTGGATGACGTGGATGAACTCTACGATCTTCACGACGACCCGGAGGAGATGAAAAACCTCGCGCTGCTCCCCGCCTATCGCCAGAAGCGCGACGAACTCAAAGGGCAATTGTTGGCCTGGCATGACCCGGCAAAAGAGGTTGCGTAGATTCGCACGGCTTGCGGTGCGTCGTTTCTACACGTCCTGACCTCCGCACAAGCGGAGAATCGTATTCAGGAAAGACCGTAATTCAGGGCAGGCGGCAGCTGAATCTAATAGGTTATTTTCGCGCAGAATACGTTCCGCGTCTCTCGGCTTAACATAGAACTGTCTGCGATTGCCTGCCTTAAAGATCTCACGGATTCGCTCTGAAGGTGGCCGGGTGTGATTGATGGCCTCGGGTGAACCACTCGGAGGTCCCATATTGTGTCCCGCTAAGCGTTGGATGGTGACCCAAAACGGAAGTAGCCACGCTTCAAACTCGTATTGGGCAGCGTGCGGATAGAAACTGTTGTTAGCACCGACCCAAATCCGCATTTTGCTTTTTGCATCCTGAGCATCTGTGAAGTCATTGGTTCCGGTGTAGACGTCGGTTAGGGCAATCACCGCGTCGGCTGGCGGTTTTCCACTTCGCAAGAGGCGCTCCACCTCCCGTTTCAGGCGCTCGCCGGTGGGGATGCGGCCGTCGTACGGCACGGGATCGAGGCGCGGCATCTTTCTAGGGAGCCGTGGCTCCAGAAAGCGGCGAAGATGCGGCAGAAATACTCGTTCGGTTTGTCCTTCGATGAGGAGAGCAATCTTCACGCGCGCCCTCCCATCCGTCCCATGCGCCAAACCTCATCCAAGGTATACTCGCTCAGCCACTCGTCCAAATCCATGCGGTCCGCCCAGGTGAAATGAGCCATCCCATCATCCGTAGAATCGATCACGACGACTTCGGTGGGTTTCAGGAAGCGCACGAGACGGTCCGAATGTGTGGCGACGACCAGCTGCGTGCGATTCGCCGCTTCCCGCAACAGTCCGGCAAGAAGGCTCAGAAGCTCGGGATGAAGACTGACCTCGGGTTCGTCGAGCAGAGTAAGGGCGGTTAGGCCGGGGCTTCCCAGAAGCGTGGCAAGCCACAGGAAACGAAGCATACCTTCCGACAGTTGATGCATGTACAGCGGCTTCGATAGATTCTTGTCCTGCCACGTCATGGCCAATGTCCCCGCGGCGACGGGAAGGAAATCGAGGCGCGCGAAGGACGGGAAGGCGGCGCGTAGTGAGTCTTCAATGGCTTCAAACCGGTCGCGGTCCGCTCCCTGCAAGGAAAACAAGCAAGAGACTAAGTCCTCGCCATCCTTCCCAGGTAAAGAGGCGGGCCGCATCGGTTGGGGAAGCCGCACCGGCGACAGCGGCTCCACATTCAAAACGTGATAGAAGGTTGATGAAGCGAGCTTTCGGCGAAAGTCCTCGGGTTCTTGAAACATCTTAGGAACCTGGGACAGAGATGTTTCCAGCGGGTTGTGTTCCCAGGTCGGGCGCACTAGTCGCTCCTGCTCCACCTCAAAATACTTGATATCTGGGCCGTGGGATACAATGTTTTGAAACGGTGGTCGTGTTGCGTGGCGCCTCTGGCTGAGCGTTTCTTCGTCGATCACATAGGACACGCCCTGCGGTTTTAGACGCAGCAGGTAGTTGAGCGGTTCGTAATCGTGAACCCCCATAGAGAGTCCAAGTGAGAGGTCATTCGCCCGATCGTAGGTGATCAATGCTGGAAGTCCAGAAAAGTCACTGATTGCCTTACTGAGACCGCCTTGCGCGGAGCTTGCCAGGAGGGAGAACACGTCCAACAAAGAGGTCTTGCCAGTTCCATTCGCTCCGATTAGAACTGTTAGGGGACGCAACTCAAGTTTGATGTCGCAAAGGCGCCGAAAGCCTTTGACTGAAATCTCCTTGAATCCGCTTATACGGTTTGTCTCCGAATCTTTCATGTTGCAAACCTCGCTTCGAATTATTCTCGCGAGCAGTTTAGCGCAAATGGGCTCTAATCTGCAGGTTTTTCAACGGTCCGCGGCCGAGGGCGCAGGGAAGAACTGTTGGGTGTATTCTATTAGCATGCGACCCAGCGAAACGGCCCTGAGGAAATGGCGCAGGGGGAAGGGTTTTCCCCTGTGGACCGTTTTGGCCGCCCTTTGGCTGGTGAATTTTCACTCCGTGTTGGCGCAGGCTCCCGCGCCGCAAACCCCCGCCCCAACCCTTGCCCTTCCCTCGGAACCCACGGCGCAGGATTTCCTGAAGCAGGGCAACGACGCCGCGCGTCTGAACAAATGGGACCAGGCGATTGCCGCATTCAAGCAGGCCCTGAGCCTGAGGCCGGACTATGTGCAAGCGCATTACAATCTCGGCAACGCTTACGCCGCGGAGCAAAAAACCAACGAAGCGCTGAAAGAGTATCGGGAAGTGCTGCGCCTGCGCCCGGACTTTCCCGGCGTCCACATGAACATGGGGGCGCTGGAGGAAGCGGGCGGCCAGATTCCCGCCGCCGTCGCCGATTATCGCGACGAAGTGAGCGCGCATCCCAACAACGTCGACGCGCATATGAACCTCGCCAATGCTCTGACCCTGGACCGGAAATTCAGCGAGGCCGCCGAGGAGTACCGCGCGGCGCTGGCGCTGGCGCCGAAGGATGCGCGAGTTCACCTGGCCCTGGCCGGCGCGCTGCTGCAATCCGGCGATGCCCCGGGAGCGGGCGCCGAGTATCGCCAGGCCATCGAGTTGGAACCCCAGAATGCCGATGCTCACACCGGGCTGGCCGGCGCGCTGACCCAGGCGGGAGATTTTCCTGGCGGCATCAACGAGTATCGCACCGCCGCCCGCCTGCGTCCCAACGACCCGGAAATCCACATGAGCCTGGCGGCCGCCCTGCATGCCACGGATGATTTGGCGCATGCCATCGAGGAGTACCGGGTGGCGGTGCAACTGCGCCCCAACCAGGTGGACTACCGCTATTCCCTGGCGCTGGCCTTGCGCGAAGCCGGTGATTATGGGGGCGCCATCCAGGAGTTCCGCCGGGTCATTCGTTTGCGGCCGGACGACGCCTCCGCCCACGCGGAGCTTGCCGCCGCTTACCTCTCCGTCAGCGATCATCCCGCGGCGGTCAGCGAATACCACGAGGCGGTGCGCTTGCGGTCGGGCGACCCGGCGCTGCATGAGGCGCTGGGACTGGTCCTGCGCAAGACCGGCGATTTGGCGGAGTCGATTCGAGAACTGCGCAAGGCCACGGAAATTTCTCCCGACGAGGCCGACTACCACCGCAACCTGGCGGAGGCACTGCAATCTTCCGGCGACGTCACGGGCTTTGTGCAGGAATACCGCGAGGAAGTACGCCTGCGCCCCGACGACGCGGACGCCCATGCGCACCTTGCCAACGCCTATCAGGCTGCGAACGATCTGGCCAAATCATTTGCGGAATATCGCGTGGCGCTGGAGCTTCAGCCGCAGAGCCCGGAATTTCATTTCCGCATCGCGCTGGTGCTGGAAGCCATGGGGAACCCCATGGAGGCGCGAACTCAGTTTGAGCAGGCGGTGCAACTGCGCAAAGACTATGCCGAAGCCCTGGTGGCTTTGGGCGATTTGCTGGTCAAGGAGAAAAGCTTTGACCTGGCCGTGCCCACTTACCGCGACGCCTTGCGCCTGCGCCCCGATGATCCCACCCTGCACGCCAGCCTGGCGGCAGCGTTGCGCGCTGCCGGCGACTCCGGGAACGCCGCCGCCGAGGATCAGGAAGCGGTGCGCCTGAGCCCCACCGACGCCGCCTTTCAACGCGACCTGGGCAACAACCTGTATGGCAAGGGCGATTTTAGAGGGGCGGCCGACGCTTATCGCACCAGCCTCTCGCACCATGAAGACCCGCAAACCGAGGAGAAGTTGGGGCAGACGCTGAGCCAGTTGGGGGATTGGCCCAACGCGGTGGCAGCTTTTCGCGCCGCGGTGAAAGCGCAACCCGAGTGGGGGGAAGCGCGCATGAATCTCTCGAACGCGCTGGCTCGCCAGAACGACTTTGCGGGAGCCGCCGCCGAAGCCCAGGCGGTGCTGCGCATCACTCCCAATCTTCCCGAGGCGCATTTCATTCTGGGCAATGACTGGGTTCACCTGGGCAAGATGGCGGACGCCATCCAAGAATACCAGGAGGCCTTGCTGAACAAGCCCGATTACGCCGATGCCCGTCTGGCCCTGGCCAATGCCCTGGACCAGCAGGGCAAACGCGATGAAGCCATTTCCGACTATCGCGATTACATTCGCGAGCGGCCGCAGGACTTCAGCGGTCACGCGGGGCTGGCCGATGCCCTGATGGCCAGGAAAGATGCAGAGGGCGCCCGGCACGAATACGAGGAAGCCATCCGCCTGCGGCCGGATAATGCCAACGCCCATTACAATCTCGCCCTGACCCTGGAAGCCCTCAGCCAGTTCGCCAGCGCCCGCCAGGAGTTTGAAGCCTACCTCCAACTCGCCCCCAACGCTCCGGATGCCGAACAAGTTCGCAAACACCTGAAGCAAATCGGGGCTGCGCAAAACAAGAAGTAAGTTGAGATTAGTGCAAACCTCTCACCGCCCCCCAATGCTTGGATTGCACGTCTCGTAGGGGCTGGGCTTGCCCTGCCCCCATTCCACGCCACGGCCAAACTACGAGGGCAGGGCAAGCCCAGCCCCTACGAGACGCGCAATCCAGCCGAGTTCAGATGCTGGTCATCGGTTCTTCGAAGTGCGCAGCCTGCTCGTGATATCATGAAGGACACGGCCCCCCAAGGGTCGGAATGGGGTGTAGCAATGACGATCAAGCTCAAACCCGAACAGGAACGGATCATTCAAGCGGAAATCGAGAGCGGGCACTTCCGCAGCCCCGATGAAGTGCTCGATCACGCCCTGGCCGCATTAAGAGAAAAAGAGCACAACCGCAAGCGTGCATCGCAACGCAAGAATCTGGCGCAGTTCCTGATGGAGTCTCCGCTGGCTGGCGCGGAGTTGAATCTCGAGAGGCAAAAGGACTACGGCCGGCCAATTGAGCTATGAGTGACTTCTCGATTGTCGGGCTGGCGGTGATTAACCCGTGGGAACCCCCGAGCCCATGATGCTTAGGCGAGCGGCGCCGATGTTCTCAGGGGGCCGTCGATCCAGCGGAATCCGCGCCATCGGTGAGCCAGGCGAGTGAGAACCGCGCGAAGGTGACCTTGTCTATGGAGCTACGGTCGCCCCTTTCGTAAAGGCAACCCATCTGCATGTCGTGGAGGACCGTCAAACAGGAATAGCCCGAGGGGCCGGGGTTGAGAAGTTTGGCAACCGGCCACGTTTTGCCCTCGTCGTAGCTGAGTCGCACGGTCATCTTGATACGCTTATCCTGGGTCGCGGGGTTGGAAAACAGCAGACGGTTCTTGTTGAACGCCGGGGACAGAGTGTAGCGAATCAGGCTCGCCATACACACCGGCTCGATCAGGGTGGGATCGCTGGTCACCGGCGACCAGGTCATTCCCTGGTCATTGCTCAAAGCAATGCCGCGATGGCCTTTCTCGCGGTAATTCCGGATGTTGAGCATCAGCGTGCCGTCGGCGAGTTCCACAATTTGATCTTCATCGGTCTTTCCCTCCGTCGAGCCACCCAGGCGCCAGGTTTTTCCGTGGTCATCGCTATAAATGACGTGGTCAGTGGCCTCTTTCCCGATCACATGATTGCAGGGGATAACCAGGCGCCCGCTGCGCAACTGGATTCCCACGCCCGGCCCGGGGACGATGCGGTTCCATCCCTTTTGATTCACCGGCCTGGTGATGTTGGCGGGGCCGGCCCACGTGGCGCCCTCATCATTACTGTGCATCACCCACAGGTCGCTGATTCGGCCCGTGGCTCTGGCCACTTCCTCGTTGTTCTTGTACTTCTTTGTCGACGTCCGGACGAAAAACAGCCAGAGGGTCCCGGTGTCGCGATCCGCCACCACGGTGGGATTGTTGAGGGCGTTGGTCCCGTCTCTTTTCACCAACTGCATGGGAGTCCAGGTGTTGCCACCATCCAAACTCCGCCGCATAAGGATTTCGTTGTGGCCATGATCGGAGGCGCTGTCTTTGCGCCCCTCGACAAATGCCAGGAGCGTGCCCTTGGGGGTCGCAATTAACGCGGGGATGCGGTAGCTGTGATAACCGCCCACGCCGCCGATGAACAGATCTGTTTGTTCGGGCGCGGGGATCGCCGGGCTTGGCTGCTCCGCCTTTTGGCCCACGCTGCGGCTGGGAAACAAGAGTAATGTCGCCAGGATGCCAAGTGGCATGAATAGGAGATAAAAATGAGACCGAGTCTGTTTCACGATGTTTCACCTCGTCCATGGGACGTTATAACTAACACTCCGTCGCGGCCTGAGCAGGGTAGCATCAATCCGCAGCAATAATCATCCTCAGGCAAAATGAACAACAAGGAAGCAACATGGAAGTGCCGGGCTGAAGCCCGGCGCTACGAGGACCGACAAGGGGGCGCTCACATGCAGCCCAAACTCCTCAGTCTTGGGGTGTGGGGCCGATGTGGCTCTCCACGCGAAACAATTTGAAGTCGGAGTATTCGTGGATGTTCCGAAAGCGCTCGCCGATAATCCAGACATCCACGCTGACTCTCGTCGGAAGCCGGAACGTGGCGGGCGAGTCCGCCAGGTGAATGTCACTGAAGTCGAGTTCGGTAGCCAGAACCTCCAGGCCCACGTCGAGTCGCGGCGCCAGCGAATCGGTTTGAATGCGCAGCAATTGCTGGCTGGCGGCGTCAATCCACGCCAACCCCTGCACCAGCAGTCCCGCCGTCTTGTTGCGGTTTCTGAATACACTCACCGCAGGATCGCCCTCCGGAATCTGCGCGAAGCCCACCACCTCAGTTTCGCGCCCTTCGAGCATTTGCCGGCCAAAGTAACGGAATCGGCTGGCCGCCTGGTTTTGGGGATGGAAAATAAGCGCTGTCGAGATGAAGCGGGAAGTGAGCATGGGCGCGTGAAGCGATTGAGCATCGGCGATAGTATTCCCATCCATGTCCGTCCGGTACTCCTCCAGAACCGGCGCGCCCTGCCCCATGTGCACCAGCAGCAGATAGCGGAACCAGCGTGTGGAGTCTTGGTCGTGGACAAATTGGGACGGGAAGTAAAGGCCCACGTGTGACCAGACCTTTTCCGTACACGTGATGTTGGGCAGGGCTTGGAAGAGCATCGCCACGCTTTCGCCCACCTTCTGGAGGATCGCCGGAAGGTCACGCTGGCTCTCCGCCGGTTGGAGGTGCTGGAGATCACGGTTCACCCGAATCTCCTCGGGTGTCCAATCCATCGGCGTTCGCGCCTGCCGGTAGAGCCGAACCTCTTTCGGAGTCAGATGAGGTGAAGATTCCTGTTCTTGGGGGCGAGCGGCGCGGGTGGAGATCATCACCAGCGCCGCCAGAAGGAAGACCGGGAATGCCACTCGCCAGAACGGTCGCAGACGTACCATGGGCACTCCTACGCCGCGATGATACACCTGCGGGACATGGAACTGGAAGCACCGCCGCATAGTGCGATACAATAAGACAGCCTTTCGGTCGGAGGACCGGCCCCTATCCCCCCAGGCATCATCTGCAAGCCCGCGAGGGCAAGCCGGCCACTGAAACAGTCAAGGGAGCTTCAGCATGAAAGGCCCTCACTCCAAAACTATTTCCGAAACCGCAGCCCCCGCAATAAAAGCCCCATCGGAATTGAACCAAGCCGGTCACTGGGCACGGGGGCTGAGCCGCCGCAGCGTCCTGAAATCATTGGCGGGAGCTGCCGCAGCAGGACTTCCCTCGGCGGTCGTACAGGTTTTTGCGCAGAGGCCCGCGGAGCCCTCGCCAAAGCTACAAACGCCAGAGCCTGAGGTGAACGTTCAGAATCCCGCCTGGTATGGCTTCAATCTGTTCGAATACTTTTCCACCGACCCGGACTGGATGAAGTATTTCCCTTACCAGAACGACGGAATGTTTGTGGAAGATGACTTCCGCTGGATTCGCGATTGGGGATTCAACTTTGTTCGCCTGCCCATGGACTACCGCTTCTGGACCGATGCGGATGATCTGATGAAAATCCATGAGCAGAAAGTGGAGCCCATTGACCGGGCCATCCGCCTGGGGGAGAAGTATGGAGTTCACGTCAACATCTGCCTGCACCGCGCCCCGGGCTATTGCAGCCTCGACCAGCAGGATCCCGCTATCGGCATGATACCCAAGATTGATTTGGACCAGGGCAACCTGAGCAGAGTCCACATTACCGTGGAAAAAATGAACCTCTTCCGAGACTCGCAAGCGTTGGAGGCCTTTGCTCACCAATGGACCTTTTTCGCCCAACGCTACAAGGGGATCTCAAGCGAGCGGCTAAGCTTCAACCTGGTCAACGAACCCAACCCGCCCATGACCCCCGCGGAAAGGGAGGCCCTGTCGGCGAGCTCGATGGAGCATAAGGACCCCTTAGGGGTCGCCAGCGAGATTTTTTGGGGCCGAAATGAGCAATACGCCCGGGTGGCGCGGGTAGCGATCGCGGCCATCCGTTCGATCGACCCGCAGCGGCTAATCGTCTGTGATGGCCATGGCGGCGCTAGCCCGGTCCCTGACCTGATCGACACGGGCGTTCTCCAAAGTCGCCACGACTACTTTCCCATGGACTTGACCCTCTACGAAGCGGAGTGGTTGCCTCGGCCACAACCCAGAAAGATAAGGATCACTTCCGGTGGCACTGGACTCGCGGTCTCGGCACCACTTTATTCCGGACACTGGCCGGAGGTGAACCCGTTTGGGCATGTGGACGTCGACCGGGACACCATCGAACGTGCCATGGGGCGGTGGCGAAAGTTAGAACAACAGGGAGTACGCATCCATTTCGGTGAAATGGGCTGTTACAAGTACACACCCCACAAAGTCGTGCTCGGCTGGTCCAGGGACACGCTCGATGCGATTAGTAAACTGCACAGCGGCTGGGCGCTGCGGAACTTTCGCGGCCCTTTCGGAATTCTCGACACCGAACGCCAGGGGACGAAATACGAGGATTGGCACGGCCATCAACTCGACCGCGCCCTGCTGAATCTGCTGCAAAAAAAGATGAAGGCGTGAGCGGGGATTCTGTCCAGGAGACCAAGAAGCCGCAGAGGTTCTGAGCAGTGAAACGCTGCGCTGCGGTTAATCAAGGTTTGTGTCGCGCCAGTTGGTATAACACCAGGTTGAGGCCCGGGATATCCTCGAAATCGTGCTGGTTCCGGGTTAACAGCCGGCAGGCGTGTTGCAACGCCTGGCTGGCGAGCCAGAGGTCCTGCACGCGGTAGCGATGCTGCCGTCCGGCGGCCTTGATCTGCGCGGCAAGGCTGCCGAAAATACTTCCCGTCGCGCCATCGATCTGCAGAAGCGGCTTGCGTTCGAGCCGCCGGAGCGCCGCCAGCCGCTGCTGGCGGATTCCCGGGTCGGGGACGATCTCCGCGCCAAAGCGCAACTCGGCGAGAGTTACGGGAGAAATAAAAATCGGTTCGCCTTGGGTGAGCGCCTCCACGTCGGCGGGGGCGAGCGCTCCCCGCTCCACATCAATCCACACGCAGGTGTCCATCAAGAAGCCCATGGGTCGCGAATGCCCTTATCGAGCCGGTTTCCCTTCCACCGCCCCTTGCGGCTATCCGCCTCCCAGGCAGCGGCAGCGTTCTCCGGCAGGGTTCGATAGACGTCCGCCATGGCCTCCAGCGCGGATTGTTGCGCCGGACCGGGGAGGAGACGAGCAACCTGCTGGCGGTTCCTTTCGATGACGACACCTTCGCCCTCGATGACCAATCGATCCAATATGCGGCGTAAATTGCGCGCTAAGTGGGTTGCCGTAATCGTCTTCAATCATCCACCTCAATACGTAAAGTATGATTGGATCAGATTTTACCACAGTTCTGCGTGAACGCAACCTGCCTAGCGAAATGACCTTGACCGGCTTGCGCCCCGATGCATCGGGGCGAATCGTTGACTGCGAATCCACCGCAAAGCCGCAACCGCAGAGCTGCGATCTGCGCAATCCGGCCACCCGCCGCAACCGGGCTGAATCTGCTGCAAAAAAAGATGGCGGCGTGAGAAGTTGGCGGGGCCCCGAGGCCAGGAGAGTTCTAGGCCGTTTCGAAAGTGCGGCAGCCGGCCAATTCCATGCGCTTGTCAGGGGCGCTCTGCAAGCGGATCGAGCAACTGAATTTCACTAATCCAGCGAAAATCGTCCGTATTATGGGTTACAAGGATACGCCCATGTTCCACCGCAGTGCCGGCAACAATAGCGTCGCCCAGCGTCATTCTGCGCCGCTGCCGTAACCTGATGGCCCATTGCACCACGGTATCCGACACCGGCAGCACCTCGGTTGCCTGGAAGAATCGCTCCAGAAACCGTTGCTCCTCTTCACTCAGATGATGGTAACCGAGTGTCTCGATGTAGCTGATCACCGAAACAGCAGGGGTATGGTCGGCGATAAACTGCCGAAGCTTGGCGTGCTCAGCCTGTGCGGCGTAAATGATGATATTGCTATCGAGGAGCATTACCGCTCACGGGTGGGCAACGTGCGCTCGTGGCGTAACTCGCGCTGCCAGGCAACCGGATCGGTGATGGCAGCAAACGTCCCTCGGCTGGCCAAGGCGGCGAGCGCTTCAGCCATAAGTCGCCCCCGTTCCGGTGTGGGTTCCAGAGGGGCGGCTTCCAGCGGCGTGATGTTTACGGGCACCGGCTGCGTCTGCTCGGGGCGCTCATCGAGCCATTCCACATGGTCACCGTGCAAGATCGCTTTATAGGTGCGTAACATAATTTTACTCCGCAAGAACCGAAACCAGCACCTTCACCCGCATTGTACCTTGTCAATACCCCAGAGTCTAGTCGCCCAACACCCAGAGGCAACCAGGCATTTTCGACGAACCAGCGTCAAACCTCCTCCGGCACCACGAAGGGCGCGCGGTAGCCGCGCTCGGCGTCACGGAGCAGCCGGTTGGCTTCCTCGTCCCCGATCACTTGTTCGGTTTCGGGATCGAAATTCAGGGTCCTCCCCAAGCGGTAGGAAGCGTTGGCGAGGTGCATGAGCGTGGCGGAGATGTGGCCTTCCTCGATGGGCGCGTTGAGGTCTTCTTTTTTGCGGCTGCGCACGCAGTCGATAAAGTTGGCGTAGTGGTGGCCGCCCTCGTGCCCGCTGGGGCCCGGCGTCTGTTCCTTTCCCAGCCAGGATTTGTAGGCATTTCCGGTGTCTTCATCCCCCATCGCCAGGTATCCCTGGGAGCCAAAGAAGATGTCGCCGATGGCGTTGTTATCTCCCTTGTCGCCCCCCATTTCCACGCTGCCGATGCCCGCCTCCCGATCGGATATCCAGTGGCGAACCTCAAACTCCAGCATCTTCCGCTTGCCGCCGGGCAGGTCAAATTGGAAGGCGCAGTTCAAGGTGTTGGGCGTTTCCTGGTCGTCGTCGAACATGAAATGGCCGCCAATGGCCGAAATCTTATTCGGGAACTTCACGCCCAAACCCCAGCGCGCCACATCCACCTGGTGAACGCCTTGATTGCCCAGGTCGCCGTTCCCGTAATCCCAAAACCAGTGCCATTTGTAGTGAAAGCGGTTTTCCGTAAAGGGGCGGAGGGGCGCCGGGCCGGTCCACAGATCGTAGTGCACGCCCTCGGGGACGGGCTTCTCCGGAGCGTGCCCGATGGTGTTGCGCGATTTGAAGCAAAGGCCGCGCGCCATGTACACGTCACCAATCAGGCCGTCGCGAATTTTCTGGATGGCCTCCCGGGCGGAGGGCGCGGAGCGGCTCTGCGTCCCGTGCTGCACAATCCGGTTGTATTTCTGCGCGGCGCGCACAAGCTGGCGGCCTTCCCACCAATTGTGCGAGCAGGGTTTCTCCACGTACACATCCTTACCCGCCTGGCAGGCCCAGATTCCGATCAAGGAGTGCCAGTGATTGGGCGTGGCGATGGAAACGACGTCGATGGATTTGTCGTCCAACAGCTTGCGCACGTCCGGAAAATACAGGGCCGGCTTCGGAATATTTCGCTTCTCCATGTCCGCCAGACGCTTTCTCCAAATGTTCTCGTCCACCTCGCACAGGGCGGCAACCTCAACGTTGGGAGTTTGCGCAGCGAATTTGACGTGGTCAAATCCGCGGCCGCGTATACCGCACACCGCCACGCGAACGCGGTCGTTGGCCCCCAGGACGCCGCGCGGCGAGGAAACGGCCAGCCCGCCACTTGCCGCCGCCAGGCTCAGCGCACCCTTCACCCCAGTTCCCAGAAATTCTCTGCGAGTGAATTCCTGCCCTTTATTCATAAGTCCTCCTTCCGGCGCTAATCACCGGCAGCTATCTTCCACCAGGATGGCGTGGACTTGGCGGGGGCCGTGCACGCCACGGATCAGGATTTGCTCGATGTCGGCTGTCCGGCTGGTGCCGGTAATGAACACTACGGAGCGGCCGGCGGTGGGGTGGTCCGGGGAATTTGAAATCGGGAGCTTGGCCAGAACTTCATCGAGTGAACCGACAAGTTGGGTCCGCCGATAGAGGGCAATGTGGATAGGCGGTGCGAGCGAGGCCACCTGAACTCTTTCCGTGGCGCTGCTCAAAACCAAGGTGCCACTTTCCGCCAGCACAAAATCCACACCGGTGATGCCGGCTCCGGCTGCGAAACTGGCTTTGTTGAAGTCAGGGAGGGAATCCATTCTCGCCACCCCCGAACCGGCAGCCCAGGAGGTTACGAACTTATTCAGGGCGGTGAGCCGGTCAGCAACGCCCAATGCTGCCAAGAAAGGGTTCCCAGAAAGAGTTACGGCGTGCGCCTCCGTCGTCACCAGAATCTTTTGGAAGACGGCCTCCAGTTCCTTCATGTCCGCAACACGATAGGCGACTCCCCCCACTTTTTCCCATTCAGCCTCGAATTTGGCCAGATAGTCTTCCGGCGCCAAAGGAGGCATGACCCCCGTCAGGTCGAGAGGTGGCAACGAGGTCATTGTGCAGCCCGTGCCGGGGCGTCCCAGAGCCTTCCGAACACGGTCCAGCATCTCTTCACGCGTGGTCATAAGAGGACCTCCGCTCATCAATTCCCACTCCAAACTTCCCGCGGCAATTATAGCACGTCAGGGCAAGCCTGCAACATGTTGAAAAATAAGGGAATATAAATCTATCAAAAAACTTCAAAAAATAGTGCAACCTTGGTATCATCTGGAACATCCGAATCCACGGGCAGACCTTAAATTGAAAGGTTCTCCTAGAACGGTTTGGGAAGGACGAACGAGTATGCGTACAGTTGTAAAGTCTCCAAAGAAGGTATATCGAAGTCTCTTGCTGAAGAAGCGCGACGAGATTCTGGCTTCCACGCGGAGTGAACCCGAGGCCCTATCTGCCAGTGTGCAGTCTCCTGACGCGGTTGAGTTCGCCGTCAGGACCGTTGAGCAGGATGTCACGGTACTTACTGCCAATCTGCGCAGCCGAACGTTGAAGGAAATTGAGAGAGCGCTTGCACGTTGTGCCGGTGGAACTTACGGCGTGTGCGAAGCGTGCGGCGAAGACATTTCCCCCCTTCGCCTCAAAGCTATCCCCTGGGCACGGTATTGTGTCACCTGCCAGGAACTGCGCTCGCGAAACTAAGGGCTTCGTCTCCAACATGCCAGCCGCGATCACTTTGCCGAGAGGGCAACTTCTCGGCAAGGCGGGCCTCTCGGCGTCACTATGGCGGCCATCACCTCGCCAATAGTACGGGGAGGTTTGCCTACCCCATCCGAGGGGGGAAATTCTCCAGAATTCCCTTAGGATGGAAGCCCTCTCGTCCCCCATAACTTACGCGCGAGGAAGGACTTACTCCCGGCGCGTCACATTTTCCACAATTTCAACCTTCCCGGGTTCGAATCCCGCCCGCAACGCCGCATCGTGTGCCAGCAGTTGGATATAGACGCTGTCCACCAGCGTTCCCAACCCCAGCCGTAGAGGTTCCAGCCGAACCAACCGCACGTTGGTAGGGTCGTCAAAGGGCATATCGGTGAAAAGAAGCACCCGCCCGCTTGCTTTCCGAATGTCACGGGCGAGTTTCAGAACCAGTTTGCCGGTTTTTCCCTGACGGGCAAAGAGGACATAGCGGTGGTTGGAGTTGATGATTTCCATCGGTCCGTGGCGGAATTGTGCCGCGCTGATGGGTTCGGCCGCCAACCGCGCCACTTGCTTCAGCATCATCGCTCCCTGGTAAGCGCTGGCAAGGTCCGCCCCGCGCGACATCAGCGCCACGTAAGGTGGCCGATTGAAGAATTCCACGATGGGCGGCATCAGGACGTCGTGGCGCTCCAGGATCTTTTCCTCGGCTTGCACGGCACGCATCACTTCCTGGGTAAGAGGACTGGGCGCCTTCCCCGCGATGGCAAAGGCCAGGTACATGAGCACGGCCACCGAGCAGGTGTAAGTCTTGGTACTGACGGCTAGCTGTTCGCCCGCCATTAACGGCAAAAGCAGGCTCGCGCGCTTGGCCAGGGGGCTGGCTTCCACATTGGTCACCGCCAGCACGCGCGCCTTGGTGGGCAAACTTTCCAGCAAGCGCAGCACCTCCGCGGTTTGGCCCGACTGCGAGACCACCACCAGCAAGGTGTCGGCGCGCAAGATCTTCAGATGGTGGTGCACCAGTTCCGCGGTTTCCCACACCAGGGCGCGCACACCCTGTTCCGTCAAATAGGCCTGCGCCGGGTACGCCGCGAAAAGCGACGAGCCCATCCCCGTGAAGACCACCGTGGGCGGCCAGTGCGGCGCCAAACTCCGCAAGCCCTTCGCCGGGATGGCCCCCGGGCTGGCGTAGAATTTCCGCAAGCCGGATAGTGCCGCGGGCTGTTGGGAGATCTCCTCCAAAAGTTCCGTCATGGTGCATCCTGTTTGGGGCCTGCTTGTTATGGATCGCCAAGCGCTCTGAGAATACTGTCGACTTGATTCTTGAGTTCTGGCAAGCCGTGCTGGAGGATTTCCCAAATACGGACTAAGTTGATCCCCAGGTAGTCGTGCACCAGAATGTTCCGAAGCCCCGCAATCTTGCTCCATTCGACTTCCGGGTGGACCGCTTTCAGATTGCAGGATATGCGCTGCGTCGATTCCGCCAGGATCTGGAGGTTTCGCAGGACCGCATCCTGCGTTTTGCCATCACTCAAGAACGCATCTTTGCCTTCGCTTGTATATTGTTGGATACGGGTGGCACACTCAACGATATGTATAAGATAGAGTCGTTCGTCCTTCACAGTGGCACAGCCTCTTTCAATACTCGGTCCCGGATGTACCAGTGCAATCCCTCGGGTTCTGCGACGTC
>Ga0326728_10005987_pt1 | contig 33374 bp, 22 predicted proteins | sample MB3enrmetagenome_FD_207602 | JGI IMG/M metagenome (GOLD analysis project Ga0326728, IMG submission 207602) | Lab enriched peat soil microbial communities from McLean, Ithaca, NY, United States - MB31MN | ecosystem: Environmental > Terrestrial > Soil > Wetlands > Peat | place: USA: New York... | reverse complement strand
CCCGTTCGACGTAGTGCACGCCCACGATTGGCTGGCTGCGAACGCCTTGATTTGGAGCAAGCAGGGGCGCAACCGGAAGGGTATCTACACCATCCACTCTACCGAGTACGGCCGCAGCGGGAACTGCTTCGGGAACGGCCAGTCGGCGCGCATTCGGGAACAGGAGCGGGCGGGGGCCTATTGGGCGGGCGGGGTGATCGCGGTGTCGAACGCGCTGAAGCAAGAGGTCCAGTGGATGTATAACGTGCCGGATTGGAAAGTCTCGGTGATTTACAACGGCGTCCATGTTCACAAGTACGACGGTTGGGTCGATCCCGGCGAGGTGAAACGCGGCTACGGAATCGGCCCCGTGGATCCCACCGTGCTTTTTTCGGGCCGCATGGTTTACCAGAAGGGTCCGGATCTGCTGGTGGAGTCCATTCCTTCCATCTTGAAGTTTCATCCCAGCGCCAAGTTCCTTTTTGCGGGCGATGGGGAAATGCGTCCCGCCGTGGAACGCCGGGCGCACGAGCTGGGCGTGGCGCACTCGACCCGTTTCGTGGGGTTTCAGCGGGATGGCGCGCTGGCCGACCTGTATAAGGCCTGCGACGTCCTGTGCGTGCCCAGCCGGAATGAGCCCTTCGGGATCGTGTTGCTGGAAGCCTGGAGCGCGGGAAAGCCGGTGGTTTCAACTCGGAACGGCGGGCCCAACGAGTTCGTCTGGCACGAGGTGAACGGGCTGAAGATCCATGCCGACCCCAATTCGATCGCCTGGGGCTTGGGGACTCTGTTCACCAATTTCGAGTGGGCGCGCTGGATGGGGAGGAATGGGCGGATCGCCGCCGAAACGGCCTTCGGTTGGGACAGCGTCGCCGACAAGGTTGCCGAAGTCTACTGTGGTTAGTCGAAGCGGGATGGAGGATATAATACCTCATGAGCTCGCGTTCGGATTCGGGCATCGTTGCTTTGCCGGAGCGGATTGGCCGCCTCCCGGAGCTGGCCAGCGATTTGTCCTGGAGTTGGAGTTGCGAGGCGCGGCAAGTGTTTCGGAGCCTCGACTACCCGCTCTGGAGGATGACCGCGCACAATCCCGTGCAACTGCTCCACGCCATCGCGCCGGAGCAAGTGAGCCGCGCGCTGGACGATCCGGCGTTTCTGGCGGCCTATGACGCCGCGATCGAACGGCTGGATGGGGCGCGCACAGCGGCGGGCACGTGGTGGCCCAGCCGCTTTCCCGAGCTATCCGCCAGCCAGGTTGCGTATTTCTCGGCCGAGTTCGCGATCCATCAATCGTTGCCGATCTACGCCGGCGGTCTGGGCGTCCTGGCCGGCGATCATTGCAAGGAGGCCAGCGACCTGGGCATTCCGCTGGTGGGCGTCGGCTTCATGTATCCGATGGGCTACTTCCACCAGAGGGTCTCGGCCGATGGGCGGCAGATCGAGGATTATCGGCGGCTGAATTACGACGACGTGGCGGTGGAACGCGCCCTGGCTGCGGACGGCAATCCCTGCCGGATTCAGGTTCCTCTGGGCACGCACAACTTACAGGTTGCGCTGTGGCGGGTGCGGCTGGGCCGCGTCGCGCTGATCCTGCTGGATACCGATGTGCCCGAGAACGCCAACTGGGAGCGCGAGCTCTCCTCGCGGCTGTACGTGAGCGAGCACGAGGCGCGTCTGCGTCAAGAGATCGTGCTCGGCGTGGGCGGGGTGCGGGCGCTGCGGGCGCTGGGCTACCAACCCGCGGTGTGGCATCTGAACGAAGGGCACACGTCCTTCGTGGTGCTGGAGCGCATCCGGGAATTGGTGGAGGGGGGCGAGAGCTTCCTGGCCGCGCTGGATCGGGTTCGATCCACCACCGTGTTCACCACGCACACGCCGGTTCCGGCCGGGCACGACGCCTTTCCGTTCTACATGCTGGACAACCAGATGGCGCTCTTCTGGCAGAGCGCGGGAGCGCGGCGCAATACTTTCCTGGCGCTGGGCAGCCACGATAGCGACGGCACCCTGTTCAACATGACGGCGGTGGCCATGCGCGGTTCCGCGGCGATCAACGCGGTGAGCCGCCGCCACCAGCAGGTCACCCGCCGGATGTGGGCTTCGCTTTGGCCCGGCGTTCCGGAGGAGCAGCGGCCCATCGGCGCCGACACCAACGGAGTCCACGTCCCGACCTGGATCGCGCCGGCGATGGAGACGCTGTTCGAGCGCTGGCTGGGCGCCGATTGGCGGGAACGCCACGACGATCCCGGGCTGTGGGAGCGCATCCTGGAGATTCCCGACGAGGAACTGTGGGCCGCCCGCCAGTTGCTGCGGCATCACATGCTGGACTTTGTGCGCGAGCGCGGCCGCCGTGGCTGGACCGGGGAAAACGCCAGTCCCGTGCAGGTGCTGGCCGCCGGCGCGTTGCTGGATCCCGCCACTCTTACCATCGGATTCGCCCGGCGATTCGCCGAGTACAAGCGCCCCGACCTCATCTTCCACGACCACGAGCGGCTGGCCCGCATTCTCAATGCGCCGCGCCGGCCGGTGCAGATCGTCCTGGCCGGCAAGGCCCACCCCGCCGACGAGCCGGGCAAACGCGCCATACAGCGCGTCTATACACACGCCATGGATCCGCGCTTCGGCGGACGGGTGGCCTTCGTGGAGGACTACGATCTGCATGTTGCGCACCTGCTGGTGCAGGGCTGCGATGTTTGGCTGAACAATCCGCGGGAGCCGCTGGAAGCCTCGGGAACCAGCGGCATGAAAGCATCGCTCAACGGCGTGCCGCACTTGAGCGTGGCGGACGGATGGTGGTGGGAGGGCTACACCGGAAGCAACGGCTGGGTGATCGACACCGGCCAGGACGGCGGAGAGGCCGCCGCGGCGGAGAGCCTCTATCGTTTGCTCGAGGAGCGAATCGCGCCGGCATTTTACACGCGCGACGAAAAGGGCGTGCCCCGGGAATGGATTCGGACGGCTAAGGAAGCCATTCGCACGGTGGCGCCGCGGTTCAGCGCCCGCCGGATGGTCAAGCAATACGCCGAGGAAGCCTACGCTCCCATGGCCAAACGGGCGCTCGAGCCCGCCGGCGCTTCTCACTGAGGGGGGAAGCATGACCAACCTGACGTTGGAGGAATCCATCGGCGGTCTGCCGAATCTTTGCGGCTCCGAAGATGCCATCGCCCAAGCGGTGGCCCGGAAGGGGCCCATCTATCTTCCGGAGTGCGGAATCGATTTCGGCCGCGTCCGCAGCGCCTTCAGTTGCGCGCTGCACATGCACCAGCCGTTGATTCCGGCCGGCGGAGGCGACCTGCGCACCGCCGCAATCGTTAGCAATCTCAAGTACATGATGGACAACCAGGGCGTGGGGGACAACCACAATGCACCGGTTTTTCACTGGTGTTACAAACGCATGGGGGAATTCATTCCCCAACTTATTCGCGAGGGCAAACAACCGCGCATAATGCTCGACTATTCGGGCTGCCTGCTGCACGGCCTGCGGGCCATGGGCCTGAACGACGTCTTCGACAGCTTGCGAACCATCACTTGCGATCCGGCTTACCGCCGCGCGGTGGAATGGCTGGGCACGGCCTGGGGTCATGCGGTGGCGCCTTCCACGCCGGTCCAGGACTTTCAGCTTCATGTGCGGGCCTGGCAGCACCACTTCGCCGCCATCTTCGGGTTGGAGGCAGTGAGCCGAGTCAAGGGCTTCTCGCCTCCCGAAATGGCCCTTCCCAATCATCCGGACGTGTTCTACGCCTTCGTCAAGACTCTCAAGGACTGCGGCTATGAATGGGTGCTGGTGCAGGAGCACTCCGTGGAGCGCGTCGAGGATGGGCAAGGGCTCCGCCAGAAGCATATCCCGCACCGGCTGGTGGCCCGGAATTCGCGCGGCGAGACCCTCAGCATGGCCGCCCTCGTCAAAACGCAGGGCAGCGACACCAAGCTGGTGGCCCAGATGCAACCCTATTACGAGGCCAAGGGGCTATCCCGCCGGCCGCTGGCGGGCCAGAGTGTACCGCCGCTGGTAACCCAGGTCGCCGACGGGGAAAACGGCGGCGTGATGATGAACGAGTTTCCGAGTAAGTACTTCGAAGTGATGCGCGAAGCCTCGGGCTCCGAAACCCCGGCGGCGAACGGTACCGAGTATCTGGAGTATCTCCAGGCGATGGGCGTCGGCGAGGCGGACTTTCCGGCCATCCAGCCGATCATGCAGAAGCGCATCTGGGATCGATTTCCCGAACCGGCCGGTCCCGAGGCTTTGGAGAAGGCGATCGAAGCGCTGCGCCGGGAAGACAATCGGTTCCACATGGAAGGCGGCAGTTGGACCAATAACCTCTCCTGGGTGCGGGGTTACGGCGACGTGCTGGGGCCGATGGAAGCCGCCAGCGCCCTGTTTGCCCGGAAAGCCCTCGGCAAGGCGGCCACCTCGGAGGCAAGGTACCGCAACGCGCTGTTTCACTTACTAACTACCCAGACCAGTTGTTACCGCTACTGGGGCACCGGCCTGTGGACGGAATACGCCCGCGAACTCTGCCGGCGGACGACCGAAATCCTCGCGAGCGACTTCTAACCGGATCGCAGCGGCGATGAGGGTGCGCTCCCGGGTTGCATCACTTCCGCAATCTTGGCGGAGATCCGGTCGAGCGTGAAGGGCTTCTGCAGGAAGCCGCTCACATGGTTGCCGCGGATGCGCCGGGCGGCTTCCAGTTCGCTGTACCCGCTACAGAGCACGACCGGCAGCGTTGCGGAGTGCTTCCGGATCGCCTCCAGCGTCTCCTCGCCGCTCATCACGGGCATGGTCATGTCGAGAAGCACCGCGTCGAGTTCCACGCCGCTCTCTACCAGTGCAATCGCTTCCTTCCCGTTGGCGGCCAGCAGCACCTGGTAGCCGAAGCGCTGGAGAGCCTCCTGGGCAACCGCCCGGACGTCCGCCTCATCGTCGACCACCAGCACCGTGCCTCGTCCCCGCCGCCCGGTTGCCACGACAGGCTCTGGCCGGAGGGCGGGCGTCTTGCTCACCGGCAGCAGCACGCTGAAGGTGGTGCCCGCGCCGGGAGCGCTCGAGATCCGGATAGCGCCGTGGTGCCCGCGCACAATCCCCAGAACCGCCGAAAGTCCCAGGCCCCGCCCCAGCACCTTCGTGGTGAAGAAGGGATCGAAGATCTTGCTTCGGGTCTCCTCGTCCATCCCGCACCCGTCGTCGGATATCTCGAGCGAGACGCAGGCTCCCTCGGCCAGTTCCGGATAGTCCCGGCGGGCCTCCGCGCCGCGCACTTCGCGGACCGCGGTCGCGATCCGGACGGCGCCCGCTTTCCCATCGGTGGCCTCCGCGCCGTTGATCGCCAGATTCATGATCAGTTGCTGCATCTGGCTGGGATCGGCCTCGATCGACGGCACGCTCTCATCCAGATCCAGAAGCAGCTCGACGCTGCGCGGAATCGAGCCTTCGAGCAGGGGCGCCATGCCGCGGATCAACTCCGACAGGTTCACCGGCTCGATGACGAAGCGGCCTTTACCGGCGTAGGCCAGCAGTTGCATGGTCAGACTGGCGGCCCTCTCGGCGCCCTGGATGATGGCCTCGACGAAAGGCTGAACGCGATTGTCGGGGGCCAGGTCTTCGTGCAGCAGGCTGGCGTATCCCAGCACGCTGGTCAGGATGTTATTGAAATCGTGCGCGATTCCGCCGGCCAGCAGGCCAATGCTTTCCAGGCGCTGCGTGTGCCGGAGCTGCTCGTCGAGCCGTTTGCGCTCGGTGATGTCGCTGCACAACTCGAAGTAGCCGCTAATCTCGCCGTGGGCGTCGCGGAGGGGCGCCGTCCAGATGCTGACGTCGCGGATGGCCCCGTCCTTGGTGCGGCGGCGCGCCTCGAAGTCGAGCACGCTCTCGCCGCGCCGGGCGCGCTCCAGCAACTCCTCGTTGCTGGCCCGCTCTTCCTCCGGAACGGTGGGCAGCGGTTTGCCTAGGATCTCCGCTTCCTGCCAGCCGAAGATCCGCGCGGTAGCGGGGCTCCAGAGTTTGACGCGCCGCTCCAGGTCGAGCACCATGATCGCGGCGGGGCAGGTCTCGATCAAGGTTTGCAAGTTGTCGTGGGCCTCGCGCAGGGCCGCCTCGGCGCGTTTGCGGTCCGTGATGTCGCGGATGATGCTCTGATGAAATCCCGCGCCCTCCACCTCGATTCCCCGCGTGCTCACCTCGACCGGAAACGTCGATCCGTCCTTGCGCCGGTGCACCGTCTCGAAGACCAGCCCCTCGCCGCGAGCGACGCCCTCCCACTGCGCCTTGAACGCGGCCAGCGTCTCCGGCGCCCGCAGATCCCGTATGTGAAGGTCCAGAAGTTCGTCGCGGGTGTAGCCGTAGGAGCTAACGGCGCGATCGTTGGCTTCCACGATTCTGCCGTTCCAATCCATCAGCAGAAAGATGTCGTTCGCCAGCCGGCTCAGGTGTTCGTAGTGGTGTTCCAGCACCTTGCGTTCTAGCTCGGCTTCGTATTGCCGCCGGTAGAACCGGGCCTGCTCGTGCCGGAACAGCAGCAGGACGCCCAGCCCCAGCCCTGCGAACAGCAGTCCCGCGCTCACCGCCACCCACAAGGCGCGTTCCCGCACCGCCCGGTACACTTCCCGCGTGCTCATCTTGGCGACCAGCGTCCAATCCGAGCCTGGAATGCGCCGCACCACCGCCAGGACATTCTCACCGCGATAGTCGGTCCCTTCGACCAGGCCTTCCTTTCCGAGCGCGCCCAGCGCCGCGGGCAGATTAGACTGTTTCACCGGCAATCTTAGCCGCAGAGCCGTGTTCTTCTGATGCCGCAGCTCGTTCAGGTAAACCACCTGGTCTCCCTCCCGGCGGACCAACAGCGTTTCCGCCGTTTCGCTGGGCTTCGGCCAGGATTGAACGAAGGGGTACAGATACCGGCGCGGATCGATCCGCAGCACGACGGTCGCGATGGGCGCCCCGCCGGCTTCCTCCGGGAGCACCGGAACGACCAGGTCCATGTAGATTCGCCCGGACACTGCGTCGATATACAGTTCCGACAGCGTCTCCCGGCGGGTCCGGCTGGCCTCCGCCACCGCGGCGGCAAGCTGTGGAGTCGTCGCCTGGGGCGGGCGGCCCCGGGCTGCCAGCGCTTCGCGGCCGGCGCGGTCCAGGATGAAGGCGTCGCTATAGTCGGAGGTCGCCGCCACCGTCCCGAGCCAGCGCAGAAGTTCCGCTTTGGCCGCGCGGTCGCCGCTCAGGGCTTGCTTCACCGAGCGGGCGAGCATCGGATCGGAGACGATCACCGCGGCGTCGTCCCGGCGCTCTCGCAACCAACTGGCGATCTGTCCGACCTTGATGTCCGCAATCGCCAGCAACGATTCCTGCTGCTGCCGCTTTAGCTCCGCGCTGTGGCCCAGGTAATAGACCACCGCCAGGCCCCCGACCGCCGCCAGAAACAACGGAATCAGCAGGAGCGGGGCTTTTGGGGCAAGGCTCCTCTTTCGGGCCGCGTTATCGTTCGTGGATTGCATCCGCCGTCATTCCGCCCCTTCCCGGAGCATACCGCTTGCGCGAACCGCGCCGCAAGGCGGGCACGGCTTGTCCCGCCGGCCGGCCGCGGACGGTTTTCGCCTCAGGCCTGCCGCGACGGAGGCCGGCCCTCGTAGGCGTCGAGCACCTCCCGCAGGGGGCCGTCCATGACCAGCTCGCCGCGCTCGAGCCACAGCGCGCGCTCGCAGAGACCTTCGATCGCGCCGGCCGAGTGGGACACGCACAGCAGCGTCTTGCCGCTACGCTTCAAGCTGGCCATCTTCTCCGCGCACTTTACCTGGAAGGCGTAATCTCCCACCGTCAGCACCTCGTCGATGATGAGGATGTCCGGGTCCAGGTGCACCGCCACCGAAAAAGCCAGCCGCATTACCATTCCCGAGGAGTAAGTGCGCAGCGGCTCGGCGATGAAATCGGCGATGCCCGCGAAATCGACGATGCTGTCGAACAGCTCGCCGGTCCGGCGGCGCGTCAGGCCCAGCAGCGCGGCGTTCAGGCGCACGTTTTCCATCCCGGTCAGGTCGGGATGCATGCCCGCCCCGAGTTGCAGCAGAGGACCGATGCGTCCCTCCGCCGAGAACTGCCCGAGATCGGGCGATACCAGACCCGTAACCAGACTAAGCAGCGTGCTCTTGCCGGCGCCGTTGGTGCCGACCAGCGCCACGCTCTCGCCCTCCTGGATGCGGAACGTAACGTCTCGCAAGGCGTAGAAGCGTTCCTTGGGGGCGCTCCGCAACCATCCCTCGACGTGCTTACGGAGCAAGGCTCTCCCCGCGTGCCGGTAGAAGTACTTCGACACTTGGTCGCAGACGATGACGGGGCGTGCGCTCATAAGTAGTCGTAAAACCGCCGGCGCAGCTTCCGGAATACCAGCAGGCCGGACACAAAGACCAGGCTGGAACTGGCCATCAGCTTGAGCAGCAGGGGAGTCGGCGGCGCCGCCGCGTGCAGCAGAATGTTGCGGCAGGCCAAGACCAGCGCCGCCACCGGGTTCAACTCGTAGACTTCGCGGAAGCGCTGGGGAACGGCTCCGAAATCGTAGAAAATGGGCACCAGCCAGAAGAGTACGGCGTTGGAGGATTCCACCACGTAGCGGATATCGCGTGCGTACACGTTGAGCGCCGAGAACATCAGCGAAAGCCCGCACACAAAGATCACTTCGCAGCCCCATACCAAGGGCAGCCACAGCCACTGCCAGTTGACCCCCCGGCCCGCCAGCAGCACCGCCGCCAGGAGCAGGCCGATCTGAATCAGCAGGTGGATGCCGATGGCCAGCACGGAGGCGATCGGCACCACCTCCCGAGGTATCGGCATGCGCTTGATCAAGGACGCGTTTTCCACGAGCGATATCGTTCCCGTGACCCAGGCCAGCGTGAAGAAGTTGAAGGGGACCAGGCCGCACAGCACGAAGGCCGGAAAATGGGGAATGCTGCGGTTGACGAATACCTTGGTGAAGATGAACCACAGCACGCCCATGATGATCAGCGGATTGAGCAGCGACCAGAAAACGCCCAGGGACATGTTGCGGTAGCGGACTTTGAAGTCTTTCGCCACCAGGCTCTGGAACAGAAACAGGTAGTCCCCGTGCCACTTGGGACCGCGCGACGGGATGGCGGAGGAAGCCACGGAACTCAGATTCTAGCGCACCTACGCCGTTCGCCGGGCAACCACCACGGTGACGTCGTCGGTGGGGGGCTGACCGGCGACCCAGGCGGCCACGGCCTCATGCACCGCCTGCACGATCGCCGCCGCCGGCTCTCCAAGTTTCGCGGCGGCCGCCGCTTTGATCCGCTCGTCGAACTCCTCGCCGGCGGGGTCGAAGGCCTCCGTCACGCCGTCGCTATACAGCAGGAGAACGTCGCCCGGTTCCAGCTTCGCCTGCTCTTCCTTGTAGCGCATGGCCGGCAGGATGCCCAGCGGCGGGCCGCCGCCCTCCAGCGGTGCGATCTCTCCGCCGGCCCGCAACAGATAGGGCGGGTTGTGCCCGGCGTTGGAATAGGCCAGCTCGCCGGTGCGTGGGTCCAGGACCCCGAAAAAGAGGGTCACGAACCGGTTGCTCGGACAGGTGGCCGCCATGCCGCGGTTCAGGCGGCCCATCATGTCGGCGGTATCCCCCGGCGTATCGGCCAGCGCCTGTACTTTGGCCTGCAGGCTGGCCATCACCAGGGCCGCCGGCATCCCCTTGCCCGCCACGTCCGCGATCACCACGCCGATGCGGCCGTCGGGGTAGGTCAGGAAGTCGTAATAGTCCCCGCCCACGGTGCGGCAGGCCGCGTTATATCCGGCCAGTTCGAGGCCCGCCACCACCGGCGCCGCCGCGGGCAGAAGACCGCGCTGGATCTCGGCCGCCTGCTCCAGCTCCGCGGTCATCAGCCTCTCCGCCTGCTCGATTTCCGCCAGCCGCTCCCGCTCGATGCGCATGCCGGCCACATTCGCCATCACCGTGAGCAGGTTCAGGTCGTCGCTCGTGAACTCCCTGGTGAGCGGCGGCGAATCGACGTACAGCAAGCCGATCACCTGGTCGTCGGTCTGCAGCGGAACGGCCATCAAGGTCCGCACGCGCTGCTCGATAATGCTGTACTGCTGCCGGAGCGCCTCGTCCTGCTGCGCGTCGCGGACCAGCAGCGAGGCTTTGCCATCCACCACGCGGTCGCGCACGGTGTTGCTGATGCGGAAACCCTCGCCGCGCGACGCTTGTACCACCAGGTTGCCCTTTTCGAGCGTCATCAGCACGCCGCGCCGCGCGCCGCAGGCCTCCAGCGCCAGGCCCAGGATGGCCGGGTAGAGCTCGGCCAGCGGCCGCCGCGCCGTAAGCTCGCGCCCGATCCGGACCAGCGCCGTGAGCGGGCTAGCCCACTCCTTCGCGCCCACTCCCGCCGCCTGCTTGGGATCTTTCTCCTCGCTCTTCAGCAAGCTCTCCAGCGTCATGGCCACCGTCACATTCGAAGGAACGGAAGAGCCCAGGCTTTCGAAGAAAATCGTCCGGTTCGCCGCGCCCTTGGCCGGCTCGTAGGTCATGGCCACGCGGCTGGCGACGATGCGGTCCCCCGGCTTCAGCCGCTGCTTTTCCCCGATGCGCACCCCATTGAGGAACGTGCCGTTCTTGCTCCCCAGGTCCCGCACCGTCCAATCTTCTCCGTCCCGTTCCAGCAGCATATGCTGGCGCGAAAGGCCGGCGTCTTCGGCAAAGCAGAGATCGTTGGCGCCCGACCGGCCCAGAGAGAGCGTGGCGCCCTCCAGGGGGATGGTCCTCGATTTGCCGTCCGGAGAAGAGATCGCGAGTTCACGGGCCATATCTCAAATATAAAACGCGTAATCCGCGGCCGCTCGCGCGGGCCCGCCGTCCGCCGCCGCTCGCTCCGGCACGCCCCCCGCGGCCGCTCGCGCGGGCCGTCCAACGCAGCGAACCCTCCGGGGTATTCTGTAATCGTGAGTCCAGGAGAGCCGATGGAGCCGGGAGCGGGAAATGGCGGCAAGACCTCGAACAGCTTCATCCCCGGGTCCATCGGGACCGTCCGGGTTGGCGGCGTGCCCATTCGCCTGCACTTCACCTTCATTCTGCTTTTCGTTTTCCTGCTGGTCGCCGGACTGGGCGAGCGACAGTCCGCGCCCATGCACATCGCCTACATCGCCGCGCTGTTCGGCTCCGTGGTTCTGCATGAGCTGGGGCACGCGCTGGTGGGGAAAGCCTACGGGGTGCGCACGCTGGAGATCGTGATGTTCCCGATCGGCGGCGTGGCGCGCATGGAACGCAGCCCCACGCCGCGCGCGGAGATCTGGATCGCGCTGGCCGGGCCGCTGGTCAATCTGCTGATCGCGCTCGCGCTCGCCGCGGTGCTGCTGTGGACCAATTCCTTCACTCCGCTCGAGCAGCTCACGCTCCCCGGCGACGGCAACCTGCTGGAGCGCATCGCGGCCGGCAATCTCATCCTGGCGCTGTTCAATCTGCTCCCGGCCTTCCCCATGGACGGCGGGCGCATCCTGCGCGGGGTGCTGGCGCTGCGCAAGACGGGCGACGAGGCCACGCGGCTGGCGGCGCGCGTGAGCCAGTTCCTGGCCATCGGGATGGGCCTGTACGGGCTGCTGAGCACCAACTACATGTTGATCTTCATCGCCTTCTTCGTGTACCTCGGCGCCGCGCAGGAGGGGGCCGCGGCGGTCGGCCGGATGCTCACCCACGGCCTGCCGGTCCGCGCCGCGATGGTGACCGATTATCGAACCCTGGCGCACGCCGAGACCATCCGGGACGCCGCCAACCTGCTGCTGGCCACCACGCAGCAGGACTTTCCGGTGATGCATGGCGGACACGTGATCGGTTTGCTCGGCCGCAACGCGCTGCTGCGCGCCATGGCCACCGGCGGGCCGGATTCCTACGTCTCCGGAACGATGGACCGGAACTTCCTGCGGCTCTCTCCCGATCAGGATCTCTCCGAGGCCATGCGCCTGCTCACCCCTCCCGGCTCCTGCGCCCTGGTCATGGACGGCGACGAATTGGTAGGGCTGCTGACCGCGGAAAAGCTCTCGGAATTCCTGCTGCTCCGCCGCTTCGGCATGCAGCCCGAGACCGCGCCGCGCTCCGGCGCCGCGGACTGACCCCGGCGCGCCCGAGCGGACCGCTCAGTTCCCCTTCTGCGCTCCCGAGGCGGCCTGCAGGAACTTGTCCACGTTGCTCTTATCGATGAGCGTGGTGCCCGTGTCGATGGAACTCGGCACCGGCGCGCGGGTGTCCTGCGCCCAGTTGGCGCCCAGGGACGGCGGCAGGTTGTGATGCAACTGGTCGAGCACCAGCGTGCCGAAATAGGCCATTGTGAACGGCTTCTGCGCGATGGTGGCGACGATGTAGCCCTTCTGTATCCCATCCAGCGTGCGGGGGTCCGTGTCCATGGACACCACGGTCTTGCCCTTGATCTGCTTGCGGCTCAGCACCTCGGCCACTTCGGCGCAGGATTGCGCTTCCAGGCAGGCGAAGGCGTCCACCGGCGTATTCTTCGCCAGAATGTCGCTGACCTTGTCGAAGGCGATGGTCGGATCGCCCTTAATGTCCACCACCTCGACGATCTTGATGGCGGGATAGGCGCGGAACACCTGCTCGTAGCCGTGCAGCCGCTCTCTCAAATTGGCCTGGTTCGGCATCGTAAAGATCAGCACGTTGCCTTTGCCTTGCAATTCCCGCGCCACGATCTTCGCGGCCATTTGCCCGGCGCCGTAGTTGTCGGTGCCGATGAACATCAGCCGCTTGCTCGCCGGGGCGTCGGAATCGAACGTAATCACCGGGACGCCTTGGGCGATGGCGGCGTCGATGACCGGCGTCATCAGGTCGGGATCCGCGGGAGACACCAGGATTCCGGTTGGCTTGTGCTGGCTCAGCACCTTCTGGAATGCCTGTTTCTGCCCCTGTGGATCGTAGTCCTCCGGTCCCACCATCTCCCACCTGACCTTGAGCTGGCGTCCCGCCTGCTCCAGTCCGGCCGCCGCGGCCTGCCAGTAAGGGATCTTGGTATGGATGGTGACCAGGTAGTAGACCTCGCTTGGATCGTGCGCGCTTCCTCCGCAGTTGAGAAGCGGAAGCGCCAGCCCGCCGGCCAATATGCATAGAATGAGAAGTTTTGTCCTCGCCATAGATTCCCCATGCGAGCGCGGGAGCGCCCGCCTTCACAGTGTAAATCAAACCGCAGCCTTCCGGTGCAAGCCCTACGGCAGCTTTTCGAGCAGCACCGAACTGCTGTCGAAGTCGCCTCGCAGCCGGAAGCGCAATCCGTGCTGCGCGAGCCAGCCTCCGCTGGCCACGGGCGGCCTCTCCACCAGCTTATCGTCGATGGGCTGGATGCGGTACAGCGCGTTCTCGTCCAGTCCGCTGAGATAGACCGTGGGCGCCGGCCGGTTGAACTGCTGCGCGTGCTGGAACACGAAGACCACCGACTGCTTGCCGTCCGCCGAAACGTACTGGTTGGCCGTCAGGCCGTCTTCCCGCGGAGAGAACAGCCGGTAGAGGTCGCCCTCCTGCACCGTGGCCCGGATCGACTTGTAGTACGAGATCATCCGCCTGGCCACCGCGAAATCCTGTTCGCTCCACTGGTTCAGGTTGGCGCCGATGCCCAGCGACCCCATCATCGCCGCTAGAAAACGGTATTGCAGCGGAGTCGAGCGCTGGTTCATATTCGGCACGTCGGTCACCCAGGCCATCATGGCCTTGGGCGCGTAGGCGTAGCTGAATCCTTCCTGGATGCGCAGGCGGTCGAAGGCGTCGGTGTTGTCCGAGGTCCAGACCTGCTCGACGCGCGTCAGGATGCCCAGGTCCACCCGCGCACCGCCGCCCGAGCAGGCCTCTATCTCCAGCCCCGGGTGTTTGGCCCGCAGCCGGTCGATGATCTCGTACACATTCGTCACGTACTTCACCCAGAATCTCTTCTGCTCGGCCGGCGGCAGATCCGGCCAACCTGGCTCCGCGATGGGCCGGTTCATGTCCCATTTGACGAATCGTATGTCGTTTTCCGAAAGCAGTTTGTCCAGCACGCCGAAGATGTGCTCTTTGACCTCCTCGCGCGCCAGGTTGAGCACCAGTTGGTTGCGGCCCTCCGAGCGCGGCCGGTCCGGGAAGTGTATGGCCCAATCGGGATGCGCGCGGTAGAGGTCGCTATCCGGGTTCACCATCTCCGGCTCGACCCACAGCCCGAAGTTCATCCCCAGTTCCTTCACCCGCGCGATCAGCGGCTGCAACCCGTGCGGGAACTTCTGGGGATTGACCACCCAGTCGCCCAGACCGGCGCGATCGTTGTTGCGCGCGCCGAACCATCCGTCGTCCATAACGAATAATTCGGCGCCGATTCTGGCGGCCTTTTCGGCGAGCTGCCTTTGCCCCTCTTCGCTCACGTTGAACGTGGTGGCTTCCCAGGAATTATAGAGGATAGGGCGCAGGCGCGAGGCGGAGCGCCGCGGCAGAATCGCCTCCCGCTCGAAGCGGTGCATCAGCCGCGAAGCCTCGCCGAATCCACGGTCCGTGAACCCGCCATAGAACGGCGGCGTTTCCAGGCTCTCGCCGGGCTTCAGCAGGTAACCGAAATCGAAGGTATTGTAACCGCCCGTCACGCGCACCAACTGGTTCGAGGTCTGCTCGACGGCCAGCTTCCAGTTGCCGCTCCAGCCCAGCGCGCCGAACCACACCCGGCCGTGCTCCTCGTCCGCGCGGCCCCGCTCGTCGATGGCGAACCACGGATTCAATTCGTGGCTGGTGTCGCCCCGCCGGCTCTCCAGTACCTTGATGCCCCGATGCACCGGCTCCTGGATAAGCTGCGTCTCTCCGGCCCAGCGTCCCGCCAGGTAGCTCAGCCGGTAGCCCTCCCCGGGCGGCAGGTTCCACACGCCGGATTGCGCGCTCTCGATCGTCACCGCCTGCCCGGTCGAGTTCAGGATGCGGGCCCGCTTCGAGAGAATCCCCGTCACCGGGTCGGCCCGGTAGATGAGATCGACGAACAGATCGTACTGCACGTCCTTGAGCCGTATGCTAAGCGAGTCCTCGCGGATTTCGTGCGAAACGTACTTGAGAACCAGGTCGCGCACCCCATCCGCCAGCGTGACTTTCAAGCATGGCTCGGCGTAACGCATGCCGCCCCAGCCCGGATACTCCACGGCGGTCATGCCCTCGGGAGATTCGAAGGAGGACGCCGCCGCGGCCAGGTGCGCCGCGCCAACTCCATCCAGACGCGGCAGTCTGCGGCCCCAGTAAAGGCTCTGCAGTTCGTTGGCCTCGTTGATGCCGAGCAGGTAAGTCGTGCGCGCGGTCTCGATCGCCCAGATCTTCATTTCCGGCAGAAAGCGCACAGCGCCGGGCGGTGGAGGCGGCGGAGCCATGCCCTCGGTCAGTTCGATGGAAGTCCCGAAGGGATCCGTGAGAAACGCGAGCGAGGTGCCCAGCGACGGTTCCTTGCGGAAGGGAACGTCGAACTTCACGCCCTGGGCCTCCAGCTTTTTCGTGAACGCCTCCAGGTTCTTCACTTCGAAGCCGATGTGATCGAGCGCCCGGCCCTTGGTGCCCACCGTTGGCGCCTCCGACGGCGAAAAGGTGAGGTTAACGCCCGGCAGATCGGCCGCCTCGAGGTTGTTCCGCTTGCCCGGCGTCGCGCCGAACGTCCGCACGTACCAGGCCTTGATTTCGTCGACCTTCGTGTCGTAGAAATGGATGTGGTGGAAGACGGCCGGCGTGGCCAGCCCGCGGCCCGGCACCAGTTCGACCAGCACCTCGTCGCCGCCGCTCAGAAACGTTCCGGGCCGGTTCGCGATCTGGATTCCGTTGGCCCGCGCCTTGGCGAGCACATCCTGAATGTCGCGCACCCTGAAGCCCACGTGCCCGACGGTCGAGCCGTCGGTCCCGCCGGCCGGCTCGCCCTTCTCCCAAACGACGATGACCCCGGGGAACGCCGCCATCTCCATACCGCCGAGCTTCGACGGCACGCCGCCCAGCGTGTCCACCCAAAGTTTCCTGTGCGCCTCCACATCCCAGACCTTGAGGTGCAGGTGGCCCATGGAAACTCCGGCAGCGCTGGGCGCGGTAGTCTGAGCGCAACAAAGGCTCAGCGGCAACAGGCAAAGAGCGGCAACGGAACGGTTCACGGCATTCCTCCTTCAGCCGATTCTCGCACGGTGGCGCCGGCGCTGGCTGCCAGCCGCGCCGGTATCTGGCGGAATCCGCGAGGGGACCGGCAGCGGCTTGCGTCCGGTCTCGGAAAAACGGGTGAAATTGCCGGAAACCCCGCCAGCTTGCCATGCGTCAATCTGCCGGTGCGCCCATCCGGCGCGGGAAAGGCGGCAACGGTCATGAAAACCACAGGCGGCGGAGCCCACGCCATCCCGGCAAAACGAGTCATGTCCCGGGTTTTGATCTGCTCATTGGCGGCGGCATTCACACTTACCCCAGCCCGGGCGCAGACCACGGGTTTTGAGACCGCCCCGCTGAGCGGGCAGGCCCTCCAAAACGTGATCGCTTACACGCGTCTGCTGGGCTACGTACAGTATTTTCACCCCAGCGATCAGGCCTCCGCGGCAGATTGGGAAGCCGTCTCCGTATACGGCGTGCAGCAGGTGGAAGGCGCTCAAACCCCCGCCGACCTCGCCGGCACGCTGCAGTCGCTCTTCGCGCCCTACGCGCCCACGGTACTGGTCTACCCTACCGGCCAAACGCCACAGATTCCGCCGGGGCTGGTCCCCTCCAGCACCACGGGCCTGTCGGTCACGCGCTGGGAGTATCTGGGTTACCCAGGCGAGGCCGGCATTTATTCGGCGTCGCGCATTTCCGCGCCGGTTCTGAATGGAGCGATCCCATCCGGTTTCACGGATCCGGTAGCGGCGTTCCAGGCCGATCTCGGCGGCGGCGTCTCCTGCTTCGTGCCGGTGGATCTCTACGTGGACAGTCAGGGTACGTTGCCCCGGCCCAGCGCGCCGGCTCCCACGCTGCCGGCCCCTCCCTGGAGCCTCGGCGCCCGCGCCGTGCGCCTGGCTCTGATCGCGCACGCCTGGAATATCCCGCAGCACTTCGGTCCTTACCTGGACGTCGTCAATACGGACTGGCTGCAAGCCCTTAGCGACGCGCTCACGGCCGCGGCCATCAGCCCCGGCGAGCCGTCCTTCTACAACACGTTTTGCCAGCTTGGCGCCGCGCTGCGGGACGGCCATGTCAGCATCAATTCCGGCCGCATGCAGACGCTCCCCCAGTGGATACCGCCGCTGGCCTGGGACTGGATTGAAGGAAACCTGGTGGTGACCTACGTGGCCGATTCCCAGGGCCAGGCCATCCACCCCGGAGATGCCATCCTCTCCATCGACGGGCAAGCTGTCAGCGATTTGATCGTGGCGGCGGAGAGCCTCATCTCCGGCGCTTCCCAGCAGTGGCTCCGCTATGAGGCGCTCACCCAGATCGGGGCTGGAGATTATTTCAGCACCATGCAACTGCAGATCGAGTCCGGCGGCAACCTGAGCGCTGTCACGATGACCAGGACCACCCCGACTTCCCTGTGGGAGCCTCTGGGCGCCGTCCCCGAGCCGCGCCCGCTGGCCTGCACGGAACTCGCGCCAGGCATCTTCTATGTGGATGTCACACGCCTTACCACCGCGCAGTGGAACGCCTCTTTGCCGGCTCTGGCCACGGCCAGTGGAATTGTCTTCGACTACCGGGGATATCCGCAAATCGAACCTTTTCCCAACCTCACCGCGACGGTCATTCCCGGCCTGCAGTGGCTGGTCCCGATGCCGCTCTTGCCGGATCGGACCAGCGTCGAATGGCAGACTAGCGGTTGGACCGACTATCCCGCGCAGCCTCTGCTGCGTGCCAAGACCGTGTTTCTCACCGACGGCCGGGCCATCAGTTACGCGGAAACCAGCCTGGGAGTCGTCGAGACCAACCATCTGGGCGACATCGTGGGCGGCCCATCCGCCGGAACCGACGGAAACGTGGCCGGGTACTCTCTGTTCGGTCTCTATTACATGGGCTTCACGGGCATGAAGGCGCTTAAGGCGGACGGCTCGCAGTTTCACGGCATCGGCGTCCGGCCCACCGTGCCCGTGCAGCGTACGCGTGCGGGTGTGGCGGCGGGCATCGACGAGGTGCTCGCGCGTGGAGTCACGCTGCTGAGCAACCCCGGTTCGCGCCCGGTCGGACCGTGGGTCTCCAGCGCCGCCAGCTACCTGCCCGAGAGCGTAAGTCCCGGGGCCATTCTCTGCATCTTCGCGTCGTCTATTGGGCCGGCCAGCGGCGCAACCCTGCAACTGAACAGCGACGGCCTGGTGAGCAACTCGCTTAACGGCGTTCAAGTTCTCTTCGACGGCTACGCGGCCCCGCTTCTGTACGTGGGCCCCACCCAGATCAACGCCATCGTGCCCTACGAGATCGCCGGCCAGACGCACGCTCAAATGACCATCCAGTATCAGGGACAGAACGTGCTCTCTTTGGGAGTTGCGGTCATGCCGTCAGCCCCGGCGATCTTCACCGCGGATATGTCCGGAACGGGGCAGGGAGCAATCCTCAATCAGGACTACACCTCTAACTCGGCCGCCCACCCCGCCGATCGTGGGTCGATCGTCTCGATCTACGCTACCGGCTATGGCGCGACAAATCCCGCCGGCGTGGACGGGCAACTCGCCGCAGCGCCGTTGCCGCAGCCGTTGTTGCCGGTTTCGGTACGCATCGGCGGCATCGAGGCCGAAATACAATACGCCGGAGCGGCTCCCACGCTGGTTGCGGGAGTCATTCAGGTGAACGCCGTGGTCCCCTTGGGCATTACGCCCGGCGACGCGGCGGTCTTTCTGACCGTTGGAAATGCCACCAGCCAGCCTGGTATTACTGTAAATGTGCGCTGAACGGGCACACGTGGGGAGGTAATGGCCGTGAGAGTCGTCAGCCTTGTTTCCAGCAGCCTTCTGATCGCTTCGGCCGCGCTCGCCCAGCCGGCGCCGGACCCCGGAGCGCCCTACCTCGCCGCCGCCCTCCAAGCCTCCGCCTATCTAAGCTCCGTCGAGCTTCCCCAGGCTACCGGCGTTGCCTGGCCCGCCTCGGACGCGCCGGGAACCTATGTATCCACGGGCGTGGATTCCGGTGCCGCGGGTATCGGCCTGTTCTATCTGCGCCTGTATCGGGTCACGGGCGATTCCGCCTATTTGAACAAGGCGCACCAGGCGGCGGACTATGTGGATAGCCAGTACCGAGCCAACGGGAACTACGGAGACTACGATTGGCTCTCCGGGGTGGCTGGCGGAGGCGAGTTCTTCCTGGCGCTCTACGCGGAGACCGGGGATTCCACTTTTCTCGACCGCGCCTCCTTCGCGGGAGACTGGCTGGTGAACAATGCCATTGCCGATGCCTCCGGCTACCATTGGGAGTTCCCGGGGGTGACCAGCGTCTACACCTCGCTAGCCCACGGAGCCGGCGGAGTGGCCCTGTTTCTGGCGCGCCTCTACCAGGCGACCGGCAACACCAAGTATCTGCAGTACGCGGAGGGCGCCGCCCGCTGGCTCCGCCAGTTCACCGTGCCGCTGGGCAATTCAGGTATCGGATGGAAGCGCCTCACGACGGACACCGTAACTTACAACGGATGGTGCGGCGGCTCGGCTGGAGTGTACTTCATCCTGAAGAAGCTGTGGCAGGTGACCGGCAACGCCGATTACCTGAACCTTATGCTGGCCACAGCTCGCGGGCTGGTAGCCGTCGCGGATTGGTCCTGTCCTGGGGGAGGCGTGTACTCCGCTTCCACCGGATGCCCGGGAGGCGCTCTTCCGCTGGCCGCCTGGGGTTACAGCACGCCCTCCTACGGCGATTACCCGGAAATCGTCTGCCACGGCGTGGCCAGCATGCTCTTCGCTCTTTTCGACGCCTACCAGCGCACGGGCGACGTGACGTTTCTGGAAGCGGCGCGGGCTGGAATCCGCTGGCTCGAAGCGGCGGCACAGGTCCAGCCGCAGGGCCTGCGCTGGGAGCACATCTATGGAACAGGATTGCTGGAATCCGGGCTGCTCACCGGTACCGCCTCGATCGGCCACGCGTTTCTGCGCTTCGCGCGTCTGGACCCGGTCGAGCGGCAAGCGCTGTCGGCGCTCGCCCCCGCATCCAAGGCCCCGCTGCGGCCGCAATCTGGTTCCCGCTATCTCCAGGAGGCGGAGGCAGCCGCTCAGTATCTACTGGGCCTGGCCGACCATCCTCAGCCCGGCCAGTCCCGCTGGATCACTTACGTGGACAAGCCAGCCTGGGCCGCCGATCCTGTGGGCTTCCCGGTGGAATATGATACCGGCTGGTACACCGGCGCGGCCGGCATAGGGATATTCTTCCTCGATCTGCACGATGCGGTGTGCGGGATCGAACCCGACTCGGACGAACTCTCGCCCTTGAATCCGTAGGCGCTTCTATGCCCGATCCGCTCGTCCGGTCCCCGCGTGCGCCAGAACCACTTGGATGAAGCCCAGCGCCGCCTTCGAGAGCGCCTTGTCCTTGCGGTAGACCAGCCCGATTTGCCGCAGCATCGGCTCGGGGGCCAGCGACAGCGCCTTTAGCCGGCCGGCCGCCAGCTCTTCGGGAAAGTGCGAGACGGCCAGGAAGGATACCCCCAGCCCGGCCATCACAAACCGTTTCGTCATCTCCGTGGAATCCAGTTCCATGGAGACCTGCAGGGAATCCTCCACCAGCTCCAGCCATTCGTTCAGCCGCGCCCGCATGGTCCCGTACTTCGGCATCAGCAATGGATAATCCACCAGCTCGAGCGCGGTCACGGAGCGCTGGCCGGCCAACGGGTGGCCCGGCGGAACGATCAGCTTGACCTCGTCCGAGTGTATCTTGACCGTCTGGATTCTGCGCTCCGCGATGGGCAGTTGGGCGATGCCGAAATCGGCCACGTTCTCCAGCAGCGCCTCAACAATCCTCGACCCGTAGCTCCGCTCCACCAGCAACTGCACGTTGGGGAACTGCCGCTTGAACTCGGAGAAAACCTTGGGAAGGACGTAGATGCAGGTGGCCTCGTTGGCCGCGATCACCAACTCGCCGCGCGGCGAACGCTCCAGTTCGCCGATGGTGTCCTGCGCCTGGCGCCGCAAGCTCAGGATCTGCTCGGCGTACTGGCAAAAGATCTTGCCCGCTGTGGTGAGCGAGATGCGGCTGCCGAAGCGCTCGAACAGCGGTGTGTTGAGTTCCTGCTCCAACTGCCGCACCTGGGCGCTGATGGCCGGCTGGGTGCGGTAGCAGGTCTGCGCCGCTTTCGAGAAGCTCTTCAACCGAACGATCTCAAGAAACGTGTGGAGCTGGTCGAGATCCATAGCTGCCGCTCGGGCCGTTCCGAACCAAAAGCTGAATGGGCGGCATAGAAATAATGTATTTCCCCCTGCCGCCGCAACTTGGTACTAATTGTAGCAAGCGATCCCGGGTGGTGCGGTTCGATGTTGGGATGCCGCAACCGCAAGGCACTCTCCCTTCCGGGAGAGTCAACGGCCGCACCGCCAACCCGGGTCTTTCCCGCCGCCCTACGGAACGATGACCACCACCGCCTGATCGTTATCCGCCCTCTCGCGCGGGGGCGAGGAGACTTCGGCCACTCTGCCGTCTCGCAGCGTCAGCGTCACCGTGTTTGGATCGCTGCCGTAGGACCAAGTCTCCGCCAGGTGCGAGCCGTCGGCGGAGCTGAGTTTCATGCCGGGCGGGCCGAACTTCGCCAGGGCTTCCTGGGCCGTCATGCCGATCTTGACTGCGGCCGGATCGGGGGGCGGCGACAGTTTCACCGCGGAAGGGGTGGCGTCGAATACCAGAATGGTGTTCTCGGACCTTCCGGTCGCGGCTCTCTGGTTCGCAGTCGTGCTCTTGGCTTTAGTGGCACCCTTGGCCGCGGCCTGGTTAGCCACTTCCAGGGTAGCGGCGGCATTTTGCATGATCCCGGCCGTAGCCTTGCCAATGCCTGACATGCTGGCAGCGGCGCCGGCGGCGCCCGCCGTAGTGATGGAATACTCCACCAAGTTCTGCGCCGGCAGAGCCATAGCAGCCAGCAGCAGCAGGGGGATCTCCGCGCGGAGTCTCATAAGTCCACCTCCCTGCGTCGAGTGTAGCACCCGCCGGACCTGCCGCCTAGCCTCATTTCCCCAGCGGCAGCGGCACCGCGCGACCGGTGGCGACCGACCGCTTGGCGGCTTCGATGATCTCGACCACCTCCACATTGATCGGCAGCGCCACCAGGCCCTCCAGCGGCTGGTTCTGTTTCATCCGGCTCACCAGGTAGGCCACCGGCTCGGCCCGCTCCGGCGCCAGCGGTTGAAGCGGCAACTCGCGCGGCGCTTGGCCGGAAGCGCGCAGATCGACCTTGCCCGCGCTCATGTACAGGCTGCCGCCCAGCCCAAACACCTCCAGATCCTGGAAGCCCCGCGGCAGGTCCCAGCTCGCTTCGAAGATGCCCACCCCGTTCTTATAAGAGAGGATCAGATCGGCGTTGTCTTCCACCTTCGGGAATCGCTCCGGCCGCAGGTGGTTTACGCTCGCGTACACGGTTTCGGGCCGGCCCAGGTACCACAGCGACCACAGCGCGTTGTAGCACCCGAAATCCATGAGCGCCCCCGCGCCGTTCTGGACCGGGTCCGTCAGCCAGGCGAAAAAGTAGCGGTTGCGGACGCCTTCCGACCCCGGCCCGCCATGCCCCACCATCCCGTGCAGCCGCCACACCCGGCCGATGGCGCCCTGCTCGGCCTGCTCTTTGGCGGCGTAGTTAGACGGCCACCAGGCCATCTGGTAATTGGTCATCACCCGTATGCCCGACGCCTCCGCCAGGCGCCGAATCTCGAGCGCATCCTGGTAGCTGGACGCCAGCGGCTTCTCGAAGATCACCTGGATCCTCAGCGGCGCGCACGCCTGCACGATCTCCAGGTGCCGCTTGTTCTCGACAAACGCCCACACGATATCCGGCTTCACCTCGGCCAGCATCTTCCGGTAGTCCGTATAGCCGGGCACGCCGGGCGCGCTCTTGGCGGCCTCGGCCATCAACTCGGCATTCGGCTCCGCAATTGCCACCAGCCGGGCTGGTGTTTGCCCTTTCGCCAGCCGCTCCAGGTGGCCCCACACGTGGGAATGCACCAGACCTACGATGGCGATCCTGTACTCCTGCGCCGCCAGGGGAACCGAAAGCGCGATCAGCGCCGTCAAAATCGCTTTCATGGAAAGCAGTGTACCACCCGCGCCCCGCGGCGCAGGCGGAGCACCTGTCGTCGTCCGGCGCAGGAGATGCCCGTGGATACGAGGCGCGCGAAGGCCGGCGACCGGAGGCGTACCACACGGTACGTCGAGGGAGCCGGCCAAGCGCAACGAAGTAGACGCAGGCATATCGTGCGCCGCAGGGAATGCGGGCTAAAATGGGGGCATGGTGTGTGCCCTTGCCGCGCTGCTGCTGCTCCAGAACGTCGATTTCAGCGCGGAAGGCTTCCAAGCGCTCGAAGCCAAGAACTATGTCCTCGCCGCCCAAGACTTTGCCAAGGCTGTGCAGGCCGATCCCAACGACTACGCGGCCCACTTCCACCTGGCGCTCGCCAACAGCCTCACCGGCAAGGTCGAGGAAGCCATCGCCGGCTACCGCCGCGTTCTCGAGCTCAAGCCCGGACTCTATGAAGCCGAGTTGAATCTGGGCATGCTGTTGCTCGGCCACAAGCGGCCCGCCGAGGCGGTCCCCTACCTTGAGGCGGCCACCCGGAGCAAGCCTCTGGAATTCCGGCCCCAGCTCTATCTCGCGGACGCCCTGTTCGACAGTGGCGCCTCCGCCCCAGCCGCGGCGGCCTATCGTGCGGCGCTCGAAATCAACACCAAATCCGCGCCCGCCGAGACGGGCCTGGCGCGCTCCGAGGTGCGCAACGGCAATCTCCAGGAGGCCGAGGCGCACTTTCGAAAAGCCGCCGAGCTGGACCCCACCCTGAAGGACGCCATTCTCGAGCTTGCGCCTCTGTACGAAAAGAGCGGCCGGACCGCCGAGGCCATCGCCCTCTACCGCCGGTTCCCCGACAACCTCGCGGTGCGCGAGCGCCTGGGGATGGCTCTGCTCGAGACCGGGAACCCCGCCGAGGCGATCCCGCATCTGGAGTGGGCGGTGGCCAAGTCCCCGACCGACGCCAACCGGCTGGCCCTGGCGCAGGCCTATCGCAAGAATAAGCAGCCCGACAAGGAGATCCCCCTCTTGCAGCAGGCGCTGGCCGCGGATCCCGGCAATGTGGACCTGCGCCTGGCCATTGGCCGCGAGCTTCTCGAGCAGCGCAAATTCGCCGAGGCGGCGGCCGAATTCGAGCGCGTCGTGCAGGCCCAGCCGAATCGCGTCGAGGCCTGGAGCGAGTTCGCGGCCACGCTGAACTCCCTGGCGGATTACCCGCGCGCGCTAGCCGCCCTGGATCGCATCAAGGCGCTGGGTGGCGAAAAACCGGGGCACATGTATCTGCGCGCCATCATCCTGGACCGCTTGCGCGATCTCAAGGGCGCGCTCGCCAGCTACCGCCAGTTCCTGGCCGCCGACGAAGGCAAGAATTCCAATGAAGATTTCCTGGCCCGCCAGAGAGCGCGTATCATTGAGAAGGAACTCGATAGGAGGTAGTGCTGCGTGATCCGCCCTGTCGCGTTGCTGGTTTCCTTCTGCCTGGCGTTTCCGCTCGGCGCGGTGGACCTGGCCGCGATCCAGGCCGAGCCTAATCTTGCCAAGCGCGCCAAGCTGGCGCTCGCGGCCGCGGACGCGGATTTCAAGGCCGCCCGGGAAACTTACGCGCAGAAGGACGACCTGCGCGCGACCAACGCCAGTCTGCGCGAGGTCTCGCAATTGGTCGACCTGGCCTACGCCTCGCTCCTCCCGGCCGGCAAGAACCCCTGGCGTTTCAAGGACGCCGAAATCAGGACCCGCGGATTGCTGCGCCTGTTGGCCGACTTTCGCGAGTCCATGAGCGTCCTCGACCGCGACGAAATCGACCAGGTGCGCGCCGCCGTTGAGAAGGTCCACGACGAGCTGCTGGCGGGCATCATGGCGGGAAAGAAGAAGTAATATGTCCAGACCTTGGCTTGCGCTTTTGATCTTTACGGCGCTTCCGGCCTTCGCCCAGCGCGACTTCCTGACGCCCGACGAGGTCGAACAGGTCCGCCTGGCCCAGGAGCCCAACGAGCGCCTTGCGCTCTACACCACTTTGGCTCGCCAGCGGCTGGATCAGGCCCAGCATCTGCTCGCCGAGGAGCGTCCCGGCCGCGCCGGGCTGGTGCACGATCTGCTCGACGACTACGGCCAGATCGTCGACTCCATCGACACCGTCGCCGACGACGCGCTGCAACGCCATGTGAACATCGCCGTCGGCATGAAGGCCGTCACGGACGCCGAGAAAGTCATGTTGCCGGTGCTCGAGAAGATCCGCGACAGCCAGCCCAAAGACATCGCGCGCTATGAGTTCGTCCTGTCGCAGGCCATCGACACCACCCGCGACAGCCTCGAGAGTTCCTCCGAGGACCTGGGCAAGCGCGCCGCCGAAGTCCGGGCACGCGAGGCGCGCGAGAAGAAGGAACGGGAAGCCGACATGCAGCCCAAGGACCGGGCGGCGCAGAAAGCCGCCGATCAGAAGGCCGCCGACGCCGAACCGAACCAGAAGAAGAAGCCCACCCTCCTGCGCCCCGGCGAGACTGTCCAGACTTCTCCGTAGAACAAGCTTCGGTAGTGGGCCAACTTACGGGAAGGGCCGGCAAGCGGCCTCGGCCGGATCGGTAAACGCTGCGCGACCGGGGAGGATCTATTGCGCGGAACGCCGGGTTCGGGACCGCCGGCCGGGCCGTCGATTGGTGGACGGAAGGGCCGTTTACGGCGGTCATTTCGGAACGCCGGAAAGCAGAGCGAAGGGCGGAAGAAGCATGACAGTCAAAGTCACTGAAGCGTATGTGAACTATGGCCCTCCGCTCGACTATTCCGCTGTCGCCAAGCGGCTTCTAGCCACTGTGCCGGGAAAATACCTCGTTGGCCTCGATTCGGTGGTTCTCTGCAATCTGTCGGGCCAGCCCCGGAAGCTCCGAACGGGTACGTTGCCTCGACGCGGCCGACGCGTAAGGCGGGAAGACGTGGCGGGACTCTACCATGCTGAATGGCGAGGACAAAAAGCTTGGATACAGGTGTTCGTAGACCAAATCGGAATGCCACCGCGTCCTTTCTGTTGGATTCGTCCACTCCGCGAGCTCGTTTTCGGCCATTTCCTATACCACGAACTTGGCCATCACGCACACACAATTCGCCCCGAGTGCCGCGAGAAAGAAGACGTGGCTGACAATTGGGGCGCTCGCTTTTCTGTCAACCACTTCCGCCAATCCTATCCGGTCCTTTGCCTCGTGCTACGCGCTGCCGCAATCGTCCGAAGGGCTGTCCGCCGACTCAAGAAAAGCGGCGCCGCATCAGCAACGCCTACGGCCTGACAGCACGATGGGAGGATTTCTCATCACTGTTAAGGAACCTCTTCGCACCAGGAATCGGGGGATGGATCCTCCCTGACGCCGAGGTATAGACCGACGCTCCCCAATCCCCGTATCGTCGGCAACCTGGATGCTGACCACTATCGGGCTTCCGCCAATCCCGCGAGCCCGCCCCCTACAGCGGCCAGCGCGTGCCGGGGAACGAATTCGAGCGCTTGTCGGGCGATGGGCCTGGGCCGGAGGTCGACGGTCGGGTCATCGAATTGGTGAAATCCAGGTCCTTCTCTTCGAAGTGCAGCGGCCGGTCCAACACCATTTCTATCGTGGACCCCTTGGCCAGCACCGCATCCGGGCCGCGCGTGAGCAGCACGCCCATGAGCCCGGCCGCGGCCCCCGCCCCCGCGCCCACTCCCAAACCCATTCCCGAGTGCCCCGCCACCCCTCCGGCGATGGCGCCCACCGACGCTCCCGCCGCCGTCGCCTCTCCCACCGTGCGCGCGTCGCCGCTCTTGTCGCTGGCGCTGCGGATCTTGCCCTCGTCCTTGTCCAATTCCTCGCTGGCCAGTCCATCCAGCCCGCCGATGCGCGCCCGGAAATCGCGCGTCACCCCGTTGGGCAGCGTCAGCGAGTCGAACCGCAGGTACATCTCTCCGCGCCCTTTGACCCGGCCTGGCCGCTTAATCTGCGTTACCGTCCCCGCCACATAGCTGCCCGGCGGGATCACCACCCGCCCGTTCACCAGGATCGGGAACACGCTCTCCAGGTACACCCGGTCGCCCTCGCTGGAATGCTTGGTGCTGACGCTATTGATCAGGCTCAGCGGGACGTGCGTGCCGGTGTCCACCACGTAACCGCCCGCCGCCTTCGCCTCCACCGGTTTCGGCTCCGCCACGGCGCTGGCCGGAGCCACCGCTTGTCCCGCCAGCATCGCGAGCGAGCCCGCAATCAGTCCAATCGCCGTGCTTCGCAGCCACATAGGCATTCCTCTCCCTCATTCTACTCCGTCATGCCGTGGTACGCGCCCCGAACGCGACGCGTTTTCTCCGCTTACTGCACGATGAGGTGCACTCCGGCCGCGCTGGTCTGGTCCGCTATTGCCAGGCGGATCTCCGGATTGCTTCCCACGTTCGCCGGCAGCTTCAGGTTGATCTGAATGAGGCCCCAGTAGCCCACCACGCTCCCCACGTATTCCACCAGTGAGTCGTCCACCGCCACGCCGTCCAGCAGCACCTGGAATTGGGTCCGTAGCAGGATCTGCACCGGGATCTGGGGAGGATCGAAGTCGTCGGTCGGCAGCCCGCCGAAGTACCCCAACCCGGTCGCGTACAGAATTACGTACTCGCCGGGTTGGGCGGGAGCGTCGGCCGTGTCCGTCGCGTAGTTCGGCAAAAGCTGCGCCACCGCCATCGTCTGATCGGGTGGTGGCAGAAGGAACAGCGCCGGCGCGACATCCAGCAAAGTGGCCGTCAGCACCGGCCCAGACGTCGATTCGCGGAACAGTTGTACCGTGACCGGGCCGGGCGTCCAAAAGGCCGGCACCAGGAAATTCACCTGCGTCGCCGAGATGTAGAAAATTATCGCCGGTTGGCCGCCGACCATCACGGCCACACCGCCTATGCCGGGCAAGGGATCGCTGCCGGCGCGGGATTGTTCGGTGTAGGACAGGTTCGTCCCGTACAAGGTGGCGAAGGTGTACGGTGCCAGGTACCCGCTTTGGCCGTTAGCCGAGTTTACGAGGCCGTCCAACGTATAGCATGGGGCTAGCGGCACGCAGCCGCTCTGGGCCTCCAGCATCGGCTCCAGGACCAGCGCGATCGGCAACCACCAGCGGGCGCGGCGTTGCATGGCGGGAAGAAACAGTCCCTAACCAAACCAAGTGAGCCGCCGCCGGCTGTTTTCTCAAGGAATCCGGGCCAGCGCCTTTCGGGTTGCCGTAGCCAGCGGAATGCTCTCCAGCTTGCCTGCCGCAAACCACTTGTACCCGCGCGGAATCCGCCGGATCTCCGCCCGCGCCACGCTCAGCCGGTACTGATGGCAGGTAATGGTATGCCGCAGCGTGGCCACGGTCGCGCCCAGCACGGCCTCCGGCAGCCGGCCGGCCTCGGGCAGTTCCCAGAACCCGGCCATCTTCGAGCGGCCCAGCAGGATGCGCTTCCCCTTCCGGATCAGCAGCAGCGTCTTCGCGATGCGCTCCGGCCCGGCGCGCCGCCGCTTTACCGGCAGCTCCCGCTCGAGCCCCTTCCGGCGGGCCTGGCAGCTCCTGACCAGCGGGCAGTCTCCGCAACGCGGATCGCGCGGCAGGCACAGGGTGGCCCCCAGTTCCATCAGTGCCTGGTTGAATTCCCCCGGCCGTTTGCGGTCCAGCAGGCTCGCCGCCGCCTCCTCGATCCGCTTCCGCGTTTTCGCCGACCCAACCTCGCCCCGTTCCGCCAGCCAGCGCGCCAGAACCCGCACCACGTTGCCGTCCACCGCCGCCCGCGGCAGCCCGAAGGCCATGCTGGTGATCGCTGCCGCCGTATAGTCTCCGATCCCGGGCAACCTCCGGATCGATTCGTAATCCCGCGGAAATCCGCCCGCCTCCACCACCACTTGGGCGGCCCGCCGCAGATTCCGCGCCCGCGAATAGTAGCCCAGCCCGCTCCAGCAGGTGAGCACTTCGGCTTCCGTCGCGCGGGCCAGCGCCCCGGCGTCCGGAAACCGCTCCAGGAACCGCTCGTAATAGGGAATCGCGGCCGCCACCCGCGTCTGCTGCAGCATCACCTCGGCGATCCAGATGCGGTACGGGTCGCTCGTCCGCCGCCACGGCAGATCCCTCTTCGCCCTCCCGTACCAGCTCAGCAACCCGGCCGCCGCCGCTCGTCCGCTCACGCCTTCAGAGTCCGGTTCATCCGCTCGATCGCTTCGTCGACCTCCGCGGTGTTCTGGAACCCGACGATCACCGCATCCACCGACCCCAGCCCCAGCACCAACTTCATTGAAGCGTCGCGTTCCTCCGGCGTCTTGAATCGCCCCTCCCCGATCAGCTTCATCCCCACCACCCCGGTTCCCTGCGCGTGTATCTTTTTGGACTGCGCGGCCACTTCCTCGACGTTGCCCGGCTCGGCGCTGTCCCACGGCTTCATCGTATCCATGGACGCGCCCCGGTGGTTCATCCGCAGCAGCGCCACGTCCAGCCATTGGTTGCCCGGACATGCCCGCAGCGGCAGCAGCCCGTGTATCGATACTCCGTGCGCCAGCACCGTTTCCTTGGCCTTCGCTTCCGACAGCGCGTCCTGGACGCCCTTCAGCTCTTCCGCCCAGCCCGGGCTCCGCATGCAATGCATCAGCACGACGTCCAGGTATTCCGCGTCCAGATCTTTGCGCAACCGCTCGATGGTCGGTTTGGGATTCTCCTTGTCCCCCACCTCGAACTTGCTCATCAATCGATACGAGTCGCGCGGCAGCCCCTTCAGCGCGTTAGCCAGCATCTGTGGCATCCCGGAATAGGTTTCCGCCGTGTCGAAAAACCGGACCCCGCGCTCGTAGGCGTGCCGTACCACCCGCGTGAACCCCTCCTGGCCCAGTTCCCGTTGCGCGCGCCCGTTATACGTCCCCGTGCCCATGCCCAGCCGCGTCACCTTCACGCCCGATTTCCCCAGCGCCACCCAATCTCCGGCCGATTTCGCCGCCGCCGGCTCCGCCAGCAACCCGCCAGTCCCGCCCAGAATCCCAGCCGCCAGCCCCGCCTTCAGAAAGTCCCGCCTCGTAGCTCCGCCCATTCGTCCCTCCTTAGCGCCACCTTAGCACACCGACTCCGTTCCGGACTAACCTATGCCATTCTCCGCGCTTCCCACTTACTCAGCCCGCAGCGCCGCCGCCGGGTCGATGCTGGCCGCCCGCCGCGCCGGCAGCAGCAAGGCCAGCGCCGCCGCCCCCACCAGCACCGCCGCCACGCCGGTCAGGATGGCCGGATCCCCCGGCGTCACTCCGTACAGCATCGCCCGCAGGAAGCGGCTCAGCCACAGCGAGCCGGCCAGGCCAACGGCCAGCCCGATGACCACCAGCCGCATGCCATCCCGCAGAACCAATCCCAGCAGGTCGGTCGGTGCGGCGCCCAATGCGCTGCGTATCCCGATCTCGTTCGTGCGTTGCGCCACCGAGTAGGAGATCACTCCGTACAGCCCCACTGTGCCCAGCAGCAGCGCCAGCACTCCAAAGATACCCAGCAGCACCATGCTGAAGCGCTCCCGGGCCAGCGAATACTCGACCACCCGATCGAGCGGCGTCACCTCGCCCGTCGCCAGTCCCGAAGCCGCCGTCATCTCGTGCCGGATCGCTCCGGCCAGCCCCATCGGGTCGCCGCTCGAACGTATCAGCCAGCTCATCGGGATCAGCGTGCGGTTGGCATCCGTGATCCCGTCGGGCACTTGCGCGAGCGGCACGCACATCTCGGGGGGGCGCGGGCGATCCCAGGCCCAGATCCCGCGTATCGCCCACCACGCCCACAATCTGACGCGGCCTGTCCGCGAACCGCGCGCCCATGGTGCGGCCGATGAGAATCTCCTGTCCCAGCGGGTCCTGCTTCGGGAAGTACTTCTTCGCAAACGCCTGGTTCACCAGCATCACCGCCGCGGAAGCCTGCGTGTCCCGCGCCGAAAACACCCGACCGGCCAGTACCGGAATGCGCAGCGCCGCGAAGTAGTGCGGGCTTATCGTGCGAATCTTCTCGTCCGGAAAGTCGTCGCCGACCACCGGCCTGCCGACGATCTCGAACGGCAGATCGAACAGCCCATTCAGCGGCAGGAAATCGGTGCTGGCCACCGCAACGACGCCCGGCAACGCTTCCAGGCGCGACGCCACCCGCTCGGCCATGTCGGCGACCACCTGTGTGCGTGCGAAGCGCTGGTCGCTTATCGACACCTGTGTGGTGACCGCGTTCTGCGCGTCGAATCCCGGTTCCACGCGGCTCAGCCGCTGGAACGTCTCCGCCAGCAGTCCGGCGCCAACCAGCAGCACAAACGAAATCGACACCTCGGCAATCACCAGGATGCGCCGCAGCCGGCCGGCTCCGGACCCTTCGGTCGTTCGCGTGCCCGCCTCGCGCAGTGCATCGGCCACCGGCGCGCGCGCGCCGTGGAACGCGGGCGCGAGCGTAAAAAGAATCCCCGTCGCGATCGCCAGCAACACCGCAAATAGGATAACGCGCCCATCCAGCGTGGGCGTCGCGAACTGCGGCAAAGCGCTGGGAGCCAGTCGCATCAACAGCGGTACCAGGCTATCGGCCAGCAGCAGTCCCGCCGCGGCCCCGGCGCCGGCTAGCAGCAGGCTTTCGGTCAGCAGTTGCCGCAGCAGCGTCCAGCCGGTCGCCCCCAGTGCCCGCTGCACCGCGATCTCGTGCCGCCGCCCTGTGTATCGCGCCAGCAGCAGGTTGGCCACGTTGGCGCACGCTATCAGCAGCACCAGCCCCACCGCACCCAATAAAACCAGCAGCGCCTCTCGGGAGCCGGCCACCAGGTAGGTGTGATAGTCCACCACACCAACCGTTTCCCGGGTGCCCATCAGGTCCGCGTATGTTGCCCGCAAGCGTTCGCCGGTCGCCCGCATGTCGCCCTGCGCGGACTCCAGCGTCGCGCCCGGCTTCAATCGCGCCAGCACCGTGTAGTCGTTGGCGTGGTCCGTCGGGTCAATCGTTAGCGCCAGCGGCGTCCACAAATCCGCGTGCTGCGGCGAATCGAAGCCCGACGGCATCGCTCCGATCACCGTATACAGCGTGCCGCCCAGCCGCAATGTCGCCCCGATGGCCCCGGGTTTCCCCGCGAACAGCCGCCTCCACAACGAGTGGTTGAGCACCGCATAATGGCCCGCGCCCGGGCGGTCTTCCGCCCCCGTAAACGTGCGTCCCACCGCCGGCGCCACACCCAGCACCTTGAAATAATCCGCTGTCACCGCCAGCCCCAGCAGCCGTTCCGGTTCCCCTTGGCTCGTCAGGTTCAGCCCGATCGGCGCGTAGTTCTGCGCGGAAACCGCCTCGAAAGAGTGGCTCTGCCTTCGCCAGAAGTCGAACTTGGTCGGCGTCGCGGCCCAGATATCGAAGCCCGGAAAGCGCCGCATCAACTCGACAATCCGCTCCGAGTGAGGATACCGCAGCGGCCGCAGCAGCACCGCATTGAATACCGTGAACAGCGCCGCATTGGCCCCGATCCCCAGCGCCACCACCCCGATGGCCGTCGCCGTCATTGCCGGGCTTTTCCGCAAACTCCGCAGCGCGAACCGGATCTCCCGAATCGTCCCCATTTTCGATCCCTCTCCTGTCCGTTCCTGGGACCGCCAGTCCCATAGACGGACGCCCCGGCCCGCGATTCCATTCATTCGCGGCCCGTCCCCAGTCTCCCTGCAATTCAGCGACCGCCCGGACCGGCCGTCGCGCTCGCCCACGGGAGCCCGAGGTCTACGGTCCGATATCCTCCATCCGGCCTCTGGGCGGGGCCCACACGTCAAGAGGGACGGGCAATCGCTTCGCAGGGTGCGCATTCCCAGCCTCATCTACATCGAAATCGACCTGGTTGCTCACCAATGAGCGCGCTTCGTGAACCCCACCGCCATAGCCGGCCAGAAAGTCATTCTCTCGCGGCGATAGCTCGAAACGCAGTGGCACATTGATGCTCTGTCCGGGATCGAGGCTGATTCATTCTGGGATGGCGGACCCCGGCGCCAAGGATAGCCTGGCCGTCCTTGCTGCTTTTCCAGCCACCACACACGGGGTTCCCACCGGCCCAAAACTCAGCCAGGCTGCATTAACACGCGTAATCGCCGCGTACGATGGTCCATCCGCTGGCGTATCGTCGCATTCCACCCCTTGCTTCCTTGCTAGTGTCCTGTCTCTGAAGTCCGCGTAACAAGTAGTGGTGGCTGTGCGTCTCTTGTACAAAGGAGTATGAGAGATGCGCACTGGCCGCCCCATTCCACCGCTGAGTTTGACCGAGGAGGAACGGCAGACGTTGC
>Ga0326728_10005986_pt1 | contig 33377 bp, 8 predicted proteins | sample MB3enrmetagenome_FD_207602 | JGI IMG/M metagenome (GOLD analysis project Ga0326728, IMG submission 207602) | Lab enriched peat soil microbial communities from McLean, Ithaca, NY, United States - MB31MN | ecosystem: Environmental > Terrestrial > Soil > Wetlands > Peat | place: USA: New York... | reverse complement strand
TTTGGGCGCGCTCGGTAAGCGCGGCAATCCCGCTTTCAGTCGTATGTGCGGATGCCTGCTTTTCGATGGTCGCAATGAAGCGATCGTCTTGTGCGAATTGCAATCAACTCAACTACTTAGCGATCTCGGAGAGGCCTTTCCTGTTGCAACTCTGCTTAAGGCAAGCCCTTTTCATTGCGTTCCGTAAACCAGGCAATGATACCCACGCACTATCACAGAACGACCCAAGATCTTTTATTCATTTATTTACTTTCTTTTGGGGAATAAGTTTTCTATAATCCGGGCGCATTCTCAATCAGATCAAGAACTCCTCCCCCGCGTGTGGTTCAGGCGAACACACGTGTTTGATCTTATTGGGATGTGTGCGACCTCTCCCGCATGCGCGGATGCCAACGGGCATGAGTGGGAATTCCCGCAAATGACCGCCTGATGATGTCGAGTCCGGGCTGCTGTTGCTTCATGGTTCACGCAATTTATGGTGAGGTGCCTCCGGGCGGTTCCGGAGAGCCTGCGGTCTGTTGATGCCGCATTTGCTAATGCAGGCAAGCTGCCGCGTTTATTATGCCGCTGTTTTTTGACGCTCGAGGTTTTGAGCGGAATCGGGAGGGTGGACTTGCGCCCCAAGACACTTGCTCAGTTATTACTGTTGATGTTTGTCGCTTTCAGCCTTCGTCCGTCCGCGGCCCAAACGGCGCAGCGGAAAATCGGAGGCCTTGACTTGCCGGTGATGGGTATAACCGCCACGGTTACCCAGACGAATCCCACGATTCCGAAGAACACCGCATCAGCAGTCACGATCAGTGTCACCGCCGGCGGGAGTGCGCTCACCTCGGCATCCCTGGCCACTTTTCTGGGCGGAAGCTTTCAGGTGCAAGGCGAACTCTCGGGACCCGGCTTGAGCGGAGCGATTACTCTCCCATACGCCGATCCCGACGGCGGCGCCACCCCTATCCTGGACCCTCTGATGCTGCCAATTCCCGCGTTGACCGAAGCGGGCAACTACACCTTGAGCAACATCCGGATTGTGGTCAATGGGAATCCGGTTCTGACCGTATCCCCGTCCACGATCACCGTGCAGGTGATCGATCAAGTCCTGATCACGTCGGTTCAAACCACCCCCCTGACCCTGGCCCAGATCCAGCAGCTGGGAATCGTGCTCAACAACAGTTCCTATCAGGGATTCCAGTTCACGGTGGGAATGACCACCCAGTCCAACGTGGTGAATGTCACCTTCCCGGTGGTGTTCGATAATAATGGGGTCCCAGTACCGCAACCCATTTCTCCACCTCAAGTGTCGATAACCGATGTTCCTTTGCCCACGATTGTCCCGGTGCTGTTCCAATTGACCGACTCCAATGGGGCGAGCGTTTCCGGCGGCGTCATGTTTCCCGATGGGCATACGGGGCCGGTGCAAATCCCGGGCATCATCGTCATACCCGGCAATATTGGATATTTGAAGCAATTCTTCTCCGCGAATCTCTATGTCGCCAATGGCGCGCCCGCGGGCTCAGGCCTGACGGTCACCAATGTCACGGGAACTATCGAGCTTCCTCCCGGGGCCGACGGAGTGGTGGGCACCCCCGACGACCCGCTGACTCTGCCGGCGACCACCGCCGGACCCCAGACTCCGACCAAGCCGGTTCTGGCGCTGGGTCCGGATGGGCAGCCTGACGTGAATATCCTCAATCCCGGGGACCAGGGCCAGTCGCAATATGTGCTGGAAGGCGAAAAGGAAGGATATTACCCGATCAACTTCGCCATCCAGGGAACGCTGGGCGGATTGCCCATCGGGCCGGTCACGATCAACGGCTCGGCGACCGGCGGCATCCTGGTTCGCAATCCCTACTTCGACATGACCTTCACGGTGCCTTCGGTGGTGCGGGCACAAGAGCAGTTCAACGTTTATATAACCGTCAAGAACATCAGCCAGTCGATCGCCAATGCGGTGCAGGTAACGTTGGACGCCGGCCAGATGAGCGGCGCGGTGCTGGTCGGCCAGGCGACCCAGCAGATCGACACCTTGCCCGCCAACAGTTCGCAGACCCTGACGTTTACCTTCCAATCGCTGACCACCGGCCAGGTGAATGCAACTTACCTGGAGCTGGATACGCAGGATGGAAGCAGTGGCAATCTGAAATTCACCATCGGCGTGGGCGAGCGCGGAGTGCCGCTCTCTCCGGATACCCTGGCGCTGCCGGATTCGGTGAATTATCTGCCGCAGACGGTCATCAATGCCGCCATGGAGGTGCTCGGAGAAGGTTGGAGCATCGCCAGCGCTCCGGCGGGAACGCTGCCCACCGGCGTATTGCGGACCACCACAGCTGTGGTGACCCAGAAGGCCCTGGCCCTGGCCGAGGCGGGACTGCGCGTGGAATTGGGGCAGCCGATGCCCAATGCGTTGCGCGATCTGCTCTACGACTTCTTCGGCGGCAGCCCGGTGGATCCGGGATTCGATCAGCTGTTGCGGACCACGAATGCGGGCTTTGATTTCCAGCGGGCCATCGGAGCGCAGCTGGCGCAACCCGCACAGCAGGCGGGCGGGCCCCTGGCTTTTGAAGAAGCCGCGGCGCGCGTGCTGGCCTCGGGTCCCGATTTCATCTCCTTTGCCGTGGGCAGCGGCGCCAATCAGGCGCCGGTGAACCTTATGCTGACCGATAACCTGGGGGATCCGGCAACGGGCTTTGGCATTACCGGATTCCCGTTGGAGGATGGCGTTGTGGGATTCGGACAAGTGCCCTTGGGCAACACCGATGCCTCACCCATCTATGGCATTATCACCAGCCCGGCGGCTTCTCCGTACGTGCTCCAGATTGCCGGAACGGCCACGGGAACGGTGGACTTATCCGTTACGCTGCCGCGCGGGGACGGAACCTTCGTGCGCGGGCAGATTACAGGTGTGGCCGTGTCCAACGGCAGCAGCGCGCGGATCTTCATCGATAGATCGCAGCCCGATTCTCTGGTGCTGCAACTGGATCCGTCGAATAACGGCACCTTCCCTGTGCAAATGCCGCTGACGACGGAAATCATCGCTCCGCAAGGCCCGAACTTCGTCTCGGCCACGGTGATCGGTCCCGAGACCATTCCCGGGGCCAGCCCCCTGGGCTTTAACCTGGCCGTGCTCTTCGATCGCGTCGTGGACGCCAATACGGCGAAACAGACCGGCAATTACCAGATCCCGAACAATACGGTGCGATCGGCCAGCAGCCAGCTTTCCGGACGAATCGTGATTGCCACTCTGGCGCAGCCGGAAGGGCCGCTGGTTCCGACTACCGTCGCGGTGACCGGAATCCTGGATTCCAGGGGAGTTGCGGGACCTGGCGGCACACTGCCGCTGCAATCGACCTTGAAAGATCCCGGCGCGGTGGTGACCGGGCGGGTATTCAACTCCGATGGCTCCGCGGACACGTCGGCGGTGGTCACTTATCTGCAAGCCCAGTACTTCCCCAGTTGCCAGGACGAGGAGTCCGTAAGCTACGAAGGATACGCCGGCCTTCCGGTCGACGGGAACGGCCGCTATCAATTGCGCTATGTGCGTCAGGACTCCTGCGGGCTGCCGTTCGAAGTTTCGACCACGGACCCGAATACGGGCGCGCTTCGCCAATTCAGCAATTTCGTCCTGTTCAATGGCGAGCAAATCACCATGGACATCCCGATGTTCGGGATTGGAACCGTGGCGGGAACCATTAAGGATCTGGCGGGCAATCCCGTATATGGCGCGCAGGTGGTGGCGACCAGCGGCACCGATCCCCAGGTCGGCGGACAAGCCACCAGCGACGGCAATGGGAACTACTCGATTTCCGGAATTACGGTAGGTCCGGTGACCGTCCGTGCCGCCTCGGGCACGGCCATGGGCGTGGGAGCGGGAAACATTCCCCGCGCCGGCAACACGACCCAGGTCAACATCACTCTGGACGGCGGATTCGCCAGTCTTTCGGGCGTACTGCGGCAGGATGCCTCCGGAGTCGTAACGCCGATTGCGAACTGGCCAGTAATCTTCTATCTGGTGCCCGCCAGCGGTCCCAATGAACCCGTTGCCGTGGTGTATTCCGGAGCCGATGGCAGCTTCTCCTTTACGGGCGTTCCGGCGGGGCAGTATGTGGTCACCGCCAGTCTGGACCCGCAGGACACCGCCTCGATCAAGGGAACCATTGCCGCCAACACGAACCTGGTCAACCAGAACCTCACGATTGCCCTGCAGGCTACGGCGACCGTGCAAGGGAAGGTCACCATGCCGGACGGTTCCGTGCCGCCTCCGGGCGTGGTGGTCACCAACTCAGGCCGCGGAGTTCTGGCCGACAATAGTGGCAACTATGCGATTACGGTTCCGGTAAGTACAAGTTCTCAGTTGATTTCCGCCAGTTCGTTTGACGGACTGCGAAGTGGGACGGCCACCGTGCTGGCCAACGTCGCCGGACAGACCATCACCGGCGCCAACATCGCGCTGTCCGGGGTGGGCAGCGTCCAGTTCCAGGTTCTGGATGCACATGGCAATCCGATGTCCAATCAGACTGCCACCCTCATGACCTTCTGCGGCGCTCCCTGCGGCTGCGATCCGCAAACGACCAATGCCAGCGGCAACGCGTTCTTCGCCAATCTGCCGGTGGGCGCGGTGACGGCGAAGGTCGTCACCAGTTCGTTCGACGTGGCTACCGGCACGGCAACGGTTCCCAGCGATGGCGGTGTCGGGTATGGAACCATCCGGCTCTCCAGCGTCGGCAGCGTAACCGGGACCGTCAGAAACCCGGACAAAACCCTCAGCATGGGCGCCAACGTCCAACTCTCTTCCCAGATTTACGACACCCCCACCTGTTCGCTGGTGCCCGGAGTGTCGCAGCAACTCCAGACCGATCAGACCGGAACCTTCGCCTTCAATAATGTCCACCTGGGTAACGTGGGAGTTACGGCTTCGCAAGCTTTCTTCCCCACCAATGTGGGAGCCAACGGAGTCCTGACCTCGCCGGGACAGGTGTTGAATTTCAATCTCCAGCTGGTGAATACGATTGCCGGCGTACTTTCCGGCACCGTGTATTTGCCCGATGGAGTAACTCCGGCCGGCGCCGGCGTTCAAGTTTCAGCCGTGGGCGCGCTGCCCACCGTCACCGTGGAGACCAATGACCAGGGATACTTTGCCTTCGCCAAGATCTTCCCGGCGGGCTCGTACACGGTTACGGCGGCCGACCCCGTGAGTGGCGGCCGCAACCAGACCGTCATTTACCTGCAGGCCGGACAGGACGTCACCAACAATATCCGGCTCAAGGGCCGGGGCACGGTTCTGGTGCAGGTGGTTGACGGTTCCGGCAATCCCGTCACCAACGCTTCGGTGGAGCTGGACGAAACCGCCTACCCGAATGGCGTCTATGACAACACGGTTGACCCCACTACTGGAATCGCCACCTTCGAGCAGGTATTTGAAGGCCCGATCAGCGCGCAGGCGTCTGACAGCTACGGCCGCGGCGGCCGCGCATCCTCGACGTTGCCCGGTCCGGGCGCTACCGTCAATGTCACCGTACAACTCACCTCGGTGGGCACGGTCAAGGGACATTTCCTCATGCCCGACGGCGTCACGCCGATTCCGAATGGCATGGTTACGCTGACCGAGGCCGGCCGCGTGCTGGGCCAGGTGACCACGCAATCCACCGGCGATATTGGCTCGTACTCCTTCGCCTATGTACCCACCGGCAATATCCAGCTGAGTGGCCAGGACCCGTTGACCGGGCGCACCGGCACCGGCTTCGGCACCATCAGTTCCGACGGTCAGACATTGACCGCCAATGTCGTCGCCCAGGCGTTGGGCACGATCATGGGCGTAGTTACGGAGAATGGCTCGCCCCAACCAGGCGCTCATGTTGAGATTGTTTCGGGCCAGTACGATACGGTGACCTACGCGGACGGCAATGGCAACTACTCCGTCAGTGGCGTCCCGGCGGGCAATGTGGTGGTGACCGGCAGCATCTCGAACGGCTTCCTTTCCGGAACCGCTACCGCCACTTTGGTTACGGATGGCTCGACGGTCGAAATTGACGTGGCGTTGCGCGGCTCCGGACAGGTAACGGGCAACGTGGTGGAAGCCGATGGCGTATCCGTGCCTCCGCCGTCTTACGTGACCATCCAGGTGGGCGGGGTCGGCGGCGGCACTCAGTCCACCACCACCGATAGCCAGGGGAATTTCGAATTCGAGTTGGTGCCCTCGGGCCAGGCGACCATATCCGTCCAGGTGCTGGGCAGCATCGATGAGGGAATTGGGAGCGTACAGGTTCCCACGGGCGGCAGCGTGCCGGTCACGGTGACGCTGAACGGCATCGGCAGTATCAGCGGTCTGGCGCTGGATTCCAAGGGGAACCCCATTTCCGGCACCGTTACCGTTCAAGGCACCGGAACCTTCCCCTATCGCTATGACGTGACGGCAGGAATCGACGGAACCTTCCAGTTGCCGCAGGTGCTGGCGGGACCGTTTACCGCCTCCTTGACCTCGTCTGGGGAGTTCCCGCTGTACGGAACAAACACCGGCACGGTAGTTCCCAATCAAACCAGCAACCTGCAGATCCAGGTGCAACCCAGCGGCACGGTAACCGGTATGGTGCTGCGCGCCGACGGAGTGACGCCGGCGATTGGCGCCAACATTACGATTTCCGTGCGGAATGTGGGCGCCATCAACCTGCAGGCCGACAACACCGGAACCTTCACCTCCACCGGACAGCCGCTGGGCACGTTCAACGTCCTGATCCATGACCCCAGCACGAACGAGTATGCCGCCGCGCTCAATCAGAATCTCAGCGGGAACGGTACAACGCTGAATCTGGGCACGCTGGTGCTCGACAGCGGATTCAATGTAATGTCAGTCACTCCGCTGAATGGAGCGACGCAGGTCTCGATCACTCAGCCCATCACGCTGGTCTTCAGCGATGTGCCGGAGAATCTGGGCGCGGTCACGCTCAGCGCCAATGGCCATGGCCTGAGCTACAATGCCTCGGCTTCCCCGGACGGCAAGACCATCACCCTGCAGGGGCAATGGCCGGACGCCTCGCAGATCACGGTCAATATCGACTCGTCCCTCTACGACGAATTCGACCGGCAACTTCCGGCGACCTATACCAGCAGCTTCCAGACGGTGGATCTCACGCCGCCTTCAGTCAAGAGCATCACGCCGGCGGCCAACACGATCCAGGTGGATCCCGCCACCGCGTCGATTACGGTCACCTTCAGCAAGTCGCTGGGCGCCAGCACGAACCTGGCCTCGCTGATCACCGTGAACGGCGGAGCGATTGCCGGAACCACGACGGTGAGCGGCCCGACGGCGGTCTTTACCTTCCGGTCGCCGCTGTCGTCCAACGCCGCGTATTCGGTGACGGTGGATGGAGCGATCGATATTTACGGCAATGTTCAAACCGTGCCGTACGTCGCTTCGTTCCTGACGGTCGATACCGTGCCGCCAACGCTGACCCTGCTGTCGCCCAAGGTGAATGTCTTCACCAGCAACGCCACACCGGCCATCTCCATCAGCCTGGCCGATAATCTGACCGGCGTGAATCCGGCGACGGCCACACTTACCATCGACGGCGTCGCGGTGCAGCCGAACGCCAGCGCGTCATCGATCACTTATACGCCGCCGGCGCCGCTGGCTGACGGCGCGCATACGATTGCCGCTACCGTCCAGGATATGGTGGGCAACCTCGGTGCCCTGCCGGCTTCGACTTTCAGCATCGATACGACGCCGCCCGCGGTTCCCCAATTTGTGGGTCTCACGGCCAATGAAGTGGTGCGCGGAACCATTACGATTGCTGCCACGGCCACCGATCAGGGTTCCGGGGTCGATCATATTAATGTGTACAACGGCAATGGCGGCGGTTTGCTGCTCACGCTCACCGGCCCCAGCTTCAGCAGTTCCTTCAATACCTACAATTTCAGTGACGGCGATCAAAGTCTGTTCGCCAAGGCGGTGGACAAGGTTGGCAACACCAGCGCGGCCAGCGCTCCGCTACCGATCGTGGTAAACAACGTTCCGCTCACCATTGCCCTGACCGCGCCCTCGGCGGGCTCGTATTTCCGGGCGCAGGTTCCGGTAACGGCGACGGTCTCCAAGTCCGTGCAGTACGTGGCGTTCACCCTGGGACAACAGACGGTGACGGTAACGGCTCCGCCGTTCCAGGCGGTGCTGGATTCCACGCAGGTGCCGGAAGGCACGGAAACCATCACGGCCACCGCCGTCGATTACGCGCAGAATACGGCGACCGCAACCGTCAATATCATTGTCGACCGCACCCCGCCGGTAGCCCCGAATGCCAGCCTCATGTATGCGGAACCGCCGCTGGCCGGCCGGTCCCGCGTTCACGGCTCGGCCGGTGCGGTGGAGGCCCTGTCGAACGTGACCATTACCGACACGGCAAATACCGCGGTCGCGACGATTGCGGCGTTGCCTGACGGTTCCTTTAATACCTACATTACGGGCAACGTGGGCGATACGCTGTCGATCACCGCGACCGATGCCGCCGGAAACGTCAGTGTCGCCACCGTGCTGACGATCAGCAGCGCTCCCTCCAAGATGCTGAACGGCTATGAATACCGGCGCGCACTGGTAATCAACCACACGCAGGTTCCCAACAGCGATCAGGAGAACTTCCCGGTCCTGGTGTCCCTCAGCGCGCCATTCCTGAAGAGCATTGCCAACGGCGGGGAAGTAGACAACGCCAACGGCTACGATATTGTGTTCGCTCAGGACACCGCCGGCGCGTTCCCCCTGAACTTCGAAATCGATAGTTACAATCCGGCCACGGGCGTTGCCAATTTCTGGGTAAGCGTTCCGGCGCTGTCGCACAGCACCGATACTCCGATTTACATGTTCTATGGAAATCCCAATATCACGGCCTCGCAAGAGAATAAGCCGGGAGTATGGGAGAACGGGTATGCGGCGGTCTATCACTTTGCCAACAGCCAGGAAGCCATAGACTCGACCGGAATAAACAGCGGAACAAACTACAACGTGACTGCGGAGGCGGGAGCCATTGGCAATGCGGGGAGCTTCAACGGATATACCAGTTATCTGCGCATTCCGGCGAACGCCAGCTACAAGCCCACGGGAGCGTTGACGGTGCAGGCGTGGGTGCAGAAGCCGTCGACGGGGGCCTCGCCCATGATCGCCAGCCTGGACTATCACGGCAATGGCACCTGGTCGTCTCCGTATGAGAGCTGGGCTTTGGGGCTGAATGCGTACAGCTACAATCCGCAGTTCACGGCCACAGTGGCCGGCGTCAGCCACTCGGTGGTGGCGGAGCAGGCGTTAACCGCAAACCAGTGGCAGATGGTGGCGGGGCGGTACGACGGGCAGCAACTGCGGGTATTCGTTAACGGGGCGGAAGACCCGAACGCTACTCCGCTGACCGGGGCGCTGGATCCGGGGACGAGCCAGGATCTGGCGATCGGCATAAGTTCGCCGTACGCGACGGGTGAGTGGTGGTATGGCGGCATCGACGAACTGCGAATATCCACGGTGGCGCGTTCCAACGACTGGATCGCGACCGAATATAACAATCAGTCGTCGCCCACAACGTTCTGCCGGACAGGCTCAGTTGCGACGGCCAACAGCGCAGCGGGGATCGACTTTGTCAGTCCGAACACGGGACCCATCGGGGAGACGGTAACGATCTGGGGCATCGGCTTCGGGTCGCCGTCGAGCGCCAGCGTGGTGGTGAGCTTCAACGGAGCGACGGTCACGCCGGCCACGTGGAACGACAGCAGCATTCAGGTGCAGGTGCCGGCCGGCGCCACCACCGGCGCGGTGCAGGTCACGGTGAACGGCCTGGTGGCCACGGGTCCGGTATTCACGGTTTATAGCTCGTATCCGGACACCTACCGCTACCGCCGGGCGTTTGTAATCGACCACACGCAGGTGCCCAATACCGATCAGACGAATTTCCCGGCGCTGATTTCGATCACCGATCCGTCGCTGCGCAGCGTGGCCAACGGCGGAAACGTCGAGAATGCCAATGGCTACGACATTGTATTCGCCTCCGACGTGGCCGGGCAGAACCCTCTGAACTTCGAGATCGATTCGTATAACCCCGCGACCGGCGCGGCCAGCTTCTGGGTGCTGATACCGGCGCTGTCGCACACGACGGACACGGCGGTGTACATGTTCTACAGCAATCCCAGCGTGACCCTGTCGCAGCAGAACGCGCCGGGAGTGTGGCAGAACGGGTATGCGGCGGTCTATCACTTTGCCAACAGCCAGGAAGCCATAGACTCGACCGGAATAAACAGCGGAACAAACTACAACGTGACTGCGGAGGCGGGAGCCATTGGCAATGCGGGGAGCTTCAACGGATATACCAGTTATCTGCGCATTCCGGCGAACGCCAGCTACAAGCCCACGGGAGCGTTGACGGTGCAGGCGTGGGTGCAGAAGCCGTCGACGGGGGCCTCGCCCATGATCGCCAGCCTGGACTATCACGGCAATGGCACCTGGTCGTCTCCGTATGAGAGCTGGGCCTTGGGGCTGAATGCGTACAGCTTGAATCCGCAATTTACGGCCACAGTAGCCGGCGTCAGCCACTCGGTGGTGGCGGAGCAGGCGTTAACCGCAAACCAGTGGCAGATGGTGGCGGGGCGGTATGACGGGCAGCAACTGCGGGTATTCGTTAACGGGGCGGAAGACCCGAACGCTACTCCGCTGACCGGGGCGCTGGATCCGGGGACGAGCCAGGATCTGGCGATCGGCATAAGTTCGCCGTACGCACCGGGTGAGTGGTGGTATGGCGGCATCGACGAGCTGCGGATATCCACGGTGGCGCGTTCCAACGATTGGATCGCGACCGAATATAACAATCAGTCGGCGCCCACAACGTTCTGCCGGACAGGCTCAGTTGCGACGGCCAACAGCGCAGCGGGGATCGACTTTGTCAGTCCGAACACGGGACCCATCGGGGAGACGGTGACGATCTGGGGCATCGGCTTCGGATCGCCTTCGAGCGCCAGCGTGGTGGTGAGCTTCAACGGAACGACGGTCACGCCGGCCACGTGGAACGACAGCAGCATTCAGGTGCAGGTGCCGGCCGGCGCCACCACCGGCGCGGTGCAGGTCACGGTGAATGGCCTCGCGGCCACCGGCCCGGTCTTCGCGGTTTATCAGGCATACGCCAACGATTATGCGTACAGCCGGACGATCGTGCTTAGCCATGCCAAGGTGCCCAATTCCGATCAGACGAATTTCCCGGTTCTGATTTCCCTTACCGAATCCGATCTGGCCGGCGTGGCTCAAGGGGGAAAGGTCTTCAGCGAGAACGGCGACGATATCATCTTCTGCCTCGACGCCAATTGCGTGACCAGGCTCGACCACGAAATCGAATCCTACAACCCCGCTACCGGCGCCGCCAATTTCTGGGTGCGAATTCCGACGCTGTCGCATACGACGGATACGGACGTGTACATGTTCTACAGCAACCCGGCGGTGACCCTGTCGCAGCAGAATCCGCCGGGAGTGTGGGAGAACGGGTACGCGGCGGTCTATCACTTTGCCAACAGCCTGGAAGCCGTGGACTCGACCGGGATCAACAGCGGGATAGAGTACAACGTGACTTCGGAGGCGGGGATCATCGGCAATGCGGCGAGCTTCGACGATTACAACAGTTATTTGCGCATACCGGCGAACGCCAGTTATAAGCCGACGGCGGCATTGACGGTACAGGCGTGGGTGGAGAGGCCGACGTCGGGAGGAGGCTTGCCGATGATTGCCAGCCTGGACTACCACGGCAATGGCACCTGGTCGGCTCCGTATGAGAGCTGGGCTTTGGGGCTGAATATGAACAGCTTAAATCCGCTGTTCACGGCGACAGTGGCCGGCGTCAGCCACTCGGTGGTGGCATCGCAGACGGTGACCGCAAACCAGTGGCAGATGGTGGCGGGGCGGTATGACGGGCAGCAACTGCGGGTATTTATCAACGGGGCGGAAGACCCGAACGCTACCACCCTGACCGGGGCGCTGGACCCGGGGACGAGCCAGGATCTGGCGATCGGCATGGAATCGCCGTACGCGACGGGCCAATGGTGGTATGGCGGCATCGATGAGCTGCGAATATCCACGGTGGCGCGTTCCAACGATTGGATCACGACGGAATACAACAATCAGTCCTCGCCCTCGACGTTCTGCACCGTGGGCGCGGCGACGACGCCAGGTCAATGAGAACTTGAACGCAAAGGACGCAATGGACGCGGAGGAATGAATGCGGATTTTTAATTTGGCAATTTGTAATTTGCAATTGAAAAGGCAGGCTGCGCGGGAGTCGTGGGCGGACGGCCATTTCGAAAATTAATTTTTTCCTATGCGTCCTTAGCGCCCTCCGCGTTCGATTTTGGGTGCTGGGGTACGGGTTGCAAACGAGAAACGGGAAACGAGAGACGGTAATGATGAGCATGTTCTCCAAGCGTTACTTGCTACTGGTGGTTTTCATTCTTTTGCCGGCCATGATGTGGGCCAGCGGAAGCTTACCGGTGATTTCCTCGGTGAGTCCCAACAACGTTCCGGCCGGCCAGGTCATATCCGTCGCTGGATCGAACTTCGGGTCTTCACCGGGACAGCTCACGCTGGGCGGCGCCGTGGTCACCACCACCAGTTGGAGCTCGAACTCCATCAACTTCGCGGTGCCGTGGACGGCCAAGACCGGCGCCAATGCGGTGGTGGTCAAGACCTCCGCCGGCAGTTCATCGCCCGCCACGTTGAACGTGCAGTTCGTGCCCGTCATCACCAGCATCTCGCCCACCATCGGCCTGCCCTCTTCCCAGGTGACGGTGACGGGCACCGGTTTCGGCGCCAATACCGCGGGCACGGTCAGCTTCAACGGCGTCGCCGGCCAGATTGTGAGCTGGAGCGACACGCAGATCGTGGTGACGGCGCCCAACGGAAGCGCCGGCCGCGGTCCCGTCGTGGTCAGCTGGCAGGGCGTGAACAGCAACGGAATAACTTTCAGCTACATCCCGACTCTCTCCTATCTTTCTCCCTCCACGGTCGCGCTTACCTATGGATCGTTTGCGATTGTGGGCGAAAACTTCCTGACCAGCGCGGGAACCGTCACCCTGAACGGCGTGGCGCTGCCCATCTATTCCTGGAGCAACAACTCGATTTCCCTGCCGGTGCCGCAAAACAACTGCACCGGGCCCATTGTCGTTACTACCATTTATGGCGCTTCGAATGCATCGACTCTGACGATCACGGGCACCACGCCGGGATGCATCGGCGGCTCGCCGCTCACCATTACCGCCAACGCTTCGCCGGCGGCAAACTCCGCCGGATGGAACGACTCGAATGTGACCGTCTCCTACGCCTGCGCCGGCGGAACCGCGCCCGTGCAATGTCCGGCCTCCCAAGTGGTGAGCACGGAAGGCGCCGGCCAAGTGGTCTCGGCTACGGCCACCGACGCCGCCGGCAAAACCGCCACCGCCAAAGTCACGCTCAATATCGACAAGACCGCGCCCACCATTACCGCCTCGGCCACCAGCGGCGGCAATAAATATGCCTCCGGCAGCTGGACCGACCAGCCGGTAATCGTCACCTTCGCCTGTACCGATAGCCTCTCCGGGGTCAATACGGTTACCTCGCCGGTCACCGTCGGCACCAACGGCGCGAACCAGTCGGCCACCGGCACCTGTACCGACAAAGCCGGCAATACCTCCAGCATTACTTTCAGCGGGATCGACATCGATACCGGCAAACCGTCGCTCAGCGCCACGGCCACCACCGCCGACGGCAAGGCATATTCCGCCGGACAGTGGACCAACCAGTCCGTAACCGTATCCTTTACTTGTACGGATACCAGCTCCGGCGTGGCCACCCTGACGCCCTCGAGTCCGGTTACGCTCACCGGCCAGGGCGCCAATCAATCCGTCACCGGCACCTGTACAGACAAGGCCGGCGCCACCACCACGGTCACCTTCGGCCCTGTCGATATCGACAATACGGCGCCGCAGCTCATGGCCGCGGCCACCACCTCGAATGGCCAGGCCTATACCGCGGGAGAATGGACCAGCCTGCCGGTCACCGTTACCTTTACCTGTACCGACAGCCTGTCCGGCGTCAGCTCGGTGACCGCGCCGGTCACTCTCAGCAGCGGCTCCGGCCAGACCGTCACCGGAACGTGTACGGACAACGCCGGCAATAGCGTAAATCCGCCCGTAACCTTTGGCCCCATCAATATCGACACTACGCCGCCCATATTGACCGCCACCGCCACCACCGGCGGCTCGCCGTATACGCCGGGCCAGTGGACCAATCAGTCCGTGGTGGTGAGCTTTACCTGTGTCGACTCGCAGTCGGGAGTGGTCACCTCGCCCCCGAGCGTGACCGTCAGTACTCCGGGCGCCAACCAGTCGGTGAACGGCAGTTGTACCGACGGCGCCGGCATCACCTCCGCCATTACCTTCGGCCCCATCAATATCGACACCACGCCGCCGGTCATCACCGCCACGGCGGCCACCGCCGACGGCAAGGCCTACACCGCAGGACAGTGGACGGCCCAGGCCGTCACCGTCACTTTCAATTGCACCGACAGCGGTTCGGGCGTTAGCGCGTACACCCCGGCGACTACCGTCAGCAGCAACGGCGGCGGCCAGTCGGTGATCGGCACCTGTACCGACAACGCCGGCAATACGGCCACCACGACTTTTACGCCCATCAATATCGATACCACCGTGCCGGTGCTCGCCGCCACCGCCACCGCCGGTGGCCAGGCGTATACCGCCGGGCAGTGGACCAATCAGGCGGTTACGGTGAACTTTGCCTGCGTGGACAACACCTCGGGCGTGGCCACCGTGACGCCACCGGTAACCGTCAGCGGCGAAGGGGCGAACCAATCGGTCAATGGCACGTGTACCAATAACGCCGGCATCTCCGCCAGCATTTCCTTTGCTCCCATCAATATCGATAAGACCGCCCCGGTCATCACCGCATCCGCCACCAGTGGCGGCGTTGCGTATGTTTCGGGTCAGTGGACCGCCCAGCCGGTGATTGTGACTTTCAATTGCACCGACAGCCTCTCGGGCGTGAGCACGTTTACTCCGCCGGCCACCCTCAGCGGCAATGGCGCCGGCCAGTCGGTAAACGGCACCTGCACGGACAACGCCGGCAACGCCGCCACTACCACTTTCAGCGGGATCAATATCGATACCGGCAAGCCGGTGATCACCGCCACCGCTGCCACCGCCGATGGCAAGGCGTATGCCGCCGGACAGTGGACCAATCAGTCCGTGACCGTAACTTTCGTATGCACGGATACCGGCTCTGGCGTGGCCAGCGTGAATCCGGCGAGCCCGGTCACCATCAGCGGCGAAGGGCAGAACCAATCGGTCAGCGGTACCTGTACCGATAACGCTGGCGTCCCGGCCAGTGTTTCATTTAGTTCCATCAATATCGATAAGACTGCGCCGGTGATCACCGCCACGGCGGCGACTGCCGACGGCAAGCCTTATACCTCCGGACAGTGGACCGCCCAGGCGGTCACCGTGACTTTCAATTGCACTGACAGCCTCTCGGGCGTGAGCACGTTTACTCCGCCGGCTACCCTCAGCGGCAATGGCGCCGGTCAGTCGGTCAACGGCACCTGCACCGACAACGCCGGCAACCCCGCGACGACAACTTTCAGCGGGATCAATATTGATACCGGTAAACCCGTCTTCACGGCCACCGCTGTCACCGCCGACGGCAAGCCTTACACGGCCGGACAGTGGACCAATCAGTCCGTGACCGTAACCTTCGCCTGCACGGACAGCGGTTCCGGCGTGGCCAGCGTGAATCCGGCGAGCCCGGTCACCATCAGCGGCGAAGGGCAGAACCAATCGGTCAGCGGCACCTGTACCGACAATGCCGGCGTCCCGGCCAGTGTTTCATTCAGTTCCATCAATATCGATAAGACCGCGCCGGTCATCACCGGCACGGCGGCGACTGCCGACGGCAAGCCTTATACCTCCGGGCAGTGGACCGCCCAGTCGGTCACCGTAACTTTCAATTGCACTGACAGCCTCTCGGGCGTGAACTCGTTCACTCCGGCCACCACCCTCAGCGGCAATGGCGCCGGCCAGTCGGTCAACGGCACTTGCACGGACAACGCCGGCAACCCCGCCACTACCACTTTCAGCGGCATCAATATCGACACCGGCCAGCCGTCCATTACGGCCACCGCCATCACCGCCAACGGCCAGACCTACACCGCCGGCCAGTGGACCAATCAGGCCGTAACCGTCTCGTTTGCCTGCACCGACACCGGCTCCGGCGTGGCTACCCTCACTCCGGCGGGTCCGGTGACGCTCAGCGGCGAAGGGGCGAACCAATCGGTGAACGGCACGTGTACGGACAAGGCCGGCACCGCCGCCAGCCTCTCGTTCGGTCCCATCGACATCGATCTGACTCCGCCCACCATCGTCGCCACGGCCACGCCGCCGCCGAATGCCGCGGGCTGGAACGACAGCGCGGTCACCGTCAGCTTTGTCTGCGCCGACAATCTTTCGGGAGTGGTCTCCTGCCCCTCGCCGTCCACGGTGAGCGGCGCGGGCGCCAATCAAGCGGTTTCCGGCACGGTGAGCGATCAGGCCGGCAACTCGGCCAGCGCCAGCGTCAACCTCAATATCGATCTCACTCCGCCCACCATCCTGCAGTTGACTGCGCCCGGCACCATCACGCTCCTGAATCCGGGACAGGCTTCCGTCACCGCGCAGGATAACCTGGCCATCACGCAGGTGGTCTTCACCTTGAACGGCACGACGCTGGCCACGCTGACGACGCCGCCGTATCAGGTGAATCTGGCGGTACCGGCCGGCGCGCAGCCCGGCAACACGCTGACGCTTACCGTGCAGGTCACCGACCTGGCGGGCAACACGGCCAGCGCCAGCCAGGGCGTCATGGTGAGCACCGACGGCGTGATTGTCGGCCAGGTGCTGTCGGACGCTACCGGCCTGCCCATCCAGGGCGCCACCGCCGTGATAGAAGGCGGCAGCGGCGCGCCCGCCACCACCGACGAGCACGGCCAATACTCCGTGCCGGCCACCGGTTCGCATCTGTTTATGTCGTTCGCCACCGATCCCACGCAGTTCACCACGGTGGAACGCGAAGTATATGTGCAGGAAGGCGTGGGCACGGTCCCGGTGGATGCGCGTCTAACGCCCCTGGCCACGGCCACGCCCGTTGGCTCGGCCGGCGGTTCGGTGAGCGCCGGAAATCTGGCCATCAACGTTCCCGCCGGAGCGGTGGCCGACGGCAGCAGCCTGCAACTGACCGCGCTTTCCGGACAAGGACTCCCCGGACTGCTGCCGCTGGGCTGGACCGCCCTGGCCGCCTTCGATCTGCGCGGCAGCGCCGCCTCGTCCCTGCCGGTTACCGTCAGCGCGTTAACCGATGGCGCCGCCCATCTGGTCACCTACAACACCGGCGTGCACGCCTGGACCATGGTGACGCCGAACCTGTCGATCTCCGGCGGAAGCGTGACGCTCACGGTGGCGGGCGCGGGCGCTTTCGCGCTGGTGCAGCCGGATCAGGTAACACCGCCCTTGGCGATTGCCGATCCCGGCCAGCCTCTGGCCGGACTGTCGGTGGCTTCACTGCCGCTTTCGGCCACCAGCACCGGCAGTTTGAATCCGGCGATCATGGCGCCCACCGGAGGCACCTCCACCGCCAGCCTGCAGGTGCAGCCGCCCGGCGCGGTGCCCTCCGGTACGGTGATTCAGGCCGAAGTTTCCGAAAATTACACCTTGACCTCCGGGGAAAAGGTTTCCGAGGAGGGCCGGTTTGAGGACGTCATTCTGTACAACGCGCCCAACGCGGCCAACGGCCCGGCGATGGCCGCGCAATTCCCGGTGACGCCCTCGCATCAGTTCACCCTCTCCGATCTGGTCTCGGGCGACGTGCATCTGGACATTCTGGCGGGACGCGAAGGCGTTCGCGGACAGGCCGGGGGCAGCAACGCCGTAGTGGTGACCAACGGCAACGCCACCCTGTCGCTGGCCGGCGGCTCGCTGCCGCAGAATACGGCGGTGAACGTCGAGCCCACGAGCTTCGACCCGTTCCTTCCGCAGTCCTCCGCCATGACCGCCGTCGAGGAAGTGGCCGTCGATTTCTCCGGCCAGGTGCTGAACAGCCCGGCGCAGATTGCAATTCCCGCCGCCGGTTTGAATCCCACGGACACCTTCGCCGTCGCCTTTGTCGACCGCGTGAATGGCGTGGTCAACCTGCGTATGGTGGCGCTGGCGCAGGTCAACGGCACGCAGTTGGTGTCGGTACCCCCCTCGGGCGCGCCCTCGCTTCCCGGTATTACGCAGGAGGGCGAATACGTTTTCTATGACCTGGCCGCGCCGCTGGCGTTTATCAGCGGCAGCACCACCTCCACCGCCGGTCCGGTATCGGCCGTGGTGGCCACCGACTCGCTGCCCTTTGTGGACATCTCGACCGCCGGCGGCCAGTTCCTGGTTCCGGCGCTGGCCGGCAACGCGAACCTGACGGCGACGGTATTGAACAGCTCGCTCAGCGGCAGCGCCGCCGCGCAGGCCGTGGCGGGACAGACCGTCACCGCCAATATCACGCTGAACGGCGCCGTCACCACCGCCACGGTTACGCCGGCCAATGGCGCGCTGGCGGTCAGCCAGTCCGCGCAGATCACCGTGAAGGCCTCGACGGCGCTGAATCCGCAGTCTGTCTCGAGCGCCAGCATTACCTTGACTGAGGCCACGCCGCAAGGCAATCGGAACGTGGCCGTGCGCACCGTGCTTTCGGCCGACGCCACCACGCTGGCCATCATTCCCGCGGCCAATCTCGATCCGGCCTCCACCTTTACCATTCAGGTCGGCGGGCTTACCGACATATACAATCAGGCGGTCGCGGTTCCGGTGAGCTCGTTTACCACCATCTCGCTGGTGGCGCAGAGCTACAATCCCAATCTCATCGTCTTCAGCTTCCCCGACCAGAACGGCATGGTCACCATCAGCGCGCCGGCGGGAACGCTGCAACCCGGAACCACGGTGATGATCGTCGACCTCGGCAACGGCGTTACGCTCAGCCTGACGACCGGCAACGACGGCTCGCTGAATGGACAGTTCCCGGGCACGATCAACGACCAGCTGCAAATCACCGTGACCGATCCGAAAGGCGGTATCAGTTCGTTCACGCGTTCGCAGTTTGTAGCCCCGGATGGCAGCACGGCGGTGGGCGCCGGCGGCGGCACGGTAACCGATCCGGCCAGCGGCATGCAAATGATCCTTCCCGCCGGCGCAGTCGCGCAGGGAACGGTCTTCAAGCTGCAAGCGCTGGACGCTACCGCCTTCCCGCAATTGCCAAACTGGCAGGGAGTGAACTTCGGCAGCGGCATGCAGATCACCGCGCCCTCCATGCCTACCTTCAGCAAGGAAGTTAAGCTGGCCTTCCCGGTGCCGGCCAATGCTCCGCCGGGCGCGTTCTACTACGTGTATCGCCAGTTGACCGACCAGAACAACAACGTCTATTTCGAAACCATCGATCACGCCTTTGTGCAGGGACAAGGCGCGCAGGCCCAGGTGGTTACGGCTTCGCCGCCATTCTGCGGTTACATGAACAGCGACGGGAGCTTCCAAAACCTCGCTACTGCCTTTTTCAGCCCGTTTGGGACGGCGGTGGTAAAGACGTTCATGATGTGGGACTATGACCCCAATCAACCCGGAGTTGCGTCAGCCGGTTTGATCGTGGGCAAGATTCTGCAAACGGTTCAACCGGCTGCCGGCCAAACCACATACGCGCCATTCACTGGCTCTGCGACGATCCAGTTGACCAACTCCCCGAACAATGTGGCAATTTGGAACCCGACTTGCGGCACCTTCACTCTCTTTGATCCCCAGTGGGGTGGAGGCCCACGCAGCGTCACAGCTTACGCCAATGGGCAAACACTGCAAGCGACTGCGAATGAGGTAAATGGAATTCAGCTCGACGATGCCGATTATGACATTACCGCCGGCTTGGAACTGCTTTATCGCAACATCGGGAGGATTAATTTCACTTTGGCGCCCGTGACGCCCCCCCCGCCACCGCCGCAGGTCAATATCGGCATTTATACAGCCGATGGAAATCCCGCTCCGGGCATCGTCCAGACGGGAACGTCCCTTGCCATCACATTCACGTCTAGCTTGAGCGTCACCGGTGCGACAATCAACGGGGCTCAATATTCCGTCACGACGGATAGCTTACCAACGTCAACTGCGCCCGGCGCATACCACCTGAACACCAATCCTTATGTTCCGGGGAGCCCAGGCGATTACACGATCACTGCCACCGCGCTGCCTGCCTTGGGAGGTTCGCCAGTCACTACCAGCAGGAGTTTCCTGGTTGTGCAGGAAGGCGGAAGCAACGCCGAGGTTACTCCCCAAGTCGCGCCGACCTTTAGTTCCGTGCCGGTCAACGGCGCCACGGGTGTTGACACGTCCACAGTTCCCCAAATTACTTTCAGCGAGCCGGTTACAAATGTGGCAGGCAACGTTACACTCGTGGACGGGGAGAATAACTCCGTACCGTTCCTGATGATTGGAATTCGCCGGCCATCCGATCCGGCCGGCCCAGTCGCGAACCCCGTCGCAGCGAGCGACGTAATCACCTCTTTGACCCTCCAGCCATTGACGGGTTTGAAATTTGGCGAAGCTTATACGCTGAGTGTGGGAAGTAACATTGTTGATCTAAACACTCCGCCATTGAGGTTGGCAACCCAAGGCAATGCCAATATGGCCACCGTGCAGTTCACGACATTTGGCCCACAGGCACTTGGCAGCACCGCCCCATTCTCGTCAACTCGCCCAGTGGTGATTGGGCAGCGAGCCTATGTTGGCGAGTACGTGAATGCGTCGCTGAGTGGGTTGGATATTATCAACATCACCAATCCCGCGCTTCCAAACGAGGAAGGCGTCCAGGCCGGCTTCGTGGGCCGAGCCGTGGACGCATCCGGGCAGGCGTCTTCGCCGGTAAATAATGGCAACCCGTTGGTTGCCATTGCCGCCGGCATAGGGCAAATCCCACTTCCATCAAACATCTGGCTTTACGACGTTTCAACCCCCGACGTTCCAATACGCGTCGCAGGAGTCAGCGCCACTACCAGCGCATCTCAGGACGGAGCCCTCCTCCGAATCTTCATGAAGGATCAATACATCTATACCAGCACCTATCCCAAGGGGCTGCAGGTGATTGATCTACAGCAGGCCATCAGTGAATATAATCAAGTTTACGCTTCCAGTCCTACCGAATTCGGCGAGGCAATCAGCACGGACGGCGATGGATTTGCGTTGGATGCTGTAGTGAATACAATTCCCGTACAGCTTAACGAATATCAAGGAGGTTGCGTGCCCTCCACCCAAACCATTTGCACGCCGATGCTCGACTCATCCGGAAATGTTCTCACCATGCCGGCCACCATGCTTGATGTTAAGGCTGCCGCTTACGCACCGCCAAAGCAGAACTTTGCCACGCAGACCCTCATGGTCGCCACGGGCCGGCTGCCGCTTGTTGTCGCTGATCCGTCGCAGCCTTGGCCGGGTGCCATCTTGTACCCGCAACAGATAACGGTTGGATCGGTGCAAGACCTGAGTCAGGCGCCTTTGGCCAGTCCGGCTGGGCAGTGCCAGCTCCCGCAAAATATTTTCGGGCAGTGCAACCTGCAGAATGGGATCGCGGTCGCTCTGGGTACTGTCTCCGCAATTGACTCCCAAGGCAACACCACCAGCGAACAGGTCGCCGTCGTGGTGGGAACTGGCACAGCCAACCTTGCCGGCATTTCGACGCCGGGTGTCCCACTGCTCGCCGTGGTCAATATGAATAATCCGCAATTGCCTGTGCCACAAGGATTTATCCAGCTTGGCGCATCTCCGACGGATGTTGTTTTGAATGGCACGACCGCCTTGGTAGGTACCGGTTCCAATGTCCTGCTGATAAACATTGCCGATCCGGCGCAGCCGTTGGCTGCTGGCCAAATCACAGGCGGATTCGGCAACTTGTTGGCGATTACCCCGACTGGCTTCCTAGTTACGACCTCCCCCAGCGCGGCAAACGGAGGGCTTCAGGCCGCCGCGCTCCAACCTGTCATTGTCACGCAGTGTCCCGGTCCCATCCTGGCTGCTGTAGTTTCGGGGGCCGGTACGCAAAACCCCGTTTACCAAACCGTGCAACCGGTTCCGTGTAATATCAGTGTGGTGCCCGCGACTACGCCTGCCGCGACCGCTAACTTCAGCCTCACGCAGGCAAATCAGGTCCCAGTGGTTCCCAGCAGCACTGTTGCCCTCGCCAGCGACGCTGCTCAGGTCCAAATCCCAGCAGGTACACAGATCACCGGAAATTCAGTGAATGCGCAGTCGGCCGCTGTGAACTCGCAATCCGGTGCGCACATACCGAGCTTAACCCAAACAATTCCCGTTGGTACCGTGCATATCGTGGTCGACTCGGATAATGACACGAATATCGATCCGGTGAAAGACCCGGCTGCGGCACAGGCGGGATCGAAGTTTGCCTTCTGGCAGGCTGATCCTAATAACCACTCTATCAACGGGGGACAGGATGCGCTGCTTGACTACGCGTCCCTGCGTGTATACGTGAGTGAGGTGCCCGACCCGAGTGTTGGAAAGATCCAGCTATTGCTGTCCAGCAATAACTCTACCGCTTCATGGGTGCTTACTAAGAATGTTGCCGTGCCTGACGGATCAACTGATGCTGTCGCAGCCTCCAATGAAAAGCTCTACTTGGTAGATACCAGTGGCTCGTCTGCGGCGACAAGCCAGGGTGGTGCCACGGCTATCAATCAAGTAGCTGTCACTAACTCGACCGCTGTTGTGTGCGGAGCGAATAGCGGAAACTCGTTTGAATCCAAGCTGTGTGGGTCGGTAGCAGGACGCATCGAACTGCCCGCTATCCAGGCCGGGAAGATGTATGATTTATTATTCTCGTATTTGACCGATACGTGTCTCAGCCAAGCATCAGATCCCGCGTCCTGCCTCCAGGATACGTCCTGGACGCTGAAAGCCGTCTTGTTGAAGAACGATCAATCGACCGTGATTTTGGATCAGATTCCCGTCGATATACGTCCACTGCAGGAACGTATGACGGTCTACACTATGAGGTCTGGCGTTTTGCAGCCGCTCTATACGCCCGTCCTTCTGCAGCCGTGGATGGATATTCCGTCGGCGGCCACAAAACTCAACCTACTCGTACACGGATATAACGTTAGTCAAGCACAGGCGACTCAGACTCAACCTGGGCAGACGGCATTTTTCCCCAATTACTTTAAACGGCTCTATTGGACCGGGTATCCCGTAATGATAGCGCAGGGCAATGTTCAAACTGTGGGGATAACCTGGGCCGGAGATATATCCCTGCTCAACTGGCCTGATGATGAATACAGCGCACTGATTAGCGGAGCTCCTCTCGGAAACTTTTTCAGTGCACAGGCTGCAGCTGGAAGAACGATGAGCGTAATCGCGCACAGCGTTGGCAACATGGTGGTGAATAGTGCTTTTACAAGACCAGAATCGGCCGGAGCACTTACGGCCCACGCTATTAGCGGCTATGTGATGAATGAAGCAGCTATTCCCTCTGAGGCATTTGATCCGCTCAGCGCCGCCGCACCCAGCCCTAATCTCGCATCGAATGCAATATCAGATGACGGCTACAGTGGAGACCAAATCTGGCAAAGCCAATACAACGACTTCACGACAGCTCAGCAGCAGGCCTGGAACGGTATCCTGAGTGCCCAGACTTATGTCACTCTTCCACATCCTTATTACTCTTTGAGATGGACACAGCAAAGGCCCCCGAACGGCGTTCCAGATAGTGCGCCTGCGGATACCGTTCCCCAGCGCGGGTCGTGGCTCGGCTTTTTCGCAAGCAATCCGAGCCAAGTAACCATTACCAACACAGTTAACGCGAACGACTTCGTTTTGGGAAGAATCTGGTGGAGTGCACAATATTTTGAAAAACCCAACATTTCTCAAAGTACGACATACTATACTGTATTCACGAACCTACTGACCTTCGGCCAGCAAGATGATGCGACTAAACAATTCTGGGGGAGCTTGCGAAACACCGATGCAGGGCAGGAGATGACCTGGGCACAATACTGTTCGATCCCGAGCCCGTGCGCACATTCTAATATTACGCGCCAGTGGGCGGAGTTAGCGTATTGGTTCCCTTCGATTTCATACGCTGAAGGTGCTGGCGGTCTCGCATATAACGGTGGCACTACAGCGCCTGCGACTCAAACCGTCACATCCGTTGATTTTAGCGCGTACTCCCCGCTTGCAAGTGGACTCGGGGCGGCAACGCATTCCTATCTTTCAATGCAGCCATACTCGGTGGTGTTCTCGGCGTGGACTCAAATTCGAACCTCACTTAAATAGGAGCTCAGCGAGTACATATGCATAGACTAAGAGTGTTATATCGTGGTCCAAGGAAGTGGGTGATATGGTTGAACGGCGGGATTTCTTGCGCCGCTCTTATTCCATTTGTTCTTCGAGTCTTTCTTCGATTCTCATCACGAGCCGGAGGAGACTGGATGGCGATTCCGATTTGGAGTGCTCTGGTAATTCTCTATGAGGTGCAGCATATTGGACCCTACGTCTGCTTTGGAATGATAGTTTCCACGAGCATACTGCTCCTCATTCCAGGTATTCCGTGGAAGGTCAAAATGGCAACTGCCGCAATTGAGCTGACTGCGTGCGCAGTTTTGTTTAGAGATGTGGGTGCGCTTAGAATGGTATTTAGGAATGGCCTTCTGGGCTGATTCTGATCAAGCTGCACCTCGGTGACCGTATGTTATACATGATAAGGAGTGGCCCTATGTGTTTTGCGAGGTTCAGGTTCTCATTTCTCATTATCGTTCTGTCGCTGAACGCGGTCGCGACAGGTTTCGCCCAGATGAAACCGGGGGACCGCCGTAAGGCGTTTGGAGAAGTACGTGCGTCCATAATGGAATCGATATTAACCGCCGTCTATCCGGGCGCAAAGGTGCAATGGGAGCCGGATTTAATGGTGCAGATGCCCGGTGACAAAGCTCGGGCAGTGCAGGTGCCGGTCTCTGTGAGGGGCAATATGGGCGGCGGCCTGGAGGGCGTGGCGACGATCGAATTCGAAGGAAGTAAAGAGAGATTTATTTCCGAGGCACAAAACTTTCAGCGCAGCGATAGCCCAGGGTTCTCGACGGTGTTAGTTGTTTTCCGCGCGGATACAGCATTCCGCATCACTAAGTACAAGAAGGTGATGCTTGACCCCGCAGAGGCATTGACTGAGATCAAGACGATGTCGATTGAGGATTGGTCAGAAAAGGAATGGCCGACCTTGAATATCCAGTACGATACTCATTTGGCAAACCGCGACTCCTTTACTACCATCGAGTGGCACGGCGTCCTTGATGCGACCAGCAGTCAATTTGTTAGTCGGTTACCCTACGGGATTTCAAGGAAGGTGAGGGGCGGTCCCGAGCAATCGTACAGCTTCTCGATTGGGCGAACCAGCCCCAGCAACCTTCTGATCTCGGATCAGCAGAAGGGGATAAGTCACCAGTACGCTTGCTACGACCCGTGTGTTGTAGACGGGCGGACTCTGTTATCGGAGTGGGTCAAATGAAAATGGGCTGCGGCAGAGCAGTTTATGAACGCGGCTATGGAAGCGGTCTGTGATTCGATAAAGCTTGAGCACCGGCGACCATTGGGTGTTTACGCTGGACCCGACGACGCAGACCTATACCGTAAGCGCTCCGGGGGACGAGCACGCAACTCTGGCGCAGAACGCCACCAGCGGCAACTACGTGATTACCTTCGCCGACGGCAGCAAGGAGACCTTCCTGCCAACCGGCTATCTGCTCTCGCTGGCCGACCGCAACGGCAATCAGACGACGGTCGGCTACGACACGGCCAATCGCATCACCCAAGTGACGGACGCGGCCGGACGGGTGCTCAACTTCAATTATCCGGACGGCAAGACCGCGCAGGCGCAGTCGCTTTCCGACACGGTGGGCACGGTGGCCACCTACGCCTATGCCTCCTACTGCCCGGCCGTGACTTCGTGCACCAACTTGCTCAAGACGGTGACCTACGCCGACGGCTCGAGCCTGAACTTCCAGTACCTGGGCAGCGGCAACCGGATCACCAACGTCGCCGACGGCGACGGCAAGACCCTGGAGGCCCACACCTACGACAGCAGCGGGCGTGGCTTGACCTCGGCGAAGGCCAACGGCGTCGAGATGGTCAGCGTCACCTACACCGCCAGCGGGACCACCGAGGTGACGAACTCTGCCGGAGCGCAGACGCGGTACGGCTATTACCCGGTAGGCGGCCGGACGCGGGTCAGCTCGGTCACCGGACCGGGCTGCGCCACCTGCGGCAGCGCCAACACTAGTTTTGCCTATGACGCCAATGGCAACAAAACGGCAATCACCGACGCCAACGGCAATACCGTCCAGTACACCTACGACGCCAGTAGCAACGTGCTCAGCAGCACAGCGCACGCCGACGCCAACACAACGGTGACCACGCAATACACTTACAACAGCTTTGGCGAGGTGTTGACCGCGACCGATCCGCTGGGCAATGTTACCACCAACAGCTACGATGCCAAGGGCAATCTGCTCAGCACTATGACGCCTTCGCCGGATGGCGTGCAGGCGCCCAGCGTCACCAAGTTCGGTTACGATGCCAAAGGCGAGCTGACCAGCGTTACGGACCCGCTCAATCACGTTACGACGCTGGCCTACACCTTGGCGGGGCTGGTGCAATCGGTGACCGACGCGCAAAGCAATACCACGCAATACGGCTACGATGCCCGCGGTAACCGCACTTCGGTAACCGACGCGCTGCAGAACGTCACGAAATTCGCGTATGATGCCATGAACCGGCTGACGAATGTGACCTACCCGGACAACAGCACGGCCAGCTTCGCCTACGACCAGCGCGGGCGGCGGATCTCGTCCACCGACGGCAACGGCCACGTCACGAAATACGCCTATGACGACGCCGACCGGCTGATCACCGTCACCGATGCGGCCAATAATGTCACCGCCTACGCTTACGACAACGAAAGCAACCTGACCAGCATTACCGACGCCATGAATCGCGTGACGTCGTTCACCTACGACAGTCAGAACCGGGTGGTGCAGACAACCTTCCCGTCGAAGCTGGCGGAGACGTACACCTACGACGGCAACAGCAATCTGTTGACGAAGACGGACCGCAAAGGGCAGACGATCTCTTACACGTATGACGGACTGAACCGGCTGACCTCGAAATCCACCGGCGTGCAGTACAAGTACGACCTGGACAGCCGCCTTCAGCAGGTCAGCGACTCCACAGGCGCCTACAGCTTCAGCTACGACAATCTGGGACGCCTGCTGGGCACCAGCACGCAATACTCGTTCCTGCCAGGCCAGACCTTCAGCAATAAGTACTTGTACGATGCTGCCTCGAACCGGACCGGCTACACCGATCCCGCCAACGGCAGCAACACCTACGGCTACGACTCCTTGAACCGGCTTACGGCCCTGAACGCGGCGGTGGGCGGACAGTTCACATTCAGCTACGATGCCTTAGGCCGCCGCAACCAGTTGGGCCGGCCCAACGGCGTGAATACCGCCTACCAATACGACAGCCTGTCGCGGCTGCAAGTGGTGCTGCACCAGACGGGCGCCGGCGCTGACGCTTCGACCCTCGACGGCGCTGCTTATACCTATGACAACGCCGGCAACCGCACCAGCAAGACGAATGAGATGAGCGGCGTGACCGAGAATTACGGCTACGACCCCATCTACGAACTCAAGCAGGTAATGCAAGCCGGATCGGTCAGCGAGGCTTACAGCTACGACGCTGTGGGCAACCGGCTATCGACCGCCGTGGATACGGGCTGGAACTACAACAGCTCGAACGAACTTACCGCGCGGCCGGGACTCAGCTATACGTACGACAATAACGGAAACATGCTCACCCGCAGCGACGGCACGCAATTTACCTGGGACATCGAGAACCGCCTTACGCAGGTAACGCAACCCGGCGGCGGGACGGTGACCTTCCAGTACGATCCGTTTGGGCGGCGCGTTCAGAAAGCGAGCGCCGCGGGCACGACGAACTACGTGTACGACGCGGCGAATGTTGCGGCCCAGCTCGATGCATCAGGCAATGTGGTTGCTGAATATGCTCAGGGCGAGGGCGTCGACGAGCCGCTTGCCCTGCAGCGCAACGGCGCGACTGCATTCTACCAGGCCGACGGTTTGGGCTCGATAATATCACTGACTGACGCATCTGGCGCGGTGACAGACACGTACGCTTATGATGCGTTCGGCAATGTGATCGCAGACGGTAGTACGGTGAACCCGTATCGCTACACAGGTCGCGAGTGGGATGCCGAAACTGGTCTGTATTATTATCGCGCCAGATATTACGACCCTCAGACCGGGCGCTTCATCAACGAGGATCCAATTGGCTGGGTCGCCGGCCCAAATGGCTACGCCTACGTGGCCAACAACCCGTTGTATTTCACAGACCCGGAGGGTCTGATGGCGCACTTCGCGCACGCGGGCAATGTGATAACCGTCTCGGCTTCAATCACAATATACGGTCCGCGGGCGAACGCCGCTCTTGCCGCTCACTGGCAACAGATGATCAACGATGCCTGGAATTCTAACCCACAGGGTTGGCATGTCGGACAATGTATAGTTGTGTTTAACATCACTGTCATCGCCGACCCGGCGCACAACACGGCAGCGCAGGCAACACCCGCCGACAACAAGGTATATGTTAGGCCTAATGGCTTTCGATCATGGGTTAGCGCAACTCCAGGTGCAAGCTATGGGGAATGGGCAGCCGATGCAGGCTGGTCAGTAGAACACGAAACTGGACACCTTATGCGTTATCTGAATCCAGCCAGCGGCAAAAGGGATGACTATCACGATGTTCAACAGGGAAATCAGGTGTTCTCAGTGCCGGATGCCGGTCATGCTGGCCATATGATGGGTGATTTTGGCGGTGTTGTAAATCAGCATGAAGTCGAGGATATTCTCCATAACAACGGGTGCGGATGCCATCAGTGAAGGAGGTATTTATGCGTTTGTGGGCACTCGTCTTTTTGACGGGCGTTCTTGAAGCCGCAGCAAGTTCCCAGAGCGGTGGACACACGTCGCAACGGTTTGTTTTGCTTGATTTTGCGGAGCGTCATGTTTCCATTTTTGTCTTGGGTGAAAGTGATCTGTCCAAGTTTACCCCGAAAGACGCTGGGCTCAAGGTTGTTGCAGATAGTGCGAAACGTACGCTCCGAGTTTCCGGGATAGGAGAGATGAGCTACGGGAGGCATGTCATAGCTCTGTCCGGTGCGGGAGTTGCGGTAGACGGCAAACCACTTTCTTCAAAAAGCCGGAATTTTGTGTTGACGCCAACCGGCGAGATTCACGAAGGTTTTGTGCGTACATTTGACGGCAAACCCGGGGAAAAGTGAAGATGCATTTGAAACTCGGCAATGGGGGACAGCCGAGCGCCGGGATAAACCGGCACATGATCGGGGATGAAAGAGCCCCACAGGAAAGGAGAAGCGACTCCATCTTGACCTCGAGTCTTGCCTGGGTGATCGCGAGGTCATCCAGTTGAAGCGTAGACAGAGGCACTGGCGGGCAGGGTATTGAGCTCCGAAAACAGCGATCCGAGTGCCGACTCTTTGGCTGTCGTGGGAAGGCAACATCGACGAACGGCGATAAATTCGCGAGCCGTCGCCGGACTCGGCGTAGTCAAAGACCCCTCGCACGTCAGGAAATCATGTGCACGAGAACCGGGAGATCTCCACAGCGCCTGCGCCAGCAGGCCGGTCCGAGAAGGCCAACAACCAAAATGCGGACACGTACGCTGCGGAGGAGTCGGATCGCGCTATAGTACCGATGAAACTTGTGGTTTGCCAAAACTCAAAGTTTGATGGTTTTGGACGCAAGCGGAGTGTTTTGACGCTGTCGGCTTTGGGCGCGATTTGCAGAAGAGGTTGCTTTGGAGTCGGAATGGGAGTTTTTCGGCGGCTAACTGGCGAACCCGGACACACTTTTCCCGTGAGTTCTGAGGGAACCCAAGCGCACCAACCATTACGCCGCGCGGTCGTAGCGATGATGCAGCCCGCCGAGACGCGAGCGAGACACGATAGCGGCAGTATTGCCGGGGTCGGCTCGAGCACGTGGTTCGGGAGTCTGCTTGTCGAGGCCGAGGTGCGTGCGGTCCTCGTGATAGTAGCGGACGTAATCGGACAGCAGCCTTTTCAGATGCCGTTCGTTAAGAACAATTACATGGTCGAGCAGGTCGCGGCGGCAGCTTCCGACCCAGCGCTCGGCGATGCCGTTCTGCCAGGGACTGCGAAACGATGTCCGCGCCGGATTGCCGCCCATTGCCTTCACGGCGGCAATCACTTCCGGGCCAAACCGGGAATCGCGGTCGAAGATCAGGTGGCGGTGCGGCGAGTCGTAAGGAAAGGTTTCCCGCAACTGCTGCACCACCCAGGCGGAAGTCGGATGGCGGGTGACGTTGAAGTGCAGGATGCGGCGACGGTCATGGGCAATGACGAAAAAGCAGTGCAACAGGCCGAAAGTCAGGGTGGGAACGGTGAGGAAGTCCATGGCGGCAATGGCTTCGCGGTGATTGCGTAGAAACGTCAGCCAGCGTTTGGCGGGCTCCGGGTTGCGGGGTGCGCGCCGCAGCCAGCGCGCGACGGTGCGTTGGGAGAGGTCAAAGCCGAGCATTTGCAGCTCGCCATGGATGCGCGGCGCGCCCCAGGTGGGATTCCCGGCGGCCATCTGAAAGATGAGCGCGCGCACTTCCGGGCTGAGCGGCTTGCGTCCCGCGCGGTTCCGGTGGCGGGAGAGCCAAGTCCAATAGAGGCGAAAGCCGGCGCGATGCCAACGGACCACGGTGGCGGGAGTGACCACGACCAGCGCCTGCCGCCAATGGGACCAGAAGCGGCGGGCCAGAACCCAGAACAGTTTATCCAGGGGGCGGAGCCGGGGCTTTGCCTGGCGGCGCTTCAGCAGCGCCAACTGCTGCCGCAAGGCAAGGTTTTCCAGAAGCAGGTCGCGGCGGGATCGCCACAGCCGCGGGAGCGAACTGCCCACAACGCGAAGTAAGTTCAACATGGGAAAGAGAGTTGTAACAGAGCCGGCTCGGGCTGGTTAGGGGAATCGGACTCCGCAGGCGTGGCCACTCACACCTGTTTACTGCTGATTTATTCTGGTGGCGGCGGCTGGACTCGAACCAGCGACCTACGGATTATGAGACCGTCGCTCTAACCACCTGAGCTACACCGCCACGGTGTGAGTGAGAGTGGGACGGACAGGAATTGCCAAACGCCCCGTAGCATTGATTCTAAAGCCCCACAGCCAAAGGCGCAATTGGCAATCACGACACAACGCCGCCGGCTGTCGGCCCTCGGCCGTCGGCCGGAAAGCGGGCGACGACGTCCAGCGGCTGGTTTCGGCTGTCTGGCCGAAGGCCGAGAGCCAACAGCCGACGACCAGCTTGCGTCCTGCTGCATCCAATCAATCAGGTTATGAGATTCGGGCATGGCCATGCGGCGCCGTTGGTGTTCGCAACTTCCGGTATAATAAAAGGTACTGGCCGGACATCCGGGCGAGGCAGGCAGAGGTCGCCGGACGCATTCGCCAATTCCCTATAAAGAAGTTACATGTCAAAGACCGCAAAGATTACCATCCTCAGCGTATCCCTGGCCCTGGTCCTGTTTTCCGTGATCGGCGGACTGGGTGTTAAGGCGTCCACCGACGACGGCGCCTACCGCCACATCGAGGTTTATTCCGAAGTGCTCTCGCGCATTCGCAGCGAATACGTCGAAGAGCCCAATATGACGGCGGTGACCGACGGCGCGCTGCACGGCCTGTTGGAATCGCTGGACGCCAATTCCAGCTACCTGACTCCCGGCGAATACAAGGAGTTCAAGGCTCATAAGACCTTGGGCAAGGCGGGCATCGGGGCCACGATTTCCAAGCGGTTCGGGTATGCCGCCGTGGTGTCGGTGATTCCCGGCGGCCCGGCGGATAAGGCCAATCTGGAAGATGGCGACATTTTCGAGTCCATTGAGGGCAAAAGTTCGCGCGAGCTGTCGCTGGCCGAGATCCAATCCGCGCTGGATGGACAACCGGGTTCAACCGTGAACTTGTCGGTGGTACGCGCCCGGCGTGCCGAGCCGGTGAAGGTGACGATCACGCGGGAAGTGGTTTCGATTCCTGCGGCGACGGAAAAGATCCTGGACGATGGCGTCGGTTACATCGAGGTCAAAGCGCTGACCAAAGGCAAGAGCCAGGACATTGCCAACCAGATCAAGGCGGCGCAGAAGGCGGGCGCTAAAAAACTGATTCTGGATCTGCGCGATGTTTCCGAGGGCGAGGAGGAAGAAGGCGTGGCCACGGCCAACCTGTTCCTGGACCACGGCACCATCGCCTACTTGCAGGGCCAGAAGTATCCGCGCCAGAACTTCAATGCCGAGGCCGCCAAGGCCATTACCAAGCTGCCCCTGGTGGTGCTGGTAAACCACGGCACGGGCGGTCCGGCGGAGATCGTGGCGGCGGCGATCCTGGAGAACGCACGCGGCGACGTTTTGGGCGACAAGACCTTCGGCATAGGCTCCATACAGAAGACCATCGAGATGGAAGATGGCTCCGCGCTGATCCTTTCGGTGGCCAAATATTATTCGCCCAGCGGCAAGGCGATCCAGGATACGGCGGTGACGCCGAATATTCTGGTGGCCGACAATGAAGACGATTTTGTGGCTCCGGAAGACGAGGACACGAATCCGAACGCGCCCTTACAGAAGGACAAAAAGGCCGGCCCCGACGACCAGCTCCATCGCGCCATCGAAGTTTTGAAGAACGGCGACAAGAGCGCCGTGGCCTCGACCCCCGCTGCCAATGCCGCGCAGCCGGCCGCTCCGCAGATGGGGAATCCGCTGCTGAAGAAGTAAGAAGGCCGTTTCGAGTTTCAGGTTTCGAGTTTCCAGGACGGTTGTGCACACGACCATCTGGAAGCTGGAAGCTCTTTTTAGACTTGCAACTTGAAACTGGAAACTTGAAACTGGCCTCAGATGTCTTCCGCTCCCACAGAGCCGGCGCGCGTCCGGCGGCCACATCCCTCCGGCAAGCTGGTTGGACGCCTACTGTTTGGCGTGCTGGTGCTCCTGGCGGCGTTGGCGGGAACCTTTGCCGGCCTGCTGGTGGTCTACTCCACCGATCTGCCGGAGGTGAGCGAACTGGAGAACTACCGGCCCGCCACCACGACGGAACTTTACGATATCCAGGGCCGCGTCATCGGTTCCTTTGCGTTGCAGCGGCGCGTGATCGCCACGTACGACGATTTCCCCAAGGTGCTGCGTGACGCTATTCTTTCCACCGAAGACAAGG
>Ga0326728_10005984_pt1 | contig 33386 bp, 31 predicted proteins | sample MB3enrmetagenome_FD_207602 | JGI IMG/M metagenome (GOLD analysis project Ga0326728, IMG submission 207602) | Lab enriched peat soil microbial communities from McLean, Ithaca, NY, United States - MB31MN | ecosystem: Environmental > Terrestrial > Soil > Wetlands > Peat | place: USA: New York... | reverse complement strand
TTTGCGTGGCCATGGACCTCAAGAAAAGGCTCTTTTGGAATATCACGGAACGTGGCGTCCTTGTACCTGGCAAGCAGGTCGTCCGGCATTTGAGTGTGCGGCGAATGCGTGTCCGTATAGCCGACAAAGAGAAAGAAAGGTTTATTCGCGGTCGCTTGGTCACCGTAGTGAAGTTGCAGAAAGCGCAGTGCCTGCTCCGTCAGCAAAGACGATTGAAATCCGTCAACGGTGACGTGCTGTCCATTGTCGGAGAACTGTTGCGTGCCCAGGTGCGGGTACTGGTTTACCCAGTAGCTATACCAGAAATCAAAGCCTGGGTGAGGGTACCTTTCCTTGCCGCAATGCCATTTCCCCACCAGGCCGGTGTGATAGCCGGCATTTTTTAATAATTCGGAAAGGAGAGTCTGACCCTCCAACCACGGAAAGGCATAAGCCTGCTTGGTTTCTTCGATCCAATCGTGAATCCCATGCTGCGACGGCATCAGGCCCGTGAAAAAACTGGCCCGAGCAGGAGAGCAGACGGGACAAGTCGTAAACGCATTCGTCATGCGCACGCCATGGCGAGCTATACGATTCATGTTGGGGGTTTGAACTTCTGAATTCCCAAAGGCCTGCTGAAGCCATTGGCCATGGTCATCGCTTAGGAAGACTAAAATATTGGGTCGGGCCGTCGCGGACGGCCCTTTCGTAAGTTTGGCATCGGCTGCTTTCTCTCCCATACCGAGGACCGAAGAAGCCGTTGCCACACCAATAGACTTTAAGAGACTTCGCCTCTTTATCTTCATTTTGCCCATCCGCAGGTCACAACCATAAACTGACAACAAGGCTGAGACCTGAGCGTTGAATGTCGCCGCTTTACGCCCGTCCGTGGCCTTCAAAATGACTCAATGACCCAATGACTCAATGATCCAATGACCCGATGAATCAATGACCCAATTCCCTCAGTCCATCCACATACCGCCGTTCACTTCCACCGTTTCGCCCAGCATGTAGCGCGCCGCGGGAGAGGCCAGGAACAGGATGACGTCGGCGATTTCCTCCGAGGTGCCGGAGCGGCCCTGGGGAATATTCGCCACGAGTTTCGCCATGAGCTCGGGCGTGGTGTGACGTTCATGAAACGGCGTCGCGATCACTCCCGGATTAATGCCATTGACGCGAATTCCCATCGGGCCCAACTCCTTGGCCAGGGCTTTGGTGAGGGTCACCACGGCGCCCTTGGCCGTCGCGTAAGCGGCAACGCCCACTCCTCCGCCGTTGCGTCCGGCGATGGAGGAGACGTTGATGATGCATCCGCTCTGGCGCGCCGCCATTTCCTTCCACACCGCTTGCGTGCACAGGATGACGCTCTTCACGTTCAAGTTCATGACCTGGTCCCAAAACTCCTCGGTGATCTCCGCCAGAGGACGCCGCGCGACCATGTCGCCGGCGTTGTTCACCAGGATGTCAATGCGCCCCCATTGCTTGCGCACCGCCTCCACCAGGGCTTGAACTTCCTGCTGGTGCGTCACGTCGGCGCGAATCGCCAGGGCTTCGCCCCCCGCCTTGTGGATGGCTTCCACCGCCTCCTCTGCGCCTTTTTGATTCTTGAGGTAGTTCACTCCCACGCGCGCACCTTCGCGCGCCATGGCTTCCGCCGTCGCCCGGCCAATGCCGCTTGAGGCTCCGGTAATTAAAGCTACTTGTCCTTGCAGTATCATTCCATCCTCCTCTTTGATCCGCAGATGACGTGGATTGCACAGATTACCCAAAATTCCTGTCGGCACCCACGGCGTAATCCGCGTCATCTGCGAATTGCTTTTTCTTCGCCCTCTGAGCCGTTGGAAACCGAACGCTGTATCCTAGCGCATCCTGCATCGCACGCCAACTACCCTGACCAAGCGAAGCAGGAGTGCCAAGGCAGGGCCACCTTGGAACAAACTCATGAGTCTTTCCCAATTTGGAACGCCTGCGGTCCGCTGAGGCGCTGCCCAAAGGGTTGGACAGCTTCCTTCAACCTCCCGGAACCCCAGCAAAAATAAGGGCTTTTCTTGCCCCTTCGGACCCGGAGGGCTTTCTGCGGTAATTCCCTGCCTTGTGGACTGCGACTTGCTTTTTCTGCCCATGCGTATATGGCCAACTTTACCCAAGCGGAATGGAAAGTAAGCAAAGCCTGCCCAGGACATGCGCTCTTTCTATTCTGGGCACTGGCGGTGCTGATGGCCGCAGGCAGCGTCGGGTGCAAGAAATCTCCCCCTGCCCCCAATAGTCCCGGCAAAGATTCCCACCCCTCGCCCGTCAAGGCCGTCATGCATCTGGAAAGTTTTGTGGTGAACCTGGCGGATCCCGAAGAAAACCGTTTCCTCCGGGTGGGGATTGACCTGGGGTTGGAAAACGCGCCTTCCGCCAAGGAGGGTAAGGGAGGAGAAGGCGAAGTCCCCACCGCGCGCATCCGGGATTGCATTCTGGAGGTGCTGGCCACGTGGCACTCGGATGCTCTGCTGGCCCCGGAAGGCAAGCAGAAACTCAAGGATGAACTTGTCCACGCGCTTCGGGCGCGGGTGCCCGAGTTGGGAGTGAGAGAGGTCTATTTCACGGATTTCCTCGTGCAACGTTGACTTATGGGAAATGAGTCCCCAACCCGCGTGGTGGACGCCGTTCCCGCACCACGGGAAATTTGGCCGGAGGCGCTGGAACTGCCTTGCCAGCTTTATGTCGCCTTAGAAGTTCCTCATTTCACCGTGCGTGACCTTCTTTCTCTCAGCGTCAACTCGCTGGTGGATACGGGACGCCGGGAAGGCGCGCATGTGCCCGTCATGGTGGGCGGCGTCATGGTGGGGTGGGCGGAATTTGATGTGATTGACGGCCGGTTAGCGGTTCGGTTGACGGAAATGGTTTGAACTGCGCCGCCTGACCTGACCGGGAGAAAGGAACAAGAGTTATGGAAGCCAATGTCGCAAGCCACGCTCCCTCCGCGCCGGAGGCACCCTGGGCGGCCGCCCTTAAGAACTTGGGGCAATGGGCCTGGCGCGCCGTGGCGACCCGCAAAACCCGGCGCCTGCGGGTGTGCGAGACGTTATCGCTCGGCGAGCGGCGTTTCCTGGCGATTGTGGAGTTCGACCGCGAGGAATTTCTGGTGGGGGGTAGCGGAAATTCTCTGGAGCTCCTGGCTCGCCTGCGCGAGGGAAGGGTGATTGCGGAACCTTCCCTGCCGCGGGAGTCGCGCGCCCTTTAAGGGTTGGGGATTTCTTTCATGAAGCAATTCTGGTCGCAACGATGGGCGAGGTGGTTGGCGGTGGGAATTGCCGCCGGGGCGTTTCCCACGGCGGTTTATGCCGCGCCGCCGGCCGCGCCGAACGGGCTGATGATTCCGGGCCTGACGCCGGGCAGTTCGTCGTTGCCCTGGAATATTATCGTCCTGCTCACCGTTCTGACCCTGCTGCCCGCCCTGCTCCTCTCCATGACGCCATTCGTAAGGTTGCTGGTGGTCTTTCACTTCCTGCGCCAGGCGCTGGGAACCCAAAACACCCCGACCAATCAGACGCTGATTGGGCTGGCGCTGTTCTTGACCTACTTCGTCATGCAACCCGTGGGGGCGGATGTCTATCAGACCGCCATCGTTCCTCTGCAGAGCAATCAGATTAATGCCATGGAGGCATTGGACCGGGGTGCCGTGCCGGTGCGGCGGTTCATGCTGAAGTTCGCCCGCCAGAAGGATTTGGCGCTGTTTGTGGAGTTGGCCAAGGAACCTCGGCCGAATCGTCCGGATGACCTTTCCATGCGGGTGGTGATTCCCGCCTACATCCTCTCGGAATTGAAGGCAGGGTTCCAAATCGGGACGATCTTGTTTTTCCCCTTCCTGGTGATCGACCTGGTGGTGGCGTCGATTACCACTTCGGTGGGAATGATGCAATTGCCGCCCGTGGTGATTTCCACTCCGCTGAAGATTTTGCTCTTCGTCATGGTGGACGGCTGGAATCTGGTGGTGGGTTCATTGATGAAAAGTTTCTATTGAGGTTTTCTTATGACCCCGGACGTCGTTGTGCACCTGGCGCGTGAAACTCTTCTGACCTCTTTGTTGCTGGCTGCGCCCATTCTGGCGGTGGCAACCGTGGTGAGCCTGCTCATCAACATTGCCCAGGTGATGACCTCCATTCAGGAGCATACGGTGGCCACCGTTCCGAGACTTGCGGTGGTGGCCGTCACCGCCTTTGTTCTGATGCCGTGGATGTTGCGCAAATTAATGGATTTCACCGTGCAGTTGTTCGCCGATTTCCATCGCTGCCTGGGGTAAGGCGCGAGGAGGGAAAAGTGGGTTTGGGACTGGAAACGCTGGTCGGGCGCGTCTTGATGGTGGGCACGCGGGTGAGCGCGCTGATGGTGTTCGCGCCCTTTCTGGCGAGCGCCACCATTTCGCCCCGCATCAAGGCGGGCTTCACCGTGGTGCTGACGGCCCTGCTCTACCCCGCCGTGTCGCCATATTTGCCCCCCTTCTCCGGCGCGAGAGGGTGGCAGGTGGCCGGCGGTGAGTTTGTCGTGGGTCTGACCATGGGGATTACCCTCCAGTTTGTCTTTGAGGGAGTGGAATTGGCAGGGCAGGTCGTAGGGTTTCAGGTTGGGCATTCGCTGGCGAATGTCTTCAACCCTTTGTCGGATGCCGACACGCCTCTCCTCGCTAATTTCTATCAGGCAGTCGCGCTGCTGATCTTCCTTCAGTTGGACATTCATCATTGGGTGCTGCGGGGTCTGGCTAAAAGCTTCCAGTATTGTCCGCCGGGAACGGTGGTGGCAAATCCCCTGGTGGCCGAACAGGTCTGGCGAGCCGCCGGAGGCATGCTGGTCATGGCGGTCCAGATTGCCATTCCCACCCTCCTGGCGACGATGCTCATCGATATCTCCCTGGGTTTTCTGGGGCGGGCTTCCCCGCAGCTTCCGGTGATGTTTGTGGGGATTTCCGTCAAGAGCGTCGCGGCGTTTCTAGTGATCATGGGGACATTGCGGTATTGGCCGGGGTTGCTCGAGCGGTACTTCGGAGAAGCGCTGACGGCCAGTGAGCAACTGATGCATTTGGCTCGATAGGGAGCAGAACGCGTGGCGGACGAAAGTCGCACTGAACAAGCAACACCGCGGCGGCGGCAGCGAGCCCGCCGCGAGGGCGACGTCCCGCGCAGCCGGGAACTGCCTGCCGCGCTCGCCATGATGACCGTGGTGCTGTTTCTCTGGTGGTACCCGCAGAACTGGAAGGCTGACTGGCGCAGTTTTATGGAACGGACTCTCACCCTCGCCGCCCACAGCGATATGGCGGGGGGCACGCCGGTGCTCAACTGGGTGGCGTGGAAGGTGTTGGTTTGGGCGGCGCCCAGCTTGGCCCTGGCATGGCTGGTTGCCCTCGCCGGCAGTTTTGTACTGGGAGGATTCGTGGTGGCCCCGGCGGCTCTCGCCCCCAAACCGCAGCGGCTCAATCCCGCCAGCAATCTCGGAAAGTTGTTTTCGCTCAGCGGGCTGCAAGGACTTTTGAAGTCGCTGGTTCCTTCCGCCTTTGTGCTCTACATCGCGGTGGCCATTTTGGTCCGGGACTGGAGCCAGATTCTGCAAATGTGCCGGGTGGGCATCCGGCCATCGCTGGGTTGGATGCTGACGCGCATCTTCGAAATTTCCTGGAAGGGCGGACTGGTTTTCATCCTCTGGTCAGGATTCGATCTGCTGATCGCCCGCATGAACTTCGAGCGCCAACTCCGCATGAGCCGCCAGGAAGTGCGTGAGGACTTCAAGGAAACGGAAGGCCACCCGGCAATCCGCGGGCGCATTCGCCGGTTGCAGAGGGAGATGCGGCGGCGCCGCATGTTGCGGGATGTGGCCCGCGCCACGGTGGTGGTGACCAACCCCAACGAATATGCCGTGGCGCTTGAATACAAGCCGGAGGCCATGGCCGCTCCGGTGGTGGTGGCGAAGGGCCGCAACCTGCTGGCGCAAAAAATCAAGCGCGAGGCGCGCTGGCACGGAATCCCGGTGGTCGAAAACCCACCGCTGGCTCAGGCCCTCTATCGCGCCGCCGAAGTCGGTCAGACCATCCCGGCAAAATTGTACACCGCGGTCGCGGAGATCCTGGCCTTCATCTACCGCACCCAGCGGCTGGCCAATCCGGCCGCGGCCCAAGGGGGAAACCGCGTGGGTGCGCGCTAGGCATATCGATCGCAAGGAAGGGGAGTGAACGAAACCGTCTTTCTTGCTCGGGAAGGGAAATGTGCTCCCCTCCCCGGCGCGGCCACCCGCGGCAGGGCCGCCGGCCACCGGCAAATTCTTAGGTATTGACGATGAAACCAGCACCACCCAAAACCGCTCCACCCAACAAGGGCAGCTCCCTGGACTGGATCATTCCCTTAATCGCCGTGGCGCTGGTGTTTGTGATGTTGGTTCCCTTGCCGCCCTTTGCGCTTGATCTGCTTCTTTCCGCCAGCCTCACGGCCTCCGTCCTGGTGTTGTTGGTGGCGATGTACATCACGCGCCCGGTGCAGTTCTCGGTGTTTCCCTCCCTCCTCCTGCTCCTCACGCTGTTTCGCCTGTCGCTGGGGCTGGCGAGCAGCCGGCGCATTCTGTTGCACGGCAATGAGGGCGCCGCCGCCGCCGGGCATGTGATTGGAGCCTTCGGGCAGTTTGTGGTGGGGGGCAATTACATCGTTGGTTTCGTCCTATTTGTGGCTTTGATCGCCATTCAATACTTGGTGATCAACCACGGGGCGGTGCGCATCGCGGAAGTGACGGCGCGCTTCACCTTGGACGCTTTGCCCGGAAAACAGATGGCCATTGACGCTGACCTCGGCGCGGGGCTGATTGACGAAGCTCAGGCGCGAGCGCGCCGTGAACTGGTGGGCCGCGAAGCGGAGTTCTATGGCGCCATGGATGGTGCCGCGCGCTTCAGCCAGCGCGACGCTTTGGCCACGGTGCTCATTACCGCCATCAACATCATTGCCGGCTTTTTGATCGGAGTCTTCTACCACGGCGTCCAGCTCACCGAAGCCCTGAAAACCTACACCATTCTCACCGTCGGGGATGGGCTGGTCACCATGATCCCCTCACTCCTGGTTTCCGTTGCCGGGGCCATGGTGGCCACGCGGGCTTCTTCCGAAGCGAGTTTGGGATCTGACCTCACCAAGCAATTGCTTCCGCGCAGCGAACCGTTGTGGATTGTCTCCGGCGTGATGGGCACGCTGGGGCTGATTCCGGGCTTGCCGAAGATCCCCTTCTTCCTCATGTCCGGCCTTCTCGCCTGGGTGGCCCGCCGCGCCCAACGGGCGAGCACGGTGAAAAAGCCGGAAGCTGCAACTCCGGCCACCACCCTTCCACCGGAAAAGGCGCAGGAACAATTGGAAACTCTCCTGCGGCTGGATGATTTGAGTCTGGAGGTGGGTTACGGACTCGTGGCGTTGGTCGACCAGGCGCAGGGGGGGCAGTTGTTGGCGCGCATTCGCGCCCTGCGCAGGCACCTGGCACTACAACTGGGCTTCATCATTCCTCCCGTTCACATTACCGACAATGTGCAGCTCAACCCCCGCGAGTATGTCATCCGCCTCCGGGGGGTGGAAATCGCCCGCTGGGAAATGGCCCAGGAGAGCTTGATGGCCATCAGTTCGGAGGCAAAGGCGCAGCCCCTGGAAGGGCGGGAAACCCGCGAGCCGGCTTTCAATGTGCCCGCCAAATGGATCGCGCCCAACCTTCGCGACCGGGCTCTGGCCGCCGGCTATGCGGTGGTGGATCAAACCTCAGTTCTGGCCACCCACCTGGCGGAAGTCATCAAGCAGCACGCTCACGCGCTGCTGACCCGGCAGGAAACCAAGCGCCTGCTCGATGCCACCGCGGAATCCCAACCCAAATTGGTGGAAGAGCTTGTCCCCAAGCTGCTGAGTCTGGGCGAGGTTCAGAAGGTGCTGCAACAACTGTTGCGCGAGCAGGTTTCCATTCGCGACTTGGTGACGATTCTCGAAACCCTCCTCGATACCGCGGGCGTGAACAAAAACCCAATTTTGTTGGTCGAAACCGCCCGGCAGGCCATGGGTCGTGCCCTCGTTCAGCCCTTGCTGGGGGACGATGGCAAGCTCACCGTCATCCAGCTTGACAGCGCGGTGGAAGAACAGTTGGCGCAGGTTTTGGATCCGCAAGCGGCCAACCGCTCACCGAGCGCCCTGCAACCCTCGCTGATTCGCCGGGTGCTGGAGGGCATGAAGAGGCTTTTGGGGGAGCCGCTTTCGGTTCCCTCACCCATCGTTCTTTGCAGCAGTCCGACGCGTTTCCACCTGCGACGCCTGATGGAACCATTCCTCCCCCGGGTGGTGGTTCTGTCGCCCGCGGAAATTCCTGCCGCGGTATCCATTCAATCCCTGGGGGTAGTGCAGTGAGGAGACGGGGGAATCCCTCGACGAAAGGAAAGGGGTAAGAATTATGAACAACGCCAAAAAAGCCTATGAGTCTGTTTCCCACCTTGAAGCTGGGGATCAGGAACGCCTGCTCCTGGAACAACTCCCGCAGGTGCGCTATATCGCCCGCCGGATTCACGACCGCCTGCCCTCCCACATCCCGTTTGACGACCTGGTGCAAGCGGGTATTCTGGGTCTCATCGAAGCGCTTCACAAGTTCGATCCCGCCAAGAATGTGGAGCTCAAGACGTACGCGAAACACCGGATTCAGGGGGCGATCCTCGACAGCCTGCGCGACCTCGACTGGAGCCCGCGCCCCTTGCGCAAGAAAGCGCGCCAACTGGAACAGGCGCACCAGCGGCTTCGCGCCCGGTTTGGGCGTCCGGCGACGGAACCCGAACTGGCGGTGGAATTAGGTATGGAGTTAAAGGATTTGCAGCACCTGCTGGGCGACTTGCGGGGGCTTGACTTGGGGAGTTTGCATGATGAATTCACGGAGTCGGGTCAGGAACGCGACACCTTGGCCGCACCCCCGCAGCAGGGGCCGGGCCGGGAACCCTACTCGCAATGTCTGGAAGGGGAACTCCGCGAACTCCTCTCCCGCGCGGTGGGGGAACTCCAGCCGCGCGAGCGCCAGGTTCTCTCTCTTTACTACTTCGAAGAACTCACCATGAAAGAAGTCGGGGCCGTGTTGGGCGTGGGGGAAGCGCGGGTATCGCAAATCCACTCTGCGGCCCTCGTCCGCCTGCGGGCAAGAATGCGGAGTTTGCTCGAACCCTCTCCCCCTCCTCGGGATAGTCCGCCCCCCACTCACACCGGTGCGATGGAGACGTCATGGAGAAGATTCTAAGCCAGGAGGAGATTGACGCCCTTTTTCGCGCGGCGCAAGGGCGAGTTGCCGAAAAGCCGAAGGCTCCCACCGAGGAGCGCACCTTGACGGCCTGCAATTTTCGCCAGTCGGCCCGCATCTCCAAGGAGCAACTTCGCTCGGTAAGCCAGTTGCATGAGCTTTTCGCCCGGAATCTTACCCATTCGCTCGGCGCATACCTGCGGTTGGCTTTCGAAGTCAATCTGGTGTCGGCGGAGCAGCTCAATTATGGTGAGTTCCTGCAGCGCATCCCCGAAGTGACCTATCTGGTGTCTATGGCGCTCCGCCCCATGGGAGTTTCGGCGGCCATCGAAATCGATTTGCCTCTGGCGTTTCCGATCATCGATGTGTTGTTGGGAGGCCCGGGTCGGCCGGAAGCTGCCGTGCGGGAGATCACCGAAATCGAGGAGCAGATCCTGGAAAGTGTGGTGAGAATCATCGGCAGAGAGGTGGAAACCACGTGGCATCCGGTCCTGGAAGTGGAGTTCACTTTTGACCAGCGGCTGCGCCAGGCCGACATTGCCCGCCTCATGCCGCCCAGTGAGAAAATCCTTTCCCTCAGCTTCGAAATCCGCATGCCGGAAGCGCGCGGAATGTTGAACATCGCCCTGCCCGCCGCCGTCGCTAACGCCCTTTTGCGCAAGCTCACGCAACAAGCTTCCTACCGAAAGCAGCGGGGCACGGTTGATAGCACTTCGCAAATGCGCAGACGCCTTGACCATTGTGTATTCCCCCTCCAGCTCGTTCTGCCGAAGCAGCGCGTCTGCGTCTCCCAAATTCTGTCACTGGCACGAGGTGACGTCCTGAAACTGGATTATTCCCTTGGGGAAACTGCCACTCTGCTGGTTTGCGGCAAGGAGTTGTTCAACGCGCACCCGGTGCGGGCGGGAGGCCGTCGCGCCGCGCAGGTGGATGGGCGCGTGCATTCCCTTGACGCGATCCAAAAGGAGAGCGCATGAGCACCGAGAAACCGGCCCCTAACCGCGGGAAATTGCCGGAGTATCTGCAAGCCTGGGGCGCAAGCGTCGGCCGCGTCCTTCAGGAGGTGGCGGGCGCGCCGCACACCTGGCAGGAACTTACCCCCGAAGCAACACGGGAATTGCGCGCTTCGCTGAAGGAGAACAGCATCAGCGTTCAATTCGAAGCCACCCAGCACCTATCCGGAAACCAAGGGTTTGTACTGTCGAAAAAAGATGCGGTTCGGCTGGCACAGTTATTGTTGGCCGAGCCGGAGGATGGCAACTCGGTGATGAGCGACGATCATCGGGATGCCCTCGGCGAGTTGTTCCGCCAATTTGCGGGTGCCACCGCCTCCGCCCTCAAAGGTTTGGCCGGCGGAGAGGTGAGTTTTAAGTGGTTGGGACTCGATCCGTTTGGGGGTGAACCCGCCGCTCGGGCCGGCATCCAGTGGACCAGCCCCGGCCTCACCCCACTCGCATTAATCCTCGAGCTCGGTTCTGCTTTGGTGACGGCGTTGACCCCCCCCCCCACGTCGGCTGCCCAAGCCCTCGAGCTGCCGGCTCCCACTCCGCCGCCTGCCGCCCTGGCGCCGGCGCGTGATCCCAAACTCGAACTCCTGATGGATGTCGAGCTGGACGTAACCCTGCGCTTCGGTGAACGCCAAATGGCGCTGCGCGACATCCTGGACCTGAGCGCGGGGTCGGTGGTGGAGCTCAACCAATATGTCCAGGACCCCGTGGAACTTCTGGTGGGAAAAAAGGTCATCGCCCGCGGTGAAGTGGTGGTGGTGGACGGGAGCTACGGGCTGCGCGTGACGGAAATCATCAGCCCGCTGGAGCGAATTGAGTCATTGAGAGCATAAGCATGGTGATGATGAAAGTAGACCGCTTCCTACGACAATGTGAATCCCCGGCGTGCTCTCATCGCCGGAGGTTGTGGGCTTGGCTTGAACCCCTGCGCGGTTACTCCCTGGATGGTCACTGGTATTGCAGTCCCGAGTGCTTTGAACATGCCCTTGCTTCCGCGATTGGGCAGTTCCTCCCCGGGACGGCTCAACCGCCGGCTGCGGCTCACCGGGTTCCCCTGGGACTGCTGATGCTTTCCCGTGGTTTCGTCGATGATGAGCAACTCAAAAAGGCATTGAAAGCGCAGAAAGACTCGGGCAGCGGGCGCGTGGGCGAATGGCTGCGGCACATCGGGGCCGTTAGCGAGGAGCAAGTGACCCAAATTCTCGGTTTGCAGTGGTCCATCCCCGTCTTTCCCCTCAACCAGAGCCGACGGTATCTGGAGTGCGCCCAGCTTGTGCCCTTTCCCCTTCTGGAAGTGGCGGAAATGGTCCCGGTGCACCACCTTCCCACCAGCCGACACCTTTACGTGGCCTTCGTCGATCGCATTAACTACTCGGCCCTTTATGCCGTCGAGAGGATGCTGGAGTGTCACACCGAACCGTGCCTGGCCGTGCAATCGCACCTTCTCCGGGCGCTGAACGAGCTTCGCACCCGGCCGCGCCCGGTGGAGATTCTCGTGGACAACATCTCTGACCGCTGGGACATGGCGAGCACGATTTTGGCCCAGGCCGTCAGGCTGGGCGCCGCGGACATTCGAGTCAGCGGATTCGATGGCTACATTTGGGCGCGCATCCTCTCGCCGCCCGGGTACACCGACATCCTGTTTCAAGCCCCGAGAAATCTACCCGAATTGTTTGTCACGGCGGAAGCGCCGCAATAATTCCTCCTCCCGGAGCGCCGCTGGGCTCTGCCGATTTGGCCGCAGGCAGAAAACGGCTTCCTTTTCTCCCCAAAGCGCAGTAATTTCACATGTTCTGGGTTCAAGACTGACCCACAAATTTGCTTGAGTAGATGAGAAAAGAACAGGGCTCCCTTGGAATAACTTGGAGGTAGATCAGATGGAGACGGGGCAGCGCATTCGCACCATTGCAATCATTTTGCTCGCAATTCTCGCAGTCTGGCCGGGGTCGCGGAGTTATGGACAAACCCCGGCGACGGCGCCTTACAACGTCCTCTTACTTACTCCCGACCAGATGGGCGCGGACTTCATGCACACGTATGGCTATCCTTCACCTGACACTCCCAACCTCGATGAACTGGCCCGGCAGGGAGTTGTCTTCACGCACGGGTATTCGGCGGGCAGTTGGACCACGCCCTCTTTCGGCTCAATTATGACCGGCATGTTCCCGACGGTGCACGGCATGACCTTGCCGCCGCCCAATGGTTGCGGTGGGGAGATTGCACGCGCCTTGCTCGCCGGCAAAGTCCCAACCGTGCCCGATTTCCTGACCCTCTCCCCCCAAAAGCTCGTCTTGCCCCAACTTCTCAAGCCTCTCGGCATGGCGACGGCCGTCGATATTGCCAACTGCTGGGCCCTGTGGGATGTGGCCGACCGAAACTGGGACGACATAAAACTCTTCGCCATTGGCCAGGATAAGGTTCCTGAATACCCTGACCTCTCCAACCCTCATTACCTACCGGCTCCGCGCACGCTCGCCTGGGCCCAGCGATGGCTCGGCGCACATCGCGACCAGCGATTCTTTCTCTGGGTGCACTTCATCGAGCCGCATTCCCCTTACAACCCGCCCCACCAATACGATCAATTCAAAACTCCGGATGATTATCCTGACCTTTATGACGATAACCCGCGCGGCGCCCACGAGCTTTCCAGCCGCGCCGTGCTGGGAGACTTCCACGCCATCAACCGCATCCGGCAACTTTATGCCGGGAAAATTTTGTACGTGGATCACTATCTCGGTGAGGTCTTCAAAACGCTCGACGATCTGGGATTGCGGAAGAACACCATCATTGTCCTGGTGTCCGACCATGGCGAACTGCTCTACACGCATCCCCAGGACTTCAATATCGCCGATCATCGCTCGGTCTACGATATGGTCCAGCACGTTCCCCTGATATTTTGGGCTCCGAACATTGTGGCCGGGCGCCGCGTGGATGCTCTGGCGGCGCATTACGATCTGCTGCCCACGATCCTGGACTTGGAGGGCGTCTCCATACCCAAACAAGTGGACGGCAAAAGCTTGAAGCCGATTTTGGACGGCAACGCCACGGAGGTGAACCCATACGTCTACGGGGAAGTGTCGATTCTTCAGCCGCAGTATTCCATCCGCAACCAGCGCTACAAGCTGATTGAGAGCCTGCGCAGCGGCCGGATTCAGTGTTTCGATCTGCTCACGGACCCCGGTGAGACTCAAGATGTTTGCGATGCCCTTCCGGCGGTGGCGGCGGAATTAAAGCAGGCTTTGGACGCGCACCTTCAATACATGGTGGCCAAGGCCAAGTCGTTTCCCGACTGGGAAAACAATCAGAGCCTGGCCATCGTTGAACAGCGGGATTCAAAAGCCTTGCAGACGTTGGCGCCCGATCAATTCACCGTCAATGCTCCCGTGGGGGGCGCGCATCTCCAGGTGACGGGCCGATTGTGGTCACTCTCCAGGGACCCAAGCAAATGCCAGGGCCAATGCCTCTGGGCTCCACCGGGACCGGGCACAGCCTCCGTGACCTGGCGATTTGATACTCCCCTCACCGGGGATTATCAGGTTTCGGTTTGGTACGGGAATACCGGCAAGCCTGATCAGTCTCTGGCGACGGATGCCAATTTCATTGTCCATTTCAGGGGAGGAAGCCTCGCTTTCCCCATCGACCAAAATCTTAATCAGGGTGAGTGGAACGTGCTCGGCCGGTTTCATGATCCCACGGACGTGGAACTGACCAATCGCGCCAATGGCATCGTGGTGGCTGGAACGGTGAAATTCACATCCGTGTCCAAGCCCGCGGCGCCGAAGATGAACTTCCTGGCCTCGGAGCCTGCCGGTTGGGTTGATATCATGCCCCACAAGTCACTAAAGGGTTGGACGCGCATGTCCGTCCCCCCCGGGAAAACTTTGGATCCCATCAACCAGTGGAGCATCGACAAAGAACACGGCACGATCGTTTGCGAAGGCAACCACGGGCATGAGTGGTTGCGCTACGATCACGAACTCACCAATTATCTTCTCCACGTGGAATGGCGCTTTGAACAGGACAGTGCGGGGCGAAAAGGGTACAACAGCGGCGTTTTCGTGCGCAACAACCTGGATGGAAGCGTCTGGCACCAGGCGCAGATCGGAGGCACCGCATACATTTTCGGCCAAACCCTGATGCATGGGGAGTTGTCCAGGATCAGAATTCCTTCCCCGGAAGTTAACCCTCTACACCCCATCGGTGAATGGAATACGTACGAAATTCGTTGCGATGGCCCGAAAATCACCCTTTGGGTCAATGGCGATTTCGCCGGTGAAGCCGATGTTCCGGAAGTTCTCAAAGGCTATTGGGGCCTGGAGGCAGAAGGCTATCATATCGAGTTTCGTAATATCAGACTGAAGAATCTGCCGTGAGATAAGGATGCGCCAGCGAGGCGCGGGGATCAGGCAAAGCCGTGGCGGAGGCATGCGGCGCGGAAGAGATGGTAAGCCTTGTCGAATTTTTCCACCGCCTCAGGTTTCGGCGGGTAAGACTCCGAGATGCGGTTCATGCTGCGGATGGCCGCAGTCAAGTCCCCACCAAACAGGGTCGTTCCCGCGGCCAGGATGGCTGCGCCGAACGACGCGGTGGGATTCGCACAACGCACGACGGTGCGGTTCAAAAGGTTGGCGCGAATTCGCGACAACACGGCACTGGCGGCGGCGCCTCCGGCGGAGAATACTTCGCTCCCCACCGTTACTCCGCAGGCCTCCAACCGCTCATAGCCCCAGCGCTCCACGCAGGCGAGAGATTGCAGTTGCGCTCCGTACCGCTCGCTCGAGGACGCCGGGGGCCCCTCGAAAAATGTCTCGGCCTGAGGGTTGTGGAAGGGGAAGCGTTCCCCGCGCGCTCCGAGGAGATAGCACTGAATCGAGGTCGGCAGATGCGCGGCGGCGCGCTGATCCCATTCTGCGGGAGTCACGCCCTGTTCATCAAGCTGGAGGCTGCCGGGCCCCGTGTTGCTGGCCGCGCCCGGAGCCCACAAATTGCTGGGGAGATAGTGGCAATACATTCCAGTTCCCAGCCGGGGCTTGGTGGGCGCCAAGACTTTCCAAACCAGGGTCGTTCCCAGGGTCGTATTGGCATGGCCCGTATTGCTCGCCCCAGAACCGATGAGACTCGCGAGGCCGTCGGACGCCCCGGCCAACACGGGCACGCCGGCGGTCAATCCAGTTTCCTCACTGGCTGGCGCGGAAACCACTCCCACCCGATGCCCCGGCGCGACAATCCGGGGAAGCATGGAAGCGGGGAGATCGGCAAGGCCGACAGCGGCATTCCACTCGCTTTTCTCCTGGTCGTAACCGAGCTTGAGCGCGTTGGAGTAATCGCCGACTCCCCATTGCCCCGTAAGCTTGGCGGTCAGCCAATCGGCGGGGTGCAGAATGTATGACGCGCGCTCCCAGATGGAAGGTTCCTCCTGCCGAACCCAAAGGGTCTTGGCGAGAGAGAAGGATGCATTGATAGGTACTTGGCCGGCGGAGAGCCGTCGATTGAATTCGTTGGCGACGGCGGCGGACCGCCCATCATCGTATAGCATCGCCGGCCGAACCGGGTCGCCCTGCGAATCCGCCAGGACCAATGAACCCGAGGTCGAGGTTACCGCAACCCCTGCAGGGCGCGGACAAGACGAGCCTGCTTCCAGGCTCTTCCGCAACTCCTTAAGAGTTTTGCAGACCGCGCGCCACCACGCGTTGGCGTCTTGCTCGTGGGCCGACCCTGCGGCGGGCAGGTCGGAAAGCGCCGCACGAGCTTCCGCGAGAACGTCCCCTTCCGCGGTTACGGCCAGGGAGCGAACCCCGCTGGTTCCGACGTCGACACCGAGAACGATGGGCGGGCTTGATGGAGTCATACTACCAAATCGTGCAGCGCTCCTCGCGCACCATGGGATCTCCCGCCTTGCAGCCAAAGGCCTCCTGGAACATCGGCATATTGGAAGGCGCCGCGATGGCACGGAAGTTGTGCAGGGGGTGCGGGTTGGTGTTCACCTGAAGCCGAATAAACTCCGGCCGATCGTTGCCCGCCCAGATTTGCGCGAAGGAGAGGAAGAAACGCTGGTCGGGCGTGAGCCCGTTGATTTTCGGCGGGCGAGGTTTTCCTTCCAGACTTTTCTGGTATGCTTTGTAGGCAATCGTCAATCCGCCCAGATCCGCGATACTTTCGCCCAGCACCAGCTTGCCCTTCTCGTGAATGTCGTCGATGGCCACGTAGGCATCAAACTGCTTTTCCACGCACGTGGCTCGCTCCTGGAAGTTCTTCACATCGTCGGCGGTCCACCAGTCCGCGCGGTTGCCGTGCGCATCGAACTTGCGGCCTTCGTCGTCGAAACCGTGGGTCATTTCATGGCCAATCACTGCGCCGATGCCTCCGTAGTTCACTGCGTCGTCAGCCTTCGGGTCAAAGAACGGCGGTTGCAAAATTCCTGCCGGAAATACAATTTCATTCATCGAGGGGTTGTAATAGGCATTGACCGTGGGCGGAGTCATTCCCCATTCCCCGCGATCCACGGGCTTGCCGATTTTGTTCAGGGAACGATGGAACTCAAACAGGTCGCCGCGCAGAACATTCTCGACGAACGGCCCACGGTCCACCTTGAAGGCGGAATAATCGCGCCACTTATCCGGGTAGCCGATTTTGGGAGTGAAGGCGTCCAACTTGGCGAGAGCGGCTTTCTTGGTTTCCGGACCCATCCAGGGGAGGGTCTGGATATCGTCGCGCAGCGCCGCGATGAGGAAGTGTACCATCTTGTCGGCACGCGCTTTGGCTTCCGGCGGAAACTCTTTCTGGACATACAGCTTGCCGAGGGCAAAGCCCAGCCGGAAATTGGTGGCCTGTACACAGCGTTTCCAGCGCGCCTGGATTTTCTCGGTCCCCTGCAATACGCGGCTGCGGAAGTTGAAGTCCTCCTGGACGAAGTTATCGGAAAGCGCCGGAGCGGCCGCAGAAATCACATGCCAGCGCAGGTAAGTCTTCCATTCGTCGAGGGGCACAGAGGCCAGAAGGTCATTCATGTTCCCAAAGAACTTCGGTTGACCGACGTTGACCTCCTTGACTTGCGGGTATCCCAACTCGCTCAGGTATGCCTCCCAGGAAAAGTTGGGGGTCAGGTTCTGAAGTTCCGCCAGCGGCATCTTGTGATAGGTCGCGTCCGGATCGCGCATTTCAATGCGATCCATGGCAGACTGCGCGAGCTTCGTTTCCAGAGCCATCACAGTTTGGGATTCGGCCGCGGCTTTATCGGCATCGTCGCCCAGCAGAGCCAACATGCTGGCGATGTGTTTCACGTAGGCGTCACGAATCTTCTGGGATTTTTCGTCTTTCCGAAAGTAGTAGCCGCGCTCCGGCAAACCCATTCCACCCTGGAAAGCGCTGGCGATCACCTGCGTGCTGTCTTTGCGGTCCTGCTGCTCGGAGAACCGGAACAGGACGCCCGCTCCATATCCATGCAGGCGGGCAACCTCCGTCCGGAGGCTTGGCAGGTCGTGGATTTGACTGACGCGGTCGAACTCCGGCTGAAGGGGCTTGGCTCCTTCGCTTTCTACTTGAGTTGTATCCATGCAGCTCGCGTAGAAATCGCCGATTTTCTGCTCGTCGCTGCCGGGGCGAGCATCCTTCCGGCTGGCGGCGGTCTCCAGAATCTGGTGGAGAGTTACCTCGCTCCTATCCGCCAGCTCGCGGAACGTTCCATAGCTCGGGAATTCCGGGGGAATCGGGTGCGAAGCCATCCACCCGCCGTTGGCGTATTGATTGAAGTTCACACAAGCGGAGACCTTCGTATCCATATACGCAGGGTTGATGCCGTGGACGGTTTCATTGTTCACAGGCGTAGCGAGGCCCAAGGAAAGGGTAAGAAAAAGTAAAGCGCCGGAGAGGACTTTAAACATATTCATCGTCAAATCCTTGTCATGGAATTTACCGCCCCCCAGCCGGACCAAAGGCCGGCCGTTGGCGAGAGCGGTATCCTAACAATTCGCTGAGGGGTTCGCAATGACGCGTATCGCGATTGATGTGTATCGCGATTGCTTGACAACCTATGAATATCCCTTATAAGGGCTTAGTGACCCATCTGTAGGGGGAAAGGATAACAAGTCGTATTCCTTTTCAGGGGTAATACGTGGCTGGGGTGGCGCCGGCCCCTTCGCACTTTTACTTCACCTTCGCGCGCAACTGAGGTCCTTCGAGAGCGATGCGCACGAGCTGGCTGCGGGTCCTTACACCGGTCTTCTGGAAAAGTTGTTGAAGAGCTGCTTTCACCGAACTCTCCGAGATACTGAGGCGCGCCCCAATTTCCTTGTTGCTGAGTCCCTCGAACACCCCTTGCAGTACTTGAGTCTCGCGTTCTGTAAAGGGTCTCGTCTGGTCCGGTCCTCCCCGGTGTTTTGACACCCTGACCAAGGCCTGAATCGCATTTTCATCCAACCAGGTTTCTCCTCCCATGACCTTGCGGATCGCTTGTGCGAGAGCCACGGGTGAGCTGTGTTTGGGAAAAATTCCGCTGACTCCCAGACCGAGTGCCTGTACGGATTCGGCATCACTCATCCCGGCGGTGACCATAAGGAATCGCCCCTTAAAACCCGACTCCCTGGCTTGGGTAATGAACTCGAGGCCCCTCTCCTTCCCCAGGTCATAGTCCAGCAGGACGAGATCAATGGGCTTGTGGCGCAACACCTCGGAGGCTTCACCGACCGTTGCGCAACAAGCGGCCATTTCCAAATCGGGCTCGCCCTCCAGCAACCGGCTCAGGCCCTCCCGGAAGAGAGCGTGATCGTCCAACAAGAGGATCCTGATTTTATCCATGCGTTTCTGGCACTCCCTCCTCGTTGCCCTGGTCACCAAGAGGCACAAGGTCTAAAGCGAAGCAGCACCCGGGAGGTCCGGGTTCGTACCGCAGGTCCCCGTTAAATGTCCTCACCAGCGCCCGCGAAAGGTACAAGCCCAGCCCGGTGGCTTCCGCCCCTTCCTGAAACGGTTGAAAAAGGCGTTCCGGATTAGGAATGCCGTGACCGGTATCGCGGACTCGCACCACTACCCGTTCACCTTCCACACACGCACTGACTCTGAACTCTTTCACCGCCTGGTCCTGCATGGCGCGCTGGCTGTTCTTGGTGAGATTGAGGAGCGCCTGCAGAAGATTATGGCGTTCCGCCCACACCCGGGGCAAGGTCTTGGGCACGTGCCAGCGGACGAGCACACCCGATTCGCGCAACGAAGCCTCGGTCACAATGCGTAATTCATCAAGTACCGAGCCCAGGTCCACCGGAGCCAACTCCTCGCTCCCCGCGCTTTGCCGAAGCTCCAGGGTGGCGATTTTCCCCAGGCCTTCCACGAGGTTCCCCAAGGCGCGGAAGTCCTCACTCTGTGCCCGCTCGCCATGGCGCGAGAGGTTTTCATAGACCACGGAGATGGCGCCGCACACGTTGCGGATTTCGTGGGATACGGCCCCCACCGCCAAGCGTGACGCCACCATGAGGTGGTGGAGGCTGGATTCCTCCTTGTCGCGAAGATCCTCGGAGCTATCCACGAGCATGGCCGCTAGTCTGGGCCCGGCGCTGGTCTTGTAGGTGGAAAACCAAACGTCGGCGAGAAACACTTCGCCGTCCCGGCGGCGGCCACTACACTGCATCGCGGTGCGGAAGCTCGGCGTGGATTCATCGGCCGGCGGAACCCTGGCCAAAGGCGGAAGGAAGTCCTTGATCGATTCGCCGGGCAAGGTCTCGTCCTCAAAGCCCAGCAAGCGATGAGCAGCCTGATTGGCCATCAGGATCTTACCGGCGGAATCAACGGTCAGGATAGCCGCGGGACTGCTTTCGATGAGAGCCTGCAACTGCTGCTCCGCGTCGCGCCGCAACTCTGCCTCCTGCTCGACCTCGCGGACGTGCTGCTCCGTGAGTCGCCGGTTGCGGGCAGATTCGTAGGCGAAGAGCGCGGTGCCAAAGTAGGCGGCGAACATGAAGATGTCGCGGGGGACCCCCGCCGCAGGATCCCACGTAAAGGGGGCAAAGCGTTCGGCCAGAAATGTGCAAAATCCTCCCAGGAGTGCCAGTTGCCAGCGCGGCAGGCAACTCCCCACGATCAGCATGGGGAAAAGATAAAGAAACCCAAACGAAACGTTCAGTTCGACCCGCCAATCGATCAGGGCCACCGTCGAGATGATCGTCGCGGCGACGAAGAGAAGTTTGGCGCGGCTTAACCGTTGGAAGAATGGAAGCATTTCGCTGCCTTCTGCATGATGCCCGACTGCGCTTTGGTGCGAAGCAGGCCCACCACCGCTGCAATTTTACCAAAACCCCCGGCGAGTGCTGCACGAATGGCCAAAAGATAAGTTCAAGATGTCCGAAAGATAGTGTCCATAAGATAGGCCGGGCTGCCTAGAAGATAGCTGGAACATCGTCGAACCGGAGCCATAGTCTTATAGGTTCGCCCTCTGGCAACGTCCCCTCATGGGTCCAAACTATCGCCAGTTCAGAAAGGTGAATCATGAAACATCACTGCTCCTTCCTTGCCACGCTCGCCGTGGTGGCTTGCCTCGCCGTTCTATCAACAGGTTGCAGCAGCGGCAAGGCGGATCCCAGATCCGAAGCGCCGCCCCCCCCGCAGGTCGAGCAGGAGCAGGACGGCGGCGCCTTCCGCATAGATCATCCCGAGCAGTTTCCCCTGGCCACGGCGGGCCAGCACGAAGCCGCCCCGGAGTTGAACGTAACCGGCACCGTCAGCCCCGACGTTTCCCGCAACATCCCGGTGGTTTCGCTCGCCTCCGGGCGCGTGGTGGATATTCACGCCCGGCTCGGCGACACCGTTAGTAAAGGGCAACTCCTGATGCGCGTGCAATCCCAGGACATTGCGCAGGCATTTTCCGATTACCGGCAGGCGGTGGCGGATGAAACTTTGGCAGAGACACAGCTCACGCGCGCGCAGGACCTCTACAAACATGGGGCCGTCGCGCTGAACGATCTGCAAGTGGCCCAGGACACCGAGGCCAAGGCCCGGATCACCGTTGAAACGGCGCAGGAGCACCTTCATATTCTGGGGGCAGACGACCATAACCCCTCGGCGATTGTCGACGTCCGCGCTCCCGTCTCCGGCGTGATCACTGACCAACAAGTGACTGTCGCCGCCGGTACGCAAGGCCTGGCTTCGCCGAATGCGTTCACCATCTCTGACCTCTCGCATGTCTGGATTCTCTGCGACGTTTACGAGAACGACCTCCCCTTTGTTCGTATCGGCGAGTACGCGGATGTCCATTTGAACGCTTACCCGAACCAGGTTTTCAGGGGCAGGGTCGGCAATATCGGCCCCATCCTCGACCCCAACCTGCGCACCGCGAAGGTCCGTCTGGAAGTTCCGAACCCCGGCATGTTGCGGATCGGCATGTTCGCCACCGCAACCTTTTATGGCCCCAGGAAAGAAGTCCACGCCACGGTTCCGGCCACGGCGATTCTGCACCTGCACGACCGCAACTGGGTTTACTTACCGATGGGAGGCGACCGCTTCCGACGCGTGGAAGTTGTGGGCGGCAAGATGCTTCCGGCCACACCGGGCCCGACGCAGGAGATCCTCTCGGGCCTGGCGCCCGGTCAGCAGGTGGTGGCGAATGCCCTGGATCTTCAGTCCACGGTGGAACAGTAGATGATACGCCGCCTCGTCGACTACGCCCTCAGCAACCGCCTACTGGTCGTCGCCTTCGCGATCCTGTTATTTGGCTGGGGCATGGTCTCGTTCCACAGGCTTCCCATTGAGGCCTATCCGGATGTGGCCAACAACTACGTGGAGATCATTACCCAATGGCCGGGAATCTCCGCCGAACAGATTGAGCAGCAGGTAACGATCCCCTTGGAAACCGCGATGAACGGCATTCCTCACGTCGTGCATTTGCGGTCCTTCTCCCTCTTCGGGCTCTCGGACCTGAAGCTGCTCTTTGATGACGAATCGGAGAATTCCTGGAATCGTGAGACCGTTCTGGAGCGCCTTTCCGAGGTAACCCTGCCGCCGGGCGTATCGCCCCAGATGGGCACCGATTGGAGCCCCGTTGGGCAAATCTATTTCTTCACATTGCACAGCACCAATCCCCAGTACGACGTCATGGATTTGAAGTCGCTGGAAGACTGGGTGGTGGAAAAAAATCTCAAGGCCGTTCCCGACATCGTGGACGTGGCCAGCTTCGGCGGTCCGACGCGCGAGTATCAGATCCGCGTCGATCCCACCAAGCTGATTGCTTACGGCCTGAGCCTTGCCCAGGTGGAGCAACAGCTTACCAACAACAACGTCAATGCCGGCGGGAGCTTCTTTGAGGCGGGTCTGCAACAGATCAACATTCGCGAAGTGGGGCTGGTCAGGAACATCACCGACATCGAAAACACCGTGATCATGACCAAGGCGGGCACGCCGTTGCGGGTGAAGGACATTGCGGTGGTGGCGCAAGGCCCCAAGATCCGCCTCGGCCAGTTCGGCCGGGCGATTCACCACGAGGACGGAAAGATCATCTCCAATGACGACGTCGTGTCGGGCATAGCTCTCATGCGCAAAGGGGCAGATACCCAAACGGCACTCACGGGACTGGAAGCAAAAGTGCGGGAGCTGAACGATCGCATTCTCCCTCCCGGCGTGAAGATCGTGCCGTTTATCGACCGCACGGATCTCATTCATTTCACTACCCACACCGTGCTGCATAACCTGGGGGAGGGCATGATTCTGGTTGTCATCGTGCTGTTTCTCTTCCTCGGGAATGCCCGGGGCGCGCTCATCGTGGCCGTCACCATCCCCTTTTCCTTGTTGTTCGCTTCGATCTGCCTGGACCTCAAGCATATTCCCGCCAACCTGCTTTCGCTCGGGGCGTTGGATTTCGGCATGGTGGTGGACGGCGCGGTGGTGATGATTGAGAACATCGTTCGCCATTTGAATCGTAGGGAGGCCGGCTCCATCGAGGACCGCATACGGGCCGCCGCCCACGAAGTTCAACGGCCGGTCTTCTACGCGATCGCCATTATCATCACCGCCTACATTCCCATTTTCACGTTGCAACGAGTGGAGGGCCGCCTGTTCAAACCCATGGCGTGGACCGTGGCCTTCGCGCTGCTGGGCGCGCTGCTCTTTTCCATTGTGGTGGCGCCGGTGCTGGCAAGTTACTTGTTTCGGCGTGGCGCGCAAGAATGGCGCAACCCTCTCGTGATGTTTTTGACCAACCGCTATCGCATCGCCGTGCGCTGGGCCATTCGGCGACGCGCCGTGACCCTCGGGCTGGTGGGGGTGAGCCTGCTCGCCGCGATTTATCTGGCCGTTGGTGGGGTGATCGGCTCGGAGTTCCTGCCGCACCTGGATGAGGGCGCGCTCTGGGTGCGCGGCACCCTCGCGCCGAGCACGGGACCGACCGAGGGGATCCGCGTGGCCAACCGGGTTCGCGTGTTGCTGGCCTCCTTCCCCGAGGTTACGGAGACCACCAGCCAGGTGGGGCGTCCGGACGATGGCACGGACACCACGGGTTTCTTTAACACGGAATACTTCGTTGGCCTGAAACGCAAAGAGGAATGGCGCCCGGCATTTCACCAGAATAAAGAGGAGTTGATCGCCGCCATGGACCGCGAACTGGAAAAGACCCCCGGGGTCGTCTGGGGCTTTTCCCAGCCGATTGAAGACAACATGGAGGAGGCGGTCAGTGGCGTGAAGGGCGAGCTGGCTACGAAAGTTTTTGGCGAGAAATTGAAGGTCCTGGAGGAAAAGGCCGACCAGATCGTCAGCATCATGCGCACTGTCAGGGGAATTGAGGATCTGGGGGTTTTTCGGGCCCTGGGCCAACCCAACGAAAACTTCGAAGTGGACCGCCAGCAAGCCGCACGCTATCAAATCAACGTCGCGGATGTGCAGGATGCCATACAAACGGCCGTGGGCGGCAACGCTCTGACCCAAGTGCTCCAGGACGAGCAGCGCTACGACCTGGTGATGCGCTATCTCCCCCAGTACCGCAGCACCCGGGAAGCGCTTGAGGACATTCGCCTGCTCTCACCCACGGGCGAACGAGTCTCGCTGAAGCAACTCTGCAAGATCGAAGAACGGGACGGGGCTTCCGAAATTTATCGCGAAGGGAACGAGCGCTACGTCGCCATCAAGTACAGCGTGCGCGGCCGCGACCTGGGGAGCGCGGTGGAGGAAGCCATCAAGAAAGTCAGCGCGCAAATAAAACTGCCGCGGGGATATCACATCGACTGGGAGGGCGAGTACGAAAGTGAAAAACGCGCCGAAGCGCGCCTTCTCGTCATCGTACCCCTCACTGTCCTGCTGATTTTCATCATTCTCTACACGATGTTCAAATCCCTCAAATGGGCGCTGCTGGTCCTCGCCAACGTCATGATGGCGCCCATCGGTGGTCTGCTGGCTCTGTTGGTTTCCGGCACCAACTTCAGTGTCTCCTCGGGCATTGGATTCCTGGCGCTCTTCGGTGTGTCGGTCCAAACCGGTGTGATTATGCTCGAGTACATCAACCAGCGCCGGGCGAGGGGCTATTCGATCGAGGAATCAGCGGTGGAGGGCGCGGTGCTGCGGCTCCGCCCCATCATGATGACCATGCTGGTAGCGACGCTGGGATTGCTGCCCGCCGCCTTGTCGCATGCGATTGGCTCCGACTCCCAGCGGCCCTTTGCCATCGTCATCGTGGGTGGGCTGATTTCCGGCCTGGTCATGAGTGTCTTCCTGCTGCCCACGCTGTATGTCTGGATCGCTGGGGACCGCGATGTGCTTCCCCCTGGTGATCCCCTCCACTTTGAAGAGGCCTGAGGTTGGGGATGAGGAGGTGCATGAAGACGCGAAGATTAGGTCGCAGGCGGCCCCCTTGTCTCGATTGGGGCGCCGACCGGGCAGTCATAACCGTGGTTTTGCTGTCCGTCACCACCGTGCTTCTCCTCATCGGGTTTTCCGGCCCCTCGGTTTACCTCCGCGTCCCCGGACCCGCGGGCTGGCTTTATATTGGCGTCGTCATTATCGCCGCTGCCGCGTCCCTCATGTGGCTATTCTGTAAGGGTGGCAAGTCAAAAGATCAGACATGACGCGGAGGCTCAAAGGCGGCCTCGACGGGTGCACGCCGCGGCAATTCATGAATCAAGAAATTTGCTAATGTCGCGCAGAACCTGCTGAAACATTTCCGGGGTCAGGCGGCCGGTCTGGGTGTTTTGCTGGCTGGGGTGGTAGGAGCAGAACAGGCGGGGCAGATCCGCGGGGAGCGTGAAACTTGCCCCGTGCGAAAAGACCATGCTCGACCGGCGCGGCAACCCCTCGCGCTTGCCGAGCACGCGCAGGTAAGAATCAAACGCGATGCGCCCCAGCACCAGAACGGCGCGCACGCGCGTCAATAATTCTAATTCCCTTTCCAAAAAAGGCTGGCAATTGCACAATTCTTCCGGGCTCGGTTTATTCTTGGGCGGCGCACAACGGAGCGCTGCGGTGATGTAACAATTGCGAAGCTCCAGCCCGTCGCTCCGGTCCCGCGAGGTGGGCTGATTCGCGAATCCCGCTGCATGGAGGGCGGGATAGAGGAAATCGCCTGAGCGGTCACCCGTAAACATCCGCCCTGTGCGATTGGAGCCATGCGCTCCGGGCGCCAGGCCGAGAATCAGAAGCTCGGCGCGAGGGTCGCCGAAGCCCGGCACGGGCTTTCCCCAATAATCCCAATCGCGATACATGCGCCGCTTTTCTTTCGCCACCCGGCGGCAGTACGCGATGAGGTTCGCGCAGCGCGTGCAGGCAATCACCTGCCGCTGGAGTTGGGCGAGTTGGCGAGCTGCGTTGGGCATGGGAGAATTGTTTCCTTTCTATGCTCGCGATCTGCGCTGCGAGCCATTCCCCGTCAACCTCACAGCATCCACGAACTCCTCCGGCGGCCTGTACTTATGCCTAACGATATAATGGTAGATTAGCGTCGGGCATACATACACCGTGTGGCGACCTTGGATGTGAATTTCCGCGTCCCCCAAGGTCACCACTTGCCCGTTTTCGCCGACTGGCTCCCTGACCGGACACTCTTTGCACATCTCGCATCTGTGGAATCCTCTCATTCGGTTTACTGGATTCCTGCAAAGATCAGCGATTCTCAGAACAATCTCTTGGTCGACCTCGCCCCTGTTGAACGGGTGTACTGAGTCAAGCCAGCCTACATTAACGAGACCGGTCCCACTGTTTTTGGTATAGATATACTCAGTTAGATCTTCAAAATATGGCATCAGAGGACACTCATGCGGGTTTCTTTGCCGCTAAGGCCAGAATGGCATTCCATTGGGCATCGGATACCGGCATCACGGACAAGCGCGGCAGCCGCACCAGATCGAAATTCTTGAGGGCGGTGGATTTCTTGATTTCGTCGAGGGTCACCGCCCGGCTGAGTTTTTCCTTTGCCTGGAGATCAATCACCACCAGGCGCGCGTCCTCCTTTTGGGGGTCGGGATAGGGATCACTCGCGGCCTCCGCCAGACCCACTGCCGCGCGCTCATCGCCGGTGTGGTAAACCATCACCATGTCGCCGCGCCGCACATTACGCAGATTTTTCAACGCCAAGTTATTCGAAATCCCGTCCCACACGGTCTTGCCGTCGCGCTCGAGATCAAAAAAGGAGTAATGCTCGGGGTCGGATTTCAACAACCACTTTGCCGCCATATTCCCTCCTCCGTTTCATGCTGATGAGGCCGAGATGAAAGGAGTCATTGTACGGGAAATCACCGGGCTCTGCACAGCGTCTCATCTTGTGCCTTGCATTGTGGGGAAGGTCTCCGCCACGCCAAGATCTTTCGTATCGAATTGCCCGGGATTGCATCTAAAGCTGCGGGAGGCAAAAGGAAAAGACTATGGAAAAGGTTCTACATGTTCAACCCGCTGATTGGCAGGGAGTCGAGACCAGCGCCAAGCCGGTATTTTTGGACTTTTGGGCGGACTGGTGCGGTCCCTGCAAAATGCTCGGGCCAACGTTTGACCGGTTGGCGGAGAAGTTCGGCGAACAAGTCACTTTCGCGAAGGTCAATGTAGACGAACTGCCTGAGATCGCCAACAAGTTTGCGGTCCGCTCGATTCCCACCCTCGTTCTTTTGCAGAACGGTAATGTGGTGGAGAGGTTGGTGGGGCTGCGCTCGGAGCAGGAATTGGCGCAGGTGCTCAGCCGTTACGCGAACGGCAACGGCAACAAATAAATTTGACCCTCATGCCGGCGACCCCTCCGGACCTTGGGAGGGAAGAACCGGCCCCCCCCACAAAAAGCAAGGGCGCCCCTCGATGGATGGGCGCCCTGAATTCTCCCTATGGACGGCTGTGTGCCGCCACTGCAATTGTGTCTATGCCCCCGGCCGTTGACCGAGCACGTTCGTGGTGTTGGGGAAGAACCCTTTCGGCGTGCTGATGTACCCGGATACGGTATCCTTGCCCAGCTTATTGACTACTATCTCCAAAGCGCTTGACGCCCCCTGCACCAGGAAGTACACGGGTTCATTCATGGCCTTGTTGCTGCGCTCGATCTTCTTGTCGTCAGCATAGAGAAAAACGCTGAAGACGTTTTTCTTTGGGTCGGTCCTTTCCAATTCCACGGTTACCGTTCCCACCTTTTGCTGGGCCTTTTTGCGAGGCAAAGTAAACTCAAAGTAGTCGCGATCGCTCTTGTGCGCCAGGGCCACCAGTTCGTCGTGAGTGCGGGCGATAGCGCCGCTCAACTCACCCTTGGTGCCGCTGAGAGCATTGGCAAACTCGGACTTGGTGCTGGCCAGATCCTGCTTGGTTCCCGCCAAATCCGTGTTCAGGCTGCCGATCTTGGCGTTGGAGTCAGACTGGAGCTTGTTCACTTCTTCGGCGCTGGCTTTCTGGGCGATCGCCTGGTTTAGTTGGGTCACCGCGGCCTGCTGTTGCTTTTGGACTTCCGCGGCCAGGGCGTGCGCGCGGGCCAGTTCCTGCTCGGTCATGCCAAGCTTTCCCTCGATGACTTGGAATTTTCCGCTCAGTTGCGCATAGCGCTCGTCGCCGGAGTCGATCCGCCGGGTAATCAGATTCAGCGCGTCCGCTTGCTTCATCGCGTAGTCGTTAAACTGGGAGCGGGCCATGAAGGCGAACACTAGATTCGCGATGGCCACGACGCCCAGCAGGGCCACCAGCCAGGGGAGAACCTTTCCGCCTCCTGTGGCGGGAGCCGCTTGTGGGGCTTGCTGAACTAAAACATATTGAGGGGCTGCGGGTTGGGGTTGCGGCGATGCGGGCGCCTCCTCGGGGGCGGGCACGCGTCGCGTGGGAGTATCGTTCAGGCCAAACATCGAGTGGCCGGGGCTAGGGTCTTTGTCTGCCATACGTTCTCCTCTTTTTCAAATTGCCTTGGGCGGGTCCACAGGAACCGCCGGATAAGCCACTTCTATAGATGCCGCATTTGGCGAAGGGGTTTGAGTGTAAATGCATTTTTACTTTTTTAGACCGGCCCAGTATCCCATTAAAAGCTTGTGGGTTCAAGGGCTGAGGATGGCGCGTTAGGAGCGGGATTGGATCAGCGCCACGGCATCAGCGCGGATGGCCTCGCCGCGCCCCACGGCGTCCAGGCCCTCACCGGATTTGGCCTTAACGCTCACCTGCCCGGGCTGGAGGGCCAGTGCCGCGGCCACTTTCTTTTCCATGCGGAGGATGTGCGGCACCAGCTTGGGCCGCTCCAACCCCACCGTGGCGTCGATGTTGACAATGCTATAACCGGCGGCGTCGAGCAGTTGGCGGACGTGGCGCAGGAAGAGCAAGCTGGAAGCGTTTTTCCACTGGGGAGAGGTGTTGGGGAAGTGGCGCCCGATATCACCCAGGTGCGCTGCGCCCAGCAGAGCGTCGCAGATGGCGTGGGCCAGCACGTCGCCATCGGAATGGCCCACCGGGCCGCGATCAAAGGGAATGCGCACCCCACCCAGAATCAGTTTGCGACCCTGCGCCAGCCGGTGGAGGTCGTTGCCGATTCCCACTCGGCACAGTGAAAATAATGTCGGGGCAAGGCTCCGAACCGCTCCCCCCGCGGCCTCGGACAAAATGTCCTTGTCACCCCGTTTCCGCCCACTTCGTGAAGGATTCATTTTCCTCAAATCAGGTCTCTTCCCGGACGTGTTCGCGTTCTTGCGCAATGTACAGGCGGGCCAGGGGCAGATCCGAGGGCTTGGTGATTTTGATGTTCCGGTCCGATCCCATCAGGACGGTCACGTCGTGGCCCTCATGTTCCACCAGGCTGGACTCGTCGGTGCCAAAATAACCCTCCGCCAGGGCGCGGTCAAAGGCCTGTCGCAGAATGGTGTATCGAAAGGCTTGCGGCGTCTGGGCTAGGACGATGCGCTCGCGCGGAATGGTCCCCATAATGGTTTGCCGTTCCACTTTTTTCACCGTATCGACGCTGGGGATGCCCAGAATCGCCGCGCCGTCTTTGCGTGCGGCATCGACGACCTGGCGAATCATGGCGAGTTCGATGAAGGGGCGCACGGCGTCGTGGACCACCACCACATCGGTTCCCGGCGGGGCTTGGTCCAGGCACCGGGCCACGGTTTCCTGCCGCGACGCCCCGCCCGCCACCAGGCGCACGTTCTTGGCAAAACGCTCCGTGGCGATCTCCTTGGCGGCGCGGTCCATATCTTCCGGCCGCACCCCCAGGAAAATTTCGTCAATGGCTTCGGAAGCGGCAAACTTCCTCAGGGTGTGAACGAAAATAGGTATGCCTTCGAGGGAGAGAAATTGTTTGGGCGTGGCTCCTCCCATTCTCAAGCCCGACCCTGCCGCCGGAATGATGGCTAAAACGCTCATGAGAATTTGTCCGTAGTCAGTTGTCCGTTGCAGGAATTCGCAGGCACCCTGGCGCCCGCGTTTCCGGTGCATCAATCGCGTATTTGTACGGCTATTTCAGGAAAAAAAGGGCGACGGAGCACACCTGTCCTCCGCCGCCTCATCTCGCAAGTTCACCGTGATGAAACTTACCACTGAAAACTGACAACTGACGACTAACAACCGACGCCTACTGGTGGACCGCCTCGACCAGGGCTCTCCGTTCATCGTATTTACCGAAAATCATTTTTCCGGCCGTGGTCTGCAAAACGCTGGTCACGGAAATGTCGATGGTCTTGGAAATCATTTTCTTGGCGTTGTCCACCACCACCATGGTGCCGTCATCCAGATAGGCGACCCCCTGGTTATATTCCTTGCCTTCCTTCAGGATGAAGACCCGCATAATTTCACCGGGCAGAACGACGGGCTTCAAAGCGTTGGCCAGTTCGTTGATATTGAGCACCGGAACGCCCTGAAGTTGCGAAACTTTGTTGAGGTTGAAGTCGTTGGTGACGATTTTCCCTTCGTAAGCCCGTGCCAGTTCGATGAGCTTCAAATCGACTTCGCGAAGCTGGGGAAAATCTTCCTCCACAATCTGCACCGTGATGTTGGCCATTTTCTGCATGCGCGCGAGGATGTCTAACCCCCGGCGTCCGCGATTGCGCTTCAGCGGATCGGAGGAGTCAGCCACCAACTGTAATTCGTGCAGCACAAACTGGGGGATGACCAGCGTCCCATCAATAAAACTCGTTTCGCAAACGTCGGCTATACGGCCGTCAATAATGACGCTGGTGTCGAGCACTTTGTAATTCTTACGCGGCGTCTTTTCCGTGGTAAAAAGTCCGCCCAGCGCGCCGAGATTCAGCAAGTCGCCTTTATTGGCGCCCAAAACCAACCCCACGTAAGCCATCAATAGTAACAACGTCACCTGAAAGAAAGAGTTTGCGGATTTGTCGATTGCGGTCAGGCTCAGCAAATGGCTGATCATGAGCGCGCCCAGAATTCCCAGAATGGAACCGAAGGCCGCGCCCATCAGGCGCTTCAGGCTTGCTTTCTCCAACCGCACTTCAAAGAAAATAAAAAATATCCCCAGGGCCAACCCTAAAATTCCGGACTTGCTTTCGGACAAGCCAAAAGGATGAAGATGTAATGCCGCCGCGGTAATTATGATTACAAATATTACGCGGATAGCTCCCATTTCCCATGCCATGAGATCTGACCTCCTTCTGGAACCAGCTCACACGTGCGGACATGATTCAACCGGCCCCCTATTCGATGACGGCGTAAAACCAAGCAGTATACCATCGCCTCGGGCGGGGTCAAAGTCAACTCAATAAAGCGGATGCTTACTGAATGGTAAATGTTTTCGGTGGGAATAAACCGGTCCCTGGCCACGGCGCGCGAGGGATTATCGCCGGGCTTTGGTCTTGATCGCGATGGGTGTGCCGATGAAGCCGAATCTCTCCCGAATGCGGTTTTCGAGAAAGCGCTCGAAGGAAAAATGCAGTTTGCCGGAGCGGTTGGTGAAGGCAATGAAAACCGGCGGCGCCACGCCACCCTGGGTCATATAGTAAAGCCGCGTGGGCCTGCCTCCCGGGGACGAAACTCGTTCAAAATCCACTTCCTCCAGAAACCGGTTCATCTCAGAAGTGCTGACGCGCAGTTGGCGGGCTTCGGCAACCTCCACGATGGCCTTGAGCAGGTTTCCCAACCGCTGCCCGCTGAGCGCGGAGACAAAAACGATGGGCGCGTAATCCAGGTACTTCAGGCGATCGCGAATTTCCTCGGTGAAATCCTGGGTGGTGGTGGGGCCCTTTTTGATGGCGTCCCACTTGTTCACCACGATGATGACAGAGCGCCGGCTTTCATGCGCGTACCCGCCGATGTGCGTGTCGAGCGCGTTCACGCCTTCCGTGGCGTCCAGAATCAGCAGCGCCACGTCCGCGCGCTCCAAGTGTTTGCGTGCCTGGATGACGCTCAGCTTCTCCGCCAACAATTTGGTTTTGCCCTTGCGCCGGATGCCCGCCGTATCCACAAAGCGGAAGTGCAGGCCGTCGCGCACCAACTCCGCGTCCACGGCGTCGCGCGTGGTGCCCGGCACAGCCGAGACTATGGAGCGCTCTTCGTTCATGAGCTTGTTGAGAAGCGTGGATTTTCCCACGTTGGGCCGGCCGATGATGGCCACATGAATCGGGTCCTCGGGGGAGCCGGGCTTCGGGCGGGCAAACCGCTCGTCCGCGGATGGCAACTCTTCCCCATCGGCTCCCAGCGACGCCTGGGGAAGTGCCGGGTCCTTGGTGCGAGGCGGGGGAGATTCCTCCTCCACGATGGCGTCATGGATGAATCCCTCCGTCACGTGCTCCAGCAGATCATCCAGCCCCCGGCCGTGCTCGGCGGAAATGGGGAAGATATTTTTGATTCCCAGGCGGTGAAATTCCCCCGCCAGCGGCTGGTGCTGCTCCGCATCGACCTTGTTCACAACTACGGACAGGGGTTTTCCCGTGCGGCGCAAGAGTTGCGCCAACTCTTCATCCAGCGGCACCACGCCTTCGCGGCCATCCACCACCAGAATGAGGTGGGCGGCTTCCTCAATCGCCACTTGCGCCTGGCGATAAATCTCGACGGGGATCAGTTCCTTGTCCGACGGAATAATGCCCCCCGTGTCGATGACCTCGAAAGGCTTCCCCAGCCACTCGGCGCGAGCGTACAGCCGGTCGCGAGTCATGCCGGGTTCGTTGCCCACCAGCGCCCGGCGCTGTTTGCAGAGACGATTGAACAATGTGGACTTGCCCACGTTGGGCCGGCCGAGAATCACGATGCGTGGAAGTTGGGGCATAAGAAGGAAGTTGAAAGTTAAAAGTCGAGAGTTAAGAGTCTAAAGTTTAAAGTGTAAAACCACTGCGCCGACTTTTACATCGGCACGTAATAATCTATCGTCATTCAACAATCAACAATCATCAATCGGCGGTAAGTCCGCAGCGACGGACGAAATACTCAAATGACGGATTCCTCGCTGCGGCGGTGCCCACGTCGAACAATTTGAGGATCTCGATCATGCAGTCGATCCGGGAATCAAGAGGCTGTCACCGCTGCGCGATGTACCGAAAAGCTCTTGAAGTTCTTCACCCTGATTGACTTGATTGCCTCTCTCGACCCCAGCCAGCCAAGCCTATTTTAGCAGACTATCTCCTGCCGTGGGCTCGACCTGATGATTTTTAATCTCTGGTGGGGGTCCACCCCGTGGTGCTTGTTGGTTCCGGTGGGGCATATGTGCGAAGCACCTTGGAGTGCGGCGGCTCGACGCCGCCTTGGAATGAACTCTAAAACCATGGCTCAACCCCCTTGCCTTAACGCCGAAGAGGA
>Ga0326728_10005983_pt1 | contig 33386 bp, 28 predicted proteins | sample MB3enrmetagenome_FD_207602 | JGI IMG/M metagenome (GOLD analysis project Ga0326728, IMG submission 207602) | Lab enriched peat soil microbial communities from McLean, Ithaca, NY, United States - MB31MN | ecosystem: Environmental > Terrestrial > Soil > Wetlands > Peat | place: USA: New York... | reverse complement strand
GCGGCTGTTGCGCGGCCTCCGAGGCCAGGATAATGGCGCTCTTGCCCGGCCCGGTAAAGACGAACGCCAACGCGCCGAAGGCCCGCGCCGAGAAGTCGGGAGCGTTGCCGCCCAGCCCCCAAAGCGAGGCATCCGTGCCGCGCACGCCAGCATTGAGCAGCACCGGAACCTTCTTGCTGATCTGCGTAACGACCTTGGTCGCCACCAGGTAAATGTCGGCGTTGGTCTTGGTTTGTCCGTTGCCCCCGTCGCCCACGTTGCTGTCGTTGGTGCGCGCAATAGCGCCGACGGACAGGGCCGGAACCCATGGGTTCTTTCCGGCGTTTTCCGGCACGAAGTTTACCTTGCCGTGGACGATGTTCAGGCCATCGGTCCACAGCGGACTCAAGCCCGGAGTGTTGCCCGCCGCGTGGTCCTCGCGCGTGTAGCCGACTTCAATGCGCTTGGCAAAGCCTTCAGTGATCGAGACGGTGTTCCAGGTGCCGATCACCGGTCCGCCGGCAAGAACGTGGTAGGCGATGACCGGGTGTCCGGCGCCATTGGCCGGGGAGGCAGCGGTCGAGGCCAGCGGCGTGACGAAGACGCCCGTCGGGCCTTCATAGCCCAGGCTCTGCGACTGCGCTGTGTGCGTGGCAAAAGTGAAGGCGAAGAGCAGGAGGAGCGTTGTCCACCGGCTCATGAACACTGGCGAAGGGAAAAAGGGTGCAAGTACGCGCATAAGGCATTTCTCCTGAGCGAAACGGGTTTGGAAACAGGGAGGAAAATGCGACGGAACAACCCCGCTGTCAGAGAAAAGCGCAAGGAATGGCTTGTGCTTCCGCATGTGCGGGCGGCACAAGAGCCGATCCCATCAGGATTGCTGAGGCAGAATGGGTTTTCAGTCGCGGAGAGAGGCTGCTGCTAGCGGCAACAGGGACAACAAGGACAATGCCTGGCGGCATGGAGCGACTGACTCATGTAAACGAGTATACGCAAGTTCGCCGAAATGTCCAAGGCGGCTTTCGTGAGGAGCGGCTGTCGTTCCTCAGCCGTCAGGACCATGCGCGAACCCCGATCTCCGGTTTTCAGCACACCAGCCTCGCGCGGCTGAGCTTGACGCCATCCAGGCGGCCGAGCAGGGTGACAGCGATGCGCTCGGGGTCGAAGAGCCGCTGCGCCATGGCTTGCACCTGGGCTGCTTCCACCTCGTCGATACGGGCGATGACCTCATCCACAGTGAAGAAGTTGTGGAAGTACATCTCCTGGCGGGCCAGGTTGGCCATGCGCGAGTTCGAGCTCTCCAGGCCCAGCAGGATATTGCCCTTGAGCTGGTCCTTGGCGCGGGTCAGCTCTTCGTGGGTGAGCGGGGTTTCCTTCAGGTTGCGGAACTCGGCCAGGATCAGGTCCACCACCTCCAGCGCCTTGCCCGCGGAGGTTCCGGCGTAAACCAGCAGGGTTCCGGTGTCGCGGTAGGGGCTCAGTTCGGAGTAGATGGAGTAGGCCATTCCGCGCTCCTCGCGGATGGTCTGGAAGAGGCGCGAACTCATGCCGCCGCCCAGGACCGTATTCAGGATCAGGGTGACGTAGCGGCTGTCGTCGGTAATGGGTGGGGCGGGAACGCCGAGGCAGATCTGCACCTGCTCGAGCGACTTCTTGTTGCGCAGCACGATGCGGGCGCCGGCCGCTGGCGCCGCAAGCTCGTGCAGCGTCTCGCCGCCGGCCAGCCCGCTGAACTTGGCCGCCGCCTCCTCGGCAAACCGGTCGTGGTCCAGGTTGCCGGCCGCGGAGAAGACGATATTGCCGCCGTGAAAGCGGTCGCCGTGATAGGCAAAGAGCTTCTCCCGGTCGAGCCCGGTGACCGTCTTCGAGGTGCCCAGGATGGGCCAGCCCAGCGGATGGTCCTTCCAGAAGCTCTGCGTGAACAGTTCGTGGACCAGCACGTCCGGATTGTCCTCGTCGATCTTGATCTCCTCCAGAATCACGCCCCGCTCGCGCTCGATGTCGGCCGCGGCGAAGATGGGATTGAGTACCAGGTCGGTCAGCACGTCCAGGGCAATCGGCACGTGCTCGGCCAGCGACTTGACGTTGAAGCAGATGGTCTCCTTGCCGGTAAATGCGTCCAGGTTGCCGCCGATCGAATCCATCTCGCGGGCGATGTGCTGGGCGGTGCGGGAGCGGGTGCCCTTGAAGAGCATGTGCTCCACAAAGTGGGAGATGCCGTTGCTCTCGGCCGGCTCGCAGCGGGAGCCGGACTTGATCCACACGCCCATGGCCACCGAACGCAGATGATCCATGCGCTCGGTCAGCACGATCAGGCCGTTCGGCAATACGGTGCGGCGAAGGTTTCGCTCGGTGGTCATCATTCAGGGGTCAGGGATCAGGGATCAGAGATCAGGGGTCAGAGATCAGGGATCAGAGATCAGGGATCAGGGATCAGGGATCAGAGATCGGAGATCGGTGGCCGAATTCGATTGTAGGCCAAACGGGCTTGCGCAGGCTGCGGCGGAGCGGGAAATGCTCTATGCTGAGCCAAGCCATGCACGAAGATTCTCCCCAGCTTGCAACCTTTGACGCCAACAGACCGGCTCGCGAGAGCCGAAAGCCGCTTTTTGGGCTGGATGCAGGCGCGTTGGCGGCGCTGGTGGTGGAGGCGGGCGAACCCGCCTGGCGCGGCAAGCAGATAGCGGAAGCGCTGTATCGGCAGCGGCTTGCGGACCTGAATGAGATCACCACGCTGCCCAAGCCGCTGCGCCAGAGATTGATCGCCGAGGGCTGGCGGGTGGGCCGGCCGCGGATTGCACAGGTCTTCCGGTCGGCGGACGGGACGGAACGCTATCTGGTGGAGGGCCAGATCGGCGACGGGCTTACCGTGGAAACCGGGGTCCCCGGCGACAGGTCTACCGCCGCTGGCGTGGTCGAGACCGTCTGGATGCCCGAGGGCGACGATGGCGAAGCCGGCGACGGGACAGATCCAGAAATCCCACCATCATTGGGCGCCCCAGGTCCCGATTCTGGGACCTGGGATAGCAGCGAGACAATCCGAGAGAGCGAGGCCGGGAAGCGCTGGGATCGCGCTACCGTCTGCGTCTCCAGCCAGGTGGGTTGCGCCGTCAACTGCCAGTTCTGCCTGACGGCCAAGCTCGGCCTCCAGCGCAACCTCAGCGCGGGCGAGATTGCCGGGCAGGCGCTGGCGGTCTTCGAGCGCCACGGCGTCGAGGTGGGCCGCGACCGCGTCAACCTGGTCTTCATGGGCATGGGCGAGCCCTTCCTCAATTACGACAGCTTCATGGGAGCGGTGCGGCTGCTGGTCACCGAGGCCGGCCTGAGCCCGCGGCGAATGACCGTCTCCACCTCCGGCATCGTCCCCGGCATCGAGCGCTTTGCCCAGGAGCCGGCGGAGTTGCGCCCCAAGCTGGCCATCAGCCTGAACGCGCCCAACGACCGCATCCGCTCCGGGATCATGCCCATCAACCGCAAGTGGCCCATCGAGGAGGTAATGAACGCCGTGCGCAAGATTCAGCTTCGCCCCCGCGAGCGCATTACGTTTGAATATGTGCTGCTGGGCGGCGTCACCGACCGGCCCGAACACGCTGTCGAGGTCGCCCTCCTCATCCGCCGCACCGGCCTGCCCGCCAAGGTCAACCTGATCGCCTGGAACCCCGGCCCCGGCATCGAGTACACGACGCCGCAGCCGGAGGCGATCGAGGCATTTCGCGCCACGCTGGCCGCCGAGGGCATTCCCGCCTACCTGCGCAAGCCGCGCGGCCGCGACATCTACGCCGCCTGCGGGCAGTTGAAGCGGACGGTGGAGGGGTGATGATTCCTATGCTTGGGAGTGGAGATGCGGAGCACCACGCATCAAGGCAGTTCGTTCTCAAACATCATCGCGTCATAATCCTCAACAATCTCCTTTGCCAAGGAAGTTTCTAGGACATATACCGGCTCTATCCCACGCATCCCCCCCCGACGCACAGCCCCACGTTCGACCAAGCTAGATATCTGCAATTTGACAACTTTCTCGGCTAGGTCGCGCGGCACTTCGGTGGCAAACCGCTCCAGCATCCACATGACAGCCTTTGACTTATGCGACTTCTTTCCGCACCCACATACTGCGTCCATCATCTTTCTCTGCGTGATAGCGCAGTCAGGCTCGTCCGTATACCTATTGATGCACTTGCGGACGGTCCACGTGATTCCATCCTCCGACAATATGGCTGAAATCTTCCGTTTGAGCTTTAGCTCCTTGATTCGCATGGCGACAAATCCCAAGCCTGACATGACAAAGACGACAGAGATCAGGACACGTACCCAAAAAACACCTGGGATGGGGGAGAACAAGGGGCTCTCGGACAGCTTCTTGGAGAATGAAAGAATCGCGCAACAAACGGCTGCAAAAGCTCCGGAACTAATCCACCCGTTCCGATACCGTCGCCCCGCACTGTCAGTAGTGCGCTGGACGGACTCTTCATAGGATGGGCCTCTTAGGTAACTCGGCACCTCCTGCGCCACGGCTGTTGCTTCAAGTGCGCTCGCCGCCGGATTCCTCTTTTCGAGAGCATTGACTTTGGTCGGGCCATCAAGGAACTCTACCGCCTCTTGCATTCGCAGATAAAGCTGTTTTACAGCTTCATTGGGAAAGTCGCCGCCTGTCTTATCTGAATGAATTGAAACGATTCGCTTCTTGAGTTCGGCACGCAGTTTTCCCTTGGACAGGTTCTTCTGGAGCCCAAATTCCTCGCAGATGGATTCTATCGAACTGAACATGCAAGTCCGCCTCACGCAACTCAAACACGGAATCCTGGGTGGAAGAGTACCACGTTCAGACGGCTTTCCCTTCCTCTGCTGCTGAAAGAGCCCCTGCGTGCCGTGTGCCCAGACCTCGAATTTGGACCTGGAATTCGGCCCTATGCCGCCGCTCGATCCACCACTTCCAGCACCGTTCCTTCGATCTTTTGCAAATAGGCGACAATCTCGAACAGGTTCTTCGCCTGCGGATTCCCCGTCGAGCTGAGCATCCGCATGAGCACCTTGGGAGAGCGTCCCAGGTCGGCTCCCAGCTTCACGAAGCCGACCGTGCCGTTAATGTACTTGCGAAGCACGGATTTCCCCGTCTCCACATCGCCAGCGACCATGCAGCCAACGGCTTCCCGGAGCAGCGCCCTGCGAAAGCCCTCGCTCTGCTGGAGCCTGCTTTTCACAGTCTCGTTGAAGTTCTTGGTGAGCGGCATCTTCACTCTATAGTAGCACAAAAGACACCATTGCGGGCATTGCAAGCGCACGGCATCCCATCCTCCCGGCGGGAAGAGCCGGAGAGAACGGGATGCGAGGCGTTCGTATCAAGCCGCAGGACTGCAAAGATGGATAGCTATTTGTCACCCGGCATGGGCATCGGCTTCACGCTGCCGCAATCCGGGCCTTTGTATACGGAGGTGGAGACAACTGTCCACTCGACCGGCATGGAGTTGGGGCCGGACTGCATGGTTCCGGTAAAGTGCACCCTGCCCTTGGCGACGTTGCCCTCTGTCCAGGAGGACTCCATCTCCCCATGGCCACTCATTCTTCCCGTGCAAACCATCTCGGCGCTCATGCCGGTGGGCTTCAGCACGACGTTGGTGATCTGGCAGTCGCGGTTCTGCGACACCGGGGCGCCGTACTTATCGATCATGGCCTGGGTGAGGCAGACCTGCACGGTGTGCGGTGCGCTCATGGCCGCGAGGGCGGATGCGGGCATTCCGGGGGGGAAGGGAGACTTTTGGTACGTCATGCTGCTGGTCATCTCCCAGAGGCCGGGCTTTCTGACGGCTTGCGCCAAAGCGACAATCGCCAAGGCGAACAGGCAACAGCTCAAAGTGATCCAAACTGGGGTCTTGCGCATAGTTCCTCCTGTTTTGGTTGCGCAGCGTAGACTCCTGGCCGCGCCGCTCTACTTTACTTCACGGCGGGAGCGGCGGGAAAGAGAATTCTATAAGCCTTGCCGGGGAGGCGCGGCGCGTCCCAGCGCGAACAGGGCGCTGGTCACGGGGCCGGCAGCATGGCGGACCACGTGCTCTTCGCTGGCGAAGTCGCCGGCGATGACGCGCAGGCCGAGAGCTTCCATGCGTTCGATGTCGGGAGTGACGGGCGCGGCGCCCTCGGCCGCATAGCGGGCCAGGGTCTGGGGCGAAAAGGGGGCGGTGTTGACCAGCGCATAGTCGAAGATGGCCGCCCGGGTGTGCTCATAGATGCGTTCGATGTGTTCGGAGGCGGTCAACCCCAGGCTCTCGTTGGCCTGGGACATCAGATTGCAGATGTAAACGCGCACGCCGCGGGCGCTGTCCAGCGCCGAGGGAATGCCCTTCACCAGCAGGTTGGTGATCAGCGAAGTGTAAAGCGACCCCGGCCCCACGGTGATCAGGTCGGCGCGCTCGATGGCTTCCAGAGTCTCCGGAAGCGGCGCAACGTCCGCCGGGTCGAGCATCAGTTCCGCAATGCGGCGGCGGCTGGCGGTGATCCTGGTCTCGCCGCGCACCTCGGAGCCGTTGTCCATGCGGGCGACCAGGGTGGTGTTGCCGGTAGTGACCGGATAGATGCGGCCGCGCGTGGCCAGAATCTTCGCCGCCAGTTGAATGGCCTGGCCAAAGTCGCCGGTAATCTCGGTGAGCGCGGCTACAAACAGGTTGCCGCAGTTGTGCCCTTTGAGCGAACCTCCGCCGCGAAAGCGATGAGCGAAGAGCCGGGCCAGCAGGTCTTCTTCCTCGCTAAGGGCCAACATGCAGTTGCGCAGGTCGCCCGGGGGCAGCATGTTGAAGCCCTTGCGCAGGCGGCCTGAGGAGCCTCCGTCGTCGGTCACGGTGACCACGGCAGCCAGATCGGCGATCATGGCCGTCGGGGTGCATGGCTGGTGCAATGGCGCCACGTGCTGGCGCAACCCGCGCAGCAGCGTGGACAAACCGGTGCCGCCGCCGATAGCCACCACGCGCAGAGGCCGGACCACGGGAGGGGCCCCATCGAGGGGCATGGACGAATGCCGGGTAGAAGCCATGGTTGAGGGCATAGTGGCCAATTCCGATCATACCGCGTTGCACTCCCCTTTCATGGAACTGGAAACCCACCTCCGCCGCTTTGGTCCGTTCACGCAATGCAAAGGGGATTCGCGGCCTCAAAATCCGGCGCGGCGCCGGTTGCAACGGCCATTTAAACTATGCGAGATGAGGCCGCGGCCCTCGCGGATGGCGCGCCCCGGAACGGAGTTCCCCTTGGCAGAGACGATTTACGATGTGGCGATTGTCGGCGGAGGGCCGGCAGGGTATACGGCGGCCATCCGCGGAGCGGAATACGGGCTGAAAGTTGCGCTGATCGAAGAAACCGGCCGGCTGGGCGGCACCTGCCTGCACGTGGGCTGCATTCCCACCAAGGCGCTGCTCTTCAACGCCGAGATATGGGACCATCTGAATCATGCAGCCGAGTTCGGGATTGCCGGGATCGGGACGCCAACGCTCGACTGGGCTGCGGTGCAGAGGCGCAAGAACGCCATCGTCGCCAGGCACACCAAGGGCCTGGACTTCCTGATGAAGAAGCACAGGATCGCCAGGATCGACGGCCATGGGCGGCTGACCGGGCCGGCGCTCGACGGCGTGCATACGGTCGAAGTGGCAGGAGCGGCCGGCGAAGCGAGCCAGGTGAGGGCCAGGAACGTGATCCTGGCCACCGGATCGGAGGCCAAGATGCTGCCGGGACTGGAGGCGGACAGCAGCATTCTGACCAATATCGAGATTCTGGCCATAGACCGGGTTCCCAAGTCGCTGGTGGTGATCGGTGCAGGCGCGGTGGGCGTGGAGTTCGCCTCCATCTTCCGCAGCTTCGGAACGGAAGTTGCGGTTGTGGAGTTTCTGCCGCGCGTGGTTCCCGTGGAAGACGAAGAGGTTTCAAAGGAGCTGGCGCGGCTCTTCAAGAAGCGCGGCATCGAGGTGAACATCGGCGCAAGAGTGGAGAAGGTGGAGAAGACCGAAACCGGCGTGAAGGTGACTTTCATCGATGCCAACGGCAAGACGCAGGTAAAGGATTCCGAGAAGGTGCTGGTGGCCGTGGGACGCGCGGGCCGGACAGAGAACATCGGGCTTGAGAAGACGCGCGTCGAGCTGGAGCGCGGGCTGGTGAAGGTGGACGAGGCGCAGGAGACGGCGGAGCCGGGAGTCTTTGCCGTCGGCGACATTGTGGCCGGGCTACCTCAACTGGCGCACGTGGGCGCGATGAGCGGGATGGTGGCCGTGGCAAAGATTGCCGGAAGGAAGTTCCGCCCGGTGCGCCGCGACCGCATTCCTGCCTGCACCTACTCCGAGCCGCAGATCGGGTCGGTGGGGCTGACCGAGGCGCAGGCCAGGGAAAAGGGCTACGACGTCAAGGTGGGCAAGTTCCCGTTCGCGGGCAACTCGAAGGCGACGATTCTGGGTAGCCACGATGGCTTCGTCAAGATCGTCTCCGACGCGAAGTACGGCGAGATCCTCGGCGTGCACATCCTGGGGCCGCAGGCCACGGAGCTGATCGCCGAGGCGGTTGCGGTGCTGGAGCTGGAAGGCACGGTCGAGGAGCTGATGTTCACCATCCACGCGCACCCCACGCTGGCCGAGGCGCTGCTGGATGCGTATGGAGCGGTGGAGGGAATGGCGATCAACGCGTAGGGAACGGCTTCTTGCCCCACCACCGGTTGGACCAGGTCTTTGACCGCTTGTTGCTGTACCAAAACAGGGTGCCCCACCCTCGCCGCGTTCTTGTCCTTGCGGCTAGGGTGGGATGCCACAGCACTCAATCGCCATGCGGGAAGTCACGGTGTGAGAGACCCAACAAGGTGTGAGAGACCCAACAGGCTGCCAGCGGCCCTCAGGCCGCCCGCTCACCCCCAACCGACCGCACCCGGAACCGCTTCATCTGGATCGAGAGCGTCCGCTCGATCTTGCGCAGGTCTCCCCGCTCCGCCGGTCCGGCAAAGGTTGAAGCCACGCCGTGCGCCGAAGCCCGCCCCGTCCGCCCCACCCGGTGGACAAAGTCCTCCGCCACCTTGGGTAGATCGAAGTTGATCACATGCGCCACATTGGCCACGTCAATGCCGCGGGCAGCCACGTCGGTGGCCACCAGCACGCGGTGATGCCCCTCGGAGAAGCTGCGCAGGGCCGCATTGCGCTGCGACTGCGAGCGGTCGCCGTGAATCTGCGTTGCCGAGTGGCCCGAGCGGGTGAGCCGCCGCGCTACGCGATCCGCCCCATGCTTGGTGCGCACAAAGACCAGAAAGCTGCCCGTCTCCGCACCCAGCAGGTGCTCCAGCAGCTCCTGCTTCTTGTCCGGCTCCACTTCAAAGGTGCGCAGCTCCACGTTCTCCGCGGGCTTCAGCACCGAACCGATCTCGACCCGGGCAGCATTGTTCAGATACTTGCGCGCCACTTCCTTCACCGCCCCTTCGAGCGTGGCCGAGTAGCACAGCGTCTGGCGCACCGCAGGCAGCGTGGCAGCAATGCGCGCAATCGCCGGCTGGAAGCCCATATCCAGCATCCGGTCCACCTCGTCCAGCACCAGGATCTTCACCCCGTCCAGCCGCACCAGCCGGCGCCGGATATAGTCCTCGAGCCGCCCCGGAGTAGCCACAACCAGCCGCGCGCCGCGCCGGATGGCATCGAGCTGCGACCCCTCGGCCAGCCCGCCTACCACCAGGGCTACGGTCTGCGAAGAGCTGGATCGAATGGCGCGAAAGGCCGCTTCCACCTGCATGGCCAGCTCGCGCGTCGGCAGCAGAATCAGCGCCTCCGCTCCCCGCCCTGCGCTCCTTTGCATCTGTTCGACGATCGGGATAAGGAAGCCGAGCGTCTTGCCCGTCCCGGTCTGCGCCGTGGCCAGCACGTCGCGGCCCGCGAGAGCCGGCGGAATGCAGCCCATCTGCACCGGAGTGGGAATTTCAAATTTGTTTGCGTCAAGCCGCGCCATCAAAGCGGGCGAAAGAGAGAACTGAGAAAACTGAGTCGTCAAAATGCGTTTGCTTTCCTTTGGATTCCGCGAGCCGCCATTTTCCCTGGGAGCCTGCAATCGGAACCGGTCGTGAGGCGCGCGAACCCCATTCGGGCGCACGCCTGCTTATCGATATGCGTAAGGGAGAACCAACCACGTCCCTGGGACTGACCGCAAAGCATTCAAGGGGAGAACGCCCGCAGCCCGGAGCTGCCACACGCTACTTCACTGCCAGACGGCTCGTTGCCGCCCGGCTACCCGCTCCTGCGCAATCGATCTTCGATCGCACTCCCCGGTGTCGTTCGCGCCAATCCAACTCGCCAATCCATTCAAGGAGGCCGGGATGCTCGAACCCTTGCCGTGGACCGTCTTCACAGTCCAAGGCAAACTCCCAGGGTGGGAGACTCATGGGTATACGCTCTATCACCCCAAGAAACAAAGACCGTTTCTCGGGGACCCCGGTATGTAGGGGCTTGGGGAAATCTGTGCCAGGCAAACTTGCCTTCTGAGGGCAAACCGCCGCTCACGGCCAAATCACTGAGCGCAACTACAGTGTAGCACGGTTTCGCCTTTCCCTCGCCGCGGACTCGCGGGCGGTTCATCCCTGCGCGCCTCCGCGAACCCTCAATCCGCCCGCACCAGCCGCCGCTGCAACGCCTCCAGCGTCTGCCCCTTGGTCTCCGGATAGACGAACAGCACCACCAGGAACTGCACCACCGTCATTACCGCGAAGAATACAAACGGCGTCTCCGTGTTGAGCGAATGGACCACCACCGGAAAAGCCAGTTGGATCGCCGTGTTCATGATCCAGTGGCTGGCGTTACCCACGCCCTGGCCCTTGGAGCGCACCGCGTTGGGAAACACCTCGCCGATGTAGACCCAGATCACCGCTCCCTGCGAGAGCGCGAAAAAGGCGATATAGGTGACCAGAACCCACACCAGCGCGCCGGGATGAGAGTGCGTCCTGAAGAGCCACGCCACTCCCGCCAGGCAGCTGGCCGTGCCCGCCGCGCCCACCAGCAGCAGCGTCTTGCGGCCCAGCTTGTCGATGACGCTCATGCCCACCACGGTGAAAACCAGATTGGTGAATCCGATGGCGATGGCCTGTTGATCGCCGGAGATCTGGCTGAATCCCGCCGAGGCGAAGATGCTGTTCAGGTAATAGAGGATGGAGTTGATCCCCGCCAACTGGTTGAACGCGCCGATGGAGATGGCCAGAAACAGCGGATAGCGGTACTTCCAGCGGAAGACCGGCTCGTGCGCCGTAGCGTGTTCCTGGGCCAGAGCGGTGCGGATGTCGTCCAGTTCCGACTGCGGGTCCGGCTCGCCCATCTGCTTCAAGATGGCCAGAGCGTCGTCGAACCGGCCTCGCGCGGCGCACCAGCGCGGGCTGCGCGGAATGCCGAAGAGCAGCGCCAGAAAGCCGAAAGCCGGCAGCGCGGCCACGCCCACCTGCCAGCGCCACTCCGCAGCGCCCAGGTGCAGCGTGCGGATTCCGTAATTGGAGACGTAAGCCGCCAGTATCCCCAGCACGACGTTGAATTGGAAGGCGCCTACCAGCCGCCCGCGCCACTTGGCCGGAGAAAGCTCCGCGATGTAAACCGGTCCCAGCACGCTCGACGCGCCGATGCCCAACCCGCCCACGAAGCGGAAGACCATCAGCGAGGGCCAACTCCACGCCAACCCGCTGCCGATGGCCGAGATCACATAGAGCATGGCGGTGATGCGCAGGGTCTCGCGCCCGCCCAGCTTTTGCCCCACCACGCCCGCGCCCAGAGCGCCCACGACTGTGCCGATCAGCGCGATGGCCACCGTCAGGCCCTTGCCCTGCGCACTCAATCCATACAGCCGCACCAGCGCGTCGATGACCCCAGAGATGACGATGGTATCGAATCCGAAGAGCAGCCCGCCCAAAGCTCCGGTCAGTGTCGCCTTCATCAGAGGAAAGTTGGGTCGCATCGTGGTGAGTCTCTCCAGCTCCAAATCATCCTATAGACTGGCCCCGCAACGGGCAAACCGGAGCCCCGGCCACAACGGCCGATTCAAAGCCTGGCGCTCCACCCTCGCCGCGTGTCGCCGCGGTTCGCCGCGGCGAACCGCCAGGGTGGGACACGACGACACTCCACCGGGCTGGGATGGGGTCCGCCTCGTGGCTTCGCGGTGCTAGACTGCTTCTTGCCCTTCTCGACAAACTCTGACGGGGAGACAACAGGCCGGTGCCGCAAAGGCAGGTCCTCAACTCGCCCCCAGCCAGGAGACCGATGATGACGCACCCGCCACGCAGCGCCCTTGGCCGCTATGCCGCAACCGCCGCCCTGGCCTGTCTTGCCGCCGCCCTCGCCGCGCAGGAGCCCAAGTGGAAGTCCTATAGCTATCCCGAAGATGGATTTCGCGCCTCCTTCCCATCCGCGCCCCAACTTGATACCAAGAGCCAGCCCGCCGGCGCCGGCGCCATCGAACTGCATACCTATTGCGTGCAGCTTTCCCCAGCCTATCTCTGCGTGGCGGTCTTCCTTCATGGCGCCCAGGCCACGGGTCCGGATCCCGACATTATGATGGGGCGCGTCAAGCAGGGCGTTCTGGCCGGCGACAAGACCAGGAAACTCTCGGAGACTCCGATCACGCTCGACGATCGCAAAGGCGTTGCGCTGGAGGCGGAGAATGACACCATTCACACCTCCACCCGCATCTACCTGGTGGGCGACATCGTATATCAGACGCTGGTCACATCCCCGATCGCCGGCAAGTACGCAGACACGGCCCGCTTCCTCGATTCGTTCCGGCTCATCCCGCGCGTCGCGAAATAGCGCCCATTCAACCTTGCGCGCGCCCCGCCCCAGGGAGCACCGCCAGAATCCGGCAGCGGTGCTTGCCCGCCGCGCTCCAGGCCAGGGCCATCTCGCTCTCCATGTAGGCGCAATCGCCCGCCTCCAGCACCTCCTGCATGCCGCCCGCGTCCAACTGCAGCCGTCCTTCCAGCACATACACCAGCCCGCTGGTCTCGCGGAACGGCTCCGCGCCGGACGATGCGCCGCCCGCCGGAAATTCGATCATCCGCGCCACCAGCCGCGGCTTTTCCCCGGCCGCGTTCAGCGGGATGGACTTGATGGCTTCCGGGCCGCGCCCGTCGCCCTGCAAATGGGCTTTGCGCGTGATCGACAGGGTATGCCGCGCCGGCTCCGCGAAGAAGTAACTCATCCCCACGCCGTAGACCCGGCTGATGGTGGCCAGCGTCGGCAGCGTGGGTATCATCCGGTCCGTCTCCAGCTTGGAGAGCAGCGCCGTCGACAGGCCGGTTTCGGCCGCCAGCCGGGAGAGCGTGAGCCGCTTCTGCGTGCGCAGCGAGCGCAGCTTCAGCCCGATGCAATATGGCTCCAGGGACCACTGGGCGTAAGAAACAGTCTTGACCATCGAAAACTCCCTTGGGCCCCGCTTACGAGCCCTTCCTCAGTTTGCCAGCCGCCGGCCTTTCCGTTTCTGAGAAATCTCTGAAGTTTCTCTGTGGGCTTCGCGCCGCCGCAACGCGCAATCTGCTTCAATGGAGTCGTATCGAAAGGGGGATCCGCAATCGGCCGGCTGCGCAACGGACGAAAGCCTTTGCCGCTCGCTGTCTCCGCGCAGAAAGAAGCGGAAAGCCGGCCCAGGTCCCTACTCCCTACTCCCTGTTCCCTACTCCCTACTCCCTGTTCCCTACTCCCTCGTCCCTGCCTTCGCCTCAATCGAAGACCACCGTCTTGTTCCCGTAGCATAGAATGCGCCGGTCCAGGTGCCAGCGCACGGCGCGGGACAAGACGACGCGCTCCAGATCCCGCCCCCGCGCCACCAGGTCTTCCACCTGATCGCGGTGCGAGATGCGCGCCACGTCCTGCTCGATGATCGGCCCATCGTCCAGCAGATCGGTCACGTAGTGGCTGGTGGCGCCGATCAGCTTGACCCCCCGCGCGTGCGCCGCGTGGTAGGGCTTGGCGCCGGTAAACGCTGGCAGAAACGAGTGATGCACGTTGATGATCGCCGCCGGGTAGCGCGCCACGAAGGCGGGCGAAAGAACCTGCATGTAGCGCGCCAGCACCACCAGCTCAATCCCATGCGACGAAAGCAGCTCCAGTTGCCGCTCCTCGGCCCCGGCGCGGGTGGCCGCCGTCGCGGGCACAAACTCGAAGGGAATCCCGTAAAACCCCGCCAGCCTTTCCACATCGCGATGATTGGAAACGATCACCGGAATCTCGCAGAGCAGTTCGCCGGTGCGCCAGCGGTGCAGCAGGTCGGCCATGCAGTGCAGGTACTGCGAGCAGAACAGCGCCACCTTCGGCAGCCGTCCGCTCGACGTCAGTTGCCAGCGCATTCCCAGCTCGCGGGCGAGGGGCGCGAAGGCAACGCGGAATCCCTCCAGATCGAAACGCTCCGAGTCTGCCGCCTGGCCGGATTCGGGCCCGGACGGGCTGTCGTTCGAGCCGTTCAGCCCCCACTCGACGCGCATGAAGAACAGCCCCAGATCGTGATCCTGGTGCTGGTCGGCGTGCAGAATGTTGGCGCCCCGCTCGTAGAGCAGAGTGGCCACGCGAGCCACCAGACCCTTGCGGTCCGGGCAGTCGATAAGCAGTACGGCCGTATCTTTCATCCTGCATTCAGCTTAAACCACCTGCGGTGGGGCCAACTGCCTTCGGCGGGAGGATCGAACGGCGTCGATCATCCAGGCTTTGTGGTTCGTTCAAGGGTGGGGCACATGGCATTCCCAGAATCGACAGGCATGGAGTCGAACAGAGATAAACAATTGAGTGCCATTTTTTCCACAGCCAGCACGGCGCATAATCGGCCAGATGAGGAATTGGGGGGAGGGGGCGCATAAATGGCTATCTCCGTAATGGAGGAGATCTGCAGAGAGTTCTCTATCAACAGCGTGGCACATATTCATGAAACCGTGGACCGGTATTTGGATACTGTGCAATCGGATCCGGAAGGAATCCAAGAGGCGCGCCGCGAATTCTTGTACGGAAAAGAGGGTCTGCGGGCAAGAATTGCGGCCTATCTGATAAGAAACAAACCGTCCATTGATTTTGATTCCCGAGAAGAGTGCTGCGATTTCGCCACGGAGGAACTTGAAAAGAAATTTCAAGATGCTTTCACCGAAGCGAAAATCGCCGAGATAGTGAGGCGGAATTCCGGGGAAATCTGCTGCTGACTGTCGCCCAATAGTCCGAACATACTATTTGGAGTGATCATGCCCATCAAAATCGAAGTCACGCACTCTGCCCCCGCCACAAAGAGCAACCAGCTGGAGGTCGCGGAATGTGTGCGAGATGAATTCACGGATCTTCCGCCGGAGCGATTACTCATCTTTCTCGACAATGAGGACGCAGAATGTTTTAGAGAGAAATGGGGGCCGATGAATCGGGGCTTCTTTACTTCTCTCAACGGGGGAGTGCTTTTGACGCTGGGAATCCCCCTGGACAAGTGGCCTGAACGCATCACCAGGCATTTTCTTGCCCGCGATCCTGAAACTGGCAAGTATATTCTTGATCCGGAAACAGGCGGAATCAAGTTTGTCTACGATCAGGTGATTTATCTGTACGGGACGACATGCGACGATTCTGTTGGCAGGGTTATGACGCTTGCGCATGAATTACAGCATTTCGTTCAGTATGGATTTCATCGGGAGCTTCATAAGAAGAATTTCGAATTTCTTAGACGACTTCCAGCCTACGAAATTCCGATTGAAAAGGAGGCAAGGATTATTGCCAAGCGCATTGCGGAGAAGGAGAAACTGTGTGGTACGGAACAGGTCGCAAACTACATTGCCAGAAAAATCAGCGACGCCGACGATCACATCAACTCAGGCGCCAATTCCGTAGGTGCACTGGAAGAAAATGAAATTAAACAATGGCAGGATGAGGCAAAAGACTGGAGATTCATTCAAGAGCTGGATTCCAGCATTCCTTACGACCTAGCGACCGAGACAGAGCTAGTCCGCCACAGATTGGCAGAGCATTAACTCATAATCACCCACATCATTCTCCGGAACGGCGCACACACAGCGCCCGTCCATGGCTGCTGAAGCCGAGCCGGCTAGAGTAACGCTCCCCAACGTCAAAATAGAAGCGCCACGCCTCTCCGGAAGCAGCTCCACGGGAACTACTCCAATGCCATCCTGAGAGCCTCAGGTTTCCTTTTACATGCCAGGTCACCGAGCTACCAGTCGTCCATCGTCCTGGAATATCTACATATGGATCGTAAATTCCTTGCAATTCCTCGATCGTCGGAAGGCGCCAGTCAGAATTACCCGCCAATCTCAGGCCTTGGCAATAGTCCGTTGCCTGCTTCCAGTTCACATCCATGCTGTTTTCACTTTTCGTCCAAATTAGGCCAGTATCAGGATCTGTCCAAGTAGGTCTGGCGTACTCATCCCGCGCAGATTGCTCAAGTGCCTGCCGATTCCTCTCCTCCTGCTCACGCGCGGCGTTATCTCGTGCCTCCTGTTCCGTCTTGATCCTCTCATCTTTAGAGCGTGAGACATAAAACGCGAATATAATTCCTGCGCCTATAGCGACGACGGCCAGAGCGATGGGCAACGTCTCTCGCACCCAGCGGGGAAACCGCCTGGCTGTGACCAGCATCGCGCCATCTTTGGCGCAGATCGGAACGTGATTTTGATAGGTAGCGCCGCACACCGGACAAGTCCTCATACGCAGTCTCACTTTCTCCGAGCCGCGAGCATGATCGCCTGAATACCAGGAAGCTCGACGACAACCAGCGTCCCCATTGTAGTACCGGATCGATGCGGCGCAGAAAAAGCACACCGGGGCAATTTTCGCCCCGGCGATGCCCATACAGCACGATGAACTCTTCTCTGCCGGCTCCGCTGCGCAGCCTCGGAGGGCTGACGCCGGGCGCCCCAGAGCCCGCACTGAGCGCAGTCGAAGTGTCCCGCTCTTGGGACCTGGGAAACTACAACCCTCCCCTTTGGCTTGCACAAGATTATCCCCCGCCGGAGCACAATGAGGATAGAGAAACCCAAGAAAAAACCGCCATAGGGGTGGACGTTGCGTCCGCGTTCCCCGGATCGATCTCTCAGGAACCTGCCCGACCGTGCCCTCTCCTCATTACCATTTAATGAATACCCCCACCCCCCTAATTTATTTTCAAAACATTGCAGATAATTTCTCAACCGCCGGCATTGGATCGGGGGTCGTAAGCCGCGAAACGCAGGTCCTTCGACTTCGGTCGCCGCGGCGACCTTCGCTCACGATGACTGTCGTCGTTATGTATGCGCCGAAGGCGCGATTGGCCGCACCGCAGGTGGCCGAAGGCGTCCGCCTGGACGGCCAGTCCTCAGGCGGCCGTATCGGTGCGAATCTGCGCGGGCGCGCTCAGCTGCTGGCGGAGGCTGCCGGCAAGATCGGCCACCACGCGCAGCTTTTCGGCCAGCGGCGAGGAGGCCTCGCTGCCGGAGAGAGCCAGCTGGGAGTGCAGCAGCAGGCCCGCGACCGTGGTCTTCAACTCGCTCTCGATGGCGGCGGCCGCGGCCCGGCGGGCCAGCATCTGCTCTCGCTCGCGGCGGTGCAGGGCGGCGCGAATCTCGCGGATCAGCCGGGCCGCCCCGGAGAGCGCGAAGTTGATCTGCAAGGGAATCGCCAGGCCGGCCCGCTCCCACACCGCCTCGGCGGCCGAAGGGTCGCACTCGGCCATGGTCTCATCCACCACCACGGCGGCAAACTCCCGGCGGCGCAGCGCGGCGAGCGCGGCTTTGCGTCCCTCCGCCACCTCAACCTCCATGCCCAGTTGCGCCCCCACCACGGCGGCGCAGTTGCGGGCGCCTTCGATTCCGGTCACCATAAGAATGCTCATCTCGTGCTCCTCGTTACGTTCATTGCAGTGCATAGCTTTTAGCTCTCCGCTCTCAGCCCTCGGCTTCTAGCCTTCTGCGCGAGGATCGACGTGCGAGGATAACCTCAGCCGCCGCCGACAGCAAGAAGAAGCTAAAGGCTAAAAGCTAAAAGCTAAGAGCTGCTTCTTCTACTCCTCCCGCAGCGGGTCGGCGATGCCGTACTCCTTCAGCTTGCGGTAGAGGGTGGTCTTGCCGATTCCCAGCAGCTTGGCGGCCTGCAGCTTGTCGCCGTGGAGGGTGCGAATGGCTCCCAGAATGGCCTGGCGCTCCAGATCGGCAAGCGTCCTGACCTCCGGCGTGCCGCTTTCCCGGGCCGGCTCTCCGGCTGCCGCGGCCGCGCGCCGGGCCTCCAGACCCTGCTGCTGAAGCTGCGTGGGCAGATCGCCCAGGTGCAGCACCGGCCCGGAAGAGAGGGCGCAGGCCCGCTCCACCGAGTGCTCCAGCTCGCGCACGTTGCCCGGCCAATCGTACCTCATCATGGTGCGCAGAGCCTCGTCGCTGAGGGTGAACTTGGTGCCGTGCTCGCGGCTGATGCGGTCCAGAAAGTGCGCCGCCAGCAGCGGAATATCCTCGCGCCGGTCGCGCAGCGAAGGCAGCCGCAGGTTGACCACATTGAGCCGGTAGAAGAGATCCTTGCGGAAGGAGCCCTTCTCCACCATCACCGCCAGATCGCGGTTGGTAGCGGCCACGATGCGCGCCTTGATGGGGATGCGGTGCGTGGCTCCCACCGGCCGCACCTCCTTCTCCTGAAGGGCGCGCAGCAGCTTGGCCTGCAGCTCAAGGGAAAGCTCGCCGATCTCATCCAGAAAGACCGTGCCCCCCTCGGCCGAGACTAGCAACCCGTCCTTGGAGCGGCTGGCGCCGGTGAATGCGCCCTTGACGTAGCCGAAGAGCTCGCTCTCGATCAGCGTGGGCACCAGCGAGCCGCAGTCCACGGGCAGGAAGGGCTTCTGGGAGTTGGGCCCGAAGGCGTGGATAGTCCTGGCCACCAGCTCCTTGCCCGTGCCGCTCTCGCCCAGAACCAGCACCGGATGCGAGCTCTGGGCGACCTTGGACAGGATGCGGTAGAGCTTCTCCATCTCCACGGAGCGGCCGATCATCGCTCCCAGGCCCTGCGAGAGCCGCAGCCGCTCGCGCAACTGGCGGGTGGCGGTATCGGTCAGGTGGCTCGAGGCGGCGCGGTCCAGCACCGTCGAAAGCTCGTCCATGGCGAAGGGCTTGGTCAGGTAGTCGGAGGCGCCGCAGCGCATGGCCTCCACAGCCGCGTTCACCGAGCCCGAGGCGGTCATGGCGATCACCGACGTTTCGGGATAGAGCAGCTTGACCTCACTCACCAGCTCCAGGCCCTGGTTGCTCCCCGCGGGCAGGTTGACGAGCAGAATGTCGGCCGCCCGGCCGCGCAACTGGCTGCGCGCCTGGCCCAGGTCGCCGGTGCTCTCCACCGCATAGCCCAGGCTGGCGGCAATCTCCGCGCAGGCCGAGCGAATGGCCGCGTCCGCGTCCACCACCAGCAGGCGCAGCCGCACCGCCGGTTCCGCGAGTTGAGGGATAAACTCCATGTTCCTCGAGTGCAGCGCTGTTTCGAGCATTGTATTCGCCTCATGCGTGCTTGGGTAAACTGGGTTTGGGACGAGCGCTCCCGCGCCCCTCCGGGTACCCGCGCTCAGCGGCTGCGGACGGGCAGCTCGATCTCGAATCGCGCCCCTGGGGAAGCGCGGTTGACGGCGTGAATGCGGCCGCCCGCCGCCTCGACGATCGAACGGGTGATGGCCAGTCCCAGCCCGCGATGAGCTCCCACCGTCGCTTGCGCGCCGCCAGAGCGGGAGGTGTAGCCGGACTCGAAGACCTTTTCCAGCGCCTTCCTGGGGATACCCGGCCCGCTGTCTTCAATCGCCAGCACCAGCCAGGGCGCGGTTGCCGCCCCGGCATGAAACTCGTGCAGGCTCAGCGCGATTCGCCCTCCCGCGGGCATGGCTTCGGCGGCGTTCTTCACCAGGTTGACCAGCACCCTGGTCAGGTCCTCTCCCGTCAGGCGCACCGGCTTGTCGCCCCCCTCGGCCTCCGCGGTCAGGGTGATCGAAGGCCCGGCCAGCGCGGCCAGCAGGTTGCGATTGGCCGCGAGCTCCGCGGCCAGACTGTCGATGGGCACCCCCGGCATCGGATCCCAGCGCCGCGCCAGCTCCAGCCGGTCGAGGCTTGCCATGGGCGCTGCATTCGCCGTCGGCGCGGGCAGTATTCCCGGCGGGCCCGAGCCGCCCGGCGAGGGACCCGCCCCCGGAACTTCCCGCGCGTCCAGAGCCACCAGTCGTTCCACCAGCCGGCGGCTGGCCGCGGCCACCAGCCGCAGCTCGTTTCCGTAATGCACGTACGGGGCCGCCAGCACCCCCGGCTCCTGGAGAAGATCGCAGTACAGCCCCAGCGCCGTGACCATGTTTCTGGCGTCGTGCGCCACCTCCGCCAGGTTCTCGCCCTCGCTGCGCAGATTGGCCAGCGTCTCCACCACCGCTTCCACCCGCTTACGCTCCGCACCGCCCCATCCCGCCGCCAGTTCCGCCTGCCGCATGACTTGCTCCTTCTCCCGTCCGATCCTTCCCGCCGTCCTCTGATCCCTGTTTCCCTACTCCCTGACCCCTAACCCCTAGTCCCGTTCCTGCCTCGCGTCCTGATTCTGTCCTCTTCTATTACACGCCGCGTGCCAAACTAGAACGGCTTGGCTAAGTTCCTGATAAGGGAAAGACTTACTGTCCAATTCCCGGACAGCCGCGAAGCGCCGTTTGGGGACTGTGTCTCCCAAAACGGGACGAGAAGGAACAAGTCTGCCCGCAGGAATGGAGCTAATCCTTTCCATTTCAGCCGGTTAAGCCGCCATTCCTGTTCCGGGTCATCGTGATCCCCCTTTCCCGCTTTGGAACCGGGCTTTCCCGCTGTCGGCCCGCGGCCCGCATCCCGTACAATCCCCGTATGCACACCCCCGGCATCTTCTTCCGTCCCGGCGGCAGAGCTCCCGCCCAGCTCCGCCCGCTCACGCTCACCCCCGGCTTTGTCCAGACCGCCGAAGGCTCGGTGCTGGTTTCGCTCGGCAACACGCGGGTGCTCACGAACGCCACCGTCGAGCAGGGCGTGCCGGGCTGGCTGCGCAACACCGGGCGCGGCTGGGTGACGGCCGAGTACGCCATGCTGCCCCGCTCCACCGTCACCCGCACCCCGCGCGAGAGCGAGCGGGGCAGGATCGCGGGCCGCACCCATGAGATTCAGCGCCTGATCGGCCGCAGCCTGCGCCCGGTCGTGGATATGCAGGCCCTGGGCGAGAGGACGGTGATTCTGGACTGCGACGTGATTCAGGCCGACGGCGGCACGCGGACGGCGGCCATCACCGGCGCGGCCCTGGCTCTGGCTCTGGCCCTGAACGCCCTGGTCGAGGCGGGAACGCTCAAGGCTTCGCCGCTCCGCCAGCTGGTGGCCGCCACCTCGGTGGGCATCGTGAGCGGGACCGAAGTGCTCGACCTCTGCTACGAGGAGGACTCGCAGGCCGAGGTGGACATGAACGTGGTGATGACCGAAGACGGCGGCCTCGTCGAGACCCAGGCCACGGCCGAGAAGGGCAGCTTCTCGCGCCGCCAGTTGAATGACCTGATCGACCTGGCCGAGGCGGGACTGAAAGAGGTTTTTGCGGCGCAGCGGGCGGTGCTGGGGCTGTAGGCAGATCATGCGTCCCGCCATACAGGGCATTGCGAGAGGACAAAGCGAAATGGGAGTCACTATTCACTTTGAAGGTCGGCTGCGCACGGGGGCAGAATTGCAGGAGTTTCTAGCGCAAGTCGAAGTATTGGCCCGCAAACGACAGTGGCGCCATGAGCGATTGTATGACAGGCCCGACCGTCCCGCGACTGGGTTTGTGACTTACCCCCATCCGGAATGCGAGCCGCTCAAATTCGCATTCGATCAGAAAGGCAGGCTCTCAGGCTGGGTCAAGACCCAGTTCGCCGGACCAGAGAAACACATCGAGGTGGTCGAATTCTTGCGACAGGTTCAGCCGCTTCTCGGAAAATTCGGCGTTCGGGATAAAAGTGAGTATTGGGCAACAAGAAGCAAAGACACCCTTCTTTCTCACATCGACGCAATCAATGAGGTGATCCGGGAGGCTGTCGAGAACAATCCAAGCGTTCGAAGTCGCGTGCACCTTGCCAGCGGAAGAATCGTGGATTACGTCGAATAGGCCCGGGCCCACTTTAAGCCCCGCGTCCCCAACTACCGCAGCACCGCCGCCAGCAGCAGCATCATGCCCAGCCCGGCTACCGACAGCACCGCCTCCAGCACCGTCCAGGTGGTGAGCGTCTCCTTCAGTTCCAGCTTGAAGAAGGACTGGATCATCCAAAAGCCGGGGTCGTTCACGCGCGAGAGGATGAGCGAGCCGGTGCCGGTGGCCAGCACCAGCCCTGCACCGCCGGCTCCGCTAGAACCTGAATCTCCCCGTGAACTGGAACGAGCGCATGGCGCCGGCCGAGATTACCTGTCCGGCGGTGGGCGAAGTCAGGCTCGCATCCACGCCGGAGTACTGCACGGTGTTGAAGACATTGCTGGCTGTGGCGCGGAACTCCATGCTGCGCGTATCTCCCAGTTGCATGGTCTTCGACAGCGACATATTGTTCTGGATGGTGCCCGGTCCGGCGATCGAGTTGCGCGAGACGTCGCCGAAAGCGTTGCCGAAGCGGTCCGGCTGGGGCTGCTGAAAGGCCGCCACGTTAAACCACGCCTTGGCTCGACCGCCTCCCGCGGTGGGCGAAGCGCCCGGCACGGCGTTGGGACGCAGCGTACCGGCCGTGCCGTGCGCCACATCCGAGACCGCGGCCGGATAGTAGGGCGTGAGCGGCGTGCCGGTGGCCAGGGTATAGCTTCCGGAGATGGAGAAGCCCTCCAAAATGTGCGAACCCGCGCCGCCGGTCACCCAGAACTTGTCCTTGCCGAAGGGCAGCTCGTAGAGATAGGTTCCGCTGACCTTGTGTCTCATATCGAAGCTCGAGTTCCCCTCTTCGGCGGGAATGTCCTGCCAGTTCTGCGCGGAGCTGCTGGAGTCGTCGATGGAGTGCGAGTATTGATAGTTCGCGCCCAGGGCGATGCCGCTTGAGAGCCGCTTGTTCACCCGCAGCGTGCCGGCGTTGAAGCGGGAGAATGCCGCCGCCTGCTCGTAAGTGAAGATGGCGACCGGCAGTCCGGTCGCGGGATCGAAGTCGGTGTTGGGGCTGCTCAGGCTGCGGCGCGGCGAGCTCTTCACGTCCAGGCGCGAGCCCCTCGATCCGTTGTAGCCCGCGTTGAGCACCACGCCCCAGGGAAGCGTCTTCTGCGCGTCCAGGTTATAGGCCTGCACATAGGGCAGCCGGTAGTGCGGATCGAGCGCGTAGGTGCCCGGCGTGACCGCGGTGGGAATCGACGGGAACCCGTTGGCCAGGGTGAACTCCCCCGCCTGCGCAGCTTCGTTGGTCTGCTCGTTCACAAACGCCGGCTGATTGACCATGGGCTGCAGCGCCATGGTGGCGGCAAATCTACCGTACTGGCCGACGGTGTAGTTCATCCCGTAGCCGGCTCGCAGCACGGTCTGCCTGGGCAGCCGCAGCGCCGCGGCCAGCCGCGGCGCAAGCGCCAGACGGAACGGGTAGACCAGCGAGGCGGGCAGAGCGCCGCTCCATGAGGGCAGCGGCCCGCCGGACTGCACTTCGGCCAGCTCGGTGAATCCTCCCGCTGGATTGGTGTCTAGAAGAGCCAGGCGGCCGTACTTCTCCGTGTAGGGAGCAAAGAACTCGTAGCGCAGCCCGTAGTTCAGCGTCAGGCTGGGCCGCGCGCGCCAGTCGTCCATGGCGTAGAGATCCCACACGTTGTCGCGCAGATAGTTCTTGGAGGTCGGCGAGTCGATGGCTGTCTCCTGCGGCAGCCCGAGGAGAAAATCCGCCAGCGCCGAACCGGTGGTTGGGTCCTTGGCCTGGTCCTCGGTGAATTTGCCGCTGAAGGTGAAGGTTCCGGTCGAGTTCGAGCCGCCCAGTACGTTGCGGTGCACGCGGCGAAAGTCGCCGCCGAAGCGCAGGTTGTGCTTCTGGTGAATCCAGCTCAGCGTCTCCGTGAGCGAGATGGTCTGCGAGAGCGAGAAGCTGGGCTGCTGTTCACTCAATCCGGCGATCGACCCCAACTGGACGCTGGGCAGGCCGTAGCTGATGGGGAGCGAGTTGAGCGGCGCACCGCCCGGCCCCAGAATGTCCAGTTCGGTGGCGATGTCTGTCTCATTGGTAAAGAAGTTCGTCGCCTGACTCGTGGTGCGATTCCAGTTGGCGTTGAAGATATTGGTCACCTTGCGGTAACCCACCGTGTAGCCGGCCTGCAGGCTGTTGGAGTTGGTGGAGCTTTTGCCGCCCAGCGGCGGAAACATGTTCACATTGTCCGCGGCCGAATCGCTCCAGTTGTAGTTGAAGTTGATGCTCTGGCGCAGCCCCTGAATCTGGTTCCTGCGCCCGCCGCCGGCGAATCCTCCGCGCCCGCCGCCGCTGGGCAGCGTGGCGTTCTTGCCCAGGCTGCGCATGTAGCGCACGCCGGCCTGCGTCGAATTCGTCTGCGCGGTGGTGAGCAGGTGGTAGTTATAGCCGTTGCTGGCGGAAGTGTTGGCCAGGTTCGGCTCGGGGAAGTACTTCAGCAGGGCCGTGGCCTGGGATGCAATGCGCGTGGACGGAATCACGTTCGCCGTTCCGTTGGAGCTGAACTGCTGGAAGGTCGCCGGGTCGTAGATCGGCGGCAGGCCGGCGGCGGAAAAGTCTCCCGTCCGCTCGGCATCCGTGGGCACCGTAGCGTACTCGTCCAGAGGACTCGAGCTGCGCTGGCCGGAGAGCGTCAGGAAGACCGTGTCCTTGCCGCTGGGCTTGGTCAGATGGGGAATGTAGGGCGCGCTCATGAAGGTGATTCCGAAGCGGTTGGTTCCCGATGCCGGCTGCTCCTGCGGCTGGCCGGTGATGCTGAAAGGCTCCGCATTGAGCGCCGAGTTGCTACCGATCCAGAAGATGGCGCCATGAGGCTGGCCGGGGTTGAAGCCGCGAAAGTTGCCGCGTCCGCCTCTGCCGCCGCCGCCAAAACCTCTTCCGCCAAACCCACCCCCGCCAAAGCCGCCGCCCAGCCCGCCGCCAAACAGGCCGCCGCCGCCGCTATCTCCGCCGGGCAAGCCGCCCTGGGCGCGAACCGTCTCGATGGCATCGCGGATGCGGTCCGGATCGATGCCGGCCAGCGGACTCACCTGCCCCGACTGCCCGCTGATGGCCACCGAATCTCCGCCGAAGTCCGTGTTGGCCGCGATGGAAGGCAGCTCCGCTCCCGCCGCGCCATTCGAGCCGGAGGGGTTGGATGGGCCGGCCTGCGTCTCCGTATCGGCCCCGAGCGCGCTCACCAGGCTCAGGTTCTGCGCGCCGCTGGCGGCCAGTTGGCGAATGGCTTGCGCTGCTGGACCCTCCTGGGCCTCCTGCTGCGCCTGTTGCTGGGCCTGCTCGGCCGCCCGCGAAGCCAGAATCAGATCAAAGTTCACCGTCTGGTCGCGGCTGGCGGCGTTGAGCACAGCCTCCTGCGAGCCCGGCGCAAATCCCGCAAACTGCGTGCGGATCACATAGCGGCCATTCTGCGGAATCTTCAAGCACCAGCCGCCGTTGATCTCCGTGGTGGTAGAGAAGCGCTTGCCGGTGAGCGTATTCTGGGCGGTCACGGTCACGCCGGGAAGGGGTGTGCCGCCGCTCTTGACCACGCCGTGCAGCGCGCCGCCTGCCAGGGCCGGAAGCTGCTGGGTCTGGCCGGCCGAAGCCTGCGCGGCAGCGGCGGGCGGACTGGAAGTCGGGGCGGGAGCCGGAGCCTGCGCCCAGGCCGCCATGCAGCCAGCTACAACGATCCCCGTCCAAACCGCCCCCACGCCCGCTCGCCGCATTGACGCTCCCAGTCACTTCGCGCTCGCACTCTGTCAGACGCTTCCCGCGCGGCGATAGTTTACCGCCGCCGGCTCCGGCGCCCCGCGCTCCGCGCACGGAAAACCCCGCGGAAGGACGCGACCTCCGCGCCGGGAGTTTGCGCGTGGGGAGTTCTTCGCGCATCGAATAACCCGGGAGAGCATCTCATAATCGAGGTCTGCCCATGAAGTATCTTCGCACCTTCCTTTGCGCCGCTCCTATGCTGCTCGCTTTCGTGGCCGCCGGCGCCAGCGCCCAGCAGCCGGTCACCTTCCCCAGCGGCGACTCGACTGCCCAGGCGCTGCTCTATCTGCCTCAGAGCGCCGGACCCCATCCGGCCCTGATCGTGATCCACGAGTGGTGGGGCCTGAACGACTGGATCAAGCAGGAGGCCGCGGGCTACGCGGCCAAGGGCTACGTGACCCTGGCCGTCGATCTCTATCGCGGCAAGGTGGCGGCCGATCCCGAACTGGCCCATGAGCTCTCCCGCGGCCTGCCCCAGGACCAGGGGGTGCGCGATCTGACCGCGGCCGTCGCCTGGCTCGCGAGCCGCAAGGACGTGAAGCCCGACCGCATCGGCGCGGTGGGCTGGTGCATGGGCGGCGGCTATGCCCTGCAACTGGCCATCGCATCGCCCTCGCTCCGGGCCGTGGCCATCAACTATGGCTCTCTGGCCACCGACAAGGCTGCCCTGGCCAATATCCACGCCGCCGTGCTGGGCAACTTCGGCGGCCAGGATCGCGGCATTCCGCCCGAAGCTGTCCATGCCTTCGAGGCCGCCATGCAGTCGCTGGGCAAGCCCGTGGACGCAAAGATCTATCCGCTGGCCGGCCACGCCTTCGAGAATCCCAACAACGCCTCCGGCTTTCGCGCCGAGGACGCCGCCGACGCGCTGGCCCGCATCGATCGGTTCCTCAAGTCAACTCTGGGCAGTTGAAGGCCCATTTTCACGGGTTGTGCCTGCCTCGCGCGGCCCCGGACGGTGAGGCATTTCTTGACGTGACCTAAGTAACCGGAAAAGCGCGAAAAATGCGCTTGCATCCTCCGCCCCCGGCATGTTAACCATTGAGTCAATAATACTTTGATTGCTACCGCGCGAGTTAACCCCGGTAAGCACTGAAAGGGAAGCTTCCGCCATGGAGATCGGCACCGTCATTCGCACTCACCGGCTGCAAAAGGGGCTCTCTCAAGGGGATGTCGAGAAGAAAACCGGCTTGCTGCGCTGCTACCTTTCGCGCGTTGAGAACGGCCACACCGTGCCCTCGCTGGACACCCTGTCGAAGATCGCCCTGGCGCTCGACATGCCCATCGCCCAGTTCTTCGCCGACGACTCGCTCAGTCGCCAGGTCAACCTGCAGAAGCTCTCCGACGAGGAACTGCGCTTCCTCACCCAGATCCGCCGCTACTCCTCCAACCTGAACGAGAGCGACCGCAAGCTGCTGCTGGCCATGGTCAAGAAGTTCGCCGCCACCGCCGCCCGCTGAACACCAAGCTGTTCTTACGCCATCGCCCAGCCTCCCATGTCCGAAAATCCGGACGTGGGGCACCCAGATTCAGTGAGTTTCAATCTTTGGGGAGACGGGCCACGCGCCCGCCCGCTGAGTGCCGAGCGCAGTTACGCCATCGCCTCGCGGCTCATGGTCTCAAAGCGCAACTGGTTCGATTTGCGATCCACGTCGATGCGGACGTGCGCTCCATGGAGCACCTCGCCGTTGAGGATCTTGATGGCCAGCGGGTCCTGAATCATACGCTGCAAAGCCCTCTTCAGTGGACGTGCGCCGTAGGCCGCATCCGAGCCCGCGGCCAGAATCAGTTGCCGGGCCGGCTCTGTAAGCTCCAGCGAAATCTGGCGGTCGTCGAGCAGCTTGCGCACCTCGTTCAGCCGCAGCTCCAGAATCTGGCTCATCTGCGCCGCGCCCAGCGGACGGAAGATCACCGTGTCGTCCACGCGGTTCAGGAACTCCGGACGGAAGTGCTCGCGCAGTATCCGCATCACGCTCTCGCGCGCCATGTCGAAGTCGTGCTCGGTCTTCAGCGCGTCGCCGGCCAGCATGGCCGCGCCCAGGTTCGAGGTCATGATGAGCACCGTGTTCTTGAAGTCCACGGTGCGGCCCTTGGCGTCGGTCAGGCGGCCATCGTCCATCACCTGAAGGAGAATGTTGAACACATCCGGATGCGCCTTCTCGATCTCGTCGAAGAGGATCACCGCATAGGGCCGGCGATGCACGGCCTCGGTCAACTGGCCGCCTTCGTCGTAGCCCACGTAGCCCGGCGGCGCGCCAATCAGCCGCGCCACGGCGTGCTTCTCCATGTACTCGCTCATGTCGATGCGCACCATGGCCTGCTCGTCGTCGAAGAGAAACTCGGCCAGCGCGCGCGCGGTCTCCGTCTTGCCCACGCCCGTGGGCCCGAGAAAGATGAAGGAGCCGATGGGCCGGCGGGGATCGCTCAAGCCGGCGCGGGAGCGGCGAATGGCGTTGGCCACAATGGTCAGCGCCGCGTCCTGGCCGACCACCCGCTCGCGCAACCGCTGCTCCATCTGGACCAGCTTCTTCACCTCGCCTTCGAGCATCCGCGAGACGGGAATCCCGGTCCACTTGCTCACGATGGCGGCGATGTCTTCCTCATCCACTTCGTCCTTGAGCATCCGCGCCACGCCCGCGTTTCCACCCTGCGCGGCGGTCAACTGCTTCAACTCGGCTTCGAGCCTGGGCAACTCGCCGTACTGTATCTGCGCGGCGCGATCGAGGACGCCCTTGCGCGTCTGCTCCTCGGCCTCGAAGCGCAGCGCCTCGATCTTTTTCTTCACGTCCGTGATGCGGCTGCTGGCCTCGCGTTCCTTGGTCCAGCGCGCCGACAGAGCCGTGATCTCTTCGTTCAACCCGGCTATCTCGCGCTCCACTTCGTTGCGGCGCTCGACGCTGTTGGGATCGGTCTCTCGCTTCAGCGCCTCGCGCTCGATCTCCAGCGAGGTCTTCTCGCGCTCCTTTTGATCGATGGCCGTCGGCTTCGACCCTTTTTGTATAGCCAGCGATGCCGCCGCCTCATCCACCAGGTCGATGGCCTTGTCGGGCAGGAAGCGGTCGCTGATATAGCGATGCGAAAGCGTGGCCGCGGCCACGATGGCCGAGTCCTTGATGCGCACGTCATGGTGCGCCTCGTAGCGGTCCTTGAGGCCGCGCAGGATGGCGATCGTGTCTTCCACGTTGGGCTCGCCCACGTAGACAATCTGGAAGCGCCGCTCCAGGGCCTTGTCCTTCTCGATGTATTTGCGGTACTCGTTCAGCGTGGTGGCGCCGATGGCCCGCAGTTCGCCGCGCGCCAGCGCCGGTTTCAGCATGTTGCTGGCGTCGATGGCGCCCTCGGCCGCCCCGGCCCCGACCAGCGTGTGCAGCTCGTCGATGAAGAGCACAATCTGGCCGTTCGATTCCTCAATCTCCTTGAGTACCGCCTTGAGCCGGTCCTCGAACTCGCCGCGATATTTGGCCCCGGCGAGCATCGAGCCCAGGTCGAGGCCGATCACCCGCTTGTCCTTCAGGCTCTCCGGCACGTCGCCGCTGACGATGCGCCGGGCGAGGCCCTCGACAATCGCCGTCTTGCCCACACCCGGCTCGCCGATCAGCACCGGATTGTTCTTCGTGCGCCGGCTCAGCACCTGGATCAGGCGGCGAATCTCCTCGTCGCGGCCGATCACCGGGTCCAGCTTGCCGCGCCGCGCCAGTTCGGTCAGGTCCTTGGCGTACTTTTCGAGGGCCTGAAACTTGGCCTCGGGGTTCTGATCCGTCACCCGCTGCGAGCCGCGCACCGCCGTCAGCGCTTGCAGGATCGCGTCGTGCGTTGCGCCCAGGCCAATGAGCGCCTGGCTGGCCTGCTCGCCCTTCAAGTGCGCCGCGCCCAGCAGCATGTGCTCGGTGGAAACGTACTCGTCCTTGAAGTTGGCGGCCTCGCGAAAGGCCTGCTCCAGCGCCCTGTTAAGCGCCTGGCTCAGGCCGGGCTGCGCGGCGGAGCCCGCTACTCGAGGCAGTTTCTCCTCGATCTGGTGCAGCTCGTGCTCCAGCCGCTCGATGGGCACGCCGATCTTCTCGAGGACCGCGGGAATCACGCCCTCGCGGTCCTCGACGAGCGCCAGCAGCAGATGCGCCGGCTGCACCTCGGGGTTGCCCAGTTCGGTGGCCCGCGCCTGCGCCTGCGCCATCGCCTGCTGCGACTTGACGGTCAGTTTTTCCCAGCGAATAGCCATTTTGCCCCCAGCGAACATTGATCAACACATTACAACAGCACACTTTTTATTACGCCTAGGATGCGCCCCGAAATACGGTGCAAATAAATACTGCAAGAACAGCGGTATCTTCTTCTATCTACGCCGGGCCTGATTTCTAGGAGCACATTAGGGGACATTTTGATACGGTGTTCAATATGTTTCCCCGGGCGCGAGGTTGGCGTGGTTGGCCTTGTCAGCCAACGCCACAGCTTCGCAACGTGTCCAAAGATAGTTTCGCGCATCGTCAAGATCCTTAAAGTTATGGAAACGCTCGATGTCGCTTTTCTTCAGTGCTTTGCCAACTGGATCTTCCACAACGTAAGCCGCCTCTCGAAAGTTGTCCAAATCGGCAACTTGGTAGAAAACACCGCCGCAGTATTCATTGCTAGAAAGATACACGCTGTATTCGCCATCGTCTGCGTTTAGCTGCCAATGAACTAAACTGGTATCTGGGAAAGCGGCGGGGTTGGGAGGGTGCCCGGTCAACGCAGTCTTTTCGATCTCGGCGTCTTTCGCGGCCTTGCGATCTGCACTATTAACGAATGCAATTACAGCAACAATGACGACAGCGCTTATCGCAAGTTTCGCGGCTGTACTCGACTTCATTTGATCTCTCTCCTTTCGAGGATCTGGAATAGAGCAATCAATTCCCCCTGTATGTTGCTGTTTTTCGCCAATGCATGACGGCGGCGGCTTCACTAGATCCCTTCTCCACGATGGGCTTCCCCATATACTCACCACTGGCGACCCAGACGGATTTCGATCTCTGATAGACGCTTACTTCCTGGGGCTCATTCCAAACAAGAACAGTATGCTTCAATTGTTCTCTCCCCTCTTTGCTGATTCGACTGAAATTATAGAACTCCGTTTCAGTTTCTTTCCACTTCAATGGCAGCGACGGCATTTGTGTTTCAGGTGTCAGTTGTCAGGAACAGCGATTAGAGGCTGACCCCTGACAACTGACCCCTGATCTTCGTCCTTTACGCCGCCACGTTGATCTTGATCTGCTTGGGCTGGGCTTCCGGCTTCTTCTGGAGCTCCAGCTTCAGCACACCCGCATTGTAGCTGGCCTGGACGTTTTCCGTATCGACCGTGGACGGCAGCGTGAAGGCGCGGAAAAAGCTGCCATAACGCCGCTCGATGCGATGGAAGTTCTGCTCCTTCTCCTCGGCCTCGAACTTGCGCTCGCCCTTGACGGTCAGCGTGTGGTTCTCGACGCGAATGTCCAGGTCCTTCTGGTCGATGCCCGGAACCTCCAGCTTGAGAACGACCTTCTGGGCATCCTCATAGATGTCGACCGGCGGCACAAAGCTGGCCGCCGCCACCGGATCCTCTCCGTCGTTCAGATCGCGGAAGAGAGAGTTGACGCGGTTCTGCAGTGCTACGACTTCCCGGAACGGGTCCCAACGAGTGATTGCCATGATTGTATCCTCCTGATGGAATTCTGGAATTTGCGGGGCCGGAACCTTGAGTCCCGGACGCTCAACAAATCTGATACAACTATAGCACAAAAGATTCAGAAAATGTGCGCGCTTTACACTCATATTTTTGCGGAGAATTATCTCCTTCCATATCAATGGCTTGCGAGAAGCCTCCGACTTCCAGGCCGGTTTTCGCGCCTCTTCCGCTCGCCTGCACCTAGTGTTTTTTCGCAGATTGAAGTCCGTCCCCGGCCCCTTCTGGCCTGCCGCCAGACAGGATTTCTGCTTTCTGAGAGGTTGGCGGACAGGCAGATACCATCGGCGTCCGGCGCGACAGGTCTTTCGGCCCTCAACCGATCACTGACCACTGATCACTGACCACTGGCGAGGCGCCTGATCCCTGTTCCCTGATCCCTGATCCCTGGTTTCCTGGTCCTTGTACTGGAGTTGATAGAGCTTCCAGTAGAGCCCGCGGTTGGCCAGCAGTTGCTGGTGCGAGCCCATCTCGCGCAACTGTCCCTTGTGCAGGACGAGGATGGTGTCGGCGCGCTGCACGGTGGAGAGCCGGTGAGCGATCAGGACGCTGGTGCGCCCCTCCACCATGCGCTCCAGCGCGCCGCGGATGCGCAGCTCGGTGTCGGTGTCCACGCTGGAAGTGGCTTCGTCGAGGATGAGGATGCGGGGATTGTAGGCCAGCGCGCGGGCAAAGTTGATGAGCTGCTTCTGGCCGGTGGAGAGCGAGTTGCCGCGTTCGCGCACCGGCTCGTCGAACTTCGCGGGCAGGCTCTCGATAAAGTCGAGCACGTTCACGTCGCGAGCCGCGCGGCGCAGGCCGGCTTCGGTGATCTTCTCGTTGCCCAGGCGGATGTTCTCGGCGATGGTGCCGGTGAACAGGAACGGGTCCTGCAAAACCACCGCGAAGTGTCGGCGGAGCGCGGTCAGATCGTGCCGGCGCAGGTCCACGCCGTCCAGCAGGATCTGGCCGGCGGTCACGTCGTAGAAGCGCATCATCAGGCTGGTGAGGGTGGTCTTGCCCGCCCCGGTGTGGCCCACGATGGCCACCGTCTGGCCCGGCTCGATGGTGAAGGAGACGTCCTTGAGAATCCATTCGATGCCGGGGATGGCGGAGAGATGGGCAGATGGATTTCCCTCAGGGGCTAAAGCCCCCGGTTCCTGTGGGGAGTCGATGTACGGGCTAAAGTCCGTACCCTTCAGCGCAGCCTGAACGGCGGCCTTCTGAACATCGGTCAGCTTCTGATAGGTGAACCAGACGTGGCGAAACTCGATCCGGTTCGATCCGTCGCCCTCGACGGGATGGGCCGGCGAGACGATCTCCGGCGCTGTGTCGAGCAGCTTGAAGATGCGCTCGCAGGCCGCCATCGCCGCCTGCAAGATGTTGTATTTGTCGCTCAAATCCTGGATGGGCCGCCAGAACCGCTGCGAGTACTGGATGAACATGGCCAGCACGCCGATGGTGACCCCGCCCGAGATCACGCCGAATCCGCCCCGCCAGATGACCAGCGCGATCGCCAGGGAGGAAAGGATCTCGACGGCGGGATAGTAGAGCGCATAGGCGAAGATAGTGTCCTTGAAGGCGATCATGTGCAGGCGGTTGACGGCCTCGAAGTCCTGGTAGGCGCGCTGCTCGCGGTTGAAGAGCTGCACCACGCTCATGCCGGAGATGTGTTCCTGGGTGAAGCTGTTGATGCGGGCGATGGCGGCGCGAACGCGGCGGAAGCTCTCGCGCACGCTGTCGCGGAAGATGCGCGTGACCACCAGGATGAGCGGCAGCACGGCGAAGGCGATCAGCGCCAGCCGCCAGTTGATGCTGAGCATGACGGCGGACATGACCACCAGGTTGAAGAAGTCGTCCACGATGGCCAGCACGCCGGCGGTGAACATGTCGTTGA
>Ga0326728_10005982_pt1 | contig 33390 bp, 25 predicted proteins | sample MB3enrmetagenome_FD_207602 | JGI IMG/M metagenome (GOLD analysis project Ga0326728, IMG submission 207602) | Lab enriched peat soil microbial communities from McLean, Ithaca, NY, United States - MB31MN | ecosystem: Environmental > Terrestrial > Soil > Wetlands > Peat | place: USA: New York... | reverse complement strand
GCTTCAAGCCCGTCCAGCGCGACACGCTCTACCGGACGATGTTTCTGAATTGAAGAACAAGCTGGTCAGGTTCAGGGATGGGAACTCACTTCTTCTAGCCTCCGCTCGCCGTCCCGGAATGCGAAGAGTCCGTAGCATGATCCATGGAGTCGTGCTACTGTGATTCTTCCCTGGGAAGTCAGTCGCCTCGGCGGGAGTGCGCACGGGGATCCTGAGCGGAATCTCCGGCTTCGCTCAGAAAACATCCTCCGATGAAGATAGAGCTGGCTATTCGCCGCGACTCCCGGCAGCGGGGGGAATATGCCCCCAAAAAGCAACGCGGCGGGAGATCCATTCTTCCGGATCTCCCGCCACCTCGCGGTTCCTGTTGGGTCAGGTTAGAAGGTGTACTTGAGCGAGAACTGCGCGATGCGCGGGCCGCCTTGCGTTCCGGTAATGGTTCCAAACGAAGTGCTGCTGGAAATCGGGTTGGAGAGGGACGGGTTGCCGAGTTCGGTATGGTTGAGCAGGTCGAAGTACTCGGCCCTGAACTCGATATTCGTTTCGCGGTATACCGGGAAGGAGCGGATGACGGCGCCATCCCAGTTCGTGAAGCCGGGGCCGCGAAGCGAACCCTTCACTACATTGCCGTAGCCGGTGCCGGGACCGTTCTGGACGGGGACCGAAAAAGTGGCCGGGTTGAACCAGGCGATGCAGGATTTGCCCGCCTGGCAATCGCCCCCGCCGACCGACCTGAGGTAAGGCGACATGGTGAAGTTCTCCTGTGCGCGGTCCTGGCTCAAACCCGTCAGAGAGTTATCCGTTCCCATGTATGCGGTTAGGGAATCTCCGGAGTGGTGCTGGATCAGCCCGCTGGTGCGCCAGCCGTTGGCGGCGTACCGGAGCGCGGCATTCCCATTGCGCAGCTTGGGCAGCTGGTACACATAGGAATACGACATGGCAATGGGCTTATCGATGTCCGAACGGCCGCGGTCGAGCGCCTTGATGTCTGGAACGATCGCCGCCGCCGGTATCCCTGTGGCGTTCGCCGGATACAGAGGATACACATACGATTCGCCCGCATTCAGATCCTCGGTGTTCGAGACTCTGGTCGCCTGCGGCATGTCGTCGTACGACTCCGACCAGGTGACGTTGGCCAGCAGCGACAAGCCATGGGACATCTTCTTGGTCAGCGTGGCCTGGAGGGAGTGGAAGTGCGCCGCCCCGATCATCGCGGCATTGATGATGTCGGAGTAGTTTGCCTTGCAGCCCGCGGAGACCGTGCACGGTCCGACGGTGGGACTGGTGTTATAGACCCTCCGCGAATTCGTGCTCAGTCCGGAACCGTTGTTCACCGACGGGTTGAGTTCCAGATTGACAAACTGGTGGCGCGAAGCGGAACCGACGTAAGCCACCCGCGCCGCCCAGCTGCCAACGATCTGGCGCTCGACGGTCAGGTTGTAGTCGTAAGTGACCGGCACCTGGAAGTTCCCGGAAGGATCGTACTCCACGATGGTAATCCCGTTCGGGAAGGCCTGTGTGGACGGGAAGGGCAGAGTGAAGGGGAACGGGTTGGGGACCGCGCCGGCCGAGCAAAAGGCAGTCGTGGTGCAATACGGATCGCTGAACGGCCCGCCGACGTTCGTACCGGGGCTGGTGCTGTACATGGCCTGGTTGGTGTTGGGCCCGATGGAGATGGTATTGGGCACAAAGCTGGCCTGGCTGAGGTTGAAGAAGCCCGGCATGCGATCCTGGTAGAAGATGCCCGAGCCGCCGCGCACCACCGTCTTGCCGTCGCCGAACAGGTCATAGGCGAAGCCGGCGCGAGGCATCCACTGGTCTTCCTTGCTGTTGACCCCGTATTGCGGAATGAGGCCGTAGTCGCCGCTGAGCATCATGCCGGGCGGCAGGGTGGCGAACTGGGGCGTATGCACGCCAGACACGTAGTTCCCGGGAATGAACTCCTGCTCCACGGACCGCCTGTTCGCCCAGGGCGCGAAATTCTCCCAGCGCACGCCGTAGTCAAGTGTCAGTTTATGATTCATCTTCCAGCTATCCTCGGCATAAAGGCCGGGGAAGTGGTTGCGGTCGTTGACCTGCTCGTAGTTTCCCTGTTGGAACGAGGTCAGGAAGCCCATCTGGAAGTTCGCCATGGCGTTGGGATACTGGTAGGTGGTGCTGCCGATCTTGTTGGTGGCCGTGCCGAAGGCGAAAGTGCCGTACGACTGGTATACGTTGGTCACATCGAATTTGCTCAACTCGTAGTGACCTCCGACGGCGATGTTGTGCTTGCCCCTTACCCAGTGCAGGTCGTCGTTGAAGGTGTAGTTGTTGCGCCCCCAGCCCGCAAACGCCGACGACGATGCCCCGAAATAGCCGCTGACACTCGCGGCCAGATAGGGGCCGACAGACGGCTGCCATAGACCCTTCACGCCAAAGGCGGTGATATCCTGGCTTCCCGGCGGTCCGCCGCGCAGGGCGACTTCGCGCTGATAGTTGAGGATCAGGTTGTTCAGCAGGTTGCTCGTGAAGCTGTGCGTCTCGGCCAGCAGCGCGCTGTGGTAGCGGGTGTTGAAGTACGACGTATAGGTGAGAAGGTTGGCTGGGTTGTACACTGCGTCATCGTTGAAGAAGTTCTGATAGTAATGGCCAAAGAGGTGATCCCGGTCGCCGAAGGCGTGGTCCACGCGGGAAACGTACTCGTCAAAGTACTCGGTCGTGGGCTTGAAGTAGTTGACCGAGCCTCCGATCTTTCCAGGGGCCGCATCCGCCGCGGCCGTGGGAAAAACCTTCTCGTACGCCACGGAAGCCGGATCGAAGGCGCTGGCGGGGATGATGTTATTCGGGTAGGGCACGTTGGTGAACGGATTCGTGATCTGCTGGGTTGCAACTTCAGTTCCCGAAGCATTCACGCAGATGCCGGCTCCGTTGAAGGAGTTCGGCGAGGCGCAGAGGTTGCCGAAATTGGCGCCGGTTGACCCGGAAGCGAGTCCCTCTTCCGCCAGGGTCGGAACCGTAGATGTGGAAGCGTTCGAATTCTGGTGAATGAGGGTATGCTGGTAGCCGAAGAAGAACTGGGTGCTCTTGCCCTTGGAAATGTTGGGGATGATAACCGGCCCGCCGATGACGCCGCCGAACTGGTGCCTGTGCAGGTTGTCGGCAACGGTGGCGAAGTATGGCCGGGCGTCGAAGTAGCCGTTGCGCAGGAACTCGAAAGCGTCGCCGTGAAACTTCTCGGTGCCCGACTTGGTGACGATGTTCACCACCGCGCCGGCGCTCTGGCCATATTCGGCGCTGTAGTTGCTGGTTTGAACGCTGAACTCCTGCAGCGCGTCCGGGAATGGATATGGCCCGTCGATGTTGGTCATCTCATCCACGTTGTTGCCGCCGTTCAGGAGGTAGTTGGACTGGGCGGGCAGGGTTCCGTTGGTGGTGGCGACTTGTACCTCGGGAAATGTCTTTCCATTGCCCTGGTTGGTTCCGTTGCCCTCGTTGGTGGCGTCGGCCACACCGGCAACCAGGGTGATCAGCGCCGCCGGATTCCTGCCGTTCAAGGGCAGATCGACCACGCGCGACTCGTCGATGACCTGGGACAGCGTGCCCGTCGTGGTGTCCACCTGCGGCGCGTCCGCGGTCACCGTGATCGTCTCCGCGGACGATCCGACCTTCAGCTTGACATTGACCGTTACGGACTGGTCGGCCTCCAGCACGATGCCGGTCTGTGAAAAGCTCTCAAAGCCCTTGGCGGAGACCGTTATCGAATAATTGGAGGGCAGAAGCGCGGGGAAGACGTAGGAGCCATCCGCTCCCGACTTCACGGCGGTTGCCGCGCCGGTCAGGGTTTGTGTCGCCGACACGGTCGCGGAGGGTATGACCGCTCCGCTAATATCCGTCACGGTTCCGACAATCTTTGCGTATCCTTGTGCGTGAAGACGAGCCGTGGCGGACGCAATGAACAGGAAAACGATCGTTGCGAACCAGGCAGTGCGACCCCAACTCCGAGCTGTTGTACTCATTGGCCTCATAATGGCGCTGCTCCTTTGCGTGCGGCAAGGAATTGCAATCCTCGCCGTCTGGAACCATATTCCCGCGAATCCGTACCTGTCAAGGGAATCGTGAAATTCTTTACGATATGAATTCTCCGGGTCACGATCCCCGGATGACTCTGGATAAAATCCTTCCATTCAGTAGTTTACGCCAAACCGTTTCCCCAGCGCCTCTTCTCGTTTTTCGTCGATTTTGTACGCGGTTTGAACAGCAATTGGGAGATGAACTAACAACTCGCCGTCGATTCTCAGTTTGCCGGAGAGATACGGCCGTTACCAGCCCGCGGCTGGAATGCGCCCTCGCCAGACTGCGCGGGGAGGTTGAAGCCCGCCTCGGCCCTCGGTGGACGGCTGGCTACTCCGCAACCGATCCGCTACCGGACGAAGCGGCTCCGGGCCGTGGTCCCTTACGGACTCACAGCCCGGCCGGCAGCCTGAACATTGAACCGGTCACAGCACTCGGGCTGGAGAACGGGCCGAATTGCGGCGATTCACGCTTTTGGTCCCTGCTCCGCCGGCGCCGCCATAAAGTACACGTAAACAAGCATCGCCACGCCGATGAGCCCCGGAATCAGGCCGCTGAGATAGACCGAGCCCCCACCGCCCCCTAGCAGCGCATGCAGAAAGATCATCGCCCCAATGCCAAGGCCTACATTGATCACCCCGCCGATCTTCAAGCCTTCGCGGCGCTTGATCTCCTTGAGACGCTCATCCTCCCGCATCAGCTCAATGGCTGCCTTGGCGCCCTCGCCTCCGGCCTCGGTAATCCGCCGCAGCGTCTCCGACTTGTAAAACGCGTCGCGCTCCTTGCGCCGGTTGCCGGCCCACACCGCAACGGAAAGAAAACTGAACAGCATTACGAACATCACGATTGGAACGAATACTCCGATTGCTTCCGGGTTCATGCTATCCTCCTTGCCGGGGTATCTCCCCATGCGCCTGGTACGACAGCCGCGCCACGAATCCGGTTGCATAATTTCAGAAATCGAGCAAGCTGCGAGAAAATGCAACCAGATTGGGACAGAGACTGTCTCACCCTTCACAGAGGAGCGCCACTCGGGAATGCAAGCCGCGATCAGCGCCGAAGAGGACCTGGCCGATGTGAACCGCGTGCTGGCCGGCGAAGTCGAGGCATTCGCCGGCATCGTTCGGCGCTGGCAGGGGCCGCTCGTCAATATGGCCTGGCGCTACTCGCGCGACCGCGGGCGCGCCGAGGAGCTGGCCCAGGAGGCCTTTCTCCGCGCCTGGCGCGGGCTCGCCCAGTGGCGGCGCGAGTCCAGCTTCTCCACCTGGCTCTTCGCGCTGGCGGCCAACGTCTTTCGCTCGGAACTCAAGCGCTTTCCCACCGTCACCGTGCCTCTGGAAGACGCGCCCGAGCCCTCCGGCCCGGCACTGCAACACCGCTTTCTCCAGGAGAAGTTACGGCACGAAGTGCTCCGCCGCGCCGTGCTGGCTCTGCCCCACCGCTATCGCGAGCCGGTGGTTCTGTTCTACTTTCATGAGATGGACCTGGCGGCGGCGGCGCGCACCATGAACCTGCCCGAGGGAACCATGAAAGCGCGACTCAGCCGCGCGCGGGCGCTGCTGCGACGGCGATTCCCGCAGCTTGAAACCGAGCACGACGAAATGGAGTTTGGCGCTCTCAACCCAGGAAAGGAGGCTTGAAGATGAACCGGACAAAGAACGGCAGCGACGAGATGGAATCGAGCAGGATCGATGGCATTCTGGCGTCGGAAGAGCCGCTGATCCCCTCTTCGGGCTTTCTGGAATCGGTGATGGAGCGCGTGCGCGAAGAGGCGGCTGCTCCTCCCCCCATCCCGTTTCCCTGGAAGCGCGCCATCCCCGCTGGTCTGCTCACCGCCGGAGTCTTCGGCTGGGCCGCATTCGAGCTAATCCGTCTCGGCCTGCCCGCCGCCCGCAGCCTGGCCGCCGCGGGCTCCGCCTCGCTTGCCATGCCGCATCTCTCCGCTGCCGCTGCGCAGCCGTTCGAACCGGCCGGCTGGGTAGCCCTGGCGCTGGGAACCTCGCTGCTCTCCTGGCTGCTGGCCCGCCGCCTCGCCGGAGGCTCAGGGCTGCTGTAGCGGCTGGCCTCAAGCCCCTATTCGATGGCGAAGACGGCGTAGACGGTGGCCGCCCGGCTCACCTTACGCGGCTCAATGGATAATCGCTCGCGTGGCGCCCCGCCACCACCGCCTCCGGATGCCTCGACATCGGAATTATTAGCGTTAGGCAGAAGGAAACCTCGTGGAGTCAAAACCTGATCGCTCACATAGACCAGCGCGCCCAAATGCGCCCCCATACCGCTAGCCAGAACAGCGGCGTCAGCCTTCGCGCGCGCGGCAGCTTTTTCAAGTGCTTGGTCTTCGAGCGCCTTCTCGTCCTTCACCGTCCAGTCAACCTCGCCACTGTCTGTGGCTCCCGCGGACACAGCCACATCCAGAATCTCGGCGGCCCGTTCCGGCGGAGTTTTGACCGTCCATTCCTGCACCAGCTTGAACTTGTGCGGCTTGTTCCCAATGCTGTCCAAATGCTGCGACTCGCTGCGGATCGAAGTTTCGGGAATCCCGGCCTGCTTGAGCGCCGCTACGATCTCATTCGAGGTCTTTGCGCCCGCGGCATAGGCGGCCTTGGCATCGGAAGGCTGGGTCTCAAAGCCGATGTGAAGAATGGCGATCTCAGGATCGGCGGTCACCCGCTCCTCGGCGCTGACGGTAAGAGTGCGGTTGCTCGGTTCGATCTTCAATTGAACCTGGGTGGCCTGCTGCGCGATGGCTGCCGCGCAGCCCGAGAAGAGTGCGATTGCGGCGATTGCTTGCTTTCCGTTCATGGATGGGTTCCTTTCATCCCTTGGACGGATAGCATTCAAGATGGGCTCGTGAGAAAAGCGTGGCAGTTCTCCGCCGTCATCAAGAGACGGCGCTTCTCAGTCTGCCGTAACCGCGAAACCGCCTTAACCGGCCGTCCAATCCTCGGTCTTGAGCCCATCGACAAACGAGAAAGCACTGTCGTTGGTTACCAGCGTCAGTCCCAGAGACAGCGCGTGGGCGGCAATCATAAGGTCTTCGGTAGCCAGAGGGCGGCCTTTTCGCCTCTGTTCCTCGCGCACCGCGGCATACACTCTGGCTGCGCGCGTGTCCCAGGCCAGCGAAGGCACTCGCCCCAAGAAATCCTGCACGCTCACACGGGTACGCGCATCGCCGGGCCGTCTCGCAATCCAGAAAAGTAGCTCTGCCTCCGTTACAGCGGAGACGGCCATGCTCTCGATCGGCGTTTGCAGCAAATGGTTGCGGACGGTGGCAGAGGTACCCCGAACAAAATAGCTGACCACGTTTGTGTCGAGCAGATAGACAGGCGGCACTTAGAAGAACTCCCGCTCAACGGGGGTTGAGACATGACGCTCAAAATCAAGGTCGGGCGCTCCGAGCGAGTCCCAGACGGCGAATAGCTCATCCCAGGACATATCCTTTCGCAAGTCGGCGGTCGGAGTAAGCACCACCTCGCCTGTCGCCGCATCCCTCCGGATCGCCACTTCCTTGCCTTCGAAGCGAAACTCCTTGGGCAGCCGAACCGCCTGGCTGCGGCCGTTCTTGAAGAGCTTGGCGGTCTTGGGCGCGGGCTGTGACACGCTCTCTGTAACAGCTTGAGATTTAGCCAATGTGCTCGTCGCGCTCATCTTCGTCCTCCCGTCAAAAGTCTATACCATAGTATATACCGTTCCCGGCTTCTCGGGCTGCCTTATTTCGTTCCCGCGTGCTTCGCTCCAAACCGCCGCAGCTTCTCCAGCGTCGCCGCCGCCTGCCCGGAGTCGATGGCTTCGGCGCCCAGCCGGACGCCTTCCTTCAGGTCAAGCGCCAGCCCCGCCGCCACCAGCGCCGCCGCGGCGTTGAGCAGCACAATATCGCGCCTCGCGCCCGCCATTCCAGTCAGCACGTCATAGAGCAGGCGCGCATTGGTCGCCACGTCTCCGCCGGCAAACTGCTCCAGCCTGGCGCGGGGCAGCCCGGCCATCTCCGGCGTAATCCGCGCAGCCCTCAATGTGGGCTCGCCGCCCGCCTCCGGCTCCTCGATCCGCGCCACCACCGACTCGCCGGTCGTGGTCAGCTCGTCGATGCCATCCGTCCCATGCACCACGAAAGCGCGTCTTGCCCCCAGCGCCGCCAGCGCGCGCCCCACCAGCAGCACGCGGCTGGGCGCCAGCACGCCGATCACCTGCACCCGCGCCCCGGCCGGGTTGGTGAGCGGCCCGCAGAGGTTGAAGATGGTCCGGAATCCCAGCGCCCTGCGCAGCGGCCCCAGCGCCCTCATCGCCGGGTGATAGAGCGGCGCGAAGAGGAACATGAATCCGGTCTCGCGCAGGCACGCGACGGCCAGCTCCGGCCCCAGCGCGATGGGTACGCCCAAGGCCTCCAGCACATCCGCCGCGCCGCACAGCGAGGTAACGGCCCGGTTGCCATGCTTGGCCACTTTGGCTCCGGCGGCAGCAGCCACCAGCGCCGCGCCCGACGAGATGTTGAAGGTCAACGGCCCCCCGCCGCCCGTGCCCACAACGTCCACCAGCTCGTCGCGCTCCGAATTCGTCAGCGGCAGCGGCGTAACGCGCTGGCGCATCACCTGGACAAAACCGGCCAGTTCCGGCGCCAGTTCGCCGCGCGTGGCCAGCACGGTGAGAAGCGCCGCCGTCTCCACCTCCGGCACGCCGCCGGCCAGTATCTCTTCCAATACGCCGGCCGCCTGCTCGCGGGTCAGCGCCGCGCCGTCCTCGGCCAGCGGTTTCAAAAGCTCCTTCAACGAGGCCATATGCTTCCATGATAACGGGGAGCCATGCAAGCCTGGGATACGGTCACGGCGAATGCCTTTCTTGGCGATCTGGCGGGTCGAATCAGGAATCGGGTGCAAATCTGTGCTGTGCTGGAATCTATCGACGAGTATGATGTGAAACGGTTGGCAGCCAAGATGAGATCCCGGATCATGCCGGTAACAAATCGCCCAAAAGAAGCAAGCGGAGGATGCAAAGATGATGAAGCTGTTGGAGTCCGGCGCCGTCAGGACCCGCGTTATGCGGATCCTCCTCCCGCGCACCAGGTGGGGGCGCGTCACCCTGTGGTCGGGCGGATTGAGCGCGCTCCTCGTCGCTTGGCGCTGGATTACGGGTACTCCGCCCCACTCCCTGCTGCGCGGCTGGCCGGCGTTCTTTGCCCTTGTCTTTGCATTCGGCGCGTTTTGGCTTACCTCCCGTTGGGCATGGCGGCAGCTCATGTGGCGGCTGCGCCATCGGCTGATCGTCACCTATATCTTCATCGGCGTCATTCCAATTCTGCTTCTGCTGCTCCTCGCCGGCGTGGCCGGCTATCTGCTCGCCGGGCAGTTTGCCACCTATGTCGCGATCTCCAATTTGCAGGCGGAGTCGCTGCATCTGGAAGCGGCGAACGATGTCCTGGCATCGCAATTGAATGTTCTGGAGCGATCCGGAAAGCTAGGCCGGCAGCTTGCCGGTGAACTCTCCACGGAGTCGGGCAAGGATTTCCCGCAGCGGACAGTCATCGTGTGGCAAGGCAAACAGGGCTACGTGCTTTCCGGCGAAGGCGCGCTCATCAAGGCTAGCCCCGCGAAAAGGCCCGATGCCATCAAGGGAGATTTCAGCGGTCTCGTCATCGACGGCGACAACTTGTACCTGCGCGCGGTCAAGACTTACGACCAGGACGGCATTCGGCTGGCCGTGATCTCCAGCGTTCCCATGACCCCTGAGTTGCTGAGGTCGGCAACTTCCAATGTGGGCTTGGTGACCTTGTTTACCCCCAGTCACGGGGGCGACATTCAAATTCCGCCGCCGCCAAACCCCAATCCGCTCGCGTATCGACGCGTGGACGCCGGGGTCGTTCCGCCGCCATCCAACCGGTTAGATCGCACACTTGTCTTTTATGACGCGTTCAGCGCGGTCGACTGGGCTACTGGACAATCGCAAGACGGCGCCATTCGCGTCGTCACCCGGCCATCGATGATCTACAGTACCTTGTTCGCTTCGCTCGGCGACAATGCGCAGATCGTGGAATATGTACTGCTCGCCATCGCCATTCTCCTGGGACTGGTCGAGTTAGTGGCGCTGTTCATTGGCATTCGGCTGACGCGCACCATGACACGCGCGGTGGCGGAACTTTATCGCGCCACGGAGCATGTGAACCGCGGCGATCTCACCCATCGCATCCGGATCCGCGGACACGACCAGATGGCGAGGCTGGAAGAGTCGTTCAATTCCATGACCGAATCGCTGGTCAAGCTGGTTGCGGAGCAGAAGCAGAAGCAGCGGATGGAAAGCGAACTCGCCTTCGCCTATGAAGTCCAGGATTTGCTCTTTCCGCACAACTTTGCAGAACTTGCCGCATTGGATACCTACGGCGTTTGCCGTCCCGCTCGTTCGCTGAGCGGGGACTACTACGACTTTATTCCTCTCGCCAGCGACCGGCTGGTGCTGGCGGTGGGCGACATCAGCGGAAAGGGAGTTCCCGCCGCTCTGTTGATGGCCACTGTGCATGCGTTCGTCCGCGCCTATTCGCTGGCGCCGGATATGAGATTGACCTCGGCGACGCTGGAAACGGGAGCGCTCACCAAGATCGATCGCCAGATATATCCTCCGAGGGACGCCGCCGCCCAGATGCGGCTGTCACCCGCCATGCTGATGGCCACCTTGAACTACCAGGTCTTTTGCTGCACGCCGCCGGAGAAGTACGCAACCATGTTCCTGGGCTGCTATGACGCGACATCGGGCGAGTTGACCTATTGCAACGCCGGCCACGTGCCGCCCATCCTGCTGAGCGGGGACGGCAGGGTCTCGCGCCTGGGGGCATCCGGCACCGTAGCCGGGCTCTTTGACGATGCGACCTACGATGAATCCACGGTTTCGATGCGCCCGGGCGACCTGCTGGTCGCGTTCAGCGACGGCGTGACAGAGCCGGAGAACGAGTCGGGTGAATTCGGCGAAGAGCGCCTGATGGCGTTGATTCAGGAGCACCGCGACGAGCCCCTTTCGCGCATCGGTCAGGCCATTGCGAATGCCGTGGCGGAATGGATTGGCGGCGCGGAGCAGCCCGATGACGTAACCGTGGTTCTCGCCCGCGCCCGCTGAGCCGCTTGCGACGCGCTCTCGACGGAGAGTTGAGATTCGGCCGCGACCAATCTGGTGGACGCTCGCCGACATAACGGTGCTGACCTGCCCACGCTGCCGGCGCCCGAGCCTAATTCGGACTGGACGCCGCTCCTATTGACATTCGATAGGAGTGTATGCCATGCTCCTACAGACATTCAATAGGAGGCCCGGAATGGGACAGAATCAGACCAATCTCCTGCAAGGGACCCTCGATCTCTTGATTCTCAAGGCCATCGGTGAAGGAGAGGCCCACGGGCTTGGCATCTCCCGGCGTATCGAGCAGATTACGCAGGGCACGTTCAGGGTCAGGCCGGGGTCGCTCTTTCCCGCGCTCCACCGGATGGAAGAAGCGGGATGGCTCACTTCGTTCTGGGGTGAATCGGAGAATCGCCGGCGGGCCAAGTATTACCGGCGGACCAAGGCCGGGGCGCGCCAGCTTCAAGCAGAGAGAGAGCAATGGAGCACGATCGCCGGCGCCATGGCAAACGCGCTGAATGCTCAGGAGGGCTAGATGGTTATCGGATCGCGACTGAAGGCGGCTGTTTTGAACCTGCTGCGCAGAGACCGCGTCGAAGCCGAGCTGGATGCGGAGATCCACGCCTACGTGCAAGGGGTTGCCGACGAGTTGATCGCTGCCGGAGTGGAACCCGGCGAAGCGCGTCGCAGGGCGTGCGCGCAGGCCGGCTGCGTCGAACCGGTCAAGCAGGCGGTTCGCGATCACCGCGCCGGAACAGCCTTCGAGCTTCTTTGGCGGGATGGGTTGTACGGCCTGCGCCAGCTTCGCCGCAATCCCGCGTTAGCCGGCACGGTCATTCTCACCCTTGCACTGGCAATCGGCGCCAACACAACCATCTTCAGCGTGGTTTGGCGTCCCATGCGCTATGAACAGGCGAACCGCCTGAGGATGGTGTGGGAGACACGGCCCGATGGAAGTCGAAGCAACGTCTCGGCGGGCACGTACCACGACTGGAGCGATCAGAACGACGTCTTCGAGAGTCTGGCCGCCGCTCGCATGGAGAGCGCCGTCCTCTCCGGCAACCCACCGGCGCTCGTTTATGGCGCCTCCGTCACGCCGAAGTTCTTCGACACTGTCCGCTTGCAACCCGGACTGGGCCGCTTCTTTTCTCAGGATGAGTTTACACCGGGCAAAGGCGCCGTTGCCGTTTTGAGTTACGAGCTTTGGAAGACGCGCTTTGCGGGAGACCGGGCGATTCTGGACAAAACTGTCGCTCTCGATGGCATGCCGTGTCGCGTGATCGGCGTGGCCCCGCCTGATTTCGAGTTCATGGGGCATGAGGATATCTGGCTGCCTCTGGCTCTTCCTCCGGGAAACTCCGACCGTCAGGAACGCAATCTGCTGGTGGTGGGCCGGCTGAAGCCGGGAGTCGAAGCCGCCCAGGCAGGGGGAGAAATGCGGGTACTGGCAGAGCGAGTCGCTCGTCAGTCGCCCGGAACAAACAAGCAATGGAGCGCGCTCACGCAGGATCTCTACGAGGCCATGGCCGGTCCCGGAGTTCATCTGATGTTCCTCCTGCTCTTGGTGACTGTTTCCGTGGTCATGTGCATGGCTTGCGCGAATGTGGCCAACCTTCTCCTTGCACGGGGCACGACGCGCCAAAAAGAGATCGCGGTTCGCATCGCATTGGGGGCGCGCCGCTGGCGCATCATGCGCCAGTTGCTGCTGGAGACTCTTTTGTTGTCGGTCATGAGCGGAGGTTTGGGCCTGCTGTTCGCCTTCGCCGCAGTGCGGTACCTGGCAACTCTCCCCGTCCTCGAGGCGCCAGGCTTGGCTCCCATCGAAATCAATCGTGTAGTTTTGACATTTGTTGCACTGCTCTGCTTTGCCGCAACCATTCTAGCTGGGCTGGTGCCTGCGTGGCAGACCAGCGCGGTCAATCCGCTGGAGCAGTTCAAGACCGCAGGCGGCAGCCCGATGGGTGATAGGAAACACAGCCGCCTGCGCCACGGGCTGGTGGTGGCGAATCTGGCATTTTCTCTGCTATTGATGGTCACAGCGGGCCTGAGCCTCCGCGGATTGATGAGGCTCGCCGAGGCCGATCCGGGATTTCACAGCGGCGGACTGCTGACCGCCCATCTTGCTTTGACCAGCCCGCGCTATGGCGACCCCGCCCGCGTCCAGGCGTTCTTTTCGGAGTTGCTAACGAAGGTGCATGCGATCCCCGGCGTGCGGGACGCGGCGATCTCTTCCGAGCTTCCGCCCTCGCATTTCTTCGCCAATCAGCCATTTCGCATCGAAGGACTCAATGCGGACCCTGCTTTCGCTTCCTTTGGCGCAAACTACCAGGCCATCAATGGAAGCTATTTTCGCGTCCTTGGCCTGCCGCTTCTGAATGGGCGGGAACTCGGTGATGACGACCGCCAGGGAGCAGCCCGCGCGGTCGTTGTCAACCGGGCGTTTGTCGAGCGGTTCTTCCCTGCCGGCAATCCGCTAGGCCGTCGTCTGCTCATCGCGGAGCATCTCCACGGCGAAGGCGATCCCGCGTCACAAGTCGCGCTGGAGATCGTCGGGATCGTTTCCAATTTGAAAAGCTCTGGATTGATGGAACCGACTCACCCGCAAATATACGCATCCTACTTGCAGGCGCCCGCCAGCGGCGAGTACCTCGCCGTTCGCAGTGGCCTCCCGGAACAGCAGATTCTGGAGTCTGTCCGAGATGTTCTGCGCACCATCGATCCGGAACTGCCGCTGACGGAGGTGAGCACAATGGAGGAACGCCTATCGCGTCCAATGGCGGGTGGACGCATTGTTGTGTCTCTGCTGGTGATCTTTGCCTTTGTGGCCTTGGCTATGGGCAGCGCGGGCCTCTATGGCGTCATCTCTTATTCGGCAAGCCGGCGCACGGCCGAATTCGCCATGAGAATGGCCATGGGCTCTCCGCGCCGGGAAATCTTCCGCCTGGTCGCAGGCGGCGCCCTGCAACTGTTACTCATCGGCGGCGGCATCGGCGCGGTGCTCGCTTTCGGAGTTTCGCAAGTCCTCAGAAAGGCGATCTTTGGCGTCAGCTTCTATGATCCGGTGGTATTGACTGCCGTGCCTTTGGCTCTTCTTGTAGTGGTCCTGGCGGCCAGCTATTTGCCCGCGCGCCGCGCCATGAAGGTCGATCCCGTCGTTGCGTTGCGCTATGAATAGGACCTCTCGCGGCCGTTGAAGTGGAACTACAAAACCGGCCCTTGTCGCAAACGGAAACTGAACAAGTCCGGGCTTCTGTGTAAAGGGAACTCCCATGCCAGCGGAACTGACCCCCGAAAACGCCCATGTCGGCTGGAGGAATCTTCGCTTGGCGCAGTGTGGGCTCTAGGCCTGCCCTAATAGTGGGCCGGTCTCAGGTTGTGCTGGAAGGCCGGCTGGCCCTGGCCGCGGAGCGTTTCGGCGGGGCGCGCGGCTCCTTCCAGGCGAAACTGGCGAATCATGCCATCCAGGTCGGCGGCCAGCGAGGCCAGGTTCTTGAGAGCCTCGACGGCTTCCTCGGCGCCCTGCGCGCTCTCGACGGAGAGCTGGGAGATCTGGCCGGCGGACTCGGAGATCTCGCCGGAGGCGGAGGTCTGCTGGGTGGCGGCGGTGGCGATGAGATGAATCTGGTGCTCGACCTGCTTGGAGGAGTCGATGATGGCCTCCAGGCTGCGGCGGGCGTGGGCCGTTTCACCCATGCCGGATTCGACGGCGGTGCGGCTGTCGTGCATGACCTGCAGGGTTTGGCGGGTCTCTTCCTGGATGCTGCGGATGGTGCCTGCAATCTCTTCCGTGGCGCCCTTGGTGCGCTCAGCCAGGCGGCGGACCTCGCCGGCGACCACGGCAAAGCCACGACCGTGCTCACCGGCGCGAGCCGCCTCGATGGCCGCATTGAGGGCCAGCAAGTTGGTTTGCTCGCTGATCTCCTGAATCACGTTGACGACTTTGCCGATCTCCTCGGAGCGGTGTGCCAGCGAGGTCATCTTTTGAGAGACTGAACTGGTGGCGGCGGCGATCTTTTCCATGGTGACGGCCGCGGCCTGCATGACGGCCCCGCCCTGATCGGCGGTCTCGGCCGAAATGCGGCTGGCGCCCGCCGCGCTCTCGGCGTTGTGGCTGATCTCGCCGATCGTAGCGGTCATCTGCTGCGCCGCGGCGGCAATCTGGTTGGTTTTGCTGGACTGGGTGTGGGCGTTGCCGGCCTGCTCGACCGCGCGCGTGCTGATCTCGGCGGTAGCGGCGGAGAGCGTTTCCGCGCCCTGGGCCACGGACTGCAGGACGCTGCGCATGGAAGCGACGCTGGTGTTCAAGGCGGCGGAAAGGCGGCCGATCTCGTCGCTGCCGCACTCCGCCACGCCGGCCGTGAGGTCTTTCTCGGCTACGCGCTCCAGCGCGGCCGTGGCGGCTTGCAGGGGCGGGACAATGAGCCGGGTGAGCTGGAAGCCGATGAATGCGCACAGCAGCACAATGAAAAACGTGACTCCGGTACTGACCCAGGTGGCGCGGTCGCTGGCGAAGGTGGCGGCCTTGGACTCCTCCGTGCCGTACTTCGCGTTGAGGTTGAGGTCGTCGGAGATGGTTGCCAGCGCGGCAGTGTAATTCGCCAGGACGGAGTCCGATGCCAGCAGGTCCAGCGCATCGCCGGTCTTGGCGGCCGCCAGCAGAGTGCCGGCGCGATTGCTGGCGCCCAAATACTGCGCGAACCCGTCGGAGAACTTCTGGAAGAGTTCGCGCTCGCCCGGATAGGCGATCCTCGGTTCGTAAGCCCTGACGGCGTTCTGATACACATCGATGGCCTTTTGGCGCTTGGCGCCGTGATCGGCCGAGCAGGCCGGCGTCTGGCACAGCAGCAGTTCAAGATCCTCGCGGCGCACGGAGTTGGTCGACCCCTGTATATCCGCCAGGGCCAGCGCAGATGGCAAGGAGTTGTCGCTCACATCGGCGCTCTTGGCGGCGATGCCGCGCAAGGTGATGAAGGTGTAAGCCCCCAGCAGAATGCACATGCCGCAGACAGTGCCGAACGCGTAGGTGAACTTGCGGGAGACGGGGAGATTGCGGAGCCAGGTCATGCCGGGAGCCTTTCTCTGATGGTTCGTTCATTTCATCGGCGCAAGCCAGCTGGACTTGAGTACTTTCGTTTGCGGATTTGCAGCGTGAGCGCCGCGGATGAGCAGGCGAGCGCACCGTGGAAACCAGATGCGCTTCACAGGAATGCAACAATGGCGTTATACAATATTTGCCAGTCCCCGAATTCATTTCGGCACTCCCGATCCAGGCGATCGGAATTCAAGGGAAAAGGAAGAGTTTTTCGACTATGAAATCATCTCAGCAAAAGCGGTTCAAGCTATCGGCCCTCGTTCTCGTGGGCAGCGCGGTCTTAGCTTTCTCCCATGTGGCTGCCGCGCAGTCCTTCAAGGCGCCCAATCCGCCGGAGCTCAGCGTGGTGCAGTTGCCCGCCAAGACGCTGGGGCCGTCGGCCGCCGGCGGTTCTCCGACCCTCGCAACCATCACCTTCACTTCCAAGAACGGCCCCTTCTGCATCCAGGGATTGGTGGTGAGCGCGAGCCCGTCCGCCGCTGTCAGTGCAAAAGAATTCGGCGATGTATGGATCAACCTGGCGTACATCGACGGTATCGGACTTTCTCATCCGTACATCACCCTGGGGGACGGTGCAACCGGCGGTTTCTCCGCCTATGACATCGTTCTCAACTACGGGGGACCGATCTGTGCCGCCAAGAAGGTGCAGTTTGGCCTGATTCAGTGGCCGGCCCAGACGGGAAGCGGAACGACGATTGGCGTGGTGGGCGAGGCTATCGTTTCGACCGCCAGCGGCAACACGGTGACCGTAAAATAGCGGCCCGGCGATCCACACTCTAGCCAGCGCCATGGCCTTGCTGTATATGCTCATGAGATGATGCTCTCGACTTCGATCTCGAGGTACATTATGTCTCACAAGTATTCGGCAATGGTGCTGGCCGCTCTTGCGCTCTCTGGGGCGATAGGGCTGGCTGCGCAAACGGCGCCCGCCGCTCCGCCATCAACCCCGGCCCCTGCCCGGCCCGCGCCCACGCCCGAGCAGTTGGCCATGCGGGCGGCCGCCGAGAAGGACCACCAGCGCCTGATGGACCTGCTGGGCATCAAGGAGCTCCGGCCGGGGGCCGACGCCCATAACCCCAAATCGCCCAACGCGGTCAACTACGACGAGTCGAAGGCCAGCGTCTACCCCGGCCTGCCCGACCCGCTGCTGCTCAAAAACGGCAAGCGCGTGACCTCGGCCAAAGTTTGGTGGACGAAGCGCCGGCCGGAGATCGTCGAGGACTTCGATCGCGAGATTTTGGGCCGCGCTCCCGCACATCTACCCCAGGTGACCTGGGAGGTGGTGAGCACGACAGCAGAGACCATCGGCGACGTTCCTGTGGTGACCAAGAGGCTGACGGGCCACGTGGACAACTCGGCCTGGCCGCAGATTGCGGTCAACATCAACCTGACGCTGACCACTCCGGCCCATGCCGCCGGTCCGGTTCCGGTGATCATGGAGCTGGCCTTCAGCGACGAGTTCATGGCGGCCATCGCCAGGAGCATTCCCGAAATGTTGCCGGGAGGCCCTGGAAACAGGGGACCGTCCTGGCAGCGGCAGGTGCTGGCCAGGGGGTGGGGCTACGCGATTCTGAGTCCCACCAGCTTCCAGGCGGACAACGGGGCCGGACTGACCGAGGGAATTATCGGCTTGATGAACAAGGGCCAGCCGCGCAAGCTGGACGACTGGGGCACGCTGCGCGCCTGGGCCTGGGGCGCCAGCCGGGCGCTCGATTATTTTGAGACCGATAGAGCCGTCGATGCCAAGCAGGTAGGCCTTGAGGGCCATTCCAGGTTTGGAAAGACGGCGCTGGTGGCTATGGCTTACGACCCGCGCTTCGCCATCGGCTACATCAGCTCCTCCGGCACCGGCGGGGCCAAGCTCTACCGGCACATCTTCGGCGAAACGCTAGAGAACCTGGCGGCGTCGGGCGAGTACCACTGGATGGACGGCAACTTCCTCAAGTACGCGGGGCCCCTCACCCCCGGCGACCTGCCCGTGGATAGCCACGAACTGATTGCGCTGGTTGCGCCGCGCCCGGTCTTTATCGGCGTTGGAACCACGGCGGGGGATGGATGGGCCGATGCGCGGGGGATGTTCCTGGCCGAAGTTGGCGCCGGGCCGGTCTATCGGCTGCTGGACAGGAAGGACCTTGGAACCACGGAGTTCCCGCCCATCGAGACGGCGCTGATCGACGGCGATCTGGGCTTTCGCCAGCACACATTCGGGCACACGCCGGCGCCCAACTGGCCCACATTCCTCGATTTTGCCAGCCGGTATCTGCACGCTCCGGGGGCCAAGACGCCCTAAAGCTGTTTCGACATGACAATGCAGTGGCATTCCACGCCGGGTTTGAGCGGCCGAGACGGACGGAACTCCTCTGTGCCGGTCTCGATGTAGCCGAATCCGCGGTAGACAGGCAGCAGTTCAGGCCGCATGCTCAGGACGGCAATATCCACGGCCTCGCATCCCAGGCGGCGCAGTTGATCTTCGCCGGCCCGGACGATCAAGCTCCCCAGGCCCGCGCCCTGGCAGGCGGGGTCCACGGCGAGCTGCCCCAGGTAGCCGCGCGCGCCTCGAACTTCACTGTAGACGCAGCCGAGAAGCTGGCCGGAGCCGTTCTCCGCCACCAGAATCTCACCCTTCCGCATCATGGCGGCGAGCCGCTCTTCGTCGGTGCGCGTGCCCTCAAGAAAGGTCTCGATGGAGAAGGCGGAGTTGATAAGCGGGGTCAGGCGGGAAACATCGGCCGCGGTTGCCAGGCGAACACGGAGAGGAGAAGCGGGCTTGGATGCGGAAGCTGCTTGCTGGGTCATGTGCCTCGATCGGAGCAGAAAAGCCGCGGCCCTCAGGCGCCATTTGCTCCTGCGCGCCATTTTAAGACCGCGCCCCACCGAAAGTTCTCTCCTTTCGCCGCGGCGGTCCCGCATTGACGGCCTGCCGTCCGCGCCGTAGGCTCAAAGCATGGAATTCAAAGTAAGCGAGCTGGAGCGGGAGCCGATCGATTTCGACGTGGAGCTGGCTCCGGGAGCGGTGGACTTCGGTGAAGACGCCGAGCAGGCCGGGCAACTGGCGGCGGCCGGGCGGGCCGAGGTCCTGCACGAGCATCGCGGACCCCGGGAGATTGTGGCCGACATCCGGCTACGGGGCCGATTTGCGGGCAGGTTTCAGGTCCCATGCGCCCGCTGCGTCGAGCCGGTGGAGATTCCGCTGGCGGCCGAGTTCGACCTGATCTTCCGCCCCGCGGGAGCGGATTCCGGGGCGCCGGAGCGGTCGATTACAGCGCCGGAAACGGAAATCGGTTATTATCAAAAGGACAGTCTCTCGCTTGAAGATGTGCTGCGCGAGCAGGTGTTACTGTCCCTGCCGGTCAGGACGCTGTGCAAGCCTGACTGCAAGGGACTTTGCCCGCGCTGCGGTGAAAACCGCAACAGCCAGCCGTGCAACTGCGAAGAGGGTCCGAGCGACCCCCGCTGGGAAGCGCTGGCTGGGCTCCGCGGCCGGATCAAGTCCTGAGAAACAAGCCCCCGGAGGCTTTCTGGATGAATTGAGGATGCTCCGCCAAGTGCCGCAAGGCAGCCGGGACCGCGTGCGGCCTGGAGCCGGGATGAAGCGGGCGGAGACACGAAAGGAACTCTTGTTATGCCCAATCCGAAAAGGCGTCACTCGACGCGCCGTACCGCCAACCGCCGCTCGCACGACTTTTTGACCGCCGCGGGAGTCTCCGAGTGCCCCAGCTGCCACGAGAAAAAGCTGCCCCATCGCGCCTGCCCCAAGTGCGGAGCGTACCAGGGCCGCGCGGTTCTTGACGTTAAAGAAGCTGCCAAGTAGCCAGGGCGCACATGCTCATCGATATTGCGCTTGACGCCGTGGGTACCGACAAAGCTCCAGAGGCGGAGATTCGCGGGGCGATCCTTGCCTGCCGGTCTTTGCCCGTGCGGGTTCACCTGGTTGGACCCGAGGCGGAGTTGCGCGATCTTCTCGACGAGCACCTTGAAAATGAAGATCTGCCCATCGTCATCCACCATGCCTCGGAACGCATCGGCATGGAGGAGAAGGCGGCGCACGCGGTGCGGACCAAGAAGGACAGCTCGATGCGCGTGGGGCTGAAGCTGGTGCACGAGGGTCTGGCGGCAGGTTTTGTGACCGCCGGCAACACCGGCGCGGCCATGGCCACGGCCAAGATGGTGCTGGGCGCGATGCCCGGGGTTGACCGTCCAGCCCTGGCGACGCCCATGCCCAGCTCCAAAGGCAACCCGTGCGTGCTGCTGGATGTGGGCGCCAACGTGGACTGCAAGGCGCAAAACCTGGCTCAGTTTGCCGTGATGGGCGAGATCTATGCCCGCGGCGTGCTCAAGATCGACTCGCCGCGCGTCGGCCTGCTCTCCATCGGCGAGGAAGAGTCCAAGGGCGATGACCTCACCCACGAGGCCTATCCGCTGCTCAAGGCGCTGCCCATCAACTTCATCGGCAACGTGGAGGGCCGCGACATCTTCAGCGGCCGCGCCGACGTGATAGTCTGCGACGGCTTTGTGGGCAACGTGGCGCTGAAGACCAGCGAGGGCGTGGGCCGCTTTGTGCGCGACGTGCTGCGCGAGTCGCTTACCCGCACCGTCACCGCCCAGGTGGGCGCGCTGCTGTCGCGGCGCGCCTTCAACGACTTCCGCCGCCGCCTGGACTACACCGAGTACGGCGGGGCGATTCTGCTTGGGGTGCGCGGCGTATGCATCATCGGCCACGGCTCCTCGAACGACCGGGCCATCTTCAATGGCATACGCGTGGCTTACGAGTTGGCCGTAGCCGGCACCACCCGGCTCATCGAGGCCGAGTTTGCCAGCCGTCCCGTGCGGGTGGGCCACGCGGCCGGCTCGCAGAAGCATGCCGAACCGGCAGCCGCTCCAGATGCGACCATCCAATGAGCCCGTTTCGATGGCGGCCGGCCAGAGCGGCCCTTGCGCGCTGGATTCGTGGGTGCTTGGCCAACTGGCCTGCCCGGCCTGCCGGGGCGATCTCCGCGTAAAAGCGGCCCGGCTGGTCTGCGAGGGCTGTGCCCGCGCCTTTCCGGTTGTGGACGGAATTCCCGTGCTAATTGCAGGGCGCGAGGAAAATGCCCGGAGCTGATTGCCGGTCTCTACCGTTTCCGTGCTCGATCTGGGGAGTTCGAGCGGTTCGACCAGCGCCTTGCGCCTGGCGCAGGCAGCCTGCCCACCCCGGCGATCGGACAACGCTCATCGGGTGAAATTATCTCGGAACTGTGTTGGGAGGGCGAGTATAATTCCGGCAAATCGTCCTTATGGAGATCGTTCTCATCGTAGGTCTGGCGATTGCTGTTTTTGCGATCTGGCGGAGTAGCCAGGACGCAATCGAGCAATTGCGCGGCAGGATCAAGAGTCTTGAAGTCGATATCGGCTTCCTGCGGATGCAATTGGCCGCGCTCGTGAAGCCGCACACAGCCAGCCCGGCGGGTGAGCCGGCGCCCACAGTAAGGCAACCGGCAAAGATGCGCCCCGAGGTTGCGCCCCTGCCCGTTCCGCAGCCAGAGCCGGCGCAACCATCAGCCGCGCAGCACGCCCCACAGCCGGCGATTGCCGCATTCAAGCCGCCCGCGCAGGCTCCGATCTCCACTCCGCCGGCAGGGGCGCGGTTACCGGCCTTCACCCCGCCGGCGAGCGTGCAACCACCAATCTCCGCTCCTCCGGCAAAGGCGCCGGCGCCTCCCGTACCTCTGCCGATGGAGCCGGCGAGGCCGCCGGTTCAGCGCCCCGCTATGCCCAAGCCTCCAACGGAAGCGCGGAAGCCGCCTGTGGCGCCGAAGCCTGCCGAGGCGGATGCGCAAGCAGTTACGGGCGGCAAGCTGTTTTCGCTGGAAGAACGGCTGGGCGCCAACTGGCTGAACAAGATCGGCATTGCCATCGTAGTGATCGGGATTGGCTATTTTCTGGCTTACAAGCTGCAGACCTGGGGACCGGGCGGCAAGGTGCTGTGCGGCTATGCGGTGAGCCTTACGCTTTTGGCCGGCGGTGTGTGGCTGGAGCGCAAGCCGACCTATCGCATCTTTGCCCGCGGCGGCATCGGGGGCGGCTGGGCGCTGGCCTTCTTTACCACCTATGCCATGCACCACCTCTCCGCCGCGTATGTGCTCTCCTCGCTGGCCGCCGACCTGGTGCTGATGATGGTGGTGGCCGCGGGGATGGTGGCTCATTCGCTGCGCTACCGGTCGCAGACGGTCACGGGGCTGGCGTTTCTGCTGGGCTTTGTCACCTTGCTTACCAGCCACCTGGAGGGGACGGACGGAAACCTGGTCTTCAGCCTGACGGCCAGCGTGGTGCTGGCTGTGGCGCTGGTTATGGTAACCACGGCGCGCCACTGGGCCTGGCTGGAGCTGGGCGGCCTGATTGCCGTCTACCTCAGCCACCTGGTCTGGCTGACAAAGGTGCTGCCTCAGAACCACGCGGCCTTCGCCGAGTTCTGGCCCTCGACGGCGCTCATCCTGCTTTACTGGCTCATCTTCCGCGCGGCGTACGTGCTGCGCACGCCTCGCGACCAGAAAGAGGAGAACATATCCAGCCTTTCGGCGGTCTTGAACTCCATTGGCGTGCTGGGGCTGCTCAAGGTTCAGGCTGCCCATCCGGAGTGGGCCTTCTGGGCGGAGTCGGCGCTGGGCGCGGTAGAAATGGGGCTGGCGTTCCGGGTGCGGTCGAGGCGACGGCAGGCCTTTGTGGTGCTCTCGACCATCGCCACCGTGCTGCTGATCTCCGCGGTCCCTTTCAAGTTTCATGGTGTAAGCTGGCCGGTGCTCTGGCTGCTGGAGGCGCAAGTGCTGGCTGTCTGTGGGCTGCGCCTGGGCGAGCCGGTCTTCCGCAGGCTGGGCTTGCTGGCCGGGGTGGTCACCGGCGGCGTGCTTGCCTTTCATGACGTGATGCCGCTGCTGCTCTTCCGGCTCGATAACCCCGACCCCGCCCGCCATCTGTCGCTGACGGCGGCCCTGGCGCTGGCGGCGGTTCTTTATTGGATTCATTCCGAGGTCTACCCGCGACGCTGGCCGCGGATCGCCGAAGACGACGGCGAAGCCTTCGCGCTGCGCATCACCAGTTGGCTGGGCGTGGCCGCCGCCGCCGCGGCGCTGTGGGTAGCGCTGCCCTATCAGTGGGTTCCGGTTGGCTGGCTGGCGCTCATGCTGCTGCTGGGCCTGGCGGCGCACCGGTTCGGCGCCGCCCTGCTGGCGCTTGAAGCCGATATCCTGACCCTGGCCTCGGCAGCCGTGCTGATCTTCCACCACTTCGTACCTCTTGCCCTGTTCAGGCTGGACTACCCCGATCCCAGCCGCCACGCGGCGGAGACTGTTGTTCTCGCACTGGCTGCGGCGGCCTGCTGGATCCGCTCCGAGGTCTATCCACGCGTCTTGCCTCGCATTCTCCCCGGCCTCCCGTTCGATCTCGATCTCAGCCTCTGGCAGGACCTGGCGCGGCCCGCAACGAGCTGGCTGGGCCTGGCGGCGGCCGCCGCGGCTCTGTGGGCGGCGCTGCCGGATCTCTGGGTTCCGGTTGGCTGGCTGGCGCTTGTTCTGTTGCTGGCGTTTGCTGCCCACCGGTTCGGCGGGATTGCCATGGCGGTTGAAGCCGATGCGCTGGTCCTGGGCGCGGGAGCCGTCCTTCTCTTCCATCACGTTCTTCCTCTGGCGTTGTTCCGGCTTGCCAACCCCGATTTCAGCCGCCACACGGCGGAGACTGCCGCACTTACCCTGGCGGCCGCGGCCTTTTGGGTCCGCTCCGAGGTTTATCCCCGCGTTTTGCGCCGGTTCGACGCCGGCTCATCGCCTGATTTCGATATGAACGCCTGGCAAGCCTTCGCGCTGCCCGTCGGCAGTTGGCTGGGCGCGGCTGCGGCGGCGGCCGCCCTGTGGGTGGCGTTGCCCGCGCCGTGGGTGGTGGTGGGCTGGCTGGCGCTGGTGGTGGCGCTGGGGCTGGCGGCGGATGGGATCAAGGCGCGAACGCTTGCCTTGCAAGCCGATCTGCTGGCTGTAGCTGCTTTCCCAGGGCTCCTTGTGTGGGACCTTGGGACGCAAGGATGGTGGGATTACCGGGCGCCGCTGATCGCCTCAGTCGCTCTGCTTTATGCGGGAATGCGCCGCAGGACGGCGCCTGCGGGTGCGGGCGACTATGTGGCGCCGGCTTACTCCTGGGCGGCTACGCTGCTCATGGCCTACGTGGCCACGGTTCTCGCTTCGGACCAGGCTCTCGGCCCCGTTTGGGTGGCGCTGGGATTGGCCCTCTTTGAGATTGGACGCCTGGCAAGGAAGGGCTATCTTCGCTGGCAGGCCTTCTTACTTGTCGCCCTAGCATTTGGGCGCTACTTTGCAATCGATCTCCCGATGAACTTCGGCCCTGCCGCGCCGATTGTGCTGACCGCGGATGGAAGGCTGCTACAGCCGGGTCGCTTCAGCCTGGTCAACTCCCTGCTGCTTGAAATTCTGATTCTGGCGGCGATCGGCTACTGGCTCCTGGAGCGGACTCGCAATCGCGAACGCTGCACCCGCGCGGAACACATCCTCGGCCTCACCGCCAGTGCGCTGGGCACACTGTCCATTGCGCTGTGGTTTGCCTATCGCTTCCCGTCCGAATGGGTTCCCGCGGCCGGCGGCGAGGCCTGGGTCACGCCGATCTGGGCGGGGATGGCGACGGTGCTGCTTGCGCTGGCCTGGCTCGCGCGGCGCAGAGCCTTCCTGGTTCAGTCGATGGCGCTGGTTGTGGCTGCCGTCGGGCGCGGGCTCTTCCTGGACCTGTTCGCCGATAGCCCCGCGGGCTTCTGGCATGGACCGCTCTTCCACCTGGGAATGACGGCGATCGTCCTGCTGGCCGCGCTGCCGTTTGCCTTCCGGCTGCGCGGGGAAAGGACTTTTGCCGCCCCGACAATCTCATTCCCACCGGAGCTGGGATTGGTTTTCCGCTCTCCCGAACAGTGGTTCTTCTTCGCCGCCTTTGGGCTGGAGGTGGTTGCCCTGGCGGTCAAGCTCAGCTCCGGCCATATCACCATCGCCTGGAGCCTGCTCGGCCTGGGCGTCTTTCTCTTCGCCCTGGCGGTGGGAGAGCGCAGCTACCGGCTGGCAGGACTGTTGCTGCTGCTGGTATGCGTGGCCAAGATCCTTCTCATGGACGTGTGGCAACTCCCGCTTTCGCAGCGCTGGATCACCTTCGCTGTGCTGGGGACGGCGCTGGTCGCCGTCAATTTCCTCTACACACGCTATGCCGCGGTCATTCGCAAGTTTGTGTAAGCTGGGTTGAATACTGGAAGGTCTGCAATCGCTGCCGCCCTGCCGATACGCCGGCGGGCGGGCAAGGAAAAGGGAGACTTATTCATGAACGGGACTCATACCAAGGTTGTGGCGTTCAACGGCAGCGCCAGAAAAGGCGGAAACACGGCCATCCTGCTCAGATATGTTCTGAAGGAACTTGAACAGGAGGGAATCGAAACCGAACTCATTGAACTGAGCGGAGCGAAGATTCACGGCTGTCTGGCATGCCGCAAATGCTCTGTGAACAAGGACCGCAGGTGTTCGCAAACCGGAGATATGGGAAATGCCTATATCAAGAAGATCGAGGAGGCGGACGGCGTCCTTCTCGGCTCTCCCACCTATGTGGCCGACATCTCTCCCGAGATCAAAGCCCTTATGGACCGCGCCTGCCTGGTCGGCAAGGCGAACGGCGGCATCTTCCGCCGCAAGGTTGGCGCTGCCGTGGTGGCCGTGCGCCGCGCGGGAGCCATCCACGCCTTCGATGCGCTGAACCACTTCTTCCTGATCAGTGAAATGATCGTGCCCGGCTCGTCGTACTGGAACATCGGCATCGGCCTTGAGCCGGGCGATGTCGAGCGGGACGAGGAAGGGATTCGGACCATGAAGACCCTGGGGCAAAACATGGCGTGGCTGCTGAAAAAGGTGAAGAGCTAGCCGGGTCGCCGCGCGGTGGTTGAGGCGGACGCTTTCACCCTCTTGAACGGCGGTGGTAGACTTTTGTCCGCGGGAGCTCGATCATGCGCAAGCGCCGGTTTGCATCACTGATTCTCACAGGCGCCGCGCTGCTGATTCCATTCAGCGGCACGCGCCCGGAATCCTCCCGCCAGGTCATCACTCCCGTCCTGGTGAAATCCGGTCACTACGCATTACAAGGAGGCCGTGCCATGTCCTTTGCACTGAAGTCAACGGCATTTGCGAACGGAGGCGAGATTCCCCGGAGGTACACCTGCGATGGCGCCGACCTCTCGCCCGCATTGAGCTGGGACGATGTGCCGGCCGGGGCGCATTCGCTGGCGCTCATAGCAGACGATCCCGATGCCCCCGTGGGCACGTGGACACATTGGATCGTCTGGAACATCTCTGCCAAAGCTACGCTGTTGCCGGAGGGCGTGCCCAAGGTGGAGGTGCTCGACAACGGCGCGCGCCAGGGCAGGAACGACTTCAAGCGCATCGGTTATGGCGGCCCGTGCCCGCCTCCAGGCAAACCCCATCGCTACTTCTTCAAGCTGTACGCTCTGGATGCCAGGCTCGACGTGAAGGCTGGCGCCGGCAGGAGCGAACTGGAACTGGCCATGAAGCCGCACGTATTGTCGCAGACGGAATGGATGGGCACGTACAGGCGATAATCCCGGCGCTTGCAGGACGGCATCTACCGGCCGCCGAGGGAAAAACGCTCGCGGATTTCGTAGCGGGAGCCGGCAGGACCGAGAAAGCTCTCATATAAGAGGAACTCCTCGGCGACAAACCCGGTGAAGTTTCTCTGCCGTCCGATTGCGGCCTTGAGTTCCAGGATTCCCCGCCGATGGCCTTGGCCTTTCCGTCGGGCAAGAGTGATATGAGGCTGGTAGGGACGAGTCTCGGGGATGAACCCGCAGAGCCGCGTCGCCGCGGTGACACGCCTCTGGAGCAGGAGCAGCTCCGGCGTGACCCGGACGGCGGCGAAGAGTATCCCGGTCCGATCGAAGAATCCCAGCCCTTCAAGCTGTACAGGGACGGACGGCAGGTGGAGCTCGCGCAATCGCGCGACCGCGCATTCGCATTCTTCCCGGCCGGTATTGCCCAGAAACTGCAGCGTGACGTGCCAGGATTCGGGAGCCGGCCAGCGAAATCCATCCCCGTCCAATCGAAGCCGCGCCACAGTCGCCGAGAGTTCGTCGATGACTGCGGCCGCCATGGGAATCCCAACAAAGAGGCGCATACAGAGACTATGGTAAGCGCCCTATTTGCCCCTCTGGGGATTCGCTGAACAGGCCCTTCGAGTAAGGCCGGCACTCCCTCAGGGGCCAAAGCCCAGTCATCTTGTGCACCCTTTGCGGCACGACTGAAGTCGTGCCCTGACACTCCGAGGTGATCTTCATGGCTCATCCCCTTCATGCGATTGCCCCGGGGCCTTCCCTTGCGCCCGGCCGCTTGGCAGCTCCAATCAATTATCCTCAGGATCGTGGATACGGCCGCTTCCAAGCCCGCTGATCTCGTCCTGCCCTTGCCCGCCGAGCAGCCGTCCACAGCGGCTCAACTCCCAGCACGATCAATTCCGGGGCTGCCGCAGAGTCTCATCCAGGAGCTTTGGCGCACCTCGGAGGCGGAGAGCTGCGGCCTCGGCCTGGAACAGTTCAGCCTCGTCCTCATTTCTGTCGGCGAAAGAGTCAACCATGGGCTTCCGGCCGGCGCGCATCCCGATGCCGCTCAGAAGGCCGCGTTCTTTCGCTCCCTCCATCTCTCCGAACTTGCTCTCGCGCACTCCTGCGCCCTTGGCCGCGAAGCCGCGTGGGAGATATTCGTCAGCCGTTACCGTGCTTCCCTCGTCCATGCCGCGGTCTCCATCACCGGCTCCGCATCCCTCGGCCAGGAACTTGCCGACTCGCTGTACGCCGAGCTATACGGCCTGCGCCAGACCGGCGGTGAGCGCCGCTCGCCGCTAGCTTCCTACACCGGCCGCGGGTCGCTTCTGGGCTGGCTGCGGGCCACACTCGCGCAGCGGAGCATCGATCGCCATCGGCGCACACATCGTGAAACCCCGCTGGACGGCTTCGACGCTCCCGCTTCCGCGCCTGCCGCGGTCTCCGCGGAGGCGAACCATCTGACAAAGGCCCTTGCCCGGACCTTCCGGAATCTGGCCGCCGAGGAGCGCTTCCTGCTCTCCGCTTACTACCTCGACCGTCAGACCCTGCTTCAGATCTCCCGCATCCTCGGCGTTCACGAGGCCACCATCAGCAGAAGGCTGAAGCGGCTGCTGGGGGACGTGCGCAAACAACTGCTTGGCAACCTGCGATCCGGCGGCCTGAGCAGGCGAGCCGCGGAAGAAGCCCTGGGCGCCGATCCGCGCGACATTGAAATAAACCTGCGCGTGCTGCTGCAAACTTCGCAAATCTCCACGTTCTCCAATCAGACGGCTTCAACAGCGGCCTCCGATCCACTATGAGCGAATACCTCCAATCCGGGCAGCATCCAGACGCGGACCAGATCGGCGCCTTCGTGGAGCATGCCCTGCCCGCGCATGAGCGGGAACAGATGTTCAACCATCTCGCCGTCTGCCCGGAGTGCCGCGCCGTTGCCGCCCTTTCGCTGCCTCCCGTTGAAGAGCCCGCCAAGCCCTTGGCCGCGCCCGCACGCAGGCCGTGGTGGTCCGGATGGACGCTTGCCTGGCCCGCCGCCGCGGCGGTTGCCGCGCTCACCGTTTTCGTCGTCTACATCCATCGCGCCGCCGTGGTTCCAAATGCCCCCACATCGACCCAGGTTGCCGTCTCCCATGTGCCCGCGCCGCCGGTTTCTCAGGGGCAATCGCCCGCTCCCTCCGCCAAGCCGGCTTTAGGCAGCTCGCAAGCGCAGCCGGCCGGCGCGACCCGCGCGGTTTCGGCGGTTTCGGTGGGCTTGGCGGCAAAGCAGATTCCAGAGACCGAGATGATGTCCGAACAGCTTGCCGCCGCGCCCCGGACGCAAGACCGCAAAGTTACCGCTTGGGACGAGGTTGCCAAGGCCTCCGTCAACCCCCCGTCCGGAAGCCCTGGGCAAAACGTGAGGTTCAGCGCCGCGTCTCACGCGGTTGTAAGCAGTGGAGTCGCCGGAGGCCTGGCCGGGGCTCCGTCGGCCAATGCGGAAGGCTCTCTTAAGAAGCCGGCGCCAACCGAGCCGGCGGGAACGGCCTTTCTTTCGGCGCAACCGGCATCGGCCCCAACCGCGACGGCGCCATCCGCCCCGAGCAGCCAAACAGTCGAGGTAACCAGCGCGGCCCCCATCGCGTCCGCATCCTCCGGCGCGCCCAACTTGACCCTCGCCGCGGAAGAGGCGCAGGCCGCCCAGCTCAAGCATCCTTTGCCCAGCCGTCTTCCGGTCTTGTCCATGGCTGCGCAGGCACGCCTCATGGTGGCCATCGACACGCGCAACGCGGTCTTCGTCAGCAGGGATGATGGCAGGCACTGGAAGCCAGTTCGCGCGCCATGGCAGGGCCGGGCCGTGCGGGCCGATCTGGTCGAGTTCCCGGTTTTGAGCAGGAACGGCTTCAGCCAGGACAAAGAGGCTGGCGCGGCCGCACTCAAGGCCGACAACGCAGCGCCGGCGGAGAATGTTAACGAAGCTGTAGTTTTGCAAGGCCGCTCGCTTTCAGCTCTGCCCGGCTCCAGCCTCACGGGCACGGTGACCGACACGACCGGAGCAGTCGTTCCAGGCGCGACCGTCGCCGTCACCGATGCGGCGGCACACACGGTGCGCACCGTCAGGACGGATAGCGCCGGCCGTTACATCGTCGATGGGCTTGCGCCGGGAACCTATCGGGTGGAAGCCCGGTCTCCCGGATTCAAGATCGAGACGCTGGCCGCCGTTGCCGTCGCCGCCAACAGCCGGAGCGAAGCGAATCTCTCCCTGGCCATTGGCGCTACCACCCAAGCCGTCACCGTGACCAGCGCGCCCCCCATCGAAACCGAGACCTTGAGTGCGTCGGCTTCGGCCATGGAAATCTCCGCTTCCAAGAACAAGAAAGCAAAGCCCGCTGCGCCGAGCCAGATCCCCCCGGTCTTCGAAATCGTCACCGACAGTGGCGAGCGCTGGACGAGCGCCGACGGCGTGACCTGGACGCACAGGTAGCCGCCTCCGGCACAATTTGCATTTTCTTCTTCAAAGAGCTGCAAGTTCAGAAAGTACCCGCGTTCTCCTGTCAGACGAGTAGCCGGAAACCGATTCCCGGCGAAGCACAGGAGAACCCGCATGACCCCCCGACGTCCTGGTTGTTCCCTCAGCATCTTCCGTTCCTTCGCGACTGTTCTGCTTCTCATCATGGGAGCCTCGCTCGCCATCTTTCAGGCGCGGGCCGAGCAACTCGCCGCCACTTACGGGCACGGAAACCTGTCGGTCACCATCCCCTACAACTCATCGCAAGCGGGCTCGGGCAGACTGACGGTCGAAATTCTCGACCCCGAGGACAAGCCTGTGGGCCGCGCCGAGCGCGCGGTCGAAATCCGCAAGGGCAATGGTTCCTGGCAGCAGACAATCGCTCCCGAGCAGCCAATCGCCTTCGAAGACATTCTCTGGCAGCGCCTTCGCTACCGCTTCGAGTACGACGGCGCGAAGCTCCCGGCCATCGAGGGCATCGAATCCATCTCGCAGATCATCCGCCGGCCCGTCGTCCACATCCTCGGCGAAAAGGAGTACCTGGCCGGCAGCCAGGCCGCCATTCGCGTCATCGTCTCGGACGCCAACAGCAACCTTGCCCAGACGGGCGCGCTGCGCATCGATCTCCTGGTTCCCAACCGGGAGCCGCTCCGGTTATTCGCCGGAAACCTCAACCGCCGCGGCACCGTGGAAGCCGGCTTGCGCTTTCCCGCGGACCTCACGGGCGACTGTCAGTTGCGCTTCGCCGTGGATACGCCCATCGGCTCGACCGAATACACCCAGCCCATCCATCTGAAAGACACGGCATCCATTCTTCTCACCACGGAAAAGCCCATCTATCAGCCCGGCCAGACCATCCACGCGCGCGCGCTGGCTCTGGACCGCGCCGCGGGCCGGGCGGCCGGCAACCGCAAGCTGACCTTCGAGCTGGAAGACTCGCGCGGCAACAAGGTCTTCCGCAAAGCCACGGAGACCGACAAGTTCGGCATTGCCTCGGCCGAATTCGCGCTGGCCGACGAGGTGAACCTCGGCGCCTATCATCTGCGCGCGCTGATGGGAGGAACCGCGGCGCCCACGAACACCGCGGAGATCACGCTTCAAGTCGAGCGCTATGTGCTGCCCAAGTTCAAGGTTGCCATCGAGTTCACCCAGAAGAACAACAAGCCCAGGCGCGACTACCGGCCCGGCGACCACGTAACCGGTACAGTGCGCGCCAACTACTTCTTCGGCAAACCCGTCGACCACGCAGAGATTGCAGTCAAAGCATCCAGCATGGATGTGGCCGTCTTCGAAGCCGCCTCCTCGACCGGCAAGACGGACAGCGATGGCGCGTTCCATTTCGATCTCAAGCTGCCTGCCTACTTCGCCGGCCGCCCGTTCAGCCAGGGCTCTGCGCGCGCGCTCATCGAGGCCACCGTTACAGACTTCGCCGCCCATGCGGAGACCCGCGGCGAGCCCATCACCATCAGCGAGTCGCCGCTGCTGATCACCGCGGTGCCGGAGGGTGGCGCGCTCATTCCCAACATCGAGAACGAAGTCTTCATCCTGGCTTCTTATCCCGACGGCAGCCCTGCAAGCGCCACACTCACGGTTCACCTTCCCGACCGCCTCGACCGCATTCCCTACGTTGGCGAAAGGCAGGAGCACGATCGGCTGCTCGCGACCGACGCCGCCGGTGTCGCCGTGCTGCGCATGAACCCCGGCTCCGGAATTGAGTCGCTCCGCATCGAGGCCGACGACCATCGCGGCAACCGCGCCAGCAGCACGGTTCCCCTGCAAACCCGCGACGGCTCAGACCAGATTCTCCTTCATACCAACCGGGCCATCTTCAAGGCGGGCGACCGCATTCAGCTCAAGGTTCTGTCCACCCGCGCCCATGGCGCAGCGTATGTAGACATCGTCAAGAACGGCCAGACCATCCTCACGCGCGACCTCGACCTCCGCGACGGCCAGGCCGAACTCACCTTGAGCGCCACGCCCGAAATGACCGGGACGCTCGACATCGACGCTTACCTCTTTGGCCGCGACGCCCAGCCCGTCGCCGATCATCGACTGGTCTTCGTGCAGCCGGCCGAGGAACTCAAGATCGAAACCACCGCCGACTCTCCCGTCTACCGGCCCGGCTCCGAGGCTCGCGTGCGCTTCCACGTCACCAACTCGCGCGGCGAAGGCGTGCAGGCCGCGCTCGGCTTGCAGGTGGTCGATGAGGCGGTCTTTGTGCTGGCCGAAAAGAAGCCCGGCTTCGCCAAGGTCTTCTTCTATCTGGAACAGGAGGTGATGAAGCCGCGCTACGAGATTCATTCGCTGTCCATGGACGACGTGGTCGAAACCAAGGACGCATCGAAAGGCGAATCGCAGAACCTGGCAGCGCGCGCCCTCTTCTCCGCCACCGAGATGGCCAACCCCGCCAAGGTAGACATCGAGTTCGGGCGAAGCCTGCCGCAAGACAGGTTCGCAAACTACCAGCAGCGCTATCGCGCGGCCTTCGAGGATCAGGTCCGCCAGCTTGCCGCTCAACTCAGCAAGCAGATTGCGGATCAGTCCGCCGGCGCGGAGATCGTGAAGGCCTTCGCCGTCCTTCAGAATGGCGCGCCGCCGCGCGATGCCTGGAACACGCCCTTGCGCATTGAGCCGGCTGGCAGGCTCTACAGAGGGCGACGCATCTACCTGGTGCGCAGCGCTGGTCCCGATCGCCGCTTCCTGACCGCCGACGACCTGGCCGTCTACATCGAAGTACGTTCTGGAACCCTCGCGAACGAGCCCGGCCAGGGTGGTTCGTTCGATCTCCGCATCGAACCCGATCGCGGCCCCGTCAACGGTCGCGCGGAAATCGCCGGCACGGTTGCCGATGTGACCGGCGCGGTGGTCCCGGGAGCCACGATTACGCTTCGCCAGCTCACCAGCGGCGAGTCGCGCACCGCCCACAGCAACGCCCAGGGGCAATTCAATCTTGCGGGCCTGCCCGAGGGCCACTACCAGATCGAGGTGCGCTCTCCAGGATTCATGGTCCTTTCGCGCAACCTCACGTTGAAGCCGCGCGATCGCGCCATTCTCTCCGTT
>Ga0326728_10005981_pt1 | contig 33395 bp, 24 predicted proteins | sample MB3enrmetagenome_FD_207602 | JGI IMG/M metagenome (GOLD analysis project Ga0326728, IMG submission 207602) | Lab enriched peat soil microbial communities from McLean, Ithaca, NY, United States - MB31MN | ecosystem: Environmental > Terrestrial > Soil > Wetlands > Peat | place: USA: New York... | reverse complement strand
ATGGACAGCCAAGTCTCAAGAGAAATGCAAGTTGCATCCAATCTTCGGATTATGGATAGACGCCTGTATGGGATTTCATAGGCCCAACGTCCAGGTCACTGAGAAGTGCCGGAGTGACACCAAAGGGTGATCGACAACTCCTTTATTTTCCAATAAGAAACCAGTAGAAGGGCGGGTTGGCGAGAATGGCCCGCGACGTGCAACGTCACGCTTCAATGCGTTTCCCTTCCTGCGCAGATTCCGATTCGAAGTGATTGCGTAGGAGCAAGTTAGCCGGGTCCTTCGTGGATTGCGAGTCTTCTGGGTTTTTTTGAATTTGGCCGTGTTTTCCCAACACGGCATTGAGACACCCAGCGCAGTTTATTTCAGTTGTACGCAAGATCTTGCTGTTGCGCGCGTACGAGAACTTTCCCCATTCCACTGACACTGGAGGTCTACAATGCGTTGTTTCCGGATGCTCCCTGCGGCATGGGCCCTCATTTTGCTCGCGCTCGCCGCCACAACATCTGCGTTCTGCCAGGGGATCACGACTGGTACTGTCTCTGGAACGGTCCTCGATCCTTCGGGCGCGGTCGTTCCCGGCGCGCAGGTTCAATTGACCAATCAGGCCAATGGCCTCAGGCTGGCCGAAAAGTCGACGAGCGATGGCTCGTTCAAGTTCCTTGCCGTTCCCATCGGAACCTACAGCGCACTCGTTACAGCCAACGGTTTCGCCAATGAGAACATCGCCAACGTTCAGGTTGTCTCTGGAGCCACGACCAACTTGAACGAAATCAAGCTCCACGTCGCCTCCGCGGCAGCCGAAGAAGTCGAAGTCAACGGCTCCGCCGCATCGCTGCTGGAGACGTCCGACTCGCAGGTGACGACAACGTTCAGCACGGAGACGGTGCAGAACCTGCCGCTGAACAACGGTTTTGATACAGTGGTTGAGCTGATTCCGGGCGTCGTTGCCACCGGCGACGACGACTTCTCCAACACCAACGGCGACAACTATTCCGTCAACGGACAGAGCGGCCGGTACAACAACTTCGAGATTGACGGCCAGTCGAACAACGACAACTCCATCGGCGGACCGCAGGTGTTTTTCGGCAGCCAGGACGCCATCCAGCAAATTCAGGTCATTACCAACGACTACAGCGCACAGTATGGCCGCAACGCCGGCGCAGTCGAGAATTACATCACCAAGTCCGGAACCAACTCGTTCCACGGCACTGCTTTCGATCTTTACCAGGATGAGTTCCTGAGCTCGTTGACCAACTCCGAGAAGAATCCGCTCTTCGGCTACTGCCCTCCCGGCGTGAGTCCAACCACCGGTTGTGCGGCGCCGGTGCTACCGCGCTATGTCGAGAATCGCGCCGGAGCAACCATCGGTGGTCCGGTCCTCAGGAACAAGCTCTTCTTCTTCTTCAGCACCTATTGGGACAGGGAGCGCATGGGTGTGTCGCCGTCTGAGTCTCTCCCCGACCTCACTCCCGACCCAACCGGCCTGGCGACCATCGCCTCGGCATTCTCCGGCGATCCCGGCGCTTTGGCTCTCGCAACCTTCGGCCCATACTCCATCAAGGAAGGCAACCCGCAGCCAATTCCCGGCACTGCCGTCGATGAGACTCTGACCGATGCCTCCGGAAACACCGCCTCTGTCGAGTTCGCCGGCGTCGAGCGCACCATCGCCAGCCCCTTCAATGACCAGGAGGAGCTGGCCCGCCTCGATTGGCAGCCCACGGAAAAAGACCACTTCTTTGTGCGCTACTATTACCAGCCTGAGTTCGGTATCGCTGCGGGCGGCGACGGGATCGCCTCAGGCGACTGGGTGACTGTGCCCTCGGTCACCTACTCCGTCGGAGCCGACTGGACGCACGCGTTCACCAGCAATCTCGTTGACCAGTTGCGCTACGGCTTCCAGGAAGCCAAGGTTCCGTTTGAGGGCGGCGCTTTTCCCGATTGCACCATCACGAACTTCGGCGCGTGCCCGGCGCAGGTGGTTTTCACCGGCACCAACGACGACTTGAATTTCGGTGGAGACGCTGACTTCCCGCAAGGCCGAACAGTGAAGGTTACTCAGGTGCAGAACAACGCCACGTGGACTCGCGGCGTCCAGACCCTTCTCTTCGGCGGAGAATTCGACTATCAGAATTCGCCCAATGTCGGCATCTTCTACTACAACGGCTACCCCAACTTTGGCACCGTCAGCAACCTGCTGGGGACGCAGGACAATGGGCTGGTGGGGCAAGGCTATCCGTCAGGCACATCCGGATACTCCTACCTGGCCAACGGCAACCTCACCATTCCGTTCACCGAGCCTGACGTCGCCGCCTACTTCCAGGACGACTGGAAGGCGCTTCCCACATTAACCTTGCACCTTGGCGTACGCTGGGAGTTCTTCAGTGACGCAGCCAACAAGCTGCACGACGAAACCGTCGCCCGCGAATCGAATCCGTTAACTGCCTTTTGGAACCCGGCCCTGCCTCTGTCCGATCGCACCGTACCCCAGGCCAACCAGGTTTACACCAACTTCGAGCCGCGCATCGGCTTGGCCTGGAATCCTGATTTCGACAAAAAGTTTGTGCTCCGCGCCGGCTACGCGATCAACGCCAACCCCGCGTATTACAACATGTTTCTGATCGTCAACGACTATGCGCCGGTGACCAACACAGGCGCATTCTTGTGCGGTTCCAATGCCTGCCTTCCCTCGAGCGGCTCGCTCCTGAGCAGCGACTTCCGCACCGAGAACCTGCCCAATCTGTCCATTGGCGGTGACCCGGGCGCGGGTCTCCAGGCCACCTTCCCGACCAACTTCCGCACGCCGTACGTGCAAACCTACACTCTCGGCGTTGAGCATCAAGTTGGCACAGCGGCGGTGATGGAAGTGCGCTATGTGGGCACAAAGACCACCGACGACTTCCAGCCGATCGACGCCAATCCTTTCCTGCTCCCCGTGGCCCTGGCCTTCCCGAATGTCGTCTCCAAGTCATCGCTCTGCTCGAACCCGGCAGCCGATGGCTACGGACGGCCGAATTGCAACTACAGCAATGTAGCTGAGTTCACCAACGGAGGCTGGGCCAACTACGACGCGTTGGAGCTGAACCTCACCACGCAGAACTACCACGGCCTGACCTCAACCGTGTCGTATACGTTCTCGAAGGACCTGAACAACGTTACGGACGGGCTTCGCAGCACCGGCTCCGGCGGCAGCACCCTCGCTTTTGCCCAGAATCCTCAGAATCCCGATTCCGGGGAACGCGGGCTGGGCGGCAACGACTTCCCCAATACTCTGGGTATCGGCTTCACCTACGATGTGCCCAAGCTCGTGAAAGGCAATACCCTGCTCGCAAAAAGTGTGAATGGCTTCCTGCTCACCGGTTTCTACCGCTATCGCAGCGGCCAGGTCTACACTCCCTATCAACCCATTGATCTCGACGGCAATTTCGGTGACGCCAGCTTTTGCGATGGAGCCTTTAACGCCGATATCCTCGGTACAGACACCTGCCGTCTGGTTCTCTCCAACAAGAGCGCGCCGATCAACACCGTGGCGTACTTGGACCCCGACGTCAGCGATCCCTCGACTGGCGCGGCCGTGCCCGGCACACCGCACTACATCGTGTACAACAGCGACAGCACCGACCCGAATACCGGCGTCTATAGCCCGGGCACACCCGTTAATCCCACGACCACGCACTGGATCATCAACAACCAGGCCTATGCGCTTTCGGTCAACAATCCCTATCCTGGTTCCAGCAGAAGCCTGCTGCGCGGCCAGCCCTACAGCGATTTCGACGCCAGCGTTGTGAAGAACTTCCCCATCACCGAACGCGTCAGCGTGCAACTCTCCATGGCTGCCTACAACGTGCTCAACCAAATGTACCTCGGTGTCGGCGATCCCTTTGTGGGAGCGAGCATCTTCACCAGCAACGCCGAAAACGGATCCGGAAGCGTCTCCGGCAATACGTCTGGAAACAGGTTCGTCATCCTGGGGGGGAAGGTCATCTTCTAGTCTCCAGGCAACCCAAGCGGAAAACCAGAAGCCCCGGATCCCACCCGGGGCTTTTGCATGTGCCCCGGGCGTGTCACGCGAAACGGCCGGAGCTGTGCCAGCGAGTCTTGGCGGTGCCCCGCGGCGCCGATACATCCCCTTTCCAGCCAGATCTCCGATCGCTGAAGCCTGCTGGGAGATCTTTACTGGAAGGTCCGCTCAGTGACGCCAGGATGACCTTCCAGGCAATCGACTTCCACTCTAACCCCAGCCGATACAGCGGTTTCGGAAATGAAGTACCCGCATTCGGGGAAGTCAGGTCGTCGCGACCCAAAGACCGGGGCCCCCAACGATCGGTTTTTATCGTTGGGGCGGAAAGAAGCGACGACCCTCAATGGCCCCCCGGACTGGGCACAGTGTTTCCGAAACCGCTCAAGAACGTCCCGCACGAGGACCCACCGTTTGGGTCTGTTTGCTTGCTCTTTCACCCCGAGATGGGGCCGCGGAGCCCTCGAAGGCGTGTTGCGCAGCCCAAATTCTGCAGTATCCGAAGCAACCCCTACAAAAATTCATAGATCCGGGGCTGACCTTGAAAAAACGGGATCGAGAAGCCTCTTATTTTTCAACACGAAAGCGTCGCTTTCGCCCGGTGTTCATAATTGGCACATGAATTGCTCGATGTTTCAGTAGATATCCCCGCAACCTGTTGAGGTCGCATCCGCCGAGCTTGCTCTCTCCCGGATGAGGTCGAGGACTCTGTTCGATTGCTCTTTAGTGTTCTTGAGTCAACTTGCGGGATCGGACTTGCCCTCCCCATCGAGCCTCCGAAAGCGCACAACCTGGGTCGCGAAGCCTTCCTCAGAGGCCTTCCGGCACAGACGGATTTTGGAGGAGTTCCGATGCGATTTTTCCGGTTGCACATAGCAGCATTGGCAACGATAGGATCTTTGTTTTTCCTGCTCGGTGGCATTCTTGTTGGAATCGGCGGCACGCCTGCCGCGCGCGGCCAGTCACTAGTGGCAGGTGACATAGCCGGGACGGTGACTGACCCCAGCGGCGCGGCCGTTGTGGGCGCAAAGTTAACCGCCACGAACAAGGAAACCGGCGCTATTGCCACCACCACGACATCGACAACCGGCGCCTACCGGTTTTCCCTGCTCAAGCCCGGCCCTTACGAGTTGACCGCTTCGGCGGCCGGATTCAAGATGGCTTCCACGAACGTGACGGTGGCCATCGGCCAGATCGTCATGCAAAACATCGGACTCGCCCTCGGAGCCGCATCCGAAACCATCGAAGTCAGCGCGACTTCGCAGCTCCTGCAGACGGATACAGCGGAGATGAGCACCGAGTTGAGCCTGGAGCAGCTTGAGAACATTCCCAATCCCGGCAGCGACATCACCTATGCGGCGCAGGCCAAGCCCGGCGTGATCATGAATTCCGAAGCAGGCACCTCGACCGGCCTCACGGGCTACGGCAACTTCTCCGCCTTCGGCCTGCCCGGCACCTCCAACAACTTCACGGTCAATGGCATGCAGGTCAACGACCCCTTCCTCAACCTGAACAACTCCGGCCCGTCGAACCTGCTGCTCGGCCTGAACGACATTCAGGAAACCAACGTCGTCATGAACGCATATGAGGTGCAATACGGCAGCTTCGGCGGCGTCCAGCTGAACTCCGTCAGCCGGTCGGGCAGCGACAAGTTCCACGGCAACCTCGTCTACTCATGGAACGGCCGTTCCTTGAACGCCAACGACACGTTTAACAAGAATGTAAACTATGTCGGGACGACGCCAAGTGGGGCCGTAAACGTTCTTGCGCGCCCGTTTTCCAATTTCAATCAATGGGCGGGATCGGTTGGCGGTCCGATTTTGAAGAACAAGCTCTTCTTCTTTTTCAACACCGAAGGCATTTCGTTCATCACTTCGAGCCAGAGCGTGGTTTACCTGCCTGACCCCAGTTTCCAGAGCAGCGTCGTCGGCACGAACGCAAAGTGCTCCGATTCCACCAGCAGCCTGTACAACAACGGCTTCCCCGGCGAGTGCGCTTTCTACAATTCGGTCTTCGCCCTCTACAACGGCACACCGAATATCTCGCATGCGGTCGAGAACCCAAGTCTGCCAGGGCAGCTCGAGCTCTCGGTGCCATCGAAGTTCAACTTGACCGAGAAGATGTACACCGGACGCGTGGACACGAACCTGACGGCCAGCGACAAGGCGTTCGGGCACTTCAAGTACGATAACGGCGTCCAGCCATCCTATACCGATCCCATAAACTCGGCCTTTGACGCGGATAGCAAGCAGCCTGACTACGAAGGACAGTTTGCTGAAACCCACACCTTCGGCACCCGGGCCGCCAACGTCTTCTTGATGACCGGTTCCTATTACAGCGCCATCTTCGTCAACAAGGACCCCTCGAAGGAATTGAGCACTTTCCCCATGGATCTCAGGTGGTACGACGGCTTCGCCAGCGACCTGAACGAGCTTGCGTATGCCTGGCCGGAGGGACGCAACGTCGCGCAGTATCAGTTTGGCGACGACTTCAGCTACACGGTCGGCAAGCATACTCTGAAGGCCGGCGTAGCCTTCAAGAAGGACGATCTCTCCGACGCCGACACGGGCATCCTGACCACGCCGCTGGTCTTCACAGACGCGACACTCCTCTCGCCTACAGGCAGCGCGTTCGATTCCGATAATCCGAGCGACTTTCAGCTAGGGCAGTCATTGCTCGGCGTACAGAACTTCACCACCAACCTCGATTTGCCGCTCTCGCTTTACACACTTGGCTTCTACGTCCAGGATCAATGGAAGCCGATCGCCAAGGCGACTGTGACTGCCGGTATCCGCGTGGAGCGGAACTCGAATGTGTCCTGCCCGAAAAACTGCCTCTCGAACTTCGGCGGCGACTTCTTCACTTTGGCCAAGAGTGCGCCACTCAACTCGTTTTCCGGGGCATATAACCAGCAGATCAAGTCGGGCCTAAACACCGCGTTCACCAGTTATCAGCCCTACATGATCGAGCCTCGGGTTGGCTTCACCTGGTCTCCTGATTCGAAGACCGTGCTCCGCGGCGGCTTTGGTATCTTCACCGATGTCTTCCCGGGCACCATCGCCGATACAATGCTCGACAACCCTCCGCTGACGCTGGAGTTCCAGATCCTCGGTGCCGCGTTTGGCGGCCCGACCATGCCCTTGCAACCGACAGCGAGCGGTAGCTATCAGCAACAGGCGGCTGGCGCAAACACGACTTTCCAAAGCCAGTTCAAGACCGGCGGAAGCGCCAATTCGATGCTTATTGCCAACCCCAACTATTCGGTTCCCAGCTTCACCACTGTCGAGGCTAAGCTGCACTATCCCACGTACAACGAATGGAATCTCCAAATCCAGCGTCAGCTCTCGCGCTCCGAGAGCGTTCAGGTCGGCTATGTGGGCACTCGCGGGTACCACGAGCCGGTCGAAAACGTGGGCGTGAATGCAACCGGCGGTTATGGGCTGCCGGCAGCAACGCCGCCCGCCCCCAGCTTTGGTCCGGTCACCGAGGTCGATAGCTCCGCCGTGTCAAATTACAACGGCTTGATCGCCAGCTACGTGTTCCAGGGGCACGGCCTGACTGCGCAGTTCAACTACGAATGGAGCCACGCGCTCGATGAGATTTCGAACGGCGGCATCCTGCCGTTTGACAGCGCCAGCATTATGTACCAGGATAACCCGCACAATCTGCGCGACCAGTACGGCAACTCAGATTACGATTCGCGCCATTACTTCAGCGGCAACTACCTCTACGAGATGCCACACTTCGGCGGCCCCAAGGCTCTGACCGGCGGTTGGCAGATCGGTGGAACGGTGTACTTCAACAGCGGCAGCCCGTTCACGCCGACGGCCTACGTTTCCGATTGGGGGATCACAAACTTCGGAAACGGGGAGAACGTCGCTCCTGTCGCACCGCTGCCCGGCGCGCAGGTAGCGCACCACTGCGGGCCCAGCGCTTCGAATCCAAACACGCCGTGCTTAACTACGTCCGAATTTGCGACGACGTCAACTACGGCCTCCTCTATTCCCTTTGGCGCCTATGAAAAGAATCAATTCTATGGGCCGCGTTATTTCGACACCGATGCGACGCTGCTAAAGGCCTTCGCTCTGCCGCATACCTCCGAGCAGGCCAAGCTCGAGGTCGGCCTGACAGCGTTTAACTTGCTGAATCACCCGAACTTCGGCTTGCTCAATGCAAACACCGATGCCGCGAACTTCGGCATCACTACTGTAGCCGTGGGCCCGCCGACCAGCATTTACGGTGCAGGCCTCGGAGGCGATCCCTCAGTCCGCATCGTCGAGCTGAATGCCAGGTTCATCTTCTAACTCTCTGCAAAGAGACCACAAGAAACAGAAAGGGGCGTCCAGATGGACGCCCCTTCTGCATTGGTAGGCGCCGCAGTTGATGACGCGGCCGTGGCCTACTTCTTTTTTACGGCTTTCTTCGCAGTCTTTTTCGCCGCGGGCCTGCGGGCCAGCGGCTTTTTGACGGAGCTCTTTGCGGACTCGCCCCTTGCATTTGTCGTCCGGTTCTTCGTGGCCTTCTTCCGCGTGGCAGTCTTCTTTGGCTTGGCCTTGGCTGCGGCTTTTTTGCGCGCCACCAGGGTCTTCTTGGCCAGCGCCGCCTTCAGTTCGGCATCGAATTCGGCCGGCGCAAGCGGACGCGCCGACTTGCGCAGCCGTTCGATGTCGTAGAAGGCGCGCCGCTCCGCGAGAAAAACGTGAATCACAAAGTCCACGTAGTCGAGCAGAATCCACTCGCCGTTCCGCCGGCCCTCCACGGAGTGCGCGTAAACGCCGAAGTTGCGCTTGAGCCGCAGCTCAATCTCATCGGCGATAGCGATGGCCTGCCGGTCGTTCGTGGCCGAGGTGACCAGGAAAAAGTCAGAGAGGCCAGAGTCGACAGGATCGAGTTCGAGGATGCGTGTGTGCTGGCCCTTCTTTTCTTCACAAACCGCGGCTGCGGCTTGCACCAGGATGCGCGTCTGTTTCTGCGCCGGCGATATGTTCATGCTTTAGGTAGGTTCTCCACGCTCATCGTAGCCTGTTCATTCGGCGTGGGGCAAGCGGCGCACTCCGCCCGCTGAGCAGACGGTGTGTGCATCGCCCTAGGCGCGATAGAGATCGTGTTGGGCGATGTATTTGCGTACGGCCGCCGGCAGTAGATCGCGACCTGCAACCCGGCTCCCGGAACTGTCGCGAATCTGTCCTCGAATCTCCGTCGCGCTGATCTCCACATCCAGTCCGGGCAGCACGTAAAACGGCGCGCGTTCGCCGGCCTGATTCACGAGAGTAAATTCGCGTACCTCCACACCGGATTCGCTCTTGTTGCCGCCAGGCGCCGCCTCAAGCGTCAGCCCCTGCGACAGCGCAGCCTTCAGTCCCTCCAGCGGCTGCCCCGGCCGCGAGGCAACAATCAGCATCGCCGCAAACGGAATCTCCGCCGCGCGATGCCAAAGCCGCAACCCGAGGAATGCGTCCGCGCCCATCAGGCAATAGAGCGCGCAGTCAGGCGCGAGCTCGGCGCGCAGGCCCTCCAGCGTGTCGATCGTGTAGTTGGGTGGTCGCCGCGGCGACCCGCGGCTGCCCGAAGGCTTCGGTGCGTCGGCAATCGAAACCGCGAATCCAGGCTCGCCTTCGACGGCCAGTCGCGTCATCACCAGCCGGTCCTCGAAGCTCGCCGTTGATCCTTCAGGCTTCAGCGGCTGCGTGCCCACCGGAGCGAAGAGCACCGTATCCAGCCGGAACGCGTTGCGGGCGGCGCGGGCGACCGCCATATGGCCCAGATGGGGAGGATCGAAGCTCCCGCCAAAGAACGCGACCCGTTTCCCGACGTGGCGAGCCTGCCCGTCTTGGCGCGGCAGATCGGCGCGGTCAGGCTGATTCATGGCTTCATCGTACCGCGTTGCCGTCCGGCTCGGAGGACCGGGCACTGCAGCGGCAGCCGAGCAATCGGCTAGAATCGTATCGAGGATTGAATCTCCGACCATCCCTGCCGCTATGCGATATCTCATTACTGTCCTTTCTCTCGCCGGCCTTCTCGTCTCCGCGCTGGCGCTCCAGGTTCACTACTCCACTGGCACGGAACCTTGCTCGATCAACGATCGCTGGGACTGCGGCATCGTCAATCACAGCTCCTATTCGGTCATATTCCACGTTCCTGTAGCGGCCATCGGTGTCGCGGGCTACTTGTTGCTTGGAGTTCTGGCGCTGTCGCGGCGGCGCATCCTGCTTCTCGTCGCGGCGCTTCTCGGCCTAGCCCTCGCCCTGCATCTTTCCAATATCGAGCGCAACGTTCTTGAAGTCTGGTGCCTCTATTGCGTCATCTCGCAGGGAATCATCGCCCTCATCACGCTGCTCAGCGCCGCGTGGCTCATCGCAGCGCAGATCGTGAAGTCCCGCACGCGCCGGGCAGCATCGGCCTAGCGTTCATTTCCGCCGGCGCACCCAATTCCCCGCGCGTCTTACGCTGATAAAATTGCATCAGATTCATGTTCACTGACTGGTACGCGCGCCGGATGTACGCGTGGGAAACGCGCCTCAGCTCGCGCGACGAAAATCGCGTGGTGCGCCCGCTGGAGTGGGGCTTCGAGTGGGTCGCTCCCTTTCTTGAGTCGCACGGCTTTCACGCCGCGATCCCCAATCCCGGCGTCGCGCGCGACGCCGCTACTGCTGAAGCCGCCATGCTCCGCATCAATGAGCTTCTCGTTAGCCACAGCGATGTCTTCTTCGGCTACGAGCGCCCCAGCGACTTTCGCCTGGAAGAGCGCTATCCGCAGCTCTTCCCCACCAACGTGCGCCCTGAAACTCTTGCCAAAGACGCGGCTCTCAGGCAGCAAGCCGCCGAGAACAAGCTGCCCAAAGCGCAGTATCTCCGCTTCACCTCGCCGGAGCGCACGCCGTACCCCGAAAACGATCTGGCCAACGCGCGTTGGTATCCGGCTCCCGCGCACAAAGATCCCACGCGGCCCAGGCAAGCCATCGTCGTCCTGCCGCAATGGAATGCCGACGGCTTCAGCCACAACTCACTATGCGCGCTCTTCAACCGCATGGGCGTCTCGGCGCTGCGCCTTTCCAAGCCGTATCACGATATTCGCCGTCCCACTGAGCTCGAGCGCTCCGACTATGCCGTCAGCTCCAACATCGGCCGCACCATCTCCGCCTGCCGCCAGGCGGTGGTCGATATCCGCTGCTGCCTCGACTGGCTTGAGGATCAGGGCTACGAGCACTTTGGTGTTTTGGGCACGAGCCTTGGCTCCTGCTATGCGTTTCTGGCCAGCGCGCACGATGCTCGCCTGCGCGTGAATGCCTTCAACCACGCGTCCACTGCCTTCGGTGACGTGGTCTGGGCCGGGCAAAGCACGCGTCACATTCGCGCCGGTGTCGAGGCAGCAGGCCTCACGCAAGAACAGCTTCGCGCGCTATGGGCCGCCATCAGCCCGGTGAGCTACTACACGAGATATGTTGGCGCCGAGGCCGGCGGACCCGGCAAGCGTGCACTCTTCGTTTACGCAAATTACGACCTGACCTTTCCCAGGGAGTACTCGCTCCAGGTGGTCGAGGCGGCGCGGCGTTCGACTCTGAATCACGAAGTACGCGTGTTGCCTTGCGGCCACTACACCACCGGCGAAACTCCCTTCAAATTCATCGACGGATGGTACATTGGGTGGTTCGTCTACCGCGCATTCAAGGCGCTGCGAAGGGAGAAAGCGGCGAGCCCGCGAACCGCACGCCATCCCTCGCCCGACGCCAAAGAGCAAACTGTCTCTCGCTAGGTCTCTGACCGCTTGTGCCCTAACCAAAAATGGGTGCCCCAGGTCTCGACTTTGAGACCTGGGATAGCACTGTACTTCAGATACAGATTCACGCGATCAGAGACCTAACGCACGCTGCTCAAATCCATCCGCAACAGCTTGGCCGGATCGAGATACGCGCCTTTCCAGCGCACGGCCCAGTGCAGATGCGGTCCCGTCACGCGCCCCGTCGCTCCGCTCAGCCCGATGCGCTGGCCCAGGTTCACCTGCTCGCCCTCATGCACATCGATGCGGCTCAGATGCATGGAGATCGTAAACAGCCCCAGCCCGTGATCGATCACTACGCAGTTGCCTTCGTAGTAGAGCGGCCGCGCCAGCACCACCACTCCGCTGTTCGCGGCGCGCACCGGCGTGCCCATCGCGGCGCGAAAATCCATCCCCTTGTGAACACTGTCGAGCTCGCCGTTGAACACACGCCGGGTGCCAAAGCTGTCGGTCGGCGCGGCACGTACCGGCGCGCGAAAGCTGCCGGCCCACAACGGCTCTGTGGCGCTTGCCGCAAACACCTTGTCCTTCAGCTCAACTTCTGCTTTGATCCGCTCCAGCTCCTCGGGCCCCGGCTCAACAAACTTCGGCGCCACGGCCAGCGTTTCAGTCCGGTAGTGCGCAGGATGAATCTCCACCGTGCGGCTCAGGTCGATCAGTGCGTTCGCCGACGTCCGCTCAGAGATGCTCAGGGTTGAAGGGCCGGCCGGCGCTTCCACGTCGACGCCAGCCAGCGCATACCATGCCTGGCCCTCGCGTCCGCGAAAGAATTCCAGTTTGCGGCCCAGCCACTCGCCCTCCACCGCGGCGTCGGCCGGAACATTCACCGGAATCAATTCCGGCGAGCCGGCCACGACCATCGCCGGCGTCAGCGTCACCTCGCCATTCGGAGTTCCCGTCTGCGCTCTGCTAGGCGTCGAGATCACCACCGCCAAAGCGAGCCAACATGCAAACCGCGGAATGCGCGCGCCGGTCATGCAATCAGCATACCGGGCGGCATCCCGCGGGTCTGTGTCGGAGAGAAGATTGCCGCTAACTTCGGCGCCTCATTTTCCGTTGTGCTTCTCGCGATAGATCTGGCGGCTGGCGCCATTCTGCTCGCGGTTGATTTGCTGGTGTTCCTGCCCGGTCAACTTTCCGCCATTGGCTTGGCGGTCGGCGTGAATCTGCTCGTTGATCCCCTGCTCGCGATTTTCGGTGCGGGCAGCTTCGCCGGCAGTCATCGTACCGTTGCGGATGCCGTTGGCAATCCGGTCCTGCTGATTCTCGCGGCGCTGGCCCACTTCATTATTTCCATAGTGCGCCACGTTGGCATTGTGCTTGTCCTGGTAGATCGACCGGCTCATGTTGTTCTGCTGGTGGTTGATCTGCTGCCGTTCCTGCTGCGTCAGCTTGCCGTTGTCGGCGGAACGGTCATCCCGAATCTCACGGTTCACATTGGCTTCGCGCGATTCCAGATTTTTGGTCTCTCCCGCTGTCAACTGGCCGGAATCAACTCCGTTCGCGATCCGGTCCTGCTGGTTTTCCCGGCGCTGATTGACCGTAGGCGCCGGCTGATTCGGCTGCGTCTGCGCCGAGGGCGTCGACGGTTGCGAAGGCTGGCTCTGTTGAGCAAAGGCCGAACCCGAAGCAACAAGGGCGGCCACGGCAAGCGTAAAGAGAGTGCGCTTCATGGGTTTTCTCCAGGGGCCTTAGGGTTTGAATTGCCGGCCCATGTCACGACGAGACCCAGGATCGAAAAAGTAGTTGTGCTTTTTTCGGATTTCCTGCATCCAAAGTGCTTTCTCGCGCGTCACACGGAGTTCCCCTACAGTTTTTTCCGCCGCTCTGCAACTTTTGTTGCATGCCTGTGTTCAAGCGCCGCCTCCCTCAACACGATCGACCCGGCCCGCGCTCCGAGTTCCTTTACCCAAGCCTCCATCACGCACCCAATCTGGTTATGCCGTAAAATTCTCGTATGACTGATCGCATGTCGCTCACCCTCGCCCAAGTCGACCCCGAAGTGGCTGCCGCTCTTGACCAGGAAACTCTCCGCCAGCACGAGGGGCTGGAGATGATTGCCAGCGAGAATTTCGTCTCCGAGGCAGTGCTCGAGGCGGCAGGCTCGGTCTTCACCAATAAATATGCTGAGGGCTACCCCGGGCGCCGCTACTACGGCGGCTGCGAGTACGCCGACATCGTGGAGAACCTGGCCCGCGACCGCGCGCGCCAGCTCTTCGGCGGTGAGCACATCAATGTGCAGCCGCACTCCGGCTCGCAGGCCAACGCCTCGGCGTACGCGGCGGTTCTGCAGCCGGGCGACACGATTCTTGGCCTCGACCTTTCTCATGGCGGCCACCTCACCCACGGCCACCGGCTCAGCTTCAGTGGCAAGCTATATCGCACCACGTTCTATCACGTCCGCCGCGACACCGAAACTATCGACTACGACGAGCTCGAAACTGTCGCGACCCAGGAAAAGCCGAAAGTCATCATCGGCGGCGCTAGCGCCTACCCGCGCCTGTGGGACTTCGCCCGCATGCGCCAGATCGCCGACAAAGTTGGCGCGGTCTATATATTCGACATGGCGCACATCGCCGGTCTGGTGGCCGGCGGCGTGCATCCTTCGCCCGTCCCCCACGCGCAAATCACCACCACTACCACGCACAAGACCCTGCGCGGTCCCCGCGCCGGCCTCATCATCTGCACCCAGGATCTGGCTCAGGCCGTCGACAAGGCAGTCTTTCCCGGTCAGCAAGGCGGTCCGCTCATGCACATCGTGGCCGCGAAAGCGGTCGCGCTCGCTGAGGCTCTGCGCCCTGACTTTCGCGTCTACGCCGCGCAAATCGTCTCCAACGCCAAGGCTCTTGCCGCGGGACTGCAAGCGGCCGGCTTCCGCCTCGTCTCCGGCGGCACCGACAATCACCTCATGCTCGTCGATGTCTTCGAGAAAGGCATCCTCGGCTCTGAGGCTGAGTTGGCGCTGGGTAAGGCCGGCATCACCGTGAATAAGAATTCCATTCCCTGGGACACCAATCCGCCGCTCAAGCCCTCGGGCATTCGCGTCGGCACGCCCGCGCTTACCACGCGCGGCATGAAAGAGCCCGAGATGCGCCAGATCGCCGTGTGGATTGCCAAGGCTCTCGAACAGCGCGGCAACGATGCGGCGCTTGCGCACATTCGCGGCGAAGTGGCTGAGATGGCCAACCAATTCCCGCTCTATGCCTGGCGGCGCGCACCGGTCGCAGTCACCGCGTAAGCCAACTGGCGGCTTACAACACGGCATAAGTTCCTCCATCACCGTGTAACTTCAACCCACGGCTAAGTTCCGGCGCAAAATTTATGTGCCAGACTTCGCCGTCCTGTGCAAGAATCTCCGTGGGCAACTAAGCTGTTGCCGTTGACTATCGAATGAAGCCTATGACGGGTACCTCGCTCAGCCCCACGGTCATCAGGAGGAATCAATGAAACTCTTTCAAATTGCAATCGCAGCTTTGCTTGTTTTTGCGGTGCCGGCGTTTGCGAAGGATCAAAAACCAAGCGGCCATCCTCCCATTCCGGCGCACGGCCCCGCGCCTTCTCACGGCTCTCCACCTGCTCCCGCGCCGAACCGCAACACTTCCCAACAACCCGCCCATCCCACGGTTCCGCACGTCGAGAACGGCCGCACATGGGTTGGTCATGATACCGGCCCCAACGATCCGAACTACCATCTCGACCATCCCTGGCAATACGGCCACTTCACTGGCGGCTTTGGTCCCGCGCACGTGTGGCGCATTGCCGGAGGCGGGCCCAGCAGGTTCTGGTTCAACGGATGGTTCTGGTCGGTCGCGGCAGCCGACCTGGCTTTCTGCACTGACTGGCTCTGGGACTCGGATGAAATCATCATCTACGCGGATCCCGACCACATCGGCTGGTATCTCGCCTACAACGTGCGCCTCGGCACGTATGTGCACGTCGAGTACCTCGGCATGTAGTTTGCTTGCCCGGATACAACTTCGATAACTTCAAAAGAGACGCGGCAGGATGGACCAATAACCTATCCTGCCGCAGTATCTTGGCCCGCGGCGAAAGCGGTCTGGCTGTTGGCGCGAACTTATCTCCAGCATGTGCGTATGCGCCAACCTTCTTCCAGCGTAACAAGCCGTGAAAGAGGTTCAGAAGAAAAGCCGCTATTTACTGCCGCCTCCGCAGACCGGAACAATGAAGCGAAGCTCTGAGACCGCGCAGAACGGCGCCAAACCGGTGCAGATAGAGGGAGGGTAATGACTTCTTTTGAGAGTAAGAATGCTCGCCCTGTCTGGTAATTCCACTTAAGTACCGAGAAATACGATGCAGAAAGCTGTACGGATGTGGAGTTCTTGAGTTATCCTCCCACTATGGCGATTGAAAACATTCTTGCCCAATTAGACTCTGAGATAGCTAGGCTCAAGCAGGCGCGCGCGCTGCTGGCCACAATCGGAACCGCAGTCACCACAGCCGGGCGCAAAGCCAGGAAGGCGTCCGCCAAAGCCAAGCCCAGAAAGAAGCGCGTGCTAAGCGCTGAAGCGCGCAAGCGAATCGCCGACGCGCAGCGCAAGCGCTGGGCCGCGGTGCGAGCCAAGGCCAAGCAAAAGGCGTAGCAATTCTCTATTTGAAGTAGCGAAATTCCCGGCAGTCGCGGGGCCATCAGGTGTAGTCTGGGTTGCTCATCGCCGGCATGCGCGGCTGGCGCAAACGCTCCAGCACGCACAAGACTTCGCGCCGCTGCCGTCTGTCCACAGAGCAGCCTGCGCCTCAACCGGCAAATAGCAGCGGTTCACGCCGTCGCCCTTGGATCAGGACCGAACTGGTTCTGGCCCGGATTGCCTTCAAGCAGCAGCAGGACAATCAGCACAATGCCCCCAATCACGGGAACCAGGCCAATCAGAATCCACCAGCCGCTCTTTCCTGTGTCATGAAGGCGCCGCGCCGCGCAAGCCAGTGATGGAATCAACGCCGCCAGAGCAAAGACCCAGTAGAGAATCATCACCCCGACGACTGTTCCATGCTCCCCGCCGACGGAAACGATCCCAAAGGCGAACAGTAAAGCGCCAATCAAGACATTGATTAACGTAAAGGTCCAATACTCCGTGCGCCGCGCTCGTCCGCTGAAATCGGCATACTTCTTCCAAGGCACCAAATACCAGTTCATCGTTTTCCTCCGGTCCCGCCCGCCTGTCGAATGGCTTGCTGGCTGGGGTTGCCGCAGCGCCGCTGCGAGCACACAGCATAGGCATTTGATCTCAACCTTGCGGTCCCGGCAAGCATACACCCGCTCGCGTGATCATGGCGTGTTTTTTCCCCAGACAATTCGCGACGCGAATTCCGGCAGTTTGGTTCAGGAGGCTTGGGCAGATCGTGGACTCTGGAGGTCCGCATCTGTGCTGCGGTTAATCTGCGTCAGCCCAGTGACGCCATCATCAGCATGCGCGGCTCGGTCATCTCCTCGATGGCCCAGCGGATCCCCTCCCGCCCCAGGCCCGAATCCTTGACGCCGCCAAACGGCATCGGATCCAGGCGCCAGCCTGGTGTGTCGCCTACAATCAGCGCGCCCACTTCCAGCTCGCGATAGGCGGTAAGGATGCGCCCGGAATCGCGCGTGAGCAGGCCGGCCTGCAATCCATACTTCGAGTGATTCACTTGGGCCAACGCATCCTCGAAGTCGTCGTACGGCTCAATCAGCACAACCGGCCCGAAGATCTCCTCGTCGCGAACTTTCATGCCGGGCGCGGTCCCGGTCAGGATCGCCGGTGTGATCACGGAGCCCTTGCGTTCCCCGCCGGCCACCAGTTTTGCCCCGCTCCCCACGGCCTCCTTCACCCACGCCTCCACGCGCTCCGCTTCACTCTGGCGCACCAGAGGCACGACTTCCGTCGCTTCATTCGCCGGATCGCCAATCACCAGCTTGTCTGCATGCTCCACCACCTTCCACAAAAAGCTCTGGAAGACGCCGCGCTCCACAAAAACGCGCTGCACGCTGATGCACGACTGGCCCGCGTAATTGAAGGCCGCGTGCGTCGTGCGCAACGCCGCGTCGTCTAGGTCCTTCCAGTCGCTGTGCACCACGAGCGCGGCGTTCCCGCCCAGCTCCAGCAGCACGCGCTTGCGCCCCGAGTGCGCCTTCAGTTCCCAGCCCACCTTGGCCGAGCCGGTAAAGCTCACCAGTTTGATGCGATCTTCCTTTTCCGCGAGCCACGCGGTGTCGGCATTGTCGAGCGGCAATACAGCCAGCGCCTCTTCCGGCCAGCCGGCTTTCAGAATCACTTCGCCCAGCGCCAGCGCGGTGAACGGCGTCTGCGGTGCGGGCTTCACGATCACCGGGCACCCGGCGGCCATGGCCGGCGCCACCTTGTGCGCCACCAGATTCAACGGAAAATTGAAGGGCGTGATCGCCAGCACCGGCCCGATCGCGAAGCGCTGCACCAATCCCCAGCGGCCCTCGTTGCCTTCGGTCAAATCCAGAGGAATGCTCTCGCCGCCCAGCCGCGCAGCCTCCTCTGCGGCGGTTTTGAAGGTGAGCACGGCGCGATCCACCTCCGTGCGCGCCATGCGCACCGGCTTGCCCGCTTCGGCCACCATGAGCTGCGCGAACCGTTCCTTCTGCTCAATCAGCGCGGCAGCCACGTCCTCCAGAATTTCGCGGCGCTTCCATCGCGGCAGAGCGCGCGTGCGGCGCAGGCTCGCCGACGCGTGATTTACTGCCTGACGCGCATCCGCTCGTGTCGCCACGGTCACGCGTCCCACCAGGCCCTGGTCCCACGGCGACCGCACCTCCAGCGCCTCTCCGTCAGTCCATTCCTTGCCGCACAGCAGAAATCCGGTCTGCGATCCCGGCCGCATTTTCATGGTATGGGCGCTCCTCTTCCGTCTCTCCACTCCATGGTACAGGCGCAGGCGCAAGCGCAGGATCAGGGTCGAAAGTCAACCATCCCTCAGTTTCAGGATGGAACTCCGGATGAGCGGTTCCCATCGTCGTGGAACGCAACCCTTGCGATACACTCCATCCATGATTCACGATGGCCGCAGCCGAAAACTTCCCTTCGATCCCGCCGAGGCAATGGCTCATCTCCGCGCCAGCGACGCCAAACTCGCCGTGCTCATCGATCGCGCCGGCCCGTTCACCCTCCGCCTCGATCCCTCGCCTTCACCCTTCGAATCCCTGCTCGAGTCGATCCTCTACCAGCAGTTGCACGGCAAGGCTGCGGCCACTATTCACCGCCGTGTGCGCGAGTATTTCGGCGGCGATCCCACGCCGCAACTTCTGCTCTCCACGCCTGACGAACCGCTCCGTGCGGCAGGCGTCTCAGGCAACAAGATCAAAGCTCTCCGCGACCTCGCCGCGCGCACCCTCGACGGCACCGTGCCTTCGCACTCGGAGATTCGCAAGATGTCCGATGCCGACATAGTCGAGCGTCTCACGGAGGTGCGCGGCATCGGTTCCTGGACCGTGGAAATGCTGCTCATCTTCCGCCTGGGCCGTCCCGATGTGCTGCCTGTGACCGATTACGGCGTGCGCAAGGGCTACGCGCTCACCTTCCTGCGCGTGCCCAAGTCGCGGCCCATCGAAGCCGCCGACCTGCCCAAACCCGACGTCGTCTTCCGCCGCGGCCAGCGCTGGTCGCCCTACCGCTCCGTCGCAAGCTGGTACCTGTGGCGCGCCTGCGATCTGGCCAGAAACACCGCGCCCGCGGGACGCTCGGCCCGGTAGCGTCTGCCGTCCTGGCCGTAGAATAGCTTGAGCGGCTGGCGAAGACCTTGCGCGGCGCTCGTCATCGGAATCCTTATGTCTACTGGGAAGCGTTTTGTTTGCATTCACGGTCACTTTTACCAGCCGCCACGCGAAAATCCCTGGCTGGAGACGGTGGAGATCCAGGACACGGCCGCTCCCTACCACGATTGGAATGAACGCATCTGCGCGGAGTGCTATGCACCCAACGGCGCGGCGCGCGTGGTGAACGGCAAGAATCAGATCACGCGCATCGTAAACAACTACGCGCGCATGAGCTTTAACTTTGGCCCCACGCTGGTGAGCTGGCTCAGGGAAAATGCGCCGCGCACCTACCGCATGATCCTGGAAGGCGAGGGCCGCAGCCGCCAGCGCTACCGCGGCCACAGCTCGGCCATGGCGCAGGTCTACAACCACATGATTCTGCCCCTGGCCAACGCGCGCGACCGTGTCACGCAGATCCGCTGGGGAATCGCCGACTACGAGAGCAACTTTGGCTCGGCGCCCGAGGGCATGTGGCTGCCTGAAACCGCGGCCGACTCGGCGACTCTTGAGGCGCTTGCCGCAAACGGCATCAAATTCACGGTGCTCGCGCCGCACCAGTGCAAGCGTATTCGCCCCCTGAAAGAGGACGCCGCCTGGACCGACACGCCGAATGCAACTGTCGACACCAACCACCCCTACCTCGCGCGCTTCTCCTCCGGCGCTTCCATCGCTGTCTTTTTTTACAACGGGCCGGTCTCGCGCGCCATCGCCTTTGAGGGTCTGCTGAACTCGGGCGATAACCTGGTCGCGCGCCTCAAGGCCGGCTTCAAAGACTCGGCTCAGCCGCAGTTGGTTCACGTCGCCACCGACGGCGAGACCTACGGTCATCATCACAAGCATGGCGAAATGGCGCTGGCCTACGCACTGCGCCTGCTCGAGCAGGACAAAACCGTGAGGCTGACCAACTACGCCGGCTTCCTTGAGCAGTTTCCGCCCGAGTTCGAATGCGAGATCGTTGAAAACACCTCCTGGAGCTGCCCGCACGGCATCGAGCGTTGGCGCTCAAACTGCGGTTGCAACGGCGGCAAACCCGGCTGGAACCAGGCTTGGCGCGCGCCGCTGCGCCAGGCTCTCGATGAATTGCGCGACGCCCTCATCCCACTCACCGAACTGGAGGCCGGCAAGCTCTTCAGCGATGTGTGGGCTGCCCGCGACGCCTACATTCAGGTCGTGCTCGATCGCAGCACGGAGTCCGTCGACCGCTTCTTCGACGCGCACCAGGCGCATCCGCTCAACGACGCCGAACGCGTGCACGCGCTCAAGCTCCTGGAGATGCAGCGCCACGCGCAGCTCATGTACACCAGTTGCGGCTGGTTCTTCGATGACCTCGCCGGCATCGAGACCGTCCAGGTGATCGCCTATGCCGCGCGCGTCCTGCAACTCGCGCAACAGGTCTTCGGTGAGCAGGCCGCTCCGCTTGAGCCGGCATTTCTCGCGCGGTTGGCCGAAGCCCACTCCAACTCGCCCGCCGCCGGCGACGGCTCTCGCATCTATAAAAAGTGCGTCGACACCATGGAGTTGCACCTCGAGCAGGTCGCCGCCCACTACGCCATCAGCTCGGTCTTCTCCACGTTTGCCGATGAGACGGACCTCTTCTGCTACCACGTCCGCCGCATCTCCTACGAGATTCACACCTCCGGCCGCGGGCGCCTGGCACTGGGCCGCATCCACGTCGCCAGCGCCATCACCGGCCACGCGCAGAGCTTCTCGTTTGCGGTTCTCCACTTCGGCGACCAGAACATCACCGCCGCCGTCAAGGCCTGCGAGGCCCCCGAAGCTGCCGCCTTCGAAGTCTTTTCCAACGAGGCTGCCGGCCACGTGCAGCGCGCCGACTTCCCTGAGGTCATTCGCCTACTCGACCGCTTCTACGGCCACGCCGACTACTCGCTCACCTCGCTCTTCACTGACGAGCAGCGCCGCATCGTGCAACTCATCCTCAACTCCACGCTCTGGGACATCGAGAACTCCCTCACCACCATCTACCAGGACCACGCCAGCCTGCTCCACTATCTCTCGCAGGCGGGCTTGCCCAAGCCGCCCGCGCTCACCCTGGCCGCGGGCTTCGCCATTAACGCCGGCCTGCGCCGCGCGCTCGAAATCGACCCCATCGATCAGGCGCAGTTGCGCTCTTACCTGTCGCTGGCCAAGGCCGACCAGGTGCCTCTCGATACGGCCACGCTCTCCTACAACGCCGACCAGCGCATGAAACGCGCCATGGTGGAGCTGACCATGTCGTCAGGCTCGCTGGAGATGCTCGACCGTGCGCTCGCGCTGGCTCGCACGCTCACCGAATTGCCCTTCGATCTGAATCTCTGGCAGGCGCAGAACATCTGGTACGAGATCCTGCGCACCTCAGACCGCGCCCTCACCGCGCTGACTGCCGAGGAGCGTCCGCGCTGGGAGAAGGATTTCAACGAGCTCGGCGCATGCCTCACCATCGACACGGAAGCCATGCGCGCCGCCGACGAAGTTGCCGCTGCGGCAGCCGATTGAATCCATCTGCTCTTCGCCAAGCCGCAGGTCTCAGGGCCCTGCACACACATCCTCGCCCGCAGGTCGAGGCCGCGCTTCGGGCATCTGAGTTCGCGGACCCGAGTATTCGTCGCGATGAGCGCACCACCGCCGACCTGCTGACCTGCCGACTCGCTAACCTGCTCTTTCCAGCTTTCCGTCCTTCAGCACAAACCGCTCCCCGCGCCACACGATCGTGTCTCCGGCGAAGCCGGCCACCCACAACCCCATCGCAATCGCGTCACGCAGCGGCAGCAGCCACAGATTCGCAAGCACCTCGTGATCGCCCAGCACCGCGGCGCCCAACGTCATCGCCTGCGCCAGGCGCAGAAAGAAGCTCAGTCCCAGCAGCCAAAGGCTCACCGGGCTCATTCCGCTGGTCAGTACGTTCACCAGCGCCCAGCCGAGGCCGTGCGTCACCATCAGGCCAACGTAGCCGCCTGGCCGCGCAGAGCGAACCGTCCTCAGCCAGCGCAACTGGTGGTCGAAAAAGCTGCGCCAACCGTAGGCCGGCACGCTGGTTTCCACCACCTCGGCGCTCACCTCCACGCGATATCCGGCCACCGCGACGCGTGCGCCCAGCTCGTAGTCGTCGGCCAGGTGATCCACCAGCGGCATCAACCCGCCGGCCTTCTTGAGCGCCTCGCGCCGCACCGCCAGAGTTGACCCCAGCCCGTAGTGCAGCCCGCCCTCGATCATCTTCGACACCAACACGCCGGCCATAAACTCCGCAGCAATTCCCAGCGCCTCAAGCCGCGAAGGCAGCCCGCCGCCGAAGAGTGACCCGTGTGCCCGCCCGCGATACAGAGCCGTCACCAGCCCCACCGGCGATTTGCCTGCATTGTGCGCGGCAGGCCCAAAGCAGCACATCACCCGCTCCAGGTAGCGCGGGCTCACAGTAATGTCGGAGTCGTTGATGAGCAGATACTCGTGCCGCGCCTGCGTAACCAACTGCGCCAGCGTGCTCACCTTGCCGTTCGTGCCCAGCCGCTCGGGGCACTCCACCAGCCGGATCGTCCGCTCTGGAAACTCGGCCTCCAACTCTTTCACGGCCGCCGCCGCCGGATCGTCGAGCGACGACACGCCAAAGAGCAACTCGAACTGGCCCGCATAACTCTGTCGGCAATGGCTGCGGAAGGCATCCATCATGCCGGGGTCGAGGCCCTTGAGAGATTTCAGAACACTCACGCCGGGCGCGAACTCCGCTCGCGGCGCGCGCCGCTGACCGAGAAAAACCCATGCCGCCACCAGGCTGGCCAGAAAGTATCCCATCCCGGCCACGGCCAGCGCCGTCGTCGCGATCTCCACGGCCTGCGCCAAGGCGTGCGGCATCACAGAAGCAAGATTACAGCTTCTCGCTGCTCGCTTCTAGCCGCTAGCTTTTCATGAGCAGGGCAACAGAATGGGTCTTTCGAGACTGCTATCGACCCGCGAGCACGAGTTTTGCGCGGGCGGGTGAGCGCCGAGGATCAGGGCTGGAAGCTGGGAGCTAAAGGCTGGAAGCTGATTCACTCGTATCTCAGCGCCTCAATCGGGTCCAGATTCGCCGCCTTCCACGCCGGATAAATGCCGAAAACCAAACCAATCACGCACGCAACAAGGAAAGCAATGATCACCCAGCCGAACGAAAGCGCGGCGTGCAGGAAGAACACGGCAAAGTGCAGGATGAGCGTGAACAACGCCCCAGCCATAATGCCGAGCAGCCCCCCGACCATGCAAAGCGTCACCGCCTCCAACGTGAATTGCATCAGGATATTCTTCTTGGTTGCGCCAATCGCCTTGCGCACGCCGATCTCGCGCGTCCGCTCCGTCACGCTCACCAGCATGATGTTCATCACTCCAACGCCGCCCACCATCAGTCCCACTGAAGAAACTGCGACCATAAAAAGAAAGAGCCCGCCGGTGAGTTGATTCCAAAGGCGAGTGAGCGAATCAGGGCTGAAGATCGCGAAGTTGTCGTCCTGCTGCACGCGCAACTTTCGCCGCACGCGGAGCAGCTCGCGGACCTCCTCGGTCACGATGGCTTTGTTGGCGGGGTCGTCGTATCGCACCACAATCCAGAAATCGGTGATCTCAGGATGAATTTTCCTGAAGGTCTCCAGCGGGAAATAGGCCGAGTTGTCCTGCGTGTTCCGCCCGCTGCCAAACGGCTTCGGTTGCACATCCAGCACACCGATGACGGTAAAAACATCTCCCTCGCACTCCACATCCTGCCCCAGCGGCGACTTGTCTGGGAAAAGATCTTCCGCGGCATCGTGACCGAGAACGACCACATTGTCACGGTGCTCCTCTTCCGATTCCGTCCACATACGGCCTTCCTTCATGTTCACGTCGACCACTTGCGTCACGTATTCGGTGCTGCCGTTGAGAATCGTGTTTTGAATCTTGTGCGTACCCGCCTTCATCGCAACGCTGCCCAGCCCCGTCTGAAAGTCCTGATAAGTCAACTCTGGATCGACAGCAACCACGTGCGGCAGGCTGCGCATCGCCACGCCGTCTTCATATGTGAGCTTTTTGCGGTTCAGTTCCTCGGTCGTTGGGCGATGGCCAAACGGCTCAAATTGAAAGATCCACAAGTCGTTCGTGCCGAGCGTACTCACAAAATGATCGATGTTGGAATTGAGGCCGTTAATCGCGGAAGAGATCAGGATCACGGTCGTGATGCCGATGGAGATGCCAAGGATCGTGAGCCCCGAGCGCAGCTTGTTCTTGCGCAGAGTGTCCAGTGCGAGCTTGACTGCTTCGCCGGATTGGCCATAGGCTGGCATCGTGGACTCCGTATCGATCAGAATGCAGTGGTTCGCCGTCCTGCCAAAGTTGCTGACAACTGCAGCTACATCTCCGCGCGAAGGGCAACGATTGGGTCAAGGGCGCTGGCCTTGTGCGCTGGATAAATCCCAAAGAATAATCCCACTGCGGTAGCCACAAACAGCGCCACCAGGACGGACCAAAGCACCACCACCGAGGGGAAGCCAACCGCTAAGGTAACCAGTTTGGCCCCGGTGATGCCTAGCACAACGCCGATCACCCCGCCCACCAATGCAATCGTTGCCGATTCAATGAGGAACTGGTGCAAGATGTCACGACGCCGCGCTCCCAGTGCCTTGCGCACTCCGATCTCCCGCGTCCGCTCCGTCACGCTCACCAGCATGATGTTCATAATCACAATGCCGCTGATGACCAGTGCGACAGCGGCGATGGCGGTTACCACAGCGCCAAAGTTGTTCAGAATATTCTCCAGCAGATTCTGGAAAGTTGCACTCGAATCGATGGAGAATGCGTCGGGAACGTTTGGCGCGAGATGGCGCCGCGCCCGCATGATCGTGCGGAGCTCATCGGAAACCGATTCCATCACCGCTCCGCCTCCGCCGGAATCCACGAAAATCTCCAGGCTCTGATGAGCACCGTAGGCCTCAAGAAAATTGCTAAGCGGAATCACCACCCAATTGTCCATGCTCTGGCCGAACATCTTGCCTTGGCTCTCGCCTACGCCGATCACCGTATACGGCACCCCGTCCACCCGAATCTCCTTGCCGAGAGGGTCGCCGGAGCCGAGCACGTTGTCCACAATGTCGGAGCCCACAATGGCTACGTGCGCTGAGTGCTGGTCTTCCACGTCGGTAAACGAGCGGCCCAACGCGATGTTGAGGTTTGAAATCGGTGGCATGGTCCACGTCCAGCCGCGAATGTTCGTGTCTGTCGTGGACTGGGTCCCGCGCACGACTTTGCCGGTGCCGTCGCGCTGCGCGCCCACCGATACGCAGGATCGGCACTCGTCGAGAATCGCCCGATAGTCGTCGTAGGTTATATCCTTGCGCTTCTGAAACTCGACGTATTCCTCAATCGTCATGAACGTCTCAGGCATCTTGCTGATCGTGATGACGGACGCGCCATAGGTATTGATCTTCGAGGTGACGAACTCCTTGGCCCCGTTGGTTAGCGTGACCACCATGATCACTGAAGACACACCGATGATCACACCAATCAGCGTCAGGATGGTGCGCATCTTGTTCGCCCACAGCGATTGCAGCGCGAGTTTGAAGGCCTCTCCGAGTAGCATGACCCTGCCTTCATGATACGAAAGCGCGGGCTTCGGGGTTCCGGTGCGAGGATTCAACGGCCAGCGCCGCCGTCGCGATCTCCACGGCCTGCGCCAAGGCGTGCGGCATCACAGAAGCAAGATTACAGCTTCTCGCTGCTAGCTTCTAGCCGCTAGCTCTTCATGGGCAGGGCAATAGAATGGGTCTTTCGAGACTGCTATCGACCCGCGAGAACGAGTCTCGCGCGGGCGGCTGAGCGCCGAGGATCAGGGCTGGAAGCTGGGAGCTAAAGGCTGGAAGCTGATTCACTCGTATCTCAGCGCCTCAATCGGGTCCAGATTCGCCGCCTTCCACGCCGGATAAATGCCGAACAGCAGCCCGATGGCGCCCGAAGCGCCAAAACCGATCAACACCCACATCGTCGAAAGCGTCGCCGGCAACCCGATCGGCAGAAAATACACGATCCAGGTGATGATCGCGCCCAGCAGAATGCCCACAATGCCGCCAAGCGAGCACAACGTCACTGCCTCCGTGGTGAACTGAGTTAGGATGGTGCGCTTGGTTGCGCCGATCGCCTTGCGCACGCCGATCTCGCGCGTTCGCTCGGTCACGCTCACCAGCATGATGTTCATCACGCCCACGCCGCCCACCATCAGACCCACGCTCGACACTGCGATCATGAAGATGACCAGCCCATCGGTCAGCTGACCCCACAGCCGGGTGAGCGAGTCGGGTCCGAAAATCTCAAAATCGTCCGGCTTATCTACGCGCACCTTGCGCCGGATGCGCAGCAACTCGCGAATCTCCTCTTCCACAAGGTCCTTGTTCTTCGGGCTGTCGTACTTCACGATGAGCGTCAGATCCGTGATCTCCGGGTGCAGGGTGTGGAAGGTATTGAATGGGAAGACGATGATGTTGTCGCGCGGATTCTTGCCGCTCCCGAACGGCTCCTTGCGTTTATCCAGCACTCCAATCACGGTGTAGAGACCCGACTCGATGGCGATATCTTTGCCCACCGCCGGCTCGTCGCCGAAGAGCTCTTCCCACGTGTCGTGGCCGAGCACCACCACGTGCGCGGCACGCGCATCCTCGGCGTCGGTAAACATGCGGCCCTGCAGCAGTGTCAGCTCGGTCACGTCCATTATTTCCGGCAAATCGCCCGCCAGGATCGACCCCGCTACCTTCTTGCCTCCATACCTTGCGCTGACGTCTCCTACCTGGAAGCTCTTGATGTAGCCGCCCTCGGCGTCCGTTGTAATCACGTGAGGCAATGTGCGTAACGCCTTCGCGTCATCGACGGTCAGCATTCTGCGCGCCAGCATCTCCGCCGTCGGCCGCACCGAAATGATCGGCAGGCGCCCAATCCAAAAGACGTTTGAGCCCAGCGAGTTGATAAAACCTTCAACGCGGTTGTTGATTCCGTTGACGACAGACGAGATGGCGATGACGGTGGAAACTCCGATCACGATGCCCAGTATCGTCAGCCCCGAGCGCAGCTTGTTCGTGCGCAAAGTATCCAGCGCCATCTTTACGGATTCGCGGGTTTGTCCTGTCTGAGCCATCCTTGCTCTCACATCTCCGCTCTGAGCGCCACCACCGGATCGAGCTTGGCTGCCTTGCTGGCCGGATAAACGCCGAAGAAGATGCCCACCGAGCCGGCCAGAATCAATCCCAGAAAGATCGCCCACACCGGCGCGCTGGTTGGGAACCCGATGACAATCGTGATCAGTTTCCCCACTAGAATCCCGCACAGTACGCCAATGGCCCCTCCGGTCACCGCCATGGTGGCGCTCTCAATCAGGAACTGCATCAGTACGTCGCGTTGCTTGGCGCCCAGCGCCTTGCGCACGCCAATCTCGCGAGTCCGCTCGGTCACGCTCACCAGCATGATGTTCATGATCACCACGCCGCCCACCACCAGCGCGATCGAAGCCAGCCCCAGCGCCACGCTGGCGAAGAGCGAGCTGATCTGTTTCCAGATGTCGAGGAAGGTATCGTTCGTCTCAATCTCGAAGTCGTCCGGCGACCCCGGCGCGTCGTGGCGCCGTGTGCGCATCAACACCCGTATCTCGTCCTCGGCCCGCTCCATGGCCTGCGCGCCGCCGGCCACCCGCGCGAAGATGTCGATCGAATCGTTGTACCCGTAAGTCTGCTGATACGTGGTGATCGGCACAGCCACCCAGTTGTCCTGCGACTGGCCCAGCGTCTTGCCCTGGCGTTCGCCTACGCCCACGATCGTGTAGGGAATCCCGTCCACGCGAATCTCTTTGCCGATTGGATCGCCCTCGCCCAGGATGTTGTCCACAATGTCGTAGCCCACAATTGCGTCGTGCGTACCGTGGTCTTCGTCGGCGGGCGTGAACCCGCGCCCGAGGGCAATGTCGATGTTGTTCAGCGGCAGCATCGTCCATGTGTCGCCGCGTATTTGGGTGTTGTCGCTCGAGTGGCCGCTGTACACAACATTTGTCGAGCGATCCAGCATCGCGCCCACCTCGCTGCAGAGCGTGCAATTGTCGCGCACAGCTTGGTAGTCGTCGATGCGAATGATCTTGCGCTTCTGGAAGCGGAAGTAGTCCTGGGCGCTGAAAATCACGCCCGGCATCCGCGACACATCAAGGACATCGGCGCCATAGCCAGAGAGCTTGGTAGCCACGTAGCGGTTGGCGCCATTCACCAGCGTGATCACCATGATCACCGAGGCCACGCCCATCACCACCCCGATCAGCGTCAGAATGGTGCGCAGCTTGTTGGCCCACAGCGATTGCAACGCGAGTTTGAAGGCCTCTCGGAGTGCCATGTTCCCGTATGGTTTATGATACGCACTCGCCCTCGGCGCAGTTCCGGCCTGCAGCCCCGCGCGCCCCCATCCTTTGGCGGGCCCGATCGCGAGAAAGGGATCAGTTGAACCAGCGCGCCGCTACCTGTTCCCTGCTCCCTGTTCCCTCAGTCCCTATGTCCCTGCCCCTCTGGGTTCCTTGTTCCCTGGGTCCCTTGGCCCCTGCTTCTCTCACTTCCCCGAGCTGCCAAATCCCTTCGCCGCCCGTACCGAGCCTTCCAGGCTTTCAACCTCTTCCACTGGTCCCGTCAGCACCGGCACCGGAACCATCTGCGCGATCTTCTCGCCCGCCTTCAACTCCACGGCCGCCTCGCCCAGGTTGGTCATCACCACCAGAATCTCGCCGCGGTAGCCGGCGTCGATCACGCCGCCCGTCGTGGCAACCCCACGCGCCGCCATCGACGACCGGTCCCGCACCAGAAGTCCCAGCGGAGCGCCCGTCTGCGGATCGCGTGCTTCTACGGCAATCCCCGTCCGCACCTTCACGGTGGCACGGGGCGCCAGCGTGACCGCCTCCAGCGCAAACAGGTCGTAACCCAGATCCTCGCCCGGGTGCGCCACCACAGGCACCCGCGCACCCGCCTCCAAACGCTTCACGCGCAACATGAGTTTGATGCTAGCAGTTTCACAAGCATGGTTTGTTGCAGTAGGTCCAATCGGGTTGCTTCAGCCGGAGTAACACTTTTGTCCTATTCAAAATCCCGATTTCGCCACGCTATACTGTGCCCGCAAGAATTCTTCCCAGGAGTTTGTTTTTCTGCTACTGAAAAACCTTGCAAGGCATGCTAGCGTCGGTCAGCGAGCCGAAAGGTTAAAGGGCCCCCAAACCAAACAATTACTAAACCTTTAGCCAGCGGCTGCGGCGAAAGCATCGTCTTCCTTGCCCAGGATGGATTTGCATGCGAATCATTATCTTTGCCGAACAGTTCATGAACGGCGTATGGGATGTCTGGGAACACACGTGCAGCTCGAAAGAGGCTCAAGCGGTCGTCGATTCAGCCCTCTCTCGGGCCAAAGGTCACACGTTGAACGGGCGCCCGTCTCACAAAGACTTCCTTGAGACTGCCCGCCAAATCTTCAACGTCGCGCGCGGCACGCCGAACAGCCCGAGAGATGGGGATATACGGGTCTATTGCATCTGTGTTGACCAGACGGTGATCGGAGTCTGCGAAAAGATTCGCCAGTACTCTCAACGGATTATGGAGACCCATCAGTCCGTTGAGGTCGCGTTCGGGAAATCTGCCTGACCGCTGAAAAAGACGCCGCCTCGCCGCATTCGCTCCTCCGGCCGTCCCCGCTCCATCCGCCAACCGGTCCCAGTGTTCAGCTGCGCGTGTCCCTGCGCCCCAAAATGGTCAGCCCCGGCCGGGTCTTCACCCAACCGGGGCTGTCGTTTGCTACCCCAACGACAAAAGTCCGTCGTCGGGGATGCCAGCATTCGGCAAAAGGACTCGTAAGCCGAATTCTGTTCTATGCGGTCATTCCTCTAGGCGCCGCGTTGCCGCGGACGCTCATCAGCGACCTACCCGGAGGTTTCAGCGTGTTCTGGAACCGCCTTGACGCATCGGGCCGATGCGTAGCGCCAGCCTGGCTCCAGGCTTTACCCGTTTCCGGGGGCGCTTCCCTCCCTATTTGGTCTTGCTCCGTGTGGGGTTTACCCTGCCTCCGGCATTACTGCCGGAGCGGTGCGCTCTTACCGCACCTTTTCACCCTTACCCCGGCGGGACTGGCCGTCCAGGCGAACCTAGTGGGCCCTTCCGGAGACCCTCCGAAGAGGGGTAGCCGAGGCGGTTTGTTTTCTGTGGCACTGGCCGTCCGTGAGCCTTGACGCTCACGTCCCGGACGTTATCCGGCACACTGCCCTCTGGAGTTCGGACTTTCCTCTCCCGGTTACTCCGTCCTCTGAGGCGGACAAAGATAACCGGCAGCGACCGCCCGGTCCTCCTGCCAGCCTCTAGTGTACCGCGATTTTGGGTCTGCCATCCGCAGGCAGCAGCTCCAGCCAACAGCAGCCCGCACTCCATTTGATATAAAGGGTTCCGAACCACGCGGCCTGCCTGCGCAGAGCCCTAAAAGGAATCCGATGAGTATTCGCCCGTTGGCAAGAACCGCACCTGCCTGTTTCGTCGCTGTCCTCATTGCCGTTATCGCGCCCGTCGCCGTCTCTCGCGCTCAGCAGCCCGCGCCTCCCGCCATCGACATGATGCCCGTTCAGCCCGAGTCCGTCGGCTTCTCCTCCCAGCGCCTGGAGCGCCTCCATGCCGCCATCCAGGACGAAATCGATCAGAAACATCTCGCCGGCGCCATCACCCTCCTCGCCCGCCACGGCAAAATCGTGGATTACCGCACCTACGGCATGCGCGACATGGCCACCGCGACTCCCATGACGAAGGACACCATTTTCCGCGACTACTCCATGACGAAACCCGTCACCGGCGTGGCGATGATGATCCTTTACGAAGAGGGCAAGTGGCTGCCTTCCGACCCCATCTCCAAGTACATTCCCGAGTTCGCGCACCTCAAGGTCTTTAGCGGCTTCGATGCCAACGGCAAGATGCTCCTCGCCGATCCCGACCACGCGCCCACCATGCGTGAGCTGATGACCCACACTGCCGGCTTCACCTACGGGAACGCCAATACGCCCGTCGACAAGATGATCCACGACCTGAAGCCGCTCGACGCCAAGAACCTGCAGGAGATGATCGACCGTCTGGCGCAAGTTCCCCTGCTCTATCAGCCCGGCACCCGTTGGGTCTACAGCATGTCCATGGACATCCAGGGCTACATCGTCGAAAAGCTCTCCGGCCAGTCCCTCCCCGACTTCATGCGCGACCACATCTTCACGCCGCTGGACATGAAAGACGCCGGCTTCTTCGTCCCGCCCGACAAGCGTGCCCGCTTTGCCGCCGCCTATCACGAATCAGATGGCCAGCTCGTCGTTGAGCCCACCGAGAACGGCATTCCCGACGACTACGCCACCCAACCCACCGCGCCCTCGGGCGGCGGCGGGCTCGTTTCCACCGCCGAAGACTACTACCGCTTTGCGCAAATGCTATTGAACGGCGGCCAGTTGGGCGGAACGCGCATCCTCGCCCCTTCCACGGTCAAGCTCATGACCTCCAACCACCTTCCCGCCGCGCTTCTCACCGGCCAGTTCGGCGGCGGCCTGCACATCATGCGGCCAGGCTTCGGCTACGGTTACAACTGCGCGGTCGTCTACGATCCGCCTGAGGCCAACCTGTCCGACGGCAAAGGCACCTTCTTCTGGGACGGCGCCGCCGGCACCTGGTTCTGGGCCGATCCCACCAACGACATCGTCTTCGTCGGCATGATCCAGCGCCGCACCAGCCCTGACAATCACCCTCTGCTCTACCGCACCCACGCGCTCGTCGACCAGGCCCTGGTCGACCCGGCAAAGTAACCCGATCCGTCAGAATGGAGGGACGCCCATTTCCACTTATTTGAAGAGTCCAGGATGAGATAGTCCTGCCTGGTGTGAATTCGGGGGCTGCTTTTCGCTGGTGTGCCTTCGGGGAGGGGACTCAGCCAAAGATCGGGGTCACCAGCGTTGTCACCCTCTCGGCAATTTCCTCGGAGGGGCAGCGATCAGGCGTCCGAACCCATTCCTTCGCAGCACCAAAGATGGCCCAGCTCACCGTCGAAGCAACCATTTCCGGGGAGACACTACTCTGTCTCGGGCGCAGCTTCAGGCCTTCAAGGATCATTTGCCGTACAACCGCGACCACAGCCGATTCCAGATGCGGCTCCATCTGCCTTTGGCGCTCGCATTCCGTCCGCAGCACCTCCTGCAGATAATCACACACCCCTAAAACGATTGCTTTGAGCGCACTGTCGCACGATCCATCGAATCGCACCCCACGCCTTGCCAGCAATTCGTTGAACCGGGTGCCCACCATGCACTCCAGAAGCGCGAACTTGTCGTCATAGTGGTCGTAAAAGGTAGCCCGGTTCAGCGTGGCGGCGTCCGCGATGTCCTGAATCGAAATCTTCTCGAATTCCTTTTCTTTCAAAAGGTTACCCAAAGCGCTTCGAAGGAGCTCCCGGGTGCGCCGGACGCGCGGATCGAGGGTTTCGACGGTCGTTTCGGTCATGGTCGCCTCCTCTTTAGATTACCGAATTTCGCGAGCGATTCCCTGAAAAAACGACAGTCGTCGTTAATTTGTGAATCGACACATGTCGTTAAAACATCAGTTGTTGTTAGGAGCAACAAACATGGCTATCCTACTTCACATCGATTCGAGCCCACTCGGCGAGAGCTCCATCTCCCGCCGGCTCTCACGAGAGTTTGTCGACCAATGGCAGCAGCTTCACCCGCAGGGTGAAGTCATCACTCGCGACCTGACCACAACGAATCTCCGGCCGATTGACGCCGAATGGATCGCTGCAGCTTACACGCCGGAAAACGCCCGAACCCCACGTCA